>OFHK01000126.1_pt1 | contig 24426 bp, 17 predicted proteins | sample 1521951 | NCBI WGS metagenome assembly OFHK01 (sample SAMEA2468436, study PRJEB22500) | soil metagenome | biome: Glassland; feature: Farmland; material: Clay | place: Australia | collected 2013-01-31 | depth 0.55 m
TGCGCGCGGGGGTTCCCCGCTCGGGCCCGGCGGGGCGCGTGCCTGGCCGCCGCGCGCCTCGGCTACGGCAGCGGTGACCGTGCCGAGGGCCGCCGGTCGTTGCAGCGTGCGTTCCGGCTGGGCGAGCCGGAACGGCTCCGGCTGCCGTTCGCCATCGAAGGGACATGGATCCGGCGCGTGCTGCGGGCCGATCCAGACCTGGCCCACGTGTACCGGGACCTGCTGGAGCCAGACCTGGTGAACTCCGCACCGCAGCCGGGGCAGCAGTCCGGCCCTGGGCCGGCTGCGGCTGCGCCTGCGCCGCCAGTGATATTCGAACAGCTCAGCGGCCGCGAGCGTGAGGTCCTGCGGCGTGCGTCCGAGATGCTCGACACCACCGAGATCGCCGCCGCGTTGTTCATCTCGGTGAATACCGTCAAGAGCCACCTCAAGAGCATCTACCGCAAGCTGGCGGTGAGCCACCGCGGCGAGGCCGTCCGCCGCGCTCGGCAGCTCCAGCTCCTGTGACCGCACGACCTGTGCGGTCAGCTGCTGTGAGGCTGCCTGGTCAGGTGCGGCAGGCCCAGATCATTGAGGCTGACTATGTGCAGGGCGAGTGCCTCGAACCGGTCCAGCAGCCCGTACAGCTCGGACTCGTCCCGCACCGTCGCTTCCACGGACGTCCAGCCCGCACCTGACTCGATAGTGAGCCCTTCGAACAGGCCCGCCAGCAGATCAGCGCACTCGTCCCGGACGACAATCCGGTAGCGGTGGGTGGTGCTGGGCGTGCTCACTGCATCTCCTCCGCATCATGCCTGCTATTGAGAAGGTGGCCGCCAGGTCTCCTTGGAGTCCTTCATCCCAGACAACGGGGTGACGTGTCATCACCCGTCACGGGTTCACCCGGGTGAATCCGGTGGGTGCCGTGGGTCAGAAAATGCCCATCCTGCGGGCCTGCTCGACTGCCTGGCGCCGGGTGCTCGCGCCGAGCTTGCGGTAGATCACCCGGGTGTGGGTCTTGATCGTGTTCGGCGACAGGTGCAATTCCTGCCCGATCTCGCGGAGAGACAGCGTTCCCCGCAGCAGCCGCAGCACCGTGGCTTCCCGTTCGGTCAGCGGCTCAGGTGGTGACACCGGCGACAGCGCCGCGAGTTCCTCTCCCAGCCGCCTCAGCCGGGCCAGCAGGGTTTCCGCATCGTCGGGCAGGGCCGTCAGCACATCCTGTGCCTCATCCAGCAGTTCCGCGGCGGTGCGGTCCCCGAGCCGGAGCCGGACCTCCGCCAGCAGCAGCAGCCCCTCCAGGGTCGGCCACGGGCTGATCCCGGGCACCTTGCGCCGCAGCCGGACCGCCCGCTCAAGCTCGCTGCTGGCCTCCTCCAGCCGGCCCTGGGCAGCATGGAGCGCGCCCGCGGCCAGGCAGGCGATCGCGCTCTGCGGTGCTTCGCCGAGATCGCCGCGGGCTGTGAGTCCGGTGGCCGCGTCCGCGAGTTCCTGCGCCCGCTCCAGTCTTCCCTGCCCGACGGCGGCCAGGCACAGGCAGGACAAGGCCAGCTGCCGGATCAGCGGAATGGCTGATTCGTGGATGACCGCTTCCTCCAGGGCTGCCGCCGCCCCGTCAGCGTCACCGCCCAGGTACAGGCTGAAGCCAAGCCCGGCCCTTGCCAGGGCGTACCAGGGTGTGGCCGGGTCGTCTTCCAGCCTGACAGCCACGGTGGCCGACTCGCGCATCACCCGCAGGCCGTCGAATCCGTGGACGCCCCGCAGCAGGGCCACCGAGGACTGCAGCGACTGCATGCCGTCCGGCAACGGTCCCCGGTGGCCGGCTGCCTCGATGACCGGGAGCCAGCGTGCGACAGATGGCCGGTCGCCGGCGAGCGCCGCGGCCCAGGCAGCGCAGTGTGCCGCCAGCGGGTGAGCGGCGACCAGGTCGTCGCCGAGCGTATGCAGCCACCCCCGGACCACCCCTATCCGGCCAAGGCCGGCGTAGGCGAACCAGCGGCAGGCGATCAGGTCGACGGCGCCAGCGGCATCACCGGCGGCGAGCGCATGACTGATCGCCTTGTCGGTCGGCCCCCACTCCCGGTACCACGCGCTTGCCCGGCGGTGCAGGTCGGGAATGACGCTGGGCTCGGCGCGGGCAAGCTGGCTGCGGAGCAGCTGCGCGAACAGGCGGTGATACCGGTACCAGCCGCGGTTCTCGTCGACGGGCACGACGAAGAGGTTCTCCCGTTCCAGCGTGTCGATGATCTCCGCGGCACCGGGGGAGCCCACCACGGCCTCACACAGGGGGGCGCTGAACCGGTCGAGGATGGCGGTCTGGGCCAGGAAATGGCGGATGTGCGCCGGCTGGCGGCTGAGCACCTCCTCGACCAGCAGGTCGGCGATGTACCGGCTGTCGCCACTGAACCGGCGGACGAAGTCGCCCGGGGACGGGTGGCCGCGAAGCGAGAGCGCGGCGAGGTAGACCCCGGCCGGCCAGCCCTCGGTGCGGCGCACCAGTTCGGCCAGGTCGGGTGCGGAGAGCTGGACCCCGGCGGTGCGGTCGACGAGCGCCGACGCTTCAGCGGAACTGAACCGCAGGTCGCTCATCCGGATTTCGATCATGTCCCCGGTCGACCGCATCCGCCCCAGCGGCAGCGGGGGGTCGGCACGCGTCGTCAGCACCAGCTGGGCGGTCGGCGGCAGATGGTGGAGCAGGGAACCGACCAGCTCCTGGCAGTTGCGCTCCTTGATCATGTGATAGTCATCGAGCACCAGGACAACCGGCCCGGGGAGCGCGGCGAGTTCGTTCACCAGCGCCGGGAGAATGGCCCCGCTGGTGCCTGGCGACTGCGCCCGGAGGATCTCCAGGATGGGCTGGACGCCGAGTTCCGGGCGGGCCCGGTGCAGCGCATGGGTGACATGCGTCCATAGCCTGACCAGGTCATTGTCGTCCGGGTCAAGCGAAACCCAGGCGAAGGGCAGGCGGTCGCGGGCACTCACGCGCCACTGCGCTACGAGTGTCGTCTTGCCGTAGCCTGCCGGGGCGTCGACGAGGACCAGCTTGGCGGCAGTCTCCGCGAGGCGCTGGACCAGCGCGGGCCGCTCCACCCAGCCCGGGCGCGGCTCGGGTGCGTGAAGCTTGCTCTCCAGCGGGACGTCAAGGTCCGCACTCGTGGGAACGGATGATGAAACGGCCCCCGACCTTTGTTGGAGCGACCGTCTACCCCGGTAAGGCTCTTCCCGCTCGGCCACGCTTCCCAGACGCGCATAGTAACAGTTTTGCGGCAACGAGTACAGAACGTGATTAACCCGTCGAGGGTGGGGCGCGACGGCGCCCGGGCTGGTGTCGTGGTGAGAACCAGATGCACGAGAAAGGGGAACGCCATGGCCGATCTGATCGCAATCGGATACCCGGACGAGGCGACCGCGGAAGCCGCCGCCGATGAGGCACGGCGGCTGGCCAAGGACCTGATCATCCAGCCAGACGCCATCGCGGTGATCTCGCGGGACACCGAGGGCAGGTACCACGTCCACACCAGCCACCACGCGGTGGGTGGCGGAGCGACCTGGGGCATGTTCTGGGGCCTGCTGTTCGGCGCGCTGTTCTTCGTCCCGGTCTTCGGGATGGCCATGGGCGCGGCATTGGGTGCTCTCATGGGCAAGATCGCCAAAGTCGGCATCGACAAGCAGTTCCAGGACCAGGTGCGTGACATGGTCAAGCCGGGTACCTCGGCGCTGTTCCTGATGCTGGAGAAGGTGACACCCGACAAGGCCGTCGAGGCGATGAGCAAGTACGGCGGCACCGTGCTGAAGACCTCCCTGTCCAAGGAGAGCGAGAAGGCACTCCAGGAAGCCCTGCACGGAGGCGAGTCCGCAGCCGCGTAGCCGGCGGGCCGCAGCCTGAAGCGCGCCACGACGGCTGAGCCGGAACCGGGCGGTCAGGTACCTGCGGACCGGCAGATATCGGGGAGGGCGGCGAGACGGAGGTGAGCAATGTCAGCGCTGGGCTGGTCGTTCACGGTGGGCATCTACCTTGTCCTGCTGTTCACAGTGGCCGTTCTAACCTTCCGCAAGGGCCATTGGGTCCTGGGCCTGGTAGGTGTGGTGTTCCCGGTCCTGTGGCTGATCGGGGCGGTGCTGCCGGACCGGCGCGCCCACCATTGAGGTCGGCCCGGCCGCCGCTTTCATCCTTGCGGGGGGAGGCGCCCGGGCGCCGACGGAGGCGATCCTGATGCTGACAAGAGGGGTGTCCAGACCGGGTACCCCGGTGTGGGGGTGAGGGTAAATGCAATACCCGTTGCTGGACGCGTTCCTGACCATGATGTGGCTGTTCATCTGGATTCTGTGGATCTTCCTGCTGATCCGTATCATCATGGACATCTTCAGAAGCCATGACATGGGCGGCTGGGCTAAGGCTGGCTGGCTGGCCTTTGTCATCTTGCTGCCGTTCCTCGGTGTCTTCGTGTACCTGATCGCCCGCGGCGGCAAGATGGCCGACCGGGATATGGCCCAGGCCCAGGCCCAGGACGAGGCGTTCCGCAGCTACGTCCGCCAGGCGGCGCACGAGGATAGCAGTAGCGCCGACGACATTGCGAAGCTGGCTGACCTGCGCGAGCGCGGTGTCATCACCGAGGCCGAATTCCAGCGTGGCAAGGAAAAGGTCCTCAACAAGCCGGCAGCCTGATCCGCGCCGATAGGGAGCGCTGCTCCCGCTGGACAGTGAAAAGGCGGCAGTGCCGCCTTTTCACCTGCTGGACCGGGTGCTGTCCCGGATGCGCTCAGGTGGGTGTGCCGATGATCGCCCGGGTCTGGAGCAGGCTCATCGTGCCCGATCCCCGGCACGGCTGGCGAGCGAGTTTCGGGCACGACTGCACCACCGCGCCGTGCTCAGGAACCGGTTGCCGTTGCCGGGTCAGCGGGAAGACAGCCCAAGCGCCGCCGGATGGGCCCGGCGGTAGTGCTCGGTCAGGAACTCGCTCACCTTACCGGGCCGGTACGCGACGGTATCGTGACAGATCTGGCAGCGGATGACCGGAAGATGTGTAACGGTCACGGGGAAGCGGCGGGAATTTGAGTTACTCATCGCCTCCCATAATGCCAGGCCCGTCAAAGTCATGTCACGCCGGGCTGGTGCTGCCTGCTCACTTTCCCCTCTCCTGGCACCATCCGCGATCCCAGCCGGTCTCAGCGTGGGGTGAGGACGCAGCACTCACCGCCTCCCGGGTCCGCCAGCACGACCCAGGGCACCTCGCCCTGCCCGATATCGGCCGGGGTAGCCCCCAGGCCGAGCAGGCTCACCGCCGCACGTCAGGTCGGCCAGCCGGGCCCGATATCCCCACCTGGCAGATCAGCGCGGCGCCGGAGAATGGCTGGCCGCGTACCGGGTAGCTGGGGTCCGTCATGGATACCGGCAGCCGTCTGAAGCGGGCCGGCCCGCAGCAGGGCGATGGAGCGCCCGGCCGGGAGCGGGCCGCGGTAGGCGGGATCTGGCGGGTATGGGCTTTCGTGGTCGTCACCCTCAGGTACCCGATCCTGCTCATGTGGCCAGCGACCGCCGCGGCGGCGGTCGTCTTGCTGCCCGGCATCACCCCGGCGGCCATGCTCGGCAGCCTGGCCCCTAGCGGGTCACCTGCACTCCGGGCGGAATATGACGCCACCGCCCTGTTCGGCGTGCCACTGACCTCGCAGGTCGCCGTGGTGCAGCGCAACCCCCATGGCTTCACCCGGCAGGTCCAGCTCAGTATCGGCCGCCGGATCATCGCCCTGGACCAGCGGCGCGACCGGCCGATCCCCGGGCTCGCGGTCGCCGTCCCGCTGGCGAACACGGCGGGCATATTCCCCGGCTCGCGTGAGCGGTCAACCACGATCATCACGTTCCTCTATTTCCGGCCCGGCACGTCCACGTTCGCCGAGACTGGCGCGGGGCAGGTGTTCGCCCACCGATACCTGGGGGCCCCGCAGGACCATCTGATCGGGGTTACCGGGCCGGCGCCGGCCGAAACCGCGCAGGGGACGATCATCCAGGCCTACCTGCCGTGGGTGGAACTCGCCACCGTGCTCGCCATCGCACTGATCGTGGGCCTGTACTTCCGGTCGCTGGGCGCCCCGCTGGCGACACTGCTGTGTGCCGGCATCGCCTATCTGATCGCGCTGCATGCTGTTGGCTGGGTCTCGCACCGGGCCGGGGTCAGCCTGCCACCCGACCTTGAGCCGGTCCTGGTGGTGCTGCTGCTCGGGGTGACCACCGACTACTCGGTCTTCTACCTGGCCGGCATGCGCAACCGCCTGGCCGAAGGCCAGACCCGGGTGGCTGCCGCCCGGCGCACCACGGCTGAGTTCACCCCCATCATCGTGATGGCCGGCCTGGTAGTGGCACTGGGCGCCGCGTCACTGATCGTGGCCCGGCTCGGCCCGCTCCGCGCCTTCGGGCCGGCGCTGGCGATCGCCGTGCTCACCGCGATGCTGGTAGCCATCACACTTGCCCCCGCACTGATCGCGATCTTCGGCGGGCTGTTGTTCCGCCCCCGGCCGACTGGACCGCCACCATCGCCCAGGTTTCGTGCGCTCAGCCGCGCCCAGGCCTGGTGGGCCGGGCGGCCTGCACCGGCCGGGCACCGGCCGGCCGGGCCGGCCGCGAGGCCTGGGCGGGATGGCGGGCCTGGGCGGGATGGGCCGCGGTGGCCAGCCCGGCTTGCCACCGCGCGCCCGGTGGCTTTGCTTGTCACCGTCACCTGCGTGGCTGCGCTGGTGTTCGCCGCCTTCGGCCTGCGTGAGCTTCGCCCCGGGTTCCCGCTGATACGGGCGCTTCCGCCCACGTCCCAGCCCGTGCAGGCGGAGGCCGCCGCCGCCAGGGGATTCGCGCCCGGCATCCTGGCCCCCACGGAGGTCCTCGTCCTGGGCCCCGCCGTGAGCAGCCAGCTGCCCGCACTCATCAGGCTGCAGCACGAGCTGGCAGAACGCCCCGGCGTGGCCGGGGTCGTCGGTCCCGCGGACCTCGCGTCGCTCCAGCAGTCCGCCGCCGTGCAGCGCTCCATTCATGTGCTGGTGGCACGCTCGGGTACCGCGGCACGGCTCGGTGTGATCGAGCGCAGCGACCCGCTGGGTCCCACGGCAATCGGCCAGGTGCGGGGGCTACGGCGCGATCTGCCCGCCCTGGCCAGGGCTGCCGGGCTGACCGGCGTCCGGTTCGAGGTTGGCGGCGAGACGGCGCTGGCCGGCGAGGCGATAGATGCGACGGCGGCAGGACTGTGGCGCGTCGCGCTCGTTATCTGTGCGGTGATCCTGGTGCTGCTGGCGGTCTTCCTGCGCGCACTGATCGCCCCGTTCTACCTGCTCGCCTCCAGCGTGCTCGCGCTGCTGTCGGCGCTCGGCCTGACCGTGTGGGTGTTCCAGCGGATTCTCGGGTACGGCAGCCTGGTCTACTACGTGCCTTTCGCCGTCGCTGTGCTGCTGGTGTCGCTCGGCTCGGACTACAACCTCTTCGTGGTCGGGCGGATCTGGGAGGAGGCACGGCGCCGGCCGGTGCGGGACGCCGTGGCCACCGCGGTTCCCCGGGCGTCGCGGGCGATCACGACGGCGGGGCTCGCGCTGGCGGCCGGCTTCGCCGTGCTGGCCCTGGTACCGCTGGATCAGTTCCGGGAGATCGCCGTCGCCATGGTCATCGGGATCACCATCGACACGTTCATCGTCCGGTCGCTGCTCGTGCCCTCGCTGGTGGTCCTGTCCGGGCGGGCTGGCCGCAAGGCGGGCTGGAAGCGCGCCAGGATTCCTCCTGCGCGGTGACGAGCACGGCGGCAAGGCTGCCTGTTGCCTGGCTGGCAGGCGGGATCTGTGCCGGGATCAGGACCTTGGCCGGACCGCTGATGACCGAAAGCCCCTCCCTCGATTACCGAACGTCAGGTGTACTGCTGGGCGTGGCCAACCAACCTGGCGGTGCGACGCTTCCCGGGATTACCGTACTGACCTGCCAGATCGAAGTGCGGCTATGACTGCCGGCCGATGCCCCAGCGCGCGATGGGCACCGATTTCGGTCAATTACACGCCCGGTGGCTGCACGCCCCGGCTGTGGATCCTGCACATCATGGCGGGCACAATGGCAGGAACCGACGCGTGGTTCCGTAATCCCGCCTCACAGGTGTCCGCTCACTTCGGCATCCCGAAAAATGGCCAGGCCCGGCAATGGGTGAACACACACGACACTGCCTGGCATGCGGCGGGCGCCAACCCCTACGCCATCGGGATCGAATGCGAGGGGCAGTCCGGCGATTCGCTCACCGCCAGCCAGATCCGCGAGATCGCCGCCATCCTGGCCTGGTCGGCCGCCGAGCACGGCATCCCGCTCCAGATCACCAACAATACGGGCGGGCGCGGCCTGGCCTACCACGCGCTCGGCGGTGCCGCCTGGGGCGGTCACCCGGCCTGCCCCGGCGCGCCGGTCATCGCGGCCCGGCCGGCCATTATCGAGTCCGCGCAGGGCGGACCCACGCCATCGGCGGAGGATGATGACATGCAAGGATTCCTCAGGACGGGCCCGAAAGCGCTGACCGTGATCAGTATCAAGGGCGGCTCCGCGAAGGAGATCCAGTTCATCGCGGATTACACCCTGCAGGGCACCGAGGCGCCCACGCTCCGGATCGCCGCCCACTCAGCGGCGGCCGGCTGGGGCGAGGTCACCCATCTGACCCTCCCCGCCAACGCGAAGGCCCGGCACCATTTCACCCACGGTGACGTGAACGGGATCTCTATCCGGCGCGCCGGCCAGGGCGACGACGCCGAAGTCGGCTGGAATCTGGTCTGAGCGAGATCCGTGCCGCCGCTGATGACCGGGGTCTGGGCCTGGCCGGGGCGGTCTTCGGCACTCACCCAGCCGGGGTGCCCGGAGCCGCCAGCGATCAGTCGGGTGCGGGCGGGCAATGCGCAGCAGGATGGTGGTGCCGGCTGGCCCGCTCCTCATCTCGGCAAGGTCGCAGACATGATTGACCACCCATGGTCCCTGCCCGGATGAGTCCGGTGGCGGCCTCGAACCGGTATGCGGCGCACCGCTGGCAAAACGCAGGTCTTGCGGCGGTGCGCATTGCCTGGACGGCTCACGCCCGGGTATGGGTGGCAGGTGGACCCGGTAGCGGCATTGCGCCAGATCGCATTCCAGCTTGAGCGGGCTGGTGCTCCCACCTACCGGGTGCGGGCGTTCCGCCGGGCTGCCCAGACGGTGGCGGGGCTTGCGCCGGGGGAGCTTGAGCGCCGCATCGGCGACGGCACGCTGCGCGCCCTGCCCGGGATCGGGCCGGTCACGGCCACGGTGATCGCGCAGGCAGCGAACGGCCAGCCACCGGACTACCTGGCCGAGCTGCTCAAGGAGGCGCCCGCCGCGGAGCGGACGGGCCTGCGCGCGGCGATGCGGGGCGATTGCCATACGCATTCGGACTGGTCGGACGGCGGCAGCCCGCCCGGGGAAATGGCCAGGTCGGCGCGTGAGATCGGGCACGAGTGGATCGCGCTCACCGACCATTCGCCGCGGCTGACCGTGGCCGGCGGCCTGTCCGCTGAGCGGCTGCGTGCCCAGCTCGACCTCGTCGATACTCTCAACGCTGAATTCGCCCCGTTCCGGATACTGACCGGAATCGAGGTCGACATCCTCGACGACGGCACCCTGGACCAGCGGGAAGACCTGCTCGCCCGGCTGGACATCGTGGTCGCCAGCGTGCATTCGCAGCTGCGGATGCACGCTGCGGCGATGACCGAGCGGATGGTGGCCGCTGTCGCCAGCCCGCATGTTGACGTGCTCGGGCATTGCACCGGCCGGCTTCTCACCGGCCGCACGCGGCCGGAATCGGCCTTCGACCCAGAGCGGGTATTCACCGCGTGCCGTGACCATGGCGTCGCGGTCGAGATCAACTGCCGGCCGGAACGCCGGGACCCACCCGACCGGCTACTGCGCCTCGCCACCGAGATCGGCTGCCTGTTCGCCATCGATAGCGACGCACACGCGCCGGGCCAGCTCGACTGGCTGGCGGATGGATGCAGGCGGGCCGAGGCGTTCGGTATCACCCCCGACCGGGTGATCAACACCCGCGCCGCCGGCGGCCTGATCTCGCGGGCGGCCCACTGAGCGGGCACGCCGCGGATCGGCGGGCCTGCCTGCCGCGCTTGACGGAATCGAAAACCTATTCGATAGTGTCAGTGTGGGAGCCGGGATCGCGCAGGTTACTCCGCTGTCGTTGCGGCATGATGACGCGATCCTGCCGGGGCTCCCGGCGCTGCCCGTGCTCCCGGCGCTGGCGGGGCTGCTCCCGGGCGGGCTGCCACGCGGGACCTCGGTGGCAACGAGCCGGTGGGGCCTGCTCTGCCTGGCGCTGGCCGCGGGCGCATCGGCGGGCGGGGCCTGGACCGCGCTGGTCGGGCTGCCACTGGCCGGGGTGACCGCGGCGGCCGAGGTGGGGCTGGATCCCGGCCGGATGCTGCTGGTCCCGGATCCCGGGACGAACTGGCTGCAGGTGGTGGCCTCGCTGCTGGACGGCTGCGAGCTGGTACTCGTGCGCCCGCCGGGCCGGCCGTCAGCCCAGCTTCGCAGCAGGCTTGCCGCCACCCTGCGCCGCAGCGGCGGCGTGCTCGTGGTGGCGGGCGACTGGGACGGCGCGCAGGCCCGGCTGGCGGTAGCCCGCCAGGAGTGGGTGGGGGCCGGCGATGGTCACGGGCGGCTGCGCGCCCGGCGGGCGCTGGTGGTGGCGGACGGCCGCGGTCCGGCGGCCCGCCCCCGCGCACAGTGGCTGTGGCTGCCGGGCACAGATGGCTCGGTGAGCATCGCGGGCGAGGTCACGGCTCCGGGTCAGGACATGCGGGACACCGGATGACGCTGGCCGGGCACCTGCCCGCGCGGGTGCTGGTCGTGTGGTGCCCAGACTGGCCGGTGACCAGCCAGGACACCGGTGCGGTGGGGGACGCGGGGGCTGCCCCTGGCGGCGGGCCCGGGGCCGGGGTCTTCGAGCGGGTGGTCCGCGTGCTGGCGGAGTTCACCCCGAAGGTGGAGGTGCTGCGCCCAGGCGCCTGCGCGATCAGCGTCCGCGGCCCGGCCCGGTACTTCGGCGGCGAGCAGGCCCTCGTGGAGAAGATCACCGGGGCGGTGGCCCGCTCCGGGTTCGCCTGCCAGGCCGGTCTGGCCGATGGGCTGCTCGCCGCGTGGCTTGCCGCGCAGGCGGCGGCACCAGGAGAGGTCGTGACCGTGCCCGCGGGGCAGGCGCGGGAGTTCCTCGCCTCCCATCCGGTCAGCGTGCTGGGCAACGCCGGCCTTGCCGACCTGCTGCCCCGGCTGGGCATCAGGACACTGGGGGAGTTCGCCACCCTGCCGGCCACAGCGGCGGTGAACCGGTTCGGGACGCCAGGAGCGGTCGCGCACCGGCTCGCGCGCGGCCTGGGCCCGCGCCCGCTGGCCCCCCGCACACCACCGGCCGACCTGTCTGTGTCGGTGGAGTTCGATCCCCCGGCGGAGCAGTCCGAGCCGGTGGTGTTCGCCGCCAAGGCGCTCGCCGAGCGGATGCACGCCGGACTGGCTGCCCGCGGCCTGGCCTGCGTGCGCGTTCAGGTGCAGGCGCTGTGCGGGAACGGCCAGGAGATCACCAGGCGCTGGCGGCACGACGGGCTGCTGTCCCCGCTGGCGGTAGCGGAGCGGGTCCGCTGGCAGCTGGCCGGCTGGCGGGCTGGCCGGCGGGACGCCCCGGACGATCAGCAGGTCGCCGGCGGCGGGGTCCAGGCCGCCGGTATCACGCTGCTGCGGCTGGCTCCCGACCAGCTGGTGCCCGACGAGGGCCGCCAGCTGGCCCTGTGGGGCGATGTGGTGATCGGCGGCCGGGTGGCCCGCGCCGCGATGCGGGTGCAGGCCATGCTCGGGTACCGCGCGGTGATGTGCCCGGTGCCAGCCGGCGGCCGTAGCCCGGCCGAGCAGGTGACGCTGGTGCCGTTCGGCGGGACCGGTGCTCCCGGGCGTCCCACCGGCCGCCCCTGGCCAGGACGGATCCCTGCGCCCGCGCCGGCCACCGTCTACCCCGAAACGCTGCCCGCCACCATCCTTGACAGCCTGGGCGCAGCGGTGAGCGTGACCGGGCGGGCGGTTGTTTCCGCACCACCGGCCCGCCTGTCGGCCAGCGGCATGCCGGAGCTGGCGGTCACCGCCTGGGCCGGGCCCTGGCCGGCCGACGAGCGATGGTGGGATCCGGGCAGTGCGGCCCGGCGGGCCAGGTTCCAGCTGGTCACCGAGGACGGCAGTGCCTGGCTCGCAGCCGTTCAGGACGGCCGCTGGCTCATCGAGGCCCGCTATGACTAACCCAGCACCCGCCACAACGGGCCCGGCTTCGGTGATCGTGGTTGGTTGCATGTGCCTGGCGCATGCGATTCACCATGATCAAGGGCGCCCGCGGCGCCGGGGGGAGTAGCAGATCATGGGGTGGGACAACCCGCCGGTGCCGTGGCAGGAGTTCGAGCGCCGCCTGTCCTGGGGGAGCCGGGGAAACAAGCAGGCTGACGGCGGGGACCCGGGCAGCGAGCGGGCCAGCGGCCCGCGCCCGGTCACCCGCCTGCCCACCCCCGCCGGGGGCCGGGGGAGCCGGGCTGACCAGGGCCCGGCGTGGGCCGAGCTGCACTGCCACTCGTCCTACAGCTTCCTCGACGGGGCCTCCGGCCCGGCTGAACTGGCCGCCGAGGCCGCGCGGCTCGGCCTGGCCGCGCTGGCCATCACCGACCACGACGGCATGTACGGCGTCCCCCAGTTCGCACAGGCGGCCGCCAGGCTGAAGGAGCAGACCGGCACCGCGATCGCCACCGTCTTCGGTGCCGAGCTCAGCCTGGACCTGCCAGCCGGGCAGGGCGGCGTCCCCGACCCGGCCGGCCGGCACCTGCTGGTACTCGCCCGCGACCCGGAAGGCTACCGGCGCCTGTGCTCGGCCATCAGCACCGCGCAGCTCGCCGGGGGCGGGAAGGGCCGCCCTGGGTACGACCCCGGCGCCCTCGCCCAGGCGCACGGCGGGCACTGGGTGATCCTCACCGGCTGCCGCAAGGGTGCCGTTCCCGCCGCGCTCGCCGCGGCAGGCCCCGGGGCGGCTGCGCGGGCACTTGATGAACTGGCGGCCATGTTCGGCCGCGGCAACGTCATGGTGGAACTGGCCAGCCACGACCAGCCCGGCGACGATGAGCGCAACGACGCACTGTACGAGCTGGCCGAGGCCAGCGGGACGGCGGTGATCGCCACCGGCAATGTGCACTACGCGGCCCCGCGGGATGCCCGGCTGGCCCAGGTGCTGGCTGCGGTCAGGGCCCGGCGCAGCCTGGCTGGGATGGACGGCTGGCTGGCCGCCTCCGGCGGCGCTTACCTGCGATCGGGCGCGGAAATGGCGCACCGGCTGCGCCGATACCCCGGTGTGCTGGAACGCACCACCCGGCTCGCCCGCGACTGCGCGTTCGACTTCCACGTGATCGCGCCCGCCCTGCCGGACTTCCCCGTCCCGCCCGGCCACACCGAGGCGGGCTGGCTGCGCGCGCTGGCCGGCCAGAAGGCACCACAGCGCTACGGCCCGTCACTGGCAGAACGCGTCCCCGGGGCCTACGCCCAGATCGCCCGCGAACTGGACGTCATCGAGCAGCTCGGATTCAGTGGCTACTTCCTGATCGTCCATGACATCGTCCGGTTCTGCGAAGAGGCGGGGATCTTGTGCCAGGGCAGGGGCTCGGCCGCGAACTCGGCCGTCTGCTTCGCGCTGGGGATCACGAGTGTCGATCCGGTCCGGCATGGACTGCTTTTCGAGCGGTTCCTGTCGGCTGGCCGGGACGGGCCGCCGGACATCGACCTGGACATCGAGCACCGCCGCCGGGAGGAGGTGATCCAGTACGTCTACCGCACCTACGGCCGGGACAAGGCCGCCCAGGTGGCCAACGTGATCTCCTACCGGCCGCGGATGGCACTGCGCGACGCGGGCCGCGCGCTCGGCTACCTCCCGGACCAGCAGAACCAGTGGGCGAAACAGGTGGGGCCGCGCAACTACGGGCACGGCCAGGCGATCCCGCCCGAGGCGGAGGTCCCGGAGCCGGTCACACAGCTGGCCGCCCGGATGCAGCGGCTGCCCCGCCATCTCGGCATCCACTCCGGCGGGATGGTGATCTGCGACCGGCCGGTGGGCGGGGTGTGCCCGGTGGAGTGGGCGCGGATGCCTGGCCGGTCGGTGCTGCAGTGGGACAAAGACGACTGCGCCTATGCCGGGCTGGTCAAGTTCGACCTGCTCGGCCTGGGCATGCTGACGGCGCTGCGGGACTGCTTCGAGCTGGTCGAAGCGCATCACGGCCGGCGCTGGAACCTGCACACGATCCCGCAGGAAGACCCCGGTGTCTACGACATGCTGTGCGAGGCCGACACCGCCGGGGTGTTCCAGGTCGAGTCCCGCGCCCAGATGGCGACCCTGCCCCGGCTGCGGCCCAGGGAGTTCTACGACCTGGTGATCGAGGTTGCCCTGATCAGGCCCGGCCCGATCCAGGGCGGTTCGGTGCACCCGTACCTGCGCCGCAGGCACGGCGATGAGCCGCCGGACGTGCCGCACGAGTCGATGCGCGCGGCGCTCGGGAAGACGCTGGGGGTGCCGCTGTTCCAGGAGCAGATGATGCAGCTCGCGATCGACTGTGCCGGCTTCAGCGCCACCGAGGCCGACCAGTTGCGGCAGGCGATGAGCTCCAAACGCGGCCCGGAGCGGATCACCGAACTGCGTGGCGCACTGCTGGCCGGCATGGCGGCCAGGGGAATCAGCGAGGCGGTCAGCGAGGACATCTACGCCAAGATCCTGGCCTTCTCCAGTTACGGGTTCCCCGAATCGCACGCGATCAGCTTCGCCTACCTGGTCTACGCCAGCGCCTGGCTGAAGTGCTACTACCCGGCCGCATTCACCGCCGCCCTGCTGCGCGCCCAGCCGATGGGCTTCTACTCGCCCGCCAGCCTGATCGGCGACGCGCGCAGGCACGGCGTCCAGGTGCGCGGTGTGGACATCAACGCCAGCGCCGCGGCCGCCATCCTGGAAGACCCGAACCCCCCGGCAGCCAAGATGCCGAACGAAAGCCCCGGGGCCAGCGCCGCCCCCGGCGGTGACCAGCCGCCGGGCGGCCAGTCCCGGTGCACCGGAGCCGATCCCAGCGGCGGCCGGCCGGTGCCGGGCCAGCCAGCCATCAGGCTCGGACTGGCCGGCGTGCGGAACCTGGGGCCCGGTCCTGCTGCCGTCATCGTGGCCGGCCAGCCGTACGCGGACCTGGAGGATTTCGCCCGGCGCACCCGGCTGCCGGCCCCGGCGCTGGAGGCACTGGCCACGGCGGGGGCGTTTGGCTGCTTCGGGCTGGGCAGGCGTGAGGCGCTGTGGGCGGCCGGGGCCGCCGCCACCATCCGGGCCGGCCAGCTGCCAGGCACCACCCCCGGCCTGGCCGCGCCGCCGCTGCGTGCGATGACGGCGGCCGAGGAGACATTCGCCGATCTGTGGGCAACCGGGACCTACGGCGTCCACCCGGTCGCGCACATCAGGCAGCCACTCGCCGAGGGCGGCGTGCTGGCGGCGGCGGCGATGAAGACCGCCCGGCCCGGCACCGCCGTCGCGGTGGCCGGGCTGGTCACGCACCGGCAGCAGCCGGGGACGGCACGCGGGGTGATGTTCCTGAGCCTGGAGGACGAGACCGGCACAGCGAACGTGATCTGCCCGCCCGGGGTGTGGGAACGCCACCGGCGGCTCGCGATAGAGGCCGGCGCGCTCATCGTGCACGGCCGGGTGGAGCGCCTGGACGGCGCGGTCAGCCTGCTCGCCACCCGGCTGCGCCGGATCCGGGCGCTGCCTGCCGTGCCAAGCCGCGATTTCCGCTGACGCCTCACCAACGGCTGTTCCGCCCGCCTGAATGGGACGTTCGGCATGATGCGGGAGGTCATTCGGATATACCGGCCGCCCGTTCCGCTGGCGCACTGTCGGGATATGGAGATAAGGCTGCCTGCCCGGCTCATTCTCGGCGGGGCGGTGCTCGCCGTCCTGGCCGGGTGCGGCGGCGGCCCCGGGTCACCCGGCCCCGCTGTCAGCTCGCATCCCAGCACGCCGGGGACAAGCGCGCCGGCGTCACCGGGCAGGACCTCGCTCCCGCCCCCGGCCACCCCGTCGCCGCAGCCGTCGCCGCAGCCGTCGCAGCAGCCGCCGCCAGCCGGGACGACGCAGCCGCCGCCGGGCACCACGCCGATCACCGGGCGGCTGGCCGGAGTGGACTGGGCCGCGATCCCCACCAGCCGGCATGTTGTCGCGCTGACCTTCGACGCCGGGGCCAACGCCGACGCGGTCGCCTCCATCCTGGCGACGCTGCGCAAGACCGGTGTCCCGGCCACGTTCTTCCTGACCGGGAACTTCGTCCAGGCCTTCCCGGCCAGCGCGCGGGCGATCGCCGCGGGAGGATACCGGATCGGTGATCACACGATCACGCACCCGTATCTGACCAAGCAGAGCGATGCGGTGATCCAGCACGAGATCCTGGGGGCGGCCAGGCAGATCACAGCGGTGACCGGCGCCAACCCGGCCCCGCTGTTCCGGTTCCCCTACGGTGATGTCAGCTCCCATACCATCGCCATCGCCAACCGGCTCGGCTACGTCCCCGTCCGCTGGACGGTCGACACACTGGGCTGGAAAGGCATATCGGGGCACATCACCACCTCGATCGTGATCTCCCGGGTGCTGAACGGCCTGCGGCCAGGCGAGATCGTGCTCATGCACGTCGGCTCGAACCCCAGCGACCACTCCACGCTCGACGCCGATGCCCTGCCGAAGCTGATCACCGACCTGCGCGCCCGGGGCTATTCGTTTGTCACCCTGGATGCCCTCGTGGGCTGATCGCGCGGCTCCGCGTGGCCATTCTTCCCGCCCGCCGGGAAAGGCCTTATCGTGGCCGCACGGCAGTGTTCCTAGGGAGATGCAGTTGGCCCTGCAGCGGCATCGCAGTGCCAGCCTCGCGGCCCGCCTGTCCTGGGCGCTCCCGGCCGCCGCGGTAGCGGGCATCGCCGGGGCGCTGGCGTGGGCCGCGGTGGAATCCGCCCACCACAAAGGCTGGCTGAGCGGGCGTCAATGGTGGCAGGCCGCGCTGCGTCCTGACGCGCGCTGGACGCCGCTCATCCTGCTGGTGCTGTGGGCAGCTGCGCTGGCGCTGTACTGGTGGCCACGGCGGCAGGTCCGCTCGAATATCCCACTGCTCGCGCTGACGAGCATGGTGACCATCGGAGTGGGGCTCGCGGCGGCCTCCTACCTGCCGTGCGCCGGTAATCAGGCCCCCGTCATCGCCCCGCTGACCTGGGTGCTCGCGCTCTTCGCCGGCTCGGTGCAATCCCCATCTTGCCCCGAGCCGGCGCTGCCGCTGGCCCTGCAACTGGCCAGCGCCGCCTGCCTTGGCGCGACCTTCGTCGGCGTGGCGGCAGCGGCGGCGGTTCTGTGGCGGCGGGAGATCGACCGGGTGAAGACCCGCTTCGTGGGCGAACTCACGGTGATGACCGGCCTGGACGAGATGACCGTCGCCCTGCTGGGCAAGCTGGTCGGCGAATCCGGCGGGCGGAGGGTGGTGGTGGTCGAGGCCGATCCAGGCCACCCGCTGCTGGAGGAGGTCAGGGCGGCAGGCGCCCGGGTGATCATCGGCGATCCCGGCCGGGCTGAGGTCCTGCGGCCCGTCCTCACTCATCTGGGCAGGTCGTCGGCGCGGCAGGTGTTCGCGCTTCATCCTGGGGCGCAGGAGAACAACAGGATCCTCGCCACCGCGCGGCAGGTTCTGCGCGACACACGTCATACCGGTCACCATCCCCACATCGTCGCCCGCATCGACGACCCCCGTCATGCCGACACCTGGCGCGGTGATCACATCGCCTCACATCAGCTCTGGCTTGAGGACGCCCTCAGTCCCTACGAGACCACCGCCGTTTTCGCGGTGGGCGCGGTTCTCGCCCACGATGCGCGCTCGATGATCCTTTGTGGCGACACCACGCTGGCGCTTGCCGTCCTGATCGAAGCGGCGCGGTCCGCGCTGGAGCGCCGGGAACTCCGGGCCGCGGCCGCGGCCGGCGGGCAGCCCGGCCTGGCCGGGAGCCCCGGGTTCCCGGCCATCATCATCATGGCTGAGCGGGGTGAGGACCTGAGCCGGGAATTTGCCGCCACCGTCTCGCCACAGCTGCATGCGGCACTGCCCGCTGTCACCGTCGTGCCCGCACCGTGGCGCAGCCGCCTGCTGGCGGCCCTGGATGACATGCCGGCCGCGGAGGCGGAAGCCTGCGCGGTGGTGATCGCGGACGCCCCCACCCCGGAGAGCATCCACGAGGCTGGCCGGGTAGCGCGGCTGCATCCCCGGACCGTGATCTACGCCCAGTCCGCCGATGACGCTGGCAGCGCCGGTGTGGTGTTCGACCAGCTCTACCATTTCCGCCGCGGGTTCCTGGTCGACGGCGCGCTGCCCGACGACACCTGGACCAGGCTCGCCCGGCACAATCATGAGTGTTACCGGCTGCGGTGGCCCGAACCGGCCGGCAGTCCCCGGGAATCAGCCCGGCGCCGCTGGCATGAGCTGGACGCGTTCTTCCAGGACGAGAACATCCGCCAGGTGCGGCAGGTACTCGCCTCGGCTGTCGCCCTGGGACGGGCCTGGCGGCCGCTGCGGGCTGTCCCGCCCGGCTCGGTGATGGACTTCACCGAGCCAGAACTCCTCGTGATCGCCCGTGCCGAGCACGACCGGTGGTACGCGCGCCGGCTCAAGGCGGGCTGGCGTCCGCCGCGGGCGGGGGAGGCCCAGGACAACGCCGCCAGGGTGAACGCCCGCGTGGTGCCCTGGGACGAGTTGCCCGACGCCACCCGCCGTGACAATGTGCAGCACATCACCGCCATCCTGGAACGCCTGGAAGCGATCGGCTACGGCGCCGTGCTCGGTGAAAGCGGGCCCGGGCACGCCGCCTGCTACCTGCGCCACGGCGAGGTGCGGGCGGTCCGGCTGACCGCCCCGCACACCTGGCAGGCCGCGGACGGAATGGTGCTGACGGCACAAGCCGGCGACTGGCACGTCACCGACGAGCGCGGGCATGAGCGGACCGTGCGGGACGCCCAGTTCCTGGCCAGCCATGATCAGGTGACTGGCGACCGCTGGGCGAGGACCGGAAAGGTTCGCGCATGGCGGGTAGCCAAGCCCACCACCGTGCAGACGCTGGAGGGCCCGGTCACGGCCGCCCCGGGCGACTGGATCGTGCAGGGGCAAACCGGCGAGCAGTGGCCCGTCCCGGCTGGCGAATTCGGGCACAGCCATGTGCCGGGTGGTGGCTGGCCTCAGTCGCAGGGGCCCCGGCCAGCCAGCGGGTACCCCGCTGATAGAGAGCCTCGACCTCCTGGCCGGTGACGCCCGGCATGTCGGGTTTCACCGCATAGCCCACGCCTGTACCGGTGAGATCACCTGCGGATCATGCGTCCCGCGGGCCTCCCGCCAGGCCGGACCCCCGGCTGCACGCGGGCCGCACATGGTCCTGGGGAAAAGGAGACCTTCAGCCATGAGAGGTGAAGCCGGAAAGCGGCAGGATAGACGCGGGGAAGAATTGGCCGCTTCCCGCCGCACGGCTGCTGATTCGTTCTTCCCCGGAAATCAGGGGGAAGTCATGAGTATCTTCGTCCAGCGCCCCAGGGTGCTCGCGATAACGGTGGCGGTGCTGGGGCAAGCGCTGGCCTTAACCGGGGTCACCATGCTCACCGCCTGCGGCGGCGACACACCACGCACCTCGCCGCCAGCCGCTGGCAGGGCCACGGTCAAGGTTTATCTTCACAAGGGCCCGGCTGATAATCCGGCTCAGGTGGTGGCGGTCACCCGGACCGTGCCGCTCGGCGGCGGCATGCCTGCAGCCGCACTGACCCAGTTGCTCGCCGGGCCGACGGCTGCCGAGCGCAAGGCGGGGTACTGGTCCTTCTTCTCCAGCGAGACCAGCGGGATGCTGCGCAGCGCACAGATCAGCAACGGCGTCGCCCGCGCGGACTTCCGCAACTTCAGCACGATCATCCCCAATGCCAGCAGCAGCTTCGGCAGCGCCGCGCTGCTCGCCGAACTCGACGCCACCCTCAAGCAGTTCCCGCACGTCCAGTCCACGGTGTACTCGTTCAACGGCGACGTGGCCGCCTTCTACGAATGGCTCCAGCGGGTGCCCCCGGGCGTGCTCCCGGCGGGCGGGACCGGGGCTGCCGCCGCCGCGAGCGCGTTCCTCCGGCAGGTCGCCGGCATGACCGACCTCGTCGCCGGTGAAGTCCGGCACACGGGCACCGGAGCCGCGGACGTCGGGCTGCGGCCGGATTCGGGCACCGGCCCGGTCACCACGGTGACACTGCGGCAGCAGGCCGACGGGACCTGGGTCCCGGCCGGCGCGCACACCGCGGCCATCCGGATTGACCAGCCCGCCGGCCTGCAGGCGATCTCCTCGCCGGTCACGATCGCCGGGCAGTCCTCGGCATTCGAGGGTCAGCTGTCCGTCGGCGTGATGCACCTCGCGGGCGGGAGTGTCACCGTGCTAGGCCGCAGCGGTTCCATCAGCGGCGGATCCATGGGGGCCGGGCCGTTCCAGGGCCAGGTCGCTTTCGTCCGCCCGCCGACCGCCGGCACCACCTGGCTGGTGGTCAGCTACCAGTCGGCAAGGACCGGGGCGACGGCAGGAGCTACCGCCGTCCAGGTGAAGCTCACTGGCAGCAGCGTCACGACCACCGCCGCCGAGCGGGTGCAGGTGTACCTGGTGCCCACCGGCACCGGAACCGCGCTGCGGGCACGGCTGATCGCTGACGCTGCCCCAGCCGCCGGGACATTCGCGTTCACCTGGGACTACCCGGACGAACCGGTGCCCGCCCACCATACGCATGTGTGTGAGGCTGCGCATGAGTGTGCGTGAACATGACCGAGGCCGGGGGCGGCGGCCTGCCTCTTAGCGGGTCCTCGCGTCCGGGGGTGCCTGGCCGGCGTGGCCGGGGCAGTCGTAGAGGATGACCGTGACCGCGCGGGCCGTTTCGGTCGAGGGGTTCACGTAGCGGTGGGGCATGGAGGAGGGGAAGTCGATGCTGTCACCGGGCTCCAGCCGGTAGCGCTCGAACCCGATCGTGATCTCCAGGCACCCGTTCATCACCAGCACCAGCTCGGTGCCAGGGTGGGTGTACTGGCGCGGATGTGATTCGGCGCCCGGCTCATACACCAGCTCGAAGAAATCGAGGTGGTCCAGGGTGGTCCGGGTCAGCCGCTCCCAGCGCACGCCGCCCTCGATATCGATCACCGCCCGGCTGCCATGGCGCACCACATAGCGCCCCTCCGCGGCAGGCGGCGCCTGGCCGGGCTGGGGTGTGCCCCCGGCGCCAGGGCGGGTGCCATCATCGGGAGCCGCGTGGCCCGGCGGGACGCCCTGGTCCGGGGTGGATGCTTGCGGCGGCTCACGGAAGAAGGCGTCGACCGGCACGTCGAGCGCCTGGGCGATGGCGAACAGCGTGGACACCGACGGGCGGGACAGGCCACGTTCGATCTGGCTGATCAGGCTGGGGGTTACCCCGACCTCACGGGCCAGCTCGGCCACCCGCATCCCGCGCTGGCCGCGGTACGCGGCCAGCCGGCGCCCGATGTGGCCGGCCAGGTCGCCGCCCGGGCCGCGCTGGGGCAGCCCGGGCCCGTCGCGCTGAGCCACGCTGTGGCCGGCCGCGTCCCCGGCATCAGTAGTCACGCTCACGTCTGACATGGTGCTTGAATGCTACTGCACCTGCTAGGGCTGCCTCGGGAGGGTTCCACGGGGCGTTTAGTGCTGCTATCGTCCGTGGCTGAGAGGGCCCGTCACGCTTATCGTCACTGAAAATGCGGACCTCAGTGGTCTCATGACCCGGAATGGAGCACCCGTGACGCCAGGACCGGATCGCGGCGGACATGAGCAGCTGCCAGCCCCCGGCCCCGCGGCGATGGCGATCGAGCGCAACGTGCCGGTCCCCATGGACGATGGTGTGGTGCTGCGGGCCGACGTGTTCCGCCCGGCTGGTGCCGGGCGCTTCCCGGTGATCCTGACCTACGGGCCCTACGCGAAGGGGCTCGCGTTCCAGGAGGGATACGCCGACCAGTGGCAGCTGATGGTGTCCCAGCACCCCGACGTCGCGCGCGGGTCGACCAATGCCCACCAGAACTGGGAGGTCGCCGACCCGGAGAAGTGGGTGCCGGATGGCTACGTGTGCGTCCGCGTGGATTCGCGCGGAGCGGGCCGGTCCCCGGGACAGCTGGATCCCTATTCACCGCGGGAAACGCGTGATCTGTACGAGTGCATCGAATGGGCGGCCGCCCAGCCGTGGAGCACGGGGAAGATAGGGCTGAACGGGATCTCCTACTACGCGATGAACCAGTGGCATGTGGCAAGCCTGCACCCGCCGCACCTGGCCGCGATGTGCGTGTGGGAAGGTGCCGCCGACTTCTACCGGGACGGCACCCATCACGGCGGGATTCTCTCCTCCTTCTGGCGGAACTGGTACGACAAGCAGGTCACCGTGGTTCAGCACGGGGTGGGGGAGCGTGGCGCCCGGCACCTGGTCACGGGGGAGCCGGTCGCGGGCCCGGAAACGCTCACCGAGGCCGGACTGGCCGCCGCGCGGGTGCCGTTCGGGGAACAGATCCGTGACCACCCGCTCGACGACGATTACTACCGGGCCCGGTCAGCGAACTGGCAGGAGATCACCGTCCCGTTCCTGACCGCGGCCAACTGGGGCGGGCAGGGCCTGCATACCCGCGGCAACTTCGAGGGCTTCACACAGGCCGCGTCGCCGCACAAGTGGCTGGAGGTCCACGGCCTGGAGCACTGGACCCACTTCTACACCGACTACGGTGTGGACCTGCAGAAGCGGTTCTTCGCCTGTTTCCTGCACGGCGACGACAGTGGCTGGCGGGACCAGCCGCCGGTCCAGCTCCAGGTCCGCACGCTCGATGGGTTCCGGCAGCGGGCCGAACGCGAGTGGCCGCTGGCCCGGACCGACTGGCGGCGGCTATACCTGCGGCCGGAGCGGCAGGAACTCAGCGCCGAGGTGGGCGCCGGCGAGGAGAGCGTGTCCTACCGGGCGGACGGGGAAGGCATCACGTTCACCGCACCCCCAGCACCGCAGGAGATGGAGATCACCGGGCCGGTGGCTGCCCGCCTGTTTGTGTCTTCCTCCACCACCGACGCCGACCTGTTCTGCGTGCTGCGGGTGTTCGCACCCGGTGGCGAAGAAGTCACCTTCGCCGGAGCCATCGACCCGCACACGCCGGCCGCGCAGGGCTGGCTGCGGATGTCGCACCGCAAGCTCGACCCGCAGCTGAGCACCCCTTACCGCCCCTACCACAGCCACGACGAGATTCAGCCGCTCACCCCGGAGGAGGTCTACCAGGCCGATGTCGAGATCTGGCCTACCAGCGTCGTCGTCCCGGCCGGGTACCGGGTGGCCCTCACCGTCCGGGGCCGCGACTATGAGGTCCGTTACCCCACGGCGCCCCGGCTGGGCTCGTTCAAGAACGAGATGACCGGCTGTGGGCCCTTCCTGCACGACGACCCGCTGGACCGCCCACGGCAGCTGACCCACAGCACCCAGACCCTGTGGCACGGCCCGGACCGGCAGTCCTACCTGCTCCTGCCGGTCATCCCGGCCGGCTGACGCCCCCAGGTCCCCCGGCGCAGTGAAGCGGAGCGACATGAACCAGGACTTCACAGTGGTCGTGACCGACCAGGTGTTCCCCAGCATCGAGACCGAGACGCAGTTGCTGGCCGCCATCGGCGCCAGGATCAAGGTCGCCGACGGCACAGCGGAGGGGGTCACCCGGGTCGGCGGCGATGCTGACGCACTGCTCAACACCTATCTGCCCATCACCGACGACCTGCTCGGCCAGCTGCCTGCCTGCAAGATCGTGGCGCGGTACGGGATCGGGGTGGACAACGTCGACCTGGCCGCCGCCGCGCGGCGGGGCGTCGTCGTCACCAACGTGCCGGACTACAGCGTCGAGGAGGTCGCGGTGCACACGCTCGGCCTGCTGCTGGCGCTGACCCGCCGGCTGCCGGAGGCGAGCGCGCTGGTTAGAAGGGGTGGCTGGGGCCTGGACGGGCTGCGGCCGATCCGGCGGCTGTCCACCCAGCGGGCCGGGCTGGTCGGGTTCGGCCGGATAGCCCGGCGCCTGGCCGGCTATCTCGGCGCCATCGGCTGCGAGGTGGTGGTGCACGATCCCTTCGTGCAGCCGGGGCCCGGCATCCCGCCGCTGCTGCCGTTGCCGGACCTGCTGCGCGGCTGCGATGTAGTGTCGCTGCACGCCCCGCTGACGCCGCAGACCAGGGGCCTGATCAGCGCCGCGGAACTGGCCATGATGAAGCCGGGCGCGGCGCTGATCAACACCGCGCGAGGGGGGCTGGTCGACGTTGGCGCCGTCATCGGGGCGCTGCGGGCAGGCCAGATC
>OFHK01000127.1_pt1 | contig 24365 bp, 17 predicted proteins | sample 1521951 | NCBI WGS metagenome assembly OFHK01 (sample SAMEA2468436, study PRJEB22500) | soil metagenome | biome: Glassland; feature: Farmland; material: Clay | place: Australia | collected 2013-01-31 | depth 0.55 m
GCCATATGCTGGTTCCTCTTCCCGGATCAGATGGGGGTCCGGGATCCCGTAATCTAGGCTCGGATGCCAGTGAGCGCGAGCATCCTCAAGTTACATTTCCCTCATTCGCGCGGCTTTCTGGCAGCTTATTTCAGGCGCGAAGGTGTCAAAGGATTTCGTCATTCGTCAAAGCCGCGATCCGCGCTTCCTCTTCAGCGGACAACGGCTGCTGCGTGTTCCTGCTCCCGCGCCGCAGGGGCCGCGGCCCCGGCCCCGCCGGCGGCGCCCGCCCCGGCCGGTCGCGGTAGAACCGGCCGGCGAGTTCGGCCGCCAGATGCCCCGCGTCCATCGAGGAGCCCCCGTTACCGAAGAACAGCACCTTCCCGCCCGCCCGCAGCGCCCCGATCATCGCGGCAGCGACCGCCGTGGCCTGGCTGACGCATTCGGACTCCAGCATGTCCCGCTTGATGGCCAGGCTGTCCTCCAGCCGGCGCCGGGTCAGGTCAAGCGAGTCCTGGCTCATGCCCGCCATGTGGTCAGTCCTCTCGGCTCGAAGCTGAACTCCGTGGCCGTGACCCCGAACCGCTCCAGCGCGTCAGCCACCCGGTGCTTTGTCTTGAAGTCGCAGTAGAACAGAATGTAGCCCCCGCCGCCAGCACCGGTCACCTTGCCGCTGATCGCCCCATTGCGCAGCGCGATCTCGAACGCCTCCTGGATCCGCGGTGTCGCGATCATCGGGGACAGCCGCTGCTTCTCCCGCCATGCCTCACCCAGCAGCTCACCGAACTCACCCAGCTTGCCGCGCAGCAGCGCGCTCTTCATCGCCACCGCGAGCTGCTTTTGCGCCCGCAGCCCGGCCAGCGTGTCCGTCTCCGCGGCTTCCACCCGGTGCGTCTGGTCGGCGATGATGTGCGCCGACTGACGGGTGATCCCGGTGAAGCACAGCAGCAGGCTGAATTCCAGTTCGTTGACGGTCGAGTCACGCACCCGCAGCGGGTTCACGATCACCCGGTCACCGAATTCGATGAAATTGAACCCGCCGAAGGTGGCCGCGTAGTGGTCCTGCAGGCCGCCACGGATGTTCAGATCCTGCCGCTCGATGGCATGCGCCAGGTCGGCGATCTCATACTGGTCCAGCGGCAGCCCATAGAACTCATGCAGCATGCCAACCAGCGCCACCATCATCGTCGACGACGAGCCCAGACCAGATCCCGGCGGCGTATTCGAGCGCAGCACCAGGTCATATCCGCCGAGATCCTCCCGCCGCAGCCGCCTGATCGCCGCCTTGACCAGGTCAAGCTTCCCGTCCAGGACAGGATCCTCGGTGACCGGGAAATCAAGCGACAGACCGAAGTCCACAGACTCGATACTGACCTGATCGTCCGGCCGCGGGCTCAGCGAACCATAGGCGAAGCGATCGATCGTCGCCGACAGGACCACACCGCCCTCGGTCTCCGGAAACGGCGCCACATCCGTCCCCCCGCCGGCGAAGGAAAGCCGGAGCGGTGCCTTGGCCCGGACGTGCACGCTGCCCACCCTGGATGTGAGATGGCCGCGCTGCTGCACAGGATGCGTCATGTATCTCCCCGCGACCGGACGATCAAGTCGGCGAGCAGCGCAAGTGAGCCGATGAGCAGCCCCGTCACGAAGATCAGGACGGTGTTGATCGCGAAGTACAGCGGGTGCACGATCAGGTCGAAGATTCCCTTGGCGATGCCGAGGCCGAGCAGGGAGAGCGCGACGGGCATGAGCACTTTGAGCGGGTTGAAGTACATCACCATCCGCAGCACCTGGAGGATGTAGCGGTAGGCGTCGCTGACGAAATGGAACTTCGACGTCCCCGACCGCTTGGCGTATGCGATCGGCACATAGCGCACATCGTGCTGGTTGGCCAGGAAGGCCAGGGTGATCGTGGTGACGCAGGAGAACCCGGGCGGCAGCAGCCGCAGGTACGGCAGCGACACCTCGCGCCGGAACGCCCTGAGCCCCGAGTTCAGGTCCGGGATATGGGCATTGGTGAGCCGCTCGGCGAGCTTGCGGATGAACCACTTCGCCGGCACCCGGAGGATCTTGTGCGTGCCCGCCTCGCTGGTCCGCGCCCCTACGACCTGATCGAGCGCCGGGTCCTTCTCCAGCATCTGGACAAGCTCGGGAATGCGCTCGTTCGGGTAGGTCATGTCGGCGTCGGTCCATACCACGATCTCGCCCCGGGCCTGCTGGGTGCCGATCCGGCGGACGGTGCCAGAGCCGCCGTTGCGGTCGAAGTGCACGATCCGCAGGTGGGGGTAGTCCGGCGCGGCTTCGTGGAGGCGGGTGAGCGTCTCATCGGTGGAGGCGTCGTCGTAGGCGACGAGTTCGTAGGGGTACCCGCTGGCATCCATGGCCTCGCAGATTCGTGCCACCTCAGCCGTGACATGACCCTGCTCGTTGTAGCAGGGGAGAATGATCGAGACATACGGGTTCTGCGGGGATGTACTGCTCACGGAGGCAGACACTACTATGCTTCCGCCGCGATGGCGCCAATACCATCCATAGCGGCGGTCATGACACAGGCTCGCTCATCCAGACATTCATCCTGAGCGTCCGGGTGAGCAATGGCGGAGTCGTCAGGGTGTGCCCGTCCTCCTGCGTCCGCAGCGCCATGATCCTTCGTGCCGCGCCGCCATAGGGTGCGAGTTCAGCACTCTTGTGCGCCAGGAAGACCGGCCGCCGGCCAGCCTGCTCGATCCCACGCACTACCTGCTCCACGGCGGCAAGCCGCGCCTGCGGGCGCATGATCGCCACCGGGTCGCCGCACATCCCCCGCACGATCTCGGTGAGCCGGCTGGTCTGATGATCGAAGATGACAACCGCGGAGCCGCGGGGAATCGCGGCGCACATGCGGTCAACCGCCCGTATCTCGCCTGCGTACGTGGTCTTGAATGCCAGGCCGTGCACGACGGGCCTGGGCCCGTGCGGGCCGGTCCGGATCCTAAGACCGAGTGCGGGCATCGCGGTCGGCAGCACCAGTACCGCGGCGCAGCCCGCCCCCAGGCCACCGCGGATCACCCGGTCATAGTGATGCTGCCGGAGCCAGCCGGCCAGCCAGCTGGACGCCCAGAGTGCCAGCAGGATGAAGCCGGGCAGCACGGCGGGCACGAGCCGGCGGCTCGCCCAGGGATGATCGGGAATGATCGCCGGCCGGTACAGGGTGGTGACAATGGTCCACGCGAAGATCATGAGGGGCAGCGTCCAGGCCGGCATGCGGCCACGTAGGCACCTGCGGGCGAGCAGGGCAGCCCCGAGCGTGCCGAGGAGGACGGCGGGCACACCGATATACCAGAACACCCAGTGCAGGCTGATCTCGGAGTACTGACGCCGCGGGTCGATCGGCAGGTGCTGCTCCTGCTGGTAACGGGCGAGATACCGGATGGCCCGGCCGCGCACGGTCTGCACGTACGGCCGGATCACGAAACCGATCAGGACGGCGAAAGCGGCGGCGGAGGCCGCGTTGGGCAGCCAGGTGCTGCGCACCGGCGGCAGACCGCGACCCCGCAGCACCAGCACTGCCACCGCCGTCACAACGACAACGGCCCCGGCCACCAGCAGCAGCGGGATCAGCGAGTCCTTGATGGCGGCCAGGTAGGGCCGCGACAGCACCAATCCGTCGATGCCGCCGTAGAGGACACCAGCCACCAGGCCAGCGGTGAGCGGGACCGCCTGCCGCCGGCGGCCGATGAGCAGCAGCCCGCAGTACGGGATGACCGGCAGGACGTCGCTGGCCCCATCAATGCGCACCAGCACAGACAGCCCGAGCGCCAGGCCGCCAAGCGCTGCCATGACCCTGGCACCGGCCTTGCCCGCCTCGAGCGAGTCGATGACCAGGCAGAGCCCGCCGAGGAACACGATCTGCACCACCGGCTCGCTGTAGGTCGACCGGCTGGTGAACTGCTCCGGCAATGAGAGCGCGAGGACCAGGGCCGCCAGCGGCGCCCACCGCGGCCCGGCCAGCCGGGCGGCCAGCCCGCCGAAGGTGAGCACCGCACCTGCCCCGAGCAACGGCGCCATGGCGACCGCCCCGCCCACGCCGCCGATCCAGAAACCAGCGGAGAGGATCATTGGCAGCCCCGCCATGAACTGCGGCACGACAGCGCTGCCGACCTGGTAGAAAGCGGCGCTGGCGAAGCTGAGCACGTGGTGGGTGCCGCCAAACGCCGCGCGCGACTGCGGGATCGGCAGTGACCCGTGATGGGCGATCCAGTACCCGAACTGGATGTAAGACGCAGGGTCGCGCATGACGATGATCTGCTCGGACTGATAGATCATCTGGTGGACGCCGAACGCAGCCGCCACCGCGAGCACGCCGGCCAGCGCCCACCAGGGCGTGCGCTCCTGCCCCGGCCTGGGCATTGGCAGGCTGCCTTGCCACCGGTCAGGGATCCAGCGCAGGCCGTAGACCACCAGCACGGCCGCCAGCGGCACCGACACCACCAGCATGAGCACCGGCGTGAATACGCCCGCGAGCAGCAGCGGCAGCCCGGCCAGCAGCCAGGCAGTCACCACCAGCGCCGGCAGCACCGTCAGCCGCCCGAGCAGCCGGCCGGGGGCGTTCGGTGAACCGGTCAGCTGACCGCCACCGTTGGCCTGGGCCGCCAGCGGCCCGGTGGCTGCCTCGGTACCAGCGTTCATCCCGCACCCGTCCCGCTCGTCCCGGTGCTCGCGCTGGCACCAGCACGGTGCAACACGACATAGCCTTTCCGCTCGAACACGACCCGGTAGCCGCTGCGCTCCAGGAACGCGATACGCTGCGCCTGCTGCGCCTGGCTGGCGAACGTGAACTGGCGTCTGCGGACGTCGGCCACCACCCACGGTGCCCACCGCACGTGCAGGCGCTCCCACAGCAGGACTGTGTCCCGGGCGGACAGCTGAGGACCCAGATGGTTCACCGCCTCCACGGTGACCCCGCTCGGAACAACGGCAACTGCCGCAGCCGCCGCCCTCGCCCGCGCGTTCAGCTTGTAGAACGATGGATGCAGGGCGGCTCCGAACGCGAACTGCGGGATAAGGCCCACCGCGACGACGCACATCGCGATGGCACAGAGCAGGGCAACTCTGCCCGTGCCGGCGCCAGCGGGCTGGGCGGGTGCGGCAGCCACAGCCTGTGCTGGCGCGGTAACCGCAGGCGCAGTAACCCCCGGCTGCGCGGAGGCGGCAGCCCCGGGCTGGCCGCGCCTGGCATCGATGCGCTGCCTGGCCCGCGCCCACCAGCGATCGAGCCTGGCGGCGCCGTCCACAGCGGCGAACACGAGAACGACCACCAGATAAGCGTTGTACTGAAAGTCGGTAACCCACCAGTTGGGGAACAGGTTCGCCAGCATGCGCTCAAGCAGCAGCGGGACCGCGGCGAGCGCGATGGGGGACCGCAGCGGGAGGAAGCAGAAGGCCCCGAAGAGGAAGAGCATGGTGTCGAGCTTGACCCGCGGCGTTATCAGCAGCCGCAGCGAACTCGCCGGGTGGACGATCAGGTGCCAGACCGCTTGCGGGACGCCCTGGCCCAGCGCCGTGTACGCCCAGTAATAGTTGGCTCGGCCCCCGAAAGCCGGGACCAGCGCATAGGTCGCCAGATAGGTGTCCGCGAACCCCACCACGATGAGCGCGAGACCGGTGAGCAACTGCTTGCGCACCGTCCGTGGGCGCGCCACGGCAAGGTAGAGGCCGATCCCCGCGACGAACAGGCCCATGTCCTCCTTGACGAAGAGCAGGGCCGCGAGCGCGATCAGCGCGGTGCGCAGCCTGCCCGCCTGGAGACGCTCGAGCGCCACTGCCGTCAGCACCGGGGCGAACGCGACCTCGTGGAAGCTGAAGTTCAGTGCCTCCGCGATCGGCCAGCTCAGTCCATACGCCACGGATACGAGGTAGGCGGCTGCCGTCGCGCGCTGGCCGCCGCCGAACGCCCGGCGGGTGAAGATCCACAGCGGCGGGATCGCGAGGGCGAAGAGCACCGCCTGGGCCACGAGGAGGGTCTGGGGCCCGCTGTAGATCCAGTACAGCGGCGCCAGGGTGGCCAGAATCGGCGACCAGTGGTCGCCGAGGACGGAGAAGTGGGGTCCGAACCCGTTGTGGACGCCCTTGATGATCGAGATCCCCGGCTGGAAGTGGGCATACGATCGCACGGCCTGGTCGAAAATCACCAGGTCATAAGACGAGGTGTGAAACGTGTGGTAACGCGTCAGCGCAAACACGCAGTAGAGCGCTGCGACCGAAGCCGTCAGCATCCCCACCGCGGCCTGGTGTGTCCGGCGACCGCTCGCACGTTCGCTGGCACCCTGCCCGGTGGCGGGCATAGTGCTGCTTGCTGTCGTGCGTATATCCATTGCTGGGGAGGATATCGGGCCAAACCTTGACCGCGTGCCAGGACCCATCTATCGCCCGGCACCGCCGCCCTCCAGCCGGCGAGGATCACGCGGGCCGCACCCCACCACGTCCCCGATCCGGCGGTTCACGGCCGGGAGGCTATCGCCCAGGCTCCGACATCCAGACATTCATCCGCAGCGGCCAGGGCCGCGCCGGGGGAGCCATCAGGGAATGCGGGTCCTCCGTGCTCCGCAGCCACATGATCTCCCTGGTCGGCGCGCCATAGGGGAGCAGGTGTGCCCGGCTGCCCGACAGGATCACCGGCGTGCGGCCCGCGGCCTCGATGCCACGCACGACCTGCGCCACAAGTGCTGGCCGCCGCGGGTTCATGTCCGCCACCGGGACCCCGCACATCCCGCGTATGTCCTGGGTGAGGTGACTGGTTTCACGATCGACGATGACGGCCGACGCGTTGCGCGGGATCGCCGCGCACAGGCGGCCCACTGCCGCGACCTCACCCGAATACGTGCGCCTGAACGCCAGCCCGTTGGCGGCCGCCCTGACCCCGGGCGGGCCACCGTGGGTGACCGAAAGACCAAGCGTTGTCATCGCCGCCGGAACCAGCAGGACGGCTGCGCAGCCGGACACGAAGCCCGCGCGGATCACCCGGTCGTAACCGTGCTCGCGCAGCCAGCCGGTGAGCCAGCCGCAGGCCCATACCGCCAGCAGGATGAAGCCGGGCAGCACGGCGGGCACGAGCCGGCGGCTCGCCCAGGGGTGGTCGGGAAGGATGGCCGGCCGGTACAGGGTCGTGACTATCGTCCATGCGAACGCCATCAGGGGCAGCGTCCAGCTGGGCATGCTGCCCCGCAGGCACCTGCGGGCGAGCAGGGCGGCGCCAAGTGTGGCGAGCAGGACGGCGGGCACGCCGAGATACCAGAAGACCCAGTGCAGGCTCATCTCGTAGTACTGCCGCCCCGGGTCGATCGGCAGGTGCTCGATGCGCTGGTAGCGGGCGATGAACCCGCGGCCGGCCGGAGTCCGCACCGTCTGCAGATAGGGGCGGACGGCGAACCCGGTCACGACGGCGACGGCCAGCGCGGCGGTGGCGTCGGGCAGCCACCGCCCGCGCACCTGCGGCAGGCCACGGCGCCACAGCACCACTACCGCGACCGCCGTCGCGACCACCACCAGCCCGCTCACCACTGCCAGCGGCAGCAGTGAGCTCTTGATGGAGGCCAGATACGGCCTGCTCAGCAGCAGTCCGTCGATGCTCCCGTAGAGCCCGCCGACGGCGAGGCCGGCGATCAGCGGGACGGCCTGCCGCCGGCGGCCGGCGAGCAGCAGCCCGCAGTACGGGATGAGCGGCAGGACGTCGCTCGCGCCATCGACGCGCACCAGCAGGGTCAGGCCCAGCGCGAGGCCGCCGAGCGCGGCGGTGACCCTGGTACCGGCCTGGCCGCCCGCCAGCGAGTCGACGACCAGGCAGAGCCCACCGAGGAACAGGATCTGTACCAGCGGCTCACTGTAGTTCGACCGGCTGGTGAACTGCTCGGGCAGTGAAACCGCCAGGAGCAGGGCCGCCAGCGGTGCCCAGCGCGGCCCGGCGAGCCGGGCGGCCAGGCCGCCAAAGGTGAGCACGGCACCTGCCCCGAGCACCGGCGCCAGCGCGAGCGCCGCCCCCGGCCCGCCGGACCAGAAACCGGCGGCCAGGATCATCGGCAGCCCCGCCATGAACTGGGGCACCACAGCTTCGCCGACCTGGTAGAAGGCCGGGCTGGCGAAGCGGAGCCCGGCGTGGGCACCGCCGAAGGCGGCGCGCGCCTGCGGGATGGGCAGGGAGCCGTGATGGGCGATCCAGAACCCGAACTGGAAGTAGGCCGCCGGATCGCGGAGCACGATGACCTGCTGCGAGTGGTAGATGAGCTGATAGACGCCGAATGCGGCCGCCACCACGAGCACGCCTGCCAGCGCCCACCAGGGCGTTCGCGCCTGATCCGGCCTGGCACCCGGCCGCGCGCCCGGCCACCGGTCAGGGATCCACCGCAGGCCGGACACGACGAGTGCGGCGGCCAGCGGCGCCGACACCACGAGCATCAGCACCGGGGTGAACCGGCCCGCGAGCAGCAGCGGCAATCCGGCCAGCAGCCAGGCCATGACCAGCAACGCCGGCAGCACGGACAGCCGGCCGAGCAGCCGCCCGGGGCCGGCCAGCGGACCCGCAGGCGGCCCGCCACCCCCGGCCTGGGCGGCCAGGCGGCCGGTGGCTGCCTCGGTCCCGGAGCTCATCCCGCCACCGGCCCGGACGCCCCGGCGCTCACCGCGGCCCGGCCGCGGTGCAGCACGATGTGGCACCTCCGCTCGAACACGATGCGGTAACCACTGCGCTCGAGCAGCGCGATGCGCTGTTTCTGCACGTGCAAGCCCTTCGTGAGCGCGGTGTACGCCCAGTGGCAGTTGGAGCGCCCACCGAACGCCGCGATCAAGGCAATCAGCGCCCCGCCGCGACCAGATGTGACCGGCGGCTGGCCGACTGCTCGCTGGCACGCTGCCGCCCGGCGGGCACGGTGCTCTCTATCATGGGGCCGGGCACCCATCGCTGCGGGCGATATCGGGCTGAACCAGGTCGGTGGGTGCAGAGTAGGGATTGTCCGGGTCGTCAGCCGACGATCCCCCATCCGGCGAGAACCGCGCAGGCCGCACTTGGCATGCCACCGGTCCATGCCGGTTCCGCGGCCAGCCCCGGCACCCAGCCGGCCTCAGTACCTGAGCGGAGAAACTGCATGAACGGCGCGCAGGCCCTCATCCGTACGCTGACCGGTTGCGGCGTGGATGTGTGTTTCAGCAACCCGGGAACCTCCGAGATGCACTTCGTCGCGGCACTGGATGCCGTCCCGCAACTGCGTGGGGTGCTGTGCCTGCACGAGGGAACCGCGACCGGCGCCGCGGACGGCTACGGCCGGATGACGGGCCGGCCGGCGGCAGCATTGCTGCACCTGGGGCCGGGCCTGGCGAACGGCCTGGCCAACCTGCACAATGCCCGGCGCGCCCGGACACCGCTGCTGGCCGTGGTCGGCGACCACGCGACCTATCACAAGCAATTCGACGCACCCCTGGAGTCGGATATCGACGCCCTGGCCAGCAGCGTGTCGGTATGGGTGCAGCGGCCCGCCGGCAGCGCCGGGGTGGCGGCGGCAGCGGCCCAGGCGGTGGCGGCGGCGATGGCCCCACCCGGTGGGGTGGCCACGCTCATCCTGCCCGCGGACGTGTCCTGGTCGCAGGGCGCTCAGCCGGTGCCCGCACTCGCTGTCCCGGCACCGCGGCCGGTCCCCGGCGAGGCGGTCAGCTCCGCCGCGGCGGTGCTGCGCAGCGGTGAGCCGTGCGTGGTCCTGCTCGGCGGCGACGGCACGCGGCGGCCCGGGCTGGAGGCGGCCAGCCGCATTGCGCTGGCGACCGGCGCACGCGTGATCGGCGAGACATTCCCGTCCCGGCTTGAGCGCGGGGCCGGCCTGCCCGGGCTTGAGCGGCTGGCCTACCTGGCCGAGTTCGCGATCGCGCAACTCGGTGACGTGCGCCATCTCATCCTGGCCGGAGCATCCGCCCCGGTCTCCTTCTTCGCCCACCCGGGCAAACCCAGTTCCCTGGTGCCCGACGGCTGCCAGGTGCATGTGCTCGCCGGGCCCGCTGACGACGCGCCCGGGGCACTCACGGCACTGGCCGACCTGGCCGCCCCCGATGCCAAACCTGTGCCGCAGCAGCCGTGGCGGCCAGCCCTTCCGGACGGGGACCTGACCGGGGAGTCGGCGGCGGCCGTGATCGGGGCGCTGCTGCCGGAGGACGCGATCGTCTCCGACGAGGCGAACACCTCCGGTCTGTGGCTGCCCGGGGCCACTGCGGGCACACCCCCGCATGACTGGCTCACGCTGACCGGCGGCGCGATCGGCCAGGGGCTGCCGCTGGCCACCGGTGCCGCGCTCGCCAGCCCCGGGCGCCGCGTCCTCGCACTCGAAGCCGATGGCAGCGCCATGTACACGATCTCCGCGCTGTGGACCCACGCCAGGGAAGGGCTCGACATCACCACGATCATCTTCAGCAACCGGGCCTATGCCATCCTCGGGATGGAACTGGACCGGGCCGGCGCGACAGCGGCCGGTGAGGCCGCCCGCAGCCTGCTGGACCTGTCCAGGCCCAGCCTCAACTTCGCCGCCCTGGCCGAGGGAATGGGTGTCCCGGCCAGCCGGGCGAGTACGGCGGCAGAGTTCGCCGGGCAGTTGCGGCGGGCACTGGCGGAGCCCGGGCCACACCTCATCGAGGCTCTGGTCCCCCCGCTCGGCTAGCATCACCGGCCGGCCAGGCCCGCCAGCGGGCAGCCGGCGGGCCAGCCGGATTCGCCGCTACTGGCATCGGCTCAGTAACTGAACGTCGTGGCGCCGTCGTCACCGATCCAGTCCCAGAGCTGGACGGTACCCCCGAGTTCGGCGTTGGGCAGCAGGTAGCCCTTGTCGAGCTGCTTCGCGTTGAAGCAGACCGGGCACACCATGAACCGGCCGCCGGCCCGCTCATAGCGCGCCAGCAGGTCAGCAAGGGGCGGGCAGTCCGTGCAGGCGACGCCGACGGCCACCCCTTCCAGGGACAGCCGGACCGCTTCCTTCGTCTGGAACATCAGGGTCGCCCGGCCCGCCTCGGCGGCGCCGGCCGCCACCAGAAACGCGACGGTGACCTTCTCCGGGTCCTCCAGACCCGTCGTAAGGCTGATCACTGCTCTGCCTGCCATTGCTGCCTCGATTCGGAGTAGTTGGTCATGCCCTGTCACTGGTGCTGGCCGCATCACGGCTGGGCGGCCAGGGGACGGAAGCCAGAGCACAGCACGCGCATCCAGGTGATCCGGCCCGCCGTGAGGTCGAAATACGCTTGCTGCTCGACGACGAAGCTGCCGCCGGAGTTCGCCAGCCGGAGCCGGTAGCCGAGCCGGCGCCGGTAGCCGAGCCGGCGCCGGTCACCGACGATGCCGGTCTCGACCGCCTCGGCCCGTTCGATGACGTCACCGGGCCCGAACCACGTGCCCGAGATCACCTCATCGACCACCTCGGCGGGCGTCCGTGCCTGCCAGACCCGGCCGGGAGTCATCGCCTGGAAGTCGACCTCGTCGCCGAACATGGCCCGCAGGGCGGCCGCGTCTTTGGCGGCCAGCGCCGCGGCGAACTTGTGCCCGAATCCCCCGGTGGCCGCGGCGGAGAGTTCTTCGAGATCATCCACGCGCACTGTCATGTCCTTTCCTTGCTGCTGGCACCAGCATCGCCGCGGCGGGGCGCGCAGGCATCCGTGCTCAGCACGGATCGTGCGTCCGTGTGGTTTGCAAAGATGTGACCATGCAGCTCGCAGCGCAGGCTCGCCTGGCCACAGCCGGGGTCACGGCCCGGGAGGCGGAGATACTGCAGGCAGTCGGCCAGCGGCTGACGAACCGGGAGATTTCCGCCCGGATGTTCATATCCGTCCGCACGGTGGAGAGCCACGTCTCCTCACTGCTGCGCAAGCTCGGGCTCCCCGATCGGCCGGCCCTGGTCCAGCTCGCCCAGCGGCTCCCTGCTGAGCTCGTCCTGCCCACGTCCACGACGAGCTTCGTCGGCCGGGCTGACGAACTCGCCGGGCTGAGCCGCATGCTGGCCACGAGCACCCTGGTCACGCTCGTCGGCCCGGCGGGATGCGGCAAGACCCGGCTGGCGCTGGAGGCCGCCCGTGGCTGGCGTGACGAGGCACGGATCGTCGACCTGTCGTCCGCGGCGGAGCGTGACGTCGAGGCGCTCATCGCGACCGGGCTTGGCATCGGCTACGAGGCCCGCGATCTGGTCGCCGCCGCCCGGGTCGCGCACGCGGGCAGCAATCTGCTGGTGGTCGTCGACAACTGTGAGCACGTCATCGGCACCGCCGGGGAGGCGCTCGGCGCACTGGCCAGAGCCGTCCCGGGCCTGCATCTGCTGGCCACCAGCCGCGAGCCGCTCGCCGTTGATGCCGAGCGGGTGCTGCCGCTCAGGCCGCTCGGGGTGCCCGCCGGGCCAAGCCCCCAGGATGTGCTGGCAAGCCCGGCCGGCCAGCTCTTCACCGACCGGGCGCTGGCCGCCTCCCCCGGATTCCGCCTCGACGAGGCGTCCGCGCCGCATATCGCGGCTATCTGCGGCCGTCTCGACGGGCTGCCGCTGGCGATCGAGCTTGCCGCCGCCCGGGTCCGCAACCTCGACGTCATGGAGCTCGCCGAAGGCCTGATGCACTGGTCAGGTGTCCTGGAGCGGCCCACCGGAACTGGGCGGCACAGGTCCCTGTCATCGGCGATCGAGTGGTCGTGGCAGCTGCTCGACGACACCGAACGCGGCCTGCTGGGCCGTCTGGCTGCCCTCCCTGGCGAGTTCACCCTCGCGCTCGCCGAGATCATCGGCCCCCGGCCGGCCACCGGCGACGCCCGGTCCACCCTGCTGCGGCTGGTCGAGCAATCGCTGGTCAGCATGCGGCTGCCGGCCGGTGAACCAGCGCGGTACTGGCTGCTGGCAGTCATCCGGGCATTCGCCGCCGAACATGCCGACCCGGCAGCGGATGAGGAGGTCGGCAGAGCGCACGCGCTGTTCTTCCGTGACGCCGCCGCGGTCGCGGCCCATGCTCACTACCATCCGACGCCGGCCACACCGCCCCGCGCAGGCTTCGACGAACCCAACTTCCTCGCTGCCCTGGCCTGGTCGGCAGCGCATGACCCCGGCCTGGCGGACAGCCTGCTGGTGTCCATCAGCCGCCTCACCGAACTCGAGCCGAGCCGGTCGGCCCTCGAGCTGATCCATGACGTCGCTGCCCGCTGCCCGCCCGACTGGAGCAGTGAAGCGCTGGCCCGGGCGGGGGTGACAGTTGCCTTCCTGAGCCTCGACCATGCGGAGCAGCTCGCTGGTAAGAGCCGTCTCGCCGCTGCCAGCGAACGGGACAACGCGTTCGCCAGCTGGGCCAGCGGCTGGGTCCACGCGTACCGCCATGAGGAGAGCGCGGCGGTGGCGGCTCTTGATCAGGCGATCTCCTATGCCAGGGTTGCTGGGGACCCGTGGCTGGAGGCTTCCGCGCTGCAGGCTCGTGGCGTGGCGCGAGGACGTGCGGACGACGCTTTCGCCGACTGGGAGCAAGCCGTCACCCGGTTCGTGGTCTCCGGTGACCTGACGCACGCAAGCAATGTCCGGTACATGCTCGCCAGCCGGGCGGTGGAGACTCACACCCGCCTGCGGGACGTGCCGGTCTGGCTGGACGGGTGTGAGTCGTACGCCTCCGGCCACGGCCTGAAGCACGAACTGGCCCACGTCCAGCGCGCCCGGGCCAGCTATCAGCGGATCACGGGTCACCCCGACGAGGCCCGGCGGTTGCTCGACGCTGCCCTTCCGGTCTTCCGGCATGCCGGCGACTTCCGCTGCGTCGCGCGGGCACTCCTTGAGCTGACCCAGCCCCCCTTGACTCAGGACCCGGCGGCAGCGGCCGATCTTCTTCTCCAGTCCTTGCGCGCCGCCACCATCGCAAGTGGCCCTGCCATGCACGCACGTGTCCTGGCCAGGCTCCTGGCAGCGGCAGCTTCCGCGGGCGATCTGGTGCTCGCCGCCCGGTGCCTTGGCGCGCTCGAAGCGCCCGGCGGGCCGGCCAGCCACGAAACCGCCGATCCTGCCGCCGGGCCTGCCGTGGATCCAGGGCTCGAGCGCACCCTGCGGGAGCCGGGCTATGCCACCTTCGTCAGCGAGGGCCGCGCTGGCGGGATCGACCTGATCACCACGCTCTACCCACGCTGACCCAATTGGGCGGGTTGGCGGGTGGCAGCGTACCCGCCCGTGTCATCGTTCTGGCATGAGACCCTCACGGCGGGCCTTCCTCGGCCTGGCCGCTGCCGCCGCGGCGCCAGCGGCCCTCGCCACGGCGGGGGGGCTGGCCGGGTGCAGCAGCCCGGCACGCTCCCCGGGCCGGCAGCCCTTAACGCCCAGGCCGCTGACACCCAGGCCGCGGGTGAGCGAGAAATCGCTTCCCGGTGACCCGCACTGGAATATCAGGCACCTCGGTGCCCCGCACGCGATGATGGGCTACGCCGGGCAGGCCAGCGTGCTGCCCGGCGAGCCGGTCACCGTCTACGCGTCCACCACCGCGCGCTCGTTCACGGTGAGCGCGTTCCGGATGGGCTGGTACGGCGGCGACCGGGCCCGGCTGGTGTGGCGGTCGGGGACCGTGCCCGGGCACCGGCAGCGCAGGCCCAGCCTGATCAGGACGACCAGCACGGTGGAAGCGCACTGGGGACCGTCGCTCACCGTGCCGACCGGCGGCTGGCCGGAAGGCTGCTACCTGCTGCGGCTGGACGCGGAGTCGGGCGCGCAGCGGTTCATCCCGGTGACCGTCCGGTCGGCCAGCACCGCCGGCAAGATCGTGATCAAGAACGCGGTGGAGACCTGGCAGGCCTACAACACCTGGGGCGGCTACGACCTGTACAACGGGCCCGGCGGCCCCGCTGACTACACCAACCGGTCGCTGGCGGTCAGCCTGGACCGGCCCTACGACGCCAACGGCGCCTACATGTTCCTCTACCACGAACGGAAGCTCATCGAACTGGCCGAACGACTCGGCCTGCCGCTCGCCTACGTCACCGGCATGGACATCGACGCCGACCCGCACCTGCTGGATGGCGCCAGTGCGCTCGTCACACCCGGGCACGACGAGTACTGGTCGCCGCCGGAGCGGGCTCACGTCACCGCGGCCAGGGACGCCGGCCTGAACATCGGCTTCCTCGGGGCGAACACGATGTTCCGGCGGACCCGGCTGGCCAGCACCCGGCTGGGTGAACGGCGGCTGGTGATCTGCTACAAGACGAGCTACCTGCAGGACCCGATGTACGGGAAGGACAACGCGCTGGTCACCAGCGACTGGCGGGAACCGCCGCATCCCGATCCTGAGTCGTCGCTGACCGGCACGCTGTACGAGTCGAACCCGGTCAGCGCCGCCTACGTGGTGGCCACACCCGATGCGTGGCTGTTCGCCGGCACCGGCGTGCGCAAGGGCACCCATTTCACCGGGCTGGTCGGCGTCGAGTACGACCGGGTCAACCCGGGGGCACCCGTGGAGCGGCCTATCCAGATCCTTTCTCACTCGCCGCTGACCTGCCGGGGCGTCAACAGTTACTCGGACTCGGCCTACTACACCCACCACCGTGGGGCCGGGGTGTTCAACTCCGGGACGATGCGCTGGGTGGCATCCTTCGGCGGGCTTCACCACTTCGGCCTGAACCGGCGCACTGCCGCCTTCACCAGACAGGTGACTACCAACCTGCTGCACGGCTTCGCCGACGGCCCGGCGGCGGCGAAGTACCCCGCACACGACAATCTGCAGGCGATGCAGGAATGGGCCGGCGACCCGATCGCCGCCCAGCACAACCTCTGGCCGCCCACCCGGCTCTGACCGGCGGCCACCCGGGTAACAGCTCACCGAACACCCGGGCACGGCGCAACGGCTAATTGTCAAAAAATGGGCAATATGGTTCCCGGGGCGGCAAGGCGGGCGATGAAGGTAGCGTTACCGCCTGTCGGCAAGGAGCGAGCAATGCTGTCCCACGCGCCCTGGCGCACGCACGCCACGCCCGCACGGTCCGGCGATGCATCAGGCGGGCGGCGGCTGCCCTGGCGGGTACCTGCGGTCGCGACGGCGCGCCAGCACTGGCTGCTGTCCGCGCTGCTTGCCGCGGGGGTAGCACTGCGGGTGCTGGCCGTGGCCGCCTACCACCCGGCGCTGATCTACGTCGACACGCTCAAATACCTGTACGGCGCATATCCCGGCGCCGAACCACTCGGGTACACGGTGGTCCTGAAGGTCATCCTGCTGGCCGGTGATCTGGGGACCGTCGCGGTGATCCAGCATCTGCTCGGCCTGGCGATGGCCATCACCTTGTACGCCGTGCTGCTGCGCCGTGGTGTGGCCCGCTGGCTGGCGGCCGTGGCCGCCGCGCCGGTGCTGCTGGATGCCTACCAGCTGCAGATGGAGCAGACGATCATGCCCGACGCCTGGTTCGAGGCGATGATCGTGGCAGGCCTGGCTGTGCTGCTCTGGCGGCCAGCGGTGACCATGCGCTTCGCGGTCGCGGCGGGCCTGATCCTGGGATCGTCGGCGACCATCAAGCAACTGGGCGAGCTGCTGATCCTGCCCGCGGTGGTCTATCTGCTGGCGGCTGGCGGCGGATTGCGCCGCGCCATCGGCCCCTCGGCCGCGCTGTGCCTGGCCTTCGCCGTGCCGGTGCTCGGCTACTGCAGCGTGTCCTATGCCCGGACCGGGCATTTCTGGCTGGCCCACGGGCAGAGCCACGCCGGCCGGCTGGCCGCCGCGGCCGACTGCGCCACGCTGAAGCTGCCCGCGGCCGTGCGGCCACTGTGCCCGGCACCTGCCGAGCAGGCACAGGGTCCGGACTGGCTGGAGCATTCGGGTCAGTCACCGCTGTACGCGACCGTCGTCCCGGCTGGCACGAGGGGCAGGCTGATCTCCGAGCTGGACTCGGCGGTGGAAAGCCAGCAGCCGGGGCGGGTGGCGGTCTCGATCGCCGAAGATTCGCTGCGCCTGTTCGGGCTGACCCGGACACCGGCTCTGTGGGTCACGCCCATCTCGCGCTGGCAGTTCCAGGCCAGTTACCCGACCTACCCGCCGTGGATCAGCATCTGCCCGGCCGGGCATCTCAGTGCCCAGGACTGCCTGGCCGAGCAGCACGCCCTCCAGAAGAGGGTGGCTCCGGTCAGCGACATGCTGCTGCGGCCGGGCGGGACGATTGTGGTGGGCGTGCAGCGGCAGGCATTCGGGATGTTCCATGCGGCCACGCTCCGCCCCTCCTACGGCGGCCAGGCCCAGGTGAACAGGCCCGTGGCCGCGTTCCTGCGGGCCTACCAGCTCGATGGTGGCTACACCCCCGGCCCGCTGCTGGCCCTGTTCGCCCTGGCCGGCCTGGCCGGCTCGCTGCTCGCGGCGTTCCCCCGCGCACCCGGCCCCCGCTCGCGCGGGCTCGCCCTGGCCTGCCTGCTGTTTACCGGCACCGCGGCCGTTGTCCTGCTGGCGCCGGACGTCTATGAGTTCTCCTGGCGGTACCAGCTCCCCGCCGTCGTCACACTCGTGCCAGCGGGCGTACTAGGCATCGGCGCCGCGGCCAGCCTGCGGCGCCACCAGGCCGATCTCGGCAAGAACCTCTTCGGCCGGCCGCGGGTTCGTCCGGAACCCGGCGGCGATCCCGGCGGCGAGCGATGACCTGAGCGCCGCCCGGTCGGGTGACCGCACGAAGGTGCGGGCCCAGCGGCGCAGCGTCGAGCCCCCGTACAGAACACGCTCCACCGGGGTCAGCGGTGAGCGCGACTTGAGTGTCCAGATCTTGTTCCGGACCTCGTAGAAGAAGCGTGGCCCGGGGTCGGTGTCGGTCGAGCCGAACGTCGCCGTCTTGTGCACCACGACGCTGGCCGGGCAGAGCAGCCCGGTGTTGCCGCGCAGCAGCCGGGTGGTGAACTCGAAGTCGTCGTTCCACAGGAAATAGTCGGCCTGCGGCAAGCCGCGCCGCCTGCACACGCTGGCGTCCACCAGGATCGAGACGAACGACGCGGAACGGATCGGCAGGCAGCCGGCGGCTCCCGCCGCCAGGCGCTGCGCCGTGGTCGCAAATGGCTTGGTGCGCGGCGTGTTCATCGGGTGCGCGCGCCCGTCGGTCCAGACCACCCGGCTGGCGATCAGCGCGGGAGGCCGGCCCGGATAACCCCGGCGCGCCGCCAGCATCTCCCGCAGCGCGTCTGGTGCGGGCACGGTGTCGTCGTCCATGAACCAGATGAGATCGGCGGCGCTGGCGAGGGCCAGCGCGGCGCCATAGGCGAACCCGCCCGCTCCGCCGCAGTTCCGGGCGAGCTCGGCGAGCTGCACGGACGGGAAGCGGGTGCGTACCGCGGCAGCTGTCTGGTCCGCCGAGGCGTTGTCGACCACGATCACCGCATCTGGCGTGCGGCTCTGCTCATGCACGGCAGCCAGCGCCTCAAGCAGCAGCTCCCGCCGGTTGTGTGTGACCACGACAGCGATCACACGCGGCGGGCCGCCCGCCGCCGCCGGGCCGACGCCGCCGGGCATGTCAGGAACGTCTCCCCGCCCGGCGGCGTTCCAGCGCCCGCCAGGCCAGCACCCGCAGGTGGCGCACGGCGGGAGAGTGGCTGCTGAGCTCGCGCACGGCCCGCTTGATCCGCGGCGAGGAGGCGACCGTTGATTCGACCCGGTTGACCAGCCCACGGTGCCCGGCCGGGCTCCGCTGCGGCGAGGCAGCTGGGAACTCCCTGCGGTACTGGTTGACCAGCAGTGCCGCCGCTGCCTGCACCGCCGCGTCGAGCACCTGCCCGGGCGGCTGGTCAGCGGGACCGGTGGCCGGCCCAGCGGCCGGCGGAGGCCGCAGTTCAGCGAGATCGCCGACGAGGTCGTACCCGGAGCCGCCCAGCCCGGCGATGAGGATCTCCGCTTGTTCTCTGGCCCAGGTGCCGCGCCCGGGGGGGAGGATGAGGCTCGCGCCGCGGGGCCGGGCGGCCAGCGCCTGGTGCGCTACACCTTCTTTGACGTTCCACATGTAGAACCAGTCGGGGACCTCGTCCGGCAGCGCCTGGTTCAGCCGCCGCAGGAATTCGGTCTCCGGCATCCCGAGCGAGGAGTTCGCCCGGGCGCGGGTGAGGTCGACGATCCCCGGGTCGATGCCGAGCAGGGACGAGAAGCGCTGCCACAGCAGCCCGTGGCCCGATCCCCGGGGCGGGGTCGTGATCACGTGTACCCGTTCGGGCGGGACGTGCCGGGACCAGATACCGAGGATCGCCATCGTGTCGTGCACCCGCCAGAACCACCACTGGCGCCGGTCGTCATCGGCCGACTCCCGGTCGATCACGTCGCCGAGCCAGTCCTCCCACGCGCGGTCGTTGCGGTGCTTCACGGTCTCCTGCCACTCGGCGGGCAGCAGTGTCGCGATGTCACGCACGGTGAGGACGATGTGCGCCTCGGCCGGGTCCAGCGATCTCACCGCGCGGTCGGCCTGCCGCGCGTCCGCCGCCGAGAAGAGCTCATGCGAGATGACGGCGACCCTGGCCGCCTGCCGCGCCTCGCGGGCCAGGATGTCCCACTCACCGGTCCAGGACCCGGCCGGGTCGGTGGCCAGCTTCTGGATGCCGCGCAGATCCTGGCTGGCGCGGAAGTGGTCCTGCGGGTGATGACCCGGCAGCACGACACCGTGTGCCGCGAGCACTTCCCGGTTACGCCACATGACCTGCTGCAGGAACGTTGTGCCCGTCTTGGGCTCGCCGATGTGCAGGAAGACCCTGGGCCGGGGATCCGGGCCGGGCGCGCCGTTGCCGGCGGCGGCCGGGGCGGGATCGGAGCCGGGGCTGGACTCCGTGACGTGCGCTGCCAACTGAACACCTCGCGGGAGGTCGGGGGCGCGCCGTGGTCATGGTGAACCGCCGCGCGGGTAGGGATGTCACCGGAGACTACCCAGAAAAATCATCACATATGTTGGCGTAAAGTAGCGTTCACGTAATGGTGTGTATTTATACAGGAGGAAGCTTACTGGCGGTCAGCATGGGAGCCTACGTTCAGGTCCGCACCGACCCGCGCCGCTGGCCTCGTGCCGCCGCCACCTCGTCGCAGTGCGCGATACCTGGACACTGAAAGGCGAGTCCCCGCATGCACGAGCCCTTCTCACTCCTGGTCCCGGTGTACGACGGCGACCGGCCCGACCACATCCGGCGAGCGTTCCGCAGTGCTGTCCACGACCAGACCGTGCGCCCTGACCAGGTGATCATCATCCGGGACGGGCCGGTCCGCGCTGAGCTGGCCGAGTGCCTGGACGAACTGAGCACTGACAGCCCGGTACCGCTGACCCTCGTCCCGATGCCCCGCAACAGCGGTCTCGGGCCTGCCCTCGACCAGGGGCTGGCCGCGAGCTGGTTCGACGTGATCGCCCGGATGGACGCCGATGACGTGGCGATGCCGCACCGCTTCGAGGTCGAACTGCCGCTCATCGAGCACGCGGATATCGTCGGAGCCGGCCTGCTGGAATTCGGCGAGGACACCGACGACATCGTCGGGCAGCGTGTCCCGCCCACCGATCCCGACCAGATCCGGCGCTACGCCCGGATGCACGACCCGTTCAACCACCCGACTGTCGTCTTCCGGCGGCACGCGGTCCTCGCGGCGGGTGGCTACGGCGATCTTCCGCTCATGGAGGACTACGCGCTGTTCGCCCGCATGCTCCAGGGCGGCGCGCGAGCCGTCAACGTGGCGGAGCCGCTGGTCTACTACCGCGTTGGCGCCAGCGCCTTCAAGCGGCGGGGCGGCACCGGTCTGCTGCGCTCCGAACTGCGGCTGCAGCGCGAGTTCCTGCGGCGTGGGTTCACCTCACATGCCGAGTATGTGCGCAACGTGATAGTCCGCGGCGGCTACCGGCTGATCCCGTGGTGGTGCCGCCGGGCGGTGTACCGCTCGCTGATCGCGCTGTCCGGCACCCGCCTGGCCCGGGAACCGGCGGGGCCGCCCGGGCCCGCTGAGCCCGGGCCGGCGGAGTGGGAGTACACCGCACAGTGGCAGGAGCCCGATGACCTGGAATACCTGGAAATGTTCACCGCCCGTCCCGGCGTGAGCCGCCACCGGTGAACTGAGTGAATATCGATCTCGCCATCGTCGGGTCCGGCTTCTTCGGGCTGACCATCGCGGAGCGCTGCGCCAGCGATCTTGGGCTGCGCGTGCTTGTCATCGAGCGCCGCCACCACATCGGCGGGAACGCCTACAGTGAGCCAGAACCACTGACCGGGATAGAAATACACCGCTACGGCGCACATCTATTCCATACCTCGAATGCCCGGGTCTGGGAGTACGTCAACAGGTTCACGGCCTTCACCGGATATCAGCACCGCGTGTTCACGATCTGCCAGGGCCGGGTGTATCCGCTGCCGATCAATCTCGCCACCATCTGCGGGTATTTCGGCACGGCAATGTCCCCGGACGAGGCGCGGAGGCTGATCGCCGGGCAGTCCGCCGAGGTGGACAGTGATCACGCCGTCAACCTCGAGCAGAAGGCCGTGTCCATGATCGGGCGGCCACTGTACGAGGCGTTCTACCGCGGCTACACCTACAAGCAATGGCAGACCGATCCGGCCGACCTGCCCCCGGAGATCATCACACGGCTGCCGGTGCGGTACACGTTCGACAACCGCTACTTCAGCGACACCTACGAGGGGCTGCCGGCCGGCGGCTACACGGCCTGGGTCGAGCGCATGATCGATCACCCCAACGTCGAGGTGCGGCTGAACACCGACTTCTCGGACATGCGATCAGCCCTGGTGGGAAATGTGCCGGTGGTGTACACCGGCGCGCTCGACGCCTACTTCGGATACGCCGCGGGTGACCTGGGCTGGCGCACCCTCGACTTCGGCACCGAGGTGCTCGCCACGGGGGACTTCCAGGGAACGCCCGTCATGAACTACGCGGACGCCGACGTCCCCTTCACCCGCATCCATGAGTTCAGGCACTTCCACCCTGAGCGTGACTGGTACCCGAAGGACAAGACAGTGATCATGCGTGAGTACTCGCGCTTCGCCAGCCGCGGCGACGAGCCTTACTACCCGATCAACACCGCGGAGGACCGGGCACGGCTGCTGACCTACCGGGAGATGGCAGACCGCGAGCCGGGCGTGCTCTTCGGCGGGCGGCTGGGCACCTACAAGTACCTCGACATGCACATGGCGATCGGATCGGCACTGAGCATGTACCACAACCGCCTGCGGCCTTTCTTCGCGCAGCGCGTGCCGCTCACCGGGCAGGTGCCAGGACGTGACTGACCAGCACAGCAGCGGCCGGCCCGGCAGCGGCCAGCAGCGGGCAGGCCGCGGCCTGCGCGTCCTGCAGCGGGTCGTCTTCCCCGGCGAGGACCTCGACGTCGTCCCGCTGTACGTCGAGACCAACCCCGAACGCGGCGCTGCGGAACTCGCCGCCGAGCTTCTGGCCGAGTCGCTCACCAACCGCAAAACGATCACCCCTGCCCCGGCAGCCGCCAACACTGCGGTCGGTGAGACGCAGTCGAGCATCCACTTCGGCGCCGGGCTGCCCGCCCATTCCGCCGCGGAAACCCTGCCCCGCCGCAGCGCGGTGATCACCGGGGGGCGCCGCGTCTCGTTCGCCACCTACTTCAACGCGTTCCCGGCGAGCTACTGGCGCCGGTGGACAACCGTGGGCAGCGTGACGCTGCGGATCCGCCTCGCCGGTGAGGCGACGGTTGTCCTGTACCGCTCGACCGCCAGAGGCCACAGCCACCCGGTCGAGACCATCAAGGTCGAGACCGACGGCCCGGAGACGATCGAGCGCACGCTGCCGCTGACGCCGTTCATCGACGGCGGCTGGTACTGGTTCGACATCGTGGCCGGCCCGCGGGGGACGACCCTGATCGAGGCGGACTGGGCAGCGCCGGCCACCCCCGTCACCGGACGGATCAGTATCGGCATCACCACCTTCAACCGGCCCGGCTTCCTGCTCGACCAGCTGCGCACGCTGGGCGAGGCGCCGGAGGTGCTGGACCTGCTGGACGCGGTCCACGTCGTGGACCAGGGCACCGACCGGGTCAGCGACCACCCGGACTTCGCGGACGCGGCCAAGAAGGTCGGCGACCGGCTGCAGGTCATCAGGCAGCCGAACCTCGGCGGGTCGGGCGGGTTCGCCCGGGCCATGGACGAGACGCTGCGCGCCGGGCAGAGCGACTACCTGCTCATCCTCGACGACGACATCCAGCTCGACCCCGAGGGCATCGTGCGGGCCGTCACCTTCGCCGATCTGGCGCGGCGGCCGACGATCGTCGGCGGGCACATGTTCAGCATGCACGACCGGTCACTGCTGCACGCGTTCGCCGAGACCGTCGCGCCTTACCCCTGGTGGTGGGGCGCCGCACCGAACACCAAGGCCAGGCACGATTTCGGGCGCCGGAACCTGCGCAACACCCCGTGGCTGCACCGCCGCGCTGACGCCGACTACAACGGCTGGTGGATGTGCCTGATCCCGACACAGATCATCAAGGAGACAGGCCTCTCCCTGCCGGTCTTCATCAAGTGGGACGACGCGGAATACGCCCTGCGCGCCAGGAAGGCCGGCTACCCGACCGTGTCCATGCCGGGTGTGGCCGCGTGGCACATTCCCTGGGGGGACAAGAACGACGCGCTGGACTGGCAGGCCTACTACCACCAGCGCAACCGGCTGGTCACCGCGTTGCTGCACTCGCCGTTCAAACGCGGCGGCAGCCTCATCGGGGAGAGCGCGGAACGGCAGCTCCAGAGCCTGCTGTCGATGCAGTACTCGACGGCCGAGCTCAGGCTGCTGGCGATCACCGATGTGCTGTCCGGGCCGGATCACCTGCACCGGGAGCTGGCTACCAAGATGGCCGGCCTGCGGGAACTCCGCATGCGGTTCCCCGACGCACGGGCCGCATCCGACATCGAGAGCTTCCCGCCGGCCCGGAGGAAGGCACCGGACAATCTGAAGGATTCCACCACCCCGACCAGCAAGGCCGGCCTGCTGGCGAAGGCCGCGGCCGGGACAGCGCGTCAGCTCAGATCACCGCGGAAGGGTGCGCGGCAGCGGCCGCAGATGGCCCTGCCGTACCAGGACGCGTCCTGGTGGGTGCTGGTCAAGCTGGACAGCGCGCTGGTGTCGTCCGCTGACGGCGCGACCGCCGCCTGGTACCAGCGCGACCGGAAGCTGTTCCGCTCGCTGGCGTGGCGCAGCGTGATCCTGCACGCCCGGCTGCGGCGGCGGTGGCCGCGGCTGGCCGCCGACTACCGGGCCGCGGCAGCCGGGTTCACCTCCCCCGCGCGGGGGCGGGAGACCCTCCGGATGCCTTCGGACGCACCGGCGGGGCGGCCCGGGAACCCGCCCCGGGCGCGCCACAGCCGCAAGCGGCGTCAGCCTCCCCCGCGGCCCCCCCCGCCCGGCTCCACGCCGCCCCGGCCGCACCGGCCGGGCGCGCCGAGCCGCGGGGGGCG
>OFHK01000128.1_pt1 | contig 24303 bp, 21 predicted proteins | sample 1521951 | NCBI WGS metagenome assembly OFHK01 (sample SAMEA2468436, study PRJEB22500) | soil metagenome | biome: Glassland; feature: Farmland; material: Clay | place: Australia | collected 2013-01-31 | depth 0.55 m
GTATTGCCCACACCATCGGTCGAGACATCGATGACCTGCTTCGTGGAGGGAATGGCGTTTCCAAGGATATCGCTGGCAAGGGTCTGGATGGCCGGGCCAAGCGCGGCCACGACGGTTTGTGTGAATGCAGAAGACGGGCGAGGACGGGCGTGATGACCGCCGCCTCGACCCAGAACGCACCGCGAAACCCGCCGAGCGCCGTCGCCAGCGTCGGCATGACGACGAGCGAGAGCGCGCTGCCGAGCGGAAAGCCCGCCCCGTACAGCCCGAGCGCGAAGTGGCTGCGGCGCTCGCCGTAGAGCCCCGCGCTGTACCGCGTCGCCGCCACGAAGGACAGCGCCGACCCTCCGCCCTGGAGCGCCTTCGCCCCGAGGGCGACTGCGTAGGTGGGCGATAACGCGAAGAGCGCGGTGCCGGCGGCGCTCCAGAGCAGGCCGACCGCGACGAAGCGCTTCGACGGGAACCGGCCGACGAGGCCCGCCGTGGCGATCGTCGCGAGAAGATACGCGGTGAAGAGCGAGGTGGAGAGCAGGCCCACCTGCAGGTCGTCGAGCCCGTAGGCCGCCTTCACCAGCGGGATGAGCGGCGCGTGGTCGGCATAGGTGAGCCCGAACGCCACACCGACGAGAACGACCAGGGCAACGCCGGTCCGTCTGCTACCGGAATTAGTCAAGGTGTAATCTGACTGTCAGTAATTGGGATTTCATCTTGGAGGGATCGAATGGCTGCCAACGAAGAGGTCAAAGGCTGGATCGCAGGACGCGTCCCACAGGGGTGGTTCACCGGCGCTCCGGAGGTCCGGGAGGACCGTGAGGAGATCTGGGTGATCGGCACGATCGCCGACGTGGACCTCGGAAGCGAGGCGACGCCGGACGGACGTGCCGCCGCTCGCGCCGGCCGCATCAAGCAGTTCCGCGAGGACACCCGCGACGCGCGGATGCGCATCGCGGAGGAGGCGCAGCGTCGCCTGGGGCGTCGGCTCGCCTGGGGCGTCCGGTGTGGTGACACGGAGCAGATGTTCACGCATCTGGTCCTACCGGTGATGACGCGCCTGCGGCTCCCCGAGCGGGAGCTGCTCGACGTGCTCATCGACTCGGGCGTCGCGCGGAACCGTGCCCATGCGCTCGCCTGGTGCGTGCGGCTGGTGGAGCGGAACCAGAAGGACTGGCTCAACGAGCTCCGCGACGCGATCGCGAAGGTCGGCCAGGTCCGCAACGAAGGTCCGCTGAATTGACGAGCGCGATCCAGGACGACGTCGAGCTCCTCGACGGCTTCTCGCAGGCCGTCATCCGCGTCGTCGAGCGTGTCGCACCGGCTGTCGCGCACGGCCGCCGCGGCGGCGCCGCCGGTCCGGGCCGCGGCGGCGCGACGGGCAGCGTCGCGGTCATCGCGCCGGACGGATACATCCTCACGAACGCGCACGTCGTCGACGACGCGCGTGAGGTAGAGGTCGCGTTCCCCGACGGCGCGTCGTACCGCGCACCCGTGGTCGGGACGGATCCGGCGACCGACCTCGCCGTCGTCCGCGCGCTCGGCCCGACGCTCACCGCGCTCGAGCTCGCCGCGGCCGACACGCTCCGCGTCGGTCAGCTCGTCATCGCCATCGGCGACCCGCTCGGTCTCCAGTCCACGGTCACGCACGGCGTCGTCTCCGCGCTCGGTCGATCACTCCGCGCACGGGACGGCCGCGTCATCGAGAATGTCATCCAGACCGACGCGGCGCTGAACCCCGGCAACTCGGGCGGTCCGCTCGTGGACACGCACGGCCGCGTCGTCGGCATCAACACCGCGATCATCGCGGGTGCGCAGGGCATCGCGTTCGCCATCCCCGCCGCGACCGCGCGCATGGTCGCCGCCGCGCTCATGCGCGAGGGCCGCGTGCGCCGCGGCTACCTCGGCGTCTCCGGTGCGCAGACGCCGCTCGGCCGGCAGCTCGTGACGCGCCTCGGGCTCGCCGCCGGATCGGGTGTGCGCGTCCTCGAGGTGTCCGGCTCCGGTCCCGCGGCGCGCGCCGGTCTGCAGCGCGGCGACGTCATCGTCGGACTCGACGGCGCGACCATCGCGTCGCTCACCGACCTGCAGCGCGTCCTGACCGAGGAGCGCATCGGCCGCACGACACCGCTCACCGTCGTCCGGCGCGGCGAGCGCCTCGTCGTCTCCGTGGCCCTCGCCGAGTCGCGCTGAGGCCGACGCGCGCCGGTCCGCGCTACGGTACGCCGCGTGGACGTCGTCTTCCTCCTGGATCTCGACAACACGCTCATCGACAACGACCTCGCGCGTGATCGGCTCGCGGACGCGACGGAGCGCATCCTCGGCACCGCGCTCGCGAGGCGCTACTGGGAGACGTACGAGGAGGTCCGCGCGGACTTCGGCTACGTCGACACGCTGGAGACGCTGTCGCGCTTCCATGCGCGTCACGAGGAGGTCGACGGTGCCGCGCTCGACCGCGCCATCCTCGACTTCCCGTACGGCGACGTCAGGTACGCCGAGACGCTCACGGTGCTCGACGCGCTGTGGACCTTCGGGACGCCGGTCGTACTTTCGGACGGCGATCCGATCTTTCAGCCGCTGAAGGTCGCGCGCTCGGGCGTCGAGGTCGCGGTGCGCGGGAACGTGCTCGTCTTCACGCACAAGGACGAGCACCTCGCCGACGTCGCGCGTCTCTTCCCGGCGGAGCAGTACGTCGCCGTCGACGACAGGGCCTCCATCCTCGCGCGTATCAAGGACATGTGGGGTCCGCGTGTGAGCACGGTGCACGTCCTGCAGGGCAAGTACGCCGGCGAAACGGGCGTGGAGCCGACGCCGGACGCCACGATCGCCGGGATCGGTGACCTCGGGCCACTGGCGGGAACAGCGGATGCCCTCGCGGTGTTGCTGCAGGAGACGAGAGCGCGACGGAGGTCGACATGATGGTGACGCGCGAGGAGACGTTCGGCCCGATCGTCGGCGTCACCACGTACCGCACGCTCGACGAGGCGATCGAGCGGGTGATCGTGGACCGGGGCGAGCTCACCCTTCACGTCCGGGCCGAGCACCTGACCGGGGTGGCGAAAGTCCTGCGGGACGAGCCGTCGCTGGCGTTCGAGCTGTGCCTGGGGGTCAGCGGGGTGCACTACCCCTGGGACACCGGCCGGGAACTGCACGCCGCCTACCCGCTGCTGTCCATCACCCACAACCGGCGGGTCCGGCTTGAGGTGAGCGCTCCCGACGCCGACCCGCGGGTGCCGTCGATGGTCGGCGTCTACCCGACCTGTGACTGGCACGAGCGGGAGACCTGGGACTTCTTCGGGATCATCTTCGAGGGCCATCCCGCGCTCACCCGGATCGAGATGCCCGACGACTGGAAGGGCCACCCGCAGCGCAAGGACTACCCGCTGGGCGGCATCCCGGTCGAGTACCGCGGCGCTCACGTGCCGCCCCCGGACGAGCGGAGGTCGTACCAGTGACCGCGGAGACAGAAGGCCGCGTCTATCACGTCGGCGGGCAGGACTGGGACGAGGTTGTCGCCGCCGCCGACGAGGCCGGGGACCGGCCGGGCGAGGAGCGCCTGGTCGTCAACATGGGCCCCCAGCACCCGTCCACGCACGGGGTGCTGCGGCTGATCCTGACCCTCGACGGCGAGACGGTGACCGAGTTGCGGCCGGTCATCGGCTACCTGCACACCGGCATCGAGAAGAACATGGAGTTCCGTACCTGGACGCAGGGCGTCACGTTCTGCACCCGGATGGACTACCTGTCACCGATCTTCAACGAGACCGCGTACTGCCTGGCCACCGAGCGCCTGCTCGGCATCGAGGGCAGGATTCCCCAGCGGGCCAGCGTGCTGCGGGTGCTGATGATGGAGCTCAACCGGATCTCCTCGCACATGATGGCGGTCGGCACGTTCGGCATGGAACTGGGCGCGACCACCGTCTTCCTCTATGGCCTGCGGGAACGGGAGAAGGTGCTCGACCTGTTCGAGCTGATCTCCGGCCTGCGGATGAACCACGCCTACATCCGGCCCGGCGGAGTGTCCCAGGATCTGCCGCCCGGCGCGCTGGAGCGGATACGCGAATTCCTCGGCGTGATGCCCGCCCAGATGAGCGAACTGCGCAGGCTGCTGGACGCCAACCCGGTCTATATCGCGCGGACGAAGAACGTCGCCTTCCTGGACCTGGCCGGCTGCATGGCGCTCGGGGTCACCGGGCCGATGCTGCGGGGCAGCGGGCTGCCCTGGGACCTGCGCAAGAGCCAGCCCTACTGCGGCTACGAGACCTATGAGTTCAGCGTCCCGACCCGGGACACCTGCGACGCCTACGGCCGCTACCTCGTCCGGATGGACGAGATCGACGAGTCACTCAAGATCATCGAGCAGTGCGTGGACCGGCTGGCCGCCAAGCGCCCGCCGCACGACCCGGTCATGATCGACGACCCGAAGATCGGCTGGCCGGCCCAGCTCGCGGTGGGTGCGGACGGGCTCGGGAACTCCCCGGCCCACATCGCCAAGATCATGGGCCAGTCGATGGAAGCGCTCATCCATCATTTCAAGCTGGTCACCGAGGGCTTCCGGGTGCCCGCCGGGCAGGCCTACGCCTGCGTCGAATCACCGCGCGGCGAACTGGGCTGCCACGCGGTCAGCGACGGCGGGACCCACCCGCACCGGGTGCACTTCCGCGATCCCTCGTTCACCAACCTGCAGGCTGTCTCGGCGATGACCGAGGGTGGGATGATCGCCGACGTGATCGCGGCCGTGGCGAGCATAGACCCGGTGATGGGAGGGGTGGACAGGTAATGCCGTTCAGCGACGAAGTGCGCGCCCGGCTGGACGCGGACGCCGACGAGATCATCGGCCGTTACCCGCGCCCGCGGTCGGCCCTGCTTCCCCTCCTGCACCTGGTCCAGGCCGAGGAGGGCTACGTCTCCGACGACGGCCTCGCCTTCTGCGCGCAGCGGCTGGGCCTGGCCGAGGCGGAGGTGGCCGCCGTGGCCAGCTTCTACACCATGTACAAGCGGCACCCGGTCGGCGAGTACCACGTCGGCGTCTGCACCAACACGCTGTGCGCCGTCATGGGCGGCGACCAGATCCTGGCCGGCCTGCGCGAGCACCTCGGCGTCGGCGGCGACGAGCCCACCGCCGACGGCAAGGTGAGCCTGGAGCACGTGGAATGCAACGCGGCCTGCGACTACGCCCCGGTCGTGATGGTCAACTGGGAGTTCTTCGACAACATGACCCCCGATACCGCCCGCGCACTCGTCGATGACCTGCGGTCCGGCGCCGGGGCCGCCCCCGCCCGCGGGCCCGGGCGGCTGTGCAGCTTCCGGGAGGCCTCCCGGATCCTGGCAGGCTTCCCCGACGGGCAGGCGGGGCTTGGCCCGCAGGCGGGGGAGCCCCCCCTGGCCGGCCTGAAGGTGGCCAGGGAGCACGGCTGGACGGCGCCGGCCGCGCCCGCCGGCCCGGGCACGGCAGCCAGCGCCACGGCCGCCGCTGGCAGCAAGGAGGGCCAGCAGTGAGCGACACGCTCACCCCGGTGCTCACCGCCCACTGGGACCAGCCGGACTCGTTCACGCTGGCGGCCTACCGCCGTAACGGCGGCTACCAGGCGCTGGTGAAGGCGCTGGCGATGCAGCCCGAGGACATCGTCACCGCGGTGAAGGGATCGGGGCTGCGCGGCCGCGGCGGGGCCGGTTTTCCCACCGGCGTGAAGTGGGGGTTCCTCCCGAAGGGCGACAAGCCCCACTACCTGGTGGTCAACGCCGACGAGTCCGAGCCGGGCACCTGCAAGGACATCCCGCTGATGATGGCCACCCCGCACCTGCTGGTCGAGGGGGCGATCATCACCTCGTACGCGATCGGCGCGCCGCAGGCCTTCATCTATGTCCGCGGCGAGGTCCTGCACGTGGTGCGGCGGCTCCAGCAGGCGGTCGGCGAGGCCTACCAGGCCGGCTACCTCGGCAAGAACATCCTCGGCTCGGGCTACGACCTCGACCTGGTGGTCCATTGCGGCGCGGGCGCCTACATCTGCGGCGAGGAGACGTCTCTGCTCGAGTCGCTGGAGGGTTACCGTGGCCAGCCCCGGCTCAAGCCGCCGTTCCCGGCGGTGGAGGGACTGTACGCCTGTCCCACCGTGATCAACAACGTGGAGTCGCTCGCCTCGGTCCCGTCGATCGTCAGCAACGGCGCGGCCTGGTTCGCCGGGATGGGCACCGAGAAGTCCAAGGGCTTCGGGATCTTCTCGCTGTCCGGCCACGTCGGCACGCCCGGCCAGTACGAGGCGCCGCTTGGCATCACGCTGCGCGAACTGCTGGGCCTGGCCGGCGGGGTCCGGGCCGGGCACCGGCTCAAGTTCTGGACCCCCGGCGGGTCGTCCACCCCGATCTTCACCGGCGAGCAGCTGGACGTGCCGCTCGACTTCGAGGCGGTCGGGGCCGCCGGGTCGATGCTCGGCACCCGGGCCCTGCAGATCTTCGACGAGACCACCTGCGTGGTCCGGGCCGTGCTCCGGTGGACCGAGTTCTACCAGCACGAGTCGTGCGGCAAGTGCACACCCTGCCGGGAGGGGACGTTCTGGATGGCCCGCGTGCTCGAGCGGCTGGAGCGGGGCGGGGGGACCGAGGAGGACCTGGAGAAACTGCTGGATATCTGCGACAACATCCTCGGCCGGGCGTTCTGCCCGCTCGGGGACGGCGCGGTCAGCCCGGTCACCTCCTCGATCAAGTACTTCCGCGACGAGTACCTCGAGCACTTCAAACGCGGTGGCTGCCCGTTCGACCCCGCCGCTTCCACCGCCTGGGCCACCGGCACCGGGAAAGGGCGATAACCCGATGACGCTCCAGACCAACGAGGCAGCGCTCGCGCCGGTGACCGATGGGATCACCGTCACCATCGACGGATTCGCGATCATCGTCCCCAAGGGCACGCTGGTGATCCGCGCCGCCGAACTGCTCGGCCTGCAGATCCCCCGGTTCTGCGACCACCCGCTGCTGGCCCCGGCCGGGGCCTGCCGGCAGTGCCTGGTGGAGGTGGAAGGGCAGGTCAAGCCGCTCGCTTCGTGTACCACCACCTGCACCGAGGGGATGACGGTGCGCACCCAGTTCACCTCCGCGGTGGCCGAGAAGGCACAGCGCGGGGTGATGGAACTGCTGCTGGTCAACCACCCGCTCGACTGCCCCATGTGCGACAAGGGGGGCGAGTGCCCGCTGCAGAACCAGGCGATGTCGGCCGGGCAGGGCGACACACGGTTCACCGACGTCAAGCGCACCTTCGCCAAGCCGGTGCCGATCTCCACCCAGGTGCTGCTCGACCGGGAACGGTGCATCTCCTGCACCCGCTGCACCCGCTTCTCCGAGCAGATCGCGGGCGACCCGTTCATCGAGTTCTTCCAGCGCGGCCCGGAGCAGTTCATTGCCACCGCGGACGGCAAGCCGTTCGACTCCTACTTCTCCGGCAACACGGTGCACCTCTGCCCGGTCGTGGGACTGCCAGGAGCCGCCTACCTGTCACGGAGCCGGACGTTCGACCTGGTCTCCACGCCCAGCATCTGCGCGCACTGCGCGCCGGGGTGCCGTCAGCGCACCGACGTGCGGCGGGGCCAGGTCACCCGCCGGCTGGCCGGCAACGACCCGCAGGTCAACGAGGAATGGAACTGCGACAAGGGCCGGTGGGCGTTCACCTATGCCACCCGGCCCGACCGCCTGCTGACCCCATTGGTGCGTAACGCGGACGGGGTGCTGGTCCCGGCGTCCTGGCCGGAGGCGCTCGCGGCTGCGGCGGCCGGGCTGGCCGCCGTCCGGGGCAGGGCCGGGGTGCTCACCGGCGGCCGGCTCACACTGGAGGACGCCTACGCCTACGCCAAGTTCGCCCGGGTGGCCCTGGCCAGCAACGACATCGACCTGCGGGCACGCCCGCACAGTGCCGAGGAGGCGCAGTTCCTCGCCGCCCGGGTGGCCGGGCGGCGGGAGGAGGTCAGCTACACCGACCTGGAACTGGCGCCCACCGTGCTGCTCGCCGGGTTCGAGCCCGAGGACGAGTCGCCGATGGTCTTCCTGCGGCTGCGCAAGGCGGCCCGCAAGGGCGGGCTCACCGTCTGCTCGCTGGCGCCATTCGCCAGCCGGGGGCTGGCCCGGATGGCCGGCGTGCTGCTGCCCACCACCCCCGGCGCCGAAGCCGCCGCGCTCGCCCGGCTGGCCAGCGGCAAGGGGCTGGCCGGCGTGGAGGCGGCGGCAGCACAGGCCCTGGCCGGGCCCGGCTCGGTGATCATGGTGGGGGAACGGCTGGCCGAGGTGCCGGGCGCGCTGCCGGCGGCGGCCGCGCTGGCCGACGCGACCGGCGCGAAACTGGCCTGGGTACCGCGCCGGGCCGGCGAGCGGGGGGCGATCGACGCCGGCGCCCTGCCCGGCCTGCTGCCGCTCGGGCGCCCGGTATCCGACCCGCAGGCACGGGCCGAGGTGGCCCGGACCTGGGGGGTGGCGTCGCTGCCCGCCGGGCCTGGCCGCGACGGCGGGCAGATCCTGGCCGCCGCGGCCGCCGGGGACCTGGACGCTCTGGTCATCGCCGGGGTCGACCCTGGCGACCTGCCCGGCGGGCACGATGCGCTGGCGGCGCTGGCGGCCATCCCGTTCGTGGTCAGCCTGGAGATCCGGACCAGCGCGGTCACCGACCGGGCCGACGTGGTACTGCCGGTCGCGGCCGTCCCTGAGAAAGCCGGCACGTTCGTGAACTGGGAGGGCCGGGAAGGATCGTTCGGCGTCGTGCTCGAGGTGCCCGGCGTGGAATCGGACCTGCAGGTGCTGAACCGGATCGCCGACGAGATGGATGTGCATCTCGGCCTGCCCGATGCCGCCGCCGCCCGCCGGGAACTGGCCAGCCTGGGCGGCTGGCAGGGGGCACGCGAGAGTTCGCCGCCCGCCCCGGCGCAGCCGGTGCCCGCCCCGGCCGCCGGCCAGGCCGTCCTGGCCACCTGGCATCAGCTGCTGGACACCGGCCGGATGAGCGACGGTGAGCCGTTCCTGGCCGGCACGGCCCGGCCGGTGGTGGCGCGGATGTCGGCAGCCACCGCGGCCGGGGCCGGCACCGCCGACGGCGGTAAGGTCACGGTGGCCACGGACAGCGGGTCGGTGACCGCCGACGTGCGGGTCGCCGACATGCCCGACCGGGTCGTATGGCTGCCGGCCCATTCGCGTGACTGCGAGGTCCGGCGCCAGCTCGGGGCTGGCCACGGCACCCTGGTGACCCTGAGGAGCCCGCAATGAGCAACCTGGCCGCCCAGGCCGGCGTGCCTGCCCCGGACCCGACCCTGGCCAGCTTCTACGGCCAGCCCTGGTGGATGATCACGCTCAAGGTCGTGGTCGTGTTCCTGTTCCTGATGCTCGTGACCCTGTTCATGATCTGGGCCGAGCGCCGGGTGATCGGCCGGATGCAGCAGCGCCCCGGGCCGAACCGGGCCGGGCCGTTCGGCCTGCTCCAGTCGCTGATGGACGGCCTCAAGCTGCCGCTGAAGGAGGACATCGTCCCCCGGAACGTGGACAAGGTGCTGTTCTGGCTGGCGCCCGCGCTGTCGGTGATTCCCGCGTTCATCAGCTTCGCGATCATCCCGTTCGGCCCCGAGGTGTCGATCTTCGGTGTGCGCACCCCGCTCCAGGTCGCCGACTTCCCGGTGGCCGTGCTGCTGGTGCTGGCGATGAGCTCGATGGGGGTGTACGGGATCGTGCTGGCCGGCTGGTCGTCGGGATCGCCGTACCCTCTGCTCGGCGGGCTGCGCTCCTCGGCCCAGGTGATCAGCTACGAGATCGCGATGGCGCTGTCGTTCGTGGCGGTGTTCCTGTACGCGGGCTCGCTGTCCACCACCGCGATCGTGACCGCCCAGGCCCATGGCGCGCGGTTCCACCTGTTCGGGGTCACCCTGCACTACCCCTCGTGGTTCGCGGTGCTGCTGCTGCCCTCGTTCCTGATCTACCTGATCACCATGGTGGGGGAGACCAACCGGCTGCCCTTCGACCTGCCCGAGGGCGAGGGCGAGATCGTGGCCGGGTTCCATACCGAGTACTCGTCGCTGAAATTCGCGCTGTTCTACCTGGCCGAGTACATCAACATGACGACGGTCGCCGGGCTCGCCACCACCTTGTTCCTGGGTGGCTGGCGGGCGCCCTGGCCGGTCACGATCTGGTCCGGGGCGAACAGCGGCTGGTGGCCGCTGCTGTGGTTCCTGGCCAAGGTGGGGATCCTGCTGTTCTGCTTCATCTGGCTGCGCGGCACCCTGCCCCGGATCCGGTACGACCAGCTGATGGCGCTCGGATGGAAGGTGCTCATCCCGGTCTCGCTCGCCTGGATCCTGATGATCGCGACCATCCGGGTCTGGCGCCAGCACGGCGGGAGCACCCCGGTCTACATCGTGGGCGGCGCCATCATCGCGGCCCTGCTGCTCCTGGGCTGGGCCGGGGACGTGCGGATGGAGCGGCGCCGCGCCGCCGAGGCGGCGGCGGCGGAGGAGGAGGCCGCCGCGGGCGGCCCCGGTGGGCCCGGCAGGCCGCCCGGTGCCGGCCCGGGTTTCCCGGTCCCGCCGCTGGACCTGCCCCACTACCACGGGATCGGTGTGGCCGTCCCGGCCGCCGGTTCCCCCGCCGACCACGGTGCCGCCCAGGACGGAACCGTCAAGGAGGTCACCGGTGCCTGAATTCCTGGGCCCTGTCAAAGGCTTTGGTGTCACCTTCCGGCAGATGTTCAACAAGGTGGACACCGTCCAGTATCCGGAGCGCAAGCTCCCGACGGCCCCCCGCTTCCACGGCCGCCATCAGCTGAACCGCTGGCCGGACGGGCTGGAGAAGTGCATCGGCTGTGAGCTGTGCGCCTGGGCGTGCCCCGCCGACGCCATCTATGTGGAAGGCGCGGACAACACCGAGGACGAGCGCTACTCCCCCGGGGAGCGGTACGGGGCCGTCTACCAGATCAACTACCTGCGCTGCATCCTGTGCGGGCTATGCGTCGAGGCGTGCCCGACCCGGGCGCTGACCATGACCAACGACTACGAGCTCGCCGACAACAGCCGCGAGAACCTGATCTGGACCAAGGAGCAGCTGCTCGCCCCGCTGGAGCCGGACATGGAGCCGCCGCCGCACCCGATGCGGCAGGGCAGGACCGAGCGTGACTACTACCGGCAGGGCTCGGCCGGGGTGGCCACCGGCCAGGTGGGGGAGCCGGTGGCCAGCGAGGCCGATCACGCCGGGGGCTGGGCGGGCGTGTCGGCCCAGGACGAGGTCGCCGCGGCGGCGAGCTGGACGCCGGACGCGCACGGGCCGGCCGGCGGGAGCACTCTCCACAGCACCGGTACCCCGGGCGGCTCCGTGCCGGGTGAGGCCAGCGACACCGGCCTCCACCCGGGCGGGGCCGGCGAGAGCGATGACGAGAGCGGGGCGCGGCAGTGAGCGCCGCCGGCGTGCTGGCGGCCGCTGCCGGATCGGCGGCCGGGACCGCCACGTTCTGGGTGCTCGCGGTCATCGCGGTGGCGGCCGCGCTGGGCATGGTCCTGGCCAGGCGGGCCGTGCACTGCGCGGTGCTGCTCGCCGTGGTGATGCTCGTGCTGGCCGTGCTGTACCTGACGGCGCGCGCCCCGTTCCTGGCATTCGTGCAGGTCATCGTCTACACCGGCGCGGTGCTGATGCTGTTCCTGTTCGTGCTCATGATCGTCGGGGTGAGCGCGGCCGACTCGATGCGGGAAACCATCAAGGGGCAGCGGATGGCCGCCGGGCTGGCGGCCATCGCCTTGCTCGTGCTGCTGGCCCTCACCGTCGGTCACGCGGCGATCGGCCCGGTGCCCCCCGTCGCGGGCAGCTACGGGTCGGCGAACGTGCCGAAGATCGCTACCTTGATCTTCACCCGGTACTTCTACCCGTTCGAAGTCACCAGCGCGCTGCTGATCACCGCGGCGCTGGGCGCCATGGTGCTGGCGCACCGGGAACGGACCAGGCCGCGGGCCGGCCAGCGGGAGCTGTCCCGGCTGCGGGTGGCCAGCGGGCTGCCGACCCCGCTGCCCGGGCCGGGCACCTACGCCCGGCACAACGCGGTGGACTTCCCGGCGCTGCTGCCCGACGGCAGCCCGGCCCAGCTGTCGGTCAGCCCGGTCATCGCCCGGCGCTCCGCCGCCCGCGCCGTGCCAGGAGGGCCGGCCACGGGAGGAGCGGCAGCGGGCGGGCAGGTGCAGGGACCGCCGGCCGCGGGCGGGCCGGTGGCCGGCCTGCTCCCGCCGGATGAGGACGCCGGCCCGGGCCCGGCAGGAGAGGACCCGCGGTCATGACCCCCACCCATTTCGTGGCGCTCGCCGTGGTCCTGTTCGTGATCGGTGCGGTTGGGGTGCTGGTGCGCCGCAACGCCATGGTCATCTTCATGTGCATCGAGCTCATGCTGAACGCGGTCAACCTGGCGTTCGTCGCCTTCGCCTGGATGCACGGCCGGGTGGACGGCCAGGTGGTCGCCTTCTTCGTGATGGTGGTCGCAGCCGCGGAAGTGGTGGTCGGGCTGGCGATCCTGATGGCGATCTTCCGTACCCGCCGGTCCGCGTCGGTAGACGACGCGAACCTGCTCAGATACTGACCAAGGGGTAGCGACGTGACGAGCTCACTCGCGACCGCGCACGCGGCCGCAGCCCCAGCCCTGGCCACCCTGCCAGCGGCCGGGATCCAGCGTGTTGCCTGGCTGCTGCTGGTGTTCCCGCTGGCCGGGGCGGCACTGCTGCTGCTCGGCGGCCGGCGCACCGACCGCATCGGGCACGTGGTCGGGGTCGCCATGCCGGCCGCCGCTTTCATCTACGGCGTGATCGCCTTCTTCGCGATGCTTGGCTACCCGGCCAGCCAGCGCAGCCGGGACGTCCACCTGTTCACCTGGATCGCGGTCGGCGGTTTCCATGCGAACGCCGGGCTCCAGCTCGACCAGCTGTCGATCAGTTTCGTCCTGCTGATCACCGGGGTCGGCTCGCTGATCCACCTGTTCGCGGTGGGCTACATGGCGCACGACAGCGACCGCAGGCGGTTCTTCGGCTACATGAACCTGTTCGTCGCGGCCATGCTGCTGCTGGTGCTCGCCGACAACTACCTGCTGATGTACGCGGGCTGGGAGGGCGTGGGCCTGGCCTCCTACCTGCTGATCGGGTTCTGGCAGTTCAAGCCGGCCGCCGCGGTGGCCGCCAAGAAGGCGTTCGTGGTCAACCGGGTCGGTGACGCCGGCTTCTCGATCGCGATCATGCTGATGTTCGCCACGTTCGGCACGGTGACGTTCACCGGTGTGTTCGGCGCCGTCGGGTCGGCCGGCCAGGGCGTGAGCACCGCGCTGGGGCTGCTGCTGCTGCTCGGAGCCTGCGCCAAGTCGGCCCAGGTGCCGCTCCAGTCCTGGCTGCTGGACGCGATGGAGGGCCCGACCCCGGTGTCGGCCCTGATCCACGCCGCCACCATGGTCACCGCCGGGGTGTACCTCATCGTGCGCTCGGCCCCGATCTTCAACCTGTCGGCGGACGCCAGGCTCGCGGTGACCGTGGTCGGGGCGGTCACGCTGCTGTTCGGTGCGATCATCGGGTGCGCCAAGGACGACATCAAGAAGGCCCTGGCCGGCTCCACCATGAGCCAGATCGGCTACATGACGCTGGCCGCCGGGCTCGGGACGGCCGGCTATGTGTTCGCGATCGCGCACCTGATCGCGCACGGGTTCTTCAAGGCGGGCCTGTTCCTCGGCGCGGGCTCGGTGAAGCACGAGATGGACGACGAGGTCGACATGCGCCGGTTCGGGGCGCTGCGCAAGCTGATGCCGGCCACCTTCGTTACCTTCGGCATCGGGTACCTGGCGATCATCGGGGTGCCGCCGTTCTCCGGCTTCTTCACCAAGGACCCGATCATCGAGGCCGCGTTTTCCAAGGGCGGCACGTCGGGGGCGATCCTCGGCACCGCCGCGCTGCTAGGCGCCGGCATCACCGCCTTCTACATGACCCGGGTGATGCTGATGACCTTCACCGGGCAGCGGCGCTGGGCGGAGAACGTGCACCCGCACGAGGTGCCGCCGGTCATGACCTCGCCGATGTGGGTGCTCGCCATCGGGTCGGTCGGCGCGGGGGCGTTCCTGATCCTCGGCAACCGGTTCGTGGACTTCCTCGCCCCGGTGACCGGGGCGCCGCCCACCTCGCATGGCATCTTCACGCCGTCCGGCTACGCGGCGCTGGGCCTGCTGGTGGTGGGTGCGGCGATCGCCTGGGCCATGTACGGCCGCAGGCCGGTGCCCGCATCGGCCCCGGCCGCCCGGTTCCCGGTCACCGCTGGCCGCCGGGACCTGTACGGCGACGCGTTCAACGAGGCGGTGTTCATGCGCCCGGGCCAGTGGCTGACCCGGCTGTCGGTGTACTTCGACAACCGGGGCGTGGACGGCCTGGTCAACACGATCGCCGCCACCGTCGGCGGCACGTCGGGGCGGATGCGCAAGGCGCAGACCGGGTTCGTCCGCTCCTACGCCCTGTCCATGTTCGTGGGTGCGGTGCTGCTGGTGGCCGCGCTCCTGCTGGTCCGGATCTAGGGAGGCTGCGACCGCTATGAGCACGTTTCCCTGGCTGACCGTCATCCTGGCCATCCCGGCCGCCGGCGCGGTGGTGATCGCGGCCGTTCCCGGCGCCGCCGCCACGGCGAGCGAGGAGGACAAGCGCGCGAGAAACCTCCTGGCCAAACGGCTTGCGCTGGTGGTCTCGCTGCTCACCCTGGCCATGACCATCGCGATGATGGTGAGCTTCGACCCGGGTGGCCCCGCCTTCCAGTTCACCCAGACCTACCAGTGGATCCCGCAGTTCGGCATCCATTACGCGGTCGGGGTGGATGGCATCGGGCTGGTCCTGATCGGCATGACCGCCGTGCTCATGCCGGTCGTCGTGCTCGCCTCGTGGTACGACGCCGATCCCCGTCCGGCGGCGGGGCCCGATAGCGGCGACACGGCGGGGCGCCCTCCGGGCCCCCCGCCCAGGCACAGCGTGAAGACCTATTTCGTCTGGATGCTCCTGCTCGAGTCGATGGTGATCGGGCTGTTCGCGGCCACCGACGTCTTCTTCTTCTACGTCCTGTTCGAGGCCATGCTGATCCCGATGTACTTCATGATCGGGAGCTACGGCGTCGGGCAGCGCCAGTACGCGGCGGTGAAGTTCCTGCTCTACAGCCTGCTCGGCGGGCTGCTCATGCTGGCCGCGGTGATCGCCCTGTACGTCTATTCGGCACGCAACGGCCACCCGGGCACGTTCCTGTTCAGCCAGCTCATCCACCTGCCGCTGAGCCCGGAAGCGGCGAAGTGGCTGTTCCTCGGGTTCTTCGTCGCGTTCGCGATCAAGGCGCCGCTGTGGCCGTTCCACACCTGGCTGCCGGACGCGGCGACCTCGGCCCAGCCGGGCGCGGCGGTGCTGCTGGTCGGCGTGCTCGACAAGGTGGGCACGTTCGGGATGATCCGGTACTGCCTGGAGCTGTTCCCCTCCGCTGCCCGGTACTTCACCCCGCTGGTCCTGGTGATGGCGGTGGTCGGGGTCCTGTACGGGGCGGTGGTGGCGATCGGCCAGGCCGACATCAAGCGGCTGATCGCCTACACCTCGATCTCCCACTTCGGCCTGATCGCGCTGGGCATCTTCGTGCTGACCAGCCAGGGGCAGTCGGGGGCGACCCTGTACATGGTCAATCACGGGTTCGCCACCGGCGCGCTGTTCCTGATCGCCGGCTTCATGATCGTGCGGCGGCGCTCGCACATGATCAACGACTACGGCGGCGTCCAGAAGGTGGCGCCGCTGCTCGCCGGGCTGTTCCTGATCGCCGGCCTGGCCGGGCTGTCGCTGCCGGGCCTGTCCACCTTCGTCAGCGAGTTCCTGGTCCTGGTCGGCACGTTCACCAGGTACAAGGCGGCCGCGGTGGCGGCGACGGTGGCGGTCATCCTGTCGGCCGTCTACATCCTGTGGATGTACCAGCGCACCATGAACGGGCCGGTGCGCGACCAGGTGAAGGACTTGCCTGACCTGAAGGCCAGGGAGCTATGGGCGGTCGGCCCGCTCATCGCGCTGATCATCGTCTTCGGCGTCTACCCGCAGCCACTGCTGAACATCATCAACCCGGCGGTGCACCACACCCTGGTGCAGGTGCATGCGACCGATCCAGTGCCGCCCCATCCCCCAGTGGTGTATGTCTCCGGTCATGCGGGCGCGCTGAGCCAGAAGGGAACAACCCCGTGACGGCGATCTCCAGTGGGCTCGCGGTGACCACCATCACCCCGCCCCATATCGAATACGGCCAGTTGCTGCCGATGCTGCTGGTCTTCGGGGTGGCCGTGGCCGGCGTGCTGGTGGAGGCGTTCGTGCCCCGTGAGCGGCGGCGGCTGATCCACCTGATCCTGGCGCTCGGCGGGCTGGCCGTCGCGTTCGTGCTGGTCATCGTGATCGCCGCATCGTCCGACCTGTTCGCCCACGGCAGCCCGGGCCACGTCGCCGCGATGGGCGCGGTCGCCGTCGATGGGCCGACCCTGTTCATCCAGGGCACGATCCTGGTGCTGGCCTTCGTCAGCGTCCTGCTGCTGGCCGAATCCTCGCACGAGGTCAGCCCGTTCGTGGCGCAGGCGGCCGCGGTCCCCGGCAGTGTGGAGGAACGCGAGGGCCTGCTGGCCGGCGTCACCCACACCGAGGTCTACCCGCTCACCCTGTTCGCGGTCGGGGGCATGCTGCTGTTCCCCGCCGCGAACGACCTGCTCACCATGTTCGTGGCGCTGGAAGTCCTGTCCCTGCCGCTGTACCTGCTGTGCGGGCTGGCGCGCCGCCGCCGCCTGCTCTCGCAGGAGGCGGCCATGAAGTACTTCCTGCTGGGCGCGTTCTCCTCCGCCTTCTTCCTGTTCGGCGTGGCCATGCTGTACGGCTACTCGGGCTCGGTGAGCCTGGCCGCGATCGCGGCCACCGCCGGGTCGAACACCAGCAGTTCGACGCTGCTGTACGCGGGGATCGCCCTGCTCGGCCTGGGCCTGCTGTTCAAGATCGGCGCGGTGCCGTTCCAGAGCTGGAAGCCGGACGTCTACCAGGGCGCGCCCACCCCGGTGACCGCGCTGATGGCCTCCTGCACCGTGGTGGCGGCCTTCGGCGCGCTGCTGCGCGTCTTCTACGTCGCGTTCGGCCAGCTGACCTGGGACTGGCGGCCAGCCATGTGGGTGGTCGCCATCCTCACGATGCTGGTCGGTGCGATCATCGCTATCACCCAGACTGACGTTAAGCGGCTGCTTGCCTACTCGTCGATCGCGCATGGCGGGTTCGTGCTGACCGGCGTCATCGCCGCCACCACGGCGGGGCTGTCCAGCACGCTGTTCTACCTGGCGGTCTACGGCTTCACCACGATCGGCGCGTTCGCGGTGATCACGCTGGTGCGGGACCCGGCGGGTGAGGCCAACCACCTGTCCAAGTGGGCCGGGCTGGGCCGCCGGTCGCCACTGGTGGCCGGCATGTTCGCCTTCTTCCTGCTCGCCTTCGCCGGCATCCCGCTGACCAGCGGCTTCATCGGCAAGTTCGCGGTCTTCCAGGCGGCCATCGCCGGGGGTGCGCTGCCACTGGTCATCGTCGGGGTCCTGGCCAGCGCGATCGCCGCGTTCTTCTACGTGCGGGTGATCGTGCTGATGTTCTTCAGCGACCCCGCGCCGGACGGCCCGGCCGTGGTCAGGCCCGGCCTGTTCACGGGTATCGCGGTGGCGTTCGGGGCGGCCACCACCCTGGTGTTCGGCGTGGTGCCGGGACCGCTGCTCGACCTCGCGAACCATGCGGCCACGCACCTTTTCGTCCGCTGAGCACGCTCACGCGCCAGCGCGGCGGCGCCGGCCCGGTGTCCGGGGCAGGCGGGCGGGGCATACCCGGGTGGGTGGTGCCATGAACAGGGGCCGCGGGCCGGCAGCGGGCGGGGCCATGGCACCCTGGTGCCAGCGCGCGCACGATGTCTGGGAGCCTGAGTGATCACTGTCGTCCCCATGGAACTGGCCAGCTCCGCGCTCGAGGCGGATGTGAGCGATGGCCTCAGCCGGGTGGAAGAGGCGCTCCGGGAGGCGGCACGCACCGAGGAGGCCCTGCTCGCCGAGGCGTCCCGGCATCTCATCGACGCGGGCGGCAAACGCTTCCGCGCCACTCTCGTCCTGCTGGCGGCGCAGTTCGGCAACCCGCGCGATGAGCGGATCGTGCCCGCCGCGGCCGCCATCGAACTGACCCATCTGGCCACCTTGTTCCATGACGACGTCATGGACGAGGCGGCCATCCGGCGCGGCCATGAGAGCGCGAACTCCCGGTGGAGCAACATGGTCGCCATCTTGACCGGCGACTTCCTTTTCGCCCGCGCCTCGCGGATCCTGGCCGATCTGGGCGAGGAGGCCATCCGCATCCAGGCCGACACCTTCACGCAACTGGTCAGCGGGCAGATCGCCGAGACCGTCGGCCCGCGTCCGGGCCAGGACCCGCTTGAGCATTACCTGCGCGTCGTGCGGGACAAGACCGCGTCCCTGATCGCCACCGCCGGGCGGTTCGGGGCGATGTTCTCCGACGCCCCCGCCGACGTGGTGGCCCGGATGGCGCCCGCCTGCCACGCCCTGGGGGTGGCGTTCCAGCTCTCCGACGACATCCTCGATGTGGCCAGCGAATCGGCGCAGTCGGGTAAGACCCCCGGCACCGACCTGCGGGAAGGGGTGCGGACGCTGCCAGTGCTGCACGCGCTGCGCGCTGCCGGGGCGGACGGTGCCGGGCCTCACCCACCGGACCGGCTGCGCGAACTGCTCACCTCGGCCGACCTGACCGATCCATCGCTACATGCGGAGGCGCTCGCGCTGCTGCGGGTGCACCCCGCGATGGATGCGGCGCGAGCAGACCTCCGCCATTGGGCAGGCACCGCCAGGGACCAGATCGCTGGACTGCCCGGCGTGCCAGCCCGGCACGCTTTCGAGACGCTCTGCGACTTCGTGGTGGAACGCACCGGCTAAGGGCGCACCAGCAGGGCTTCAAGCCGCCACCGGTAAGTACCCGTTCGAGGTGAAGGTCGCCGGCAACTCGCTGAACCCAGCCGTCAAGATCGAGGCCCCGCTGGCGCCGGCGAACCCCTGATGGCCGGACCCGGCCGCGGCCCGTCCCTGATCGCGGACCCGGCCGCGGCCGGTCCCGTATGCGGTGCGTCACATTAGGGCAACAGAACCCCCGCTTTGTCCGGTATGTTCGGACGCGCGGACCGGTTTACTGCCGGGCTTGTTATCCCTTCTTGTCCTGGCTGTTACCTGGCCAGATGTCACAGCGGATCTGGTTGACAGGCGAAGTTACATCGTGGTTAAGTTCTGTATTGCGCATCGTTGTACGCTATGCGAACAAAATTACCAGTTCGTAAACAACGTGGTCATATGGCAATGGAGCCGGGGCCCACGAACGTGGCCCTGGCTTCAGGCGTTAGTGCGAAGGAGACAAGATGAGCCCTGACGGAGCGGACGGCAAGCCGCCGCAGGAGCAAGGCGTCGCGCGGCGGTCTGTGCTGCGGGGCGTGGGCGCTGGCACGCTCGCCGCGGGCGCGGGCGGCATCCTGGCCGCGTGCAGTTCAGGCATCAAGGGGTCGGGACCCTCCACCTCCAGCGGCACGATCAATATTGGCTTCATCACCCCGCTGACCGGGCCGCTGGCCGGGTTCGCCTCGGGTGACAAGTTCGTCCTGGACACGATCAGGGCCACCTCGGCGTACGCCAAGGGCTTCACCGTCGGCAGCAAGAACTACAAGGTCAACATCGTGACCGCCGACAGCCAGTCCGACCCCAACCGTGCCTCGCAGGTCGCCCGGCAGCTCATCCTCAACAACAACGTCGACATGCTGCTGACCACGTCCACCCCCGAGACCACCAACCCGGTCGCGGTCGTCGCCCAGACCCAGGGCGTGCCCTGCCTGTCCACCGTGGTGCCGTGGGAGTCGTGGTACGGGGGCCTGGGCGGCAACCCGGCTCCCGGCAAGTCCACCACGGTGTTCGAGTACTGCACCATGTTCTTCTTCGGCCTCAAGGAGTTCCAGGGCTGCTTCGTCCCGATGTGGAACCGGGTCCCGGCCGCCAACAAGAACGTCGCCTGCATGTACCCCAACGACGCCGACGGCAACGCGTTCCGCGCCGCGTTCGAGCCGCTCATCACGGCCTCGGGCTACAAGCCGGTGGACGGCGGTGCCTACACCGACGGCACCACCGACTTCTCCTCGATGATCGCCAAGTTCAAGTCCACCAACTGCGAGTACTACAGCAACGCCCCGATCCCGCCGGACTTCAACACCTTCTGGAAGCAGGCGCACCAGCAGGGCTGGAAGCCGAAGCTGGCGACGGTGGCCAAGGTGCTGCTGTTCCCGGCCGACACCGTGGCGCTGGGGTCGCTGGTGAACAACGTCGCCACCGACTCCTGGTGGGGCCCGTTCATGCCGAACAAGTCCTCGCTGGACGGCCAGAGCGCGAGCGCGCTGGCGAACGCGTTCCAGGCGCAGACCGGCAACCAGTGGGTGCAGTCGATCGGGTCCACCTACAGCCTGTTCGAGGTGGCCCAGAAGGCGTTCACCGCGGTCAGCGACCCGCACGACAAGAAGGCAGTCGCCCACGCGCTGCACAACGTCAACTACAGCGGCATGTGCGGGGCGCTGAACTTCGCCGGCGGCCCGGCACCGGGCGTGGCCATCATCAACCCGGTCGGCGTGCAGTGGAAGGCCGCCACCGGCAAGTTCCCGTTCGAGATGAAGGTGGTCGACAACTCACTGAACCCAGCCGTCAAGATCGAGGCCAAGCTTGAGCCGACGAATCCTTGATGTGCAGTGACCACCCTGCTTGAACTGGAACACGTCACCAAAAGGTTCGGCAGCGTGGTGGTGGCAGATGAGCTGTCACTGGCCGTGGGAGCGGGCGACATCGTGGGCATCGTCGGACCGAACGGCGCCGGCAAGACCAGCCTGTTCGGCCTGATCAGCGGGGATCTCGCAGCCAACGTGGGCGCGATCCGCTTCGACGGCCACGATGTCACCCACCTGGACGCGTCCGCCCGGTGCCGCCTTGGCATCGGGCGGACGTACCAGGTGCCGCGCCCCTTCGTGGATATGACTGTGTTCGAGAACGTCCTCGTCGCAGTCCAGCAGGGCGGCGGCCTGCGGCGCCAGGCCAGCTACGCGTATGCGGCCGAGATGCTGGACCGGACCGGCCTGGCGCAGGAAGCCAACCTCCCCGCCGAGCGGCTCGGCCTGCTCCAGCGCAAGCGGCTGGAGATGGCCCGGGCGCTGGCCACCCGTCCCCGGCTGCTGCTGCTCGACGAGGTGGCCGGCGGGCTGACCGACCCCGAGGTGGAGCAACTCGTCGAGATCGTGACCGGCATCCGCGCCGAGGGCATCGCCGTGCTCTGGATCGAGCATGTGATGAGGGCGCTCACAGCCGCGGTGGACCGCATGATCTGCCTGGCCGGAGGCTCCTTCATCGGCGACGGCGAGCCGGCGGAGGTGCTCTCCAACCCGGCGGTGCGGGAGGTGTTCCTCGGTACCGAGGTGACGACGTCACTGACCGGGGGCGCAAGCGACACAACCGGGGAGGGCGCATGAGCCCGGCAGGAACGGGCAGCGGCGCTCCGGGCGCGGTCGCGCGCTCCGGCAGCCCGCTGCTGGAGGTGCGGGGACTGACCGCCCACCACGGCCAGCTGCGCGCCCTGGACAACGTGAGCCTGCGGGTCATGCCCGGCGATGTCTACGCCATCATCGGCGCGAACGGGGCGGGCAAGTCCACCCTGCTGCGCACGATCTCGGGCCTGCACCACCCCACCGAGGGATCGGTCCTGCTCGACGGTGTGGACGTGACCGGGCTGCGGGCGGAGAAACGGCTCGCCGCCGGGATCGCGATGGTTCCCGAGGGGCGCAGGCTGTTTCCCTCGCTCACCGTCGAGGAGAACCTGCAGGTGGGCGCCTCGTACGCCCGGCCGGGCCCGTGGCGCATCGAGAAGGTATACGAGCTGTTCAGCTGGATGCGTGACCGCCGGACGCAGAAGGCGGCGCAGCTGTCCGGAGGCGAGCAGCAGGCGGTCGCCATCGGGCGCGCCCTGGTAGCCAACCCGCGGGTGCTGCTGCTCGACGAGCTGTCGCTGGGGCTGGCGCCGGTGATCGTCCGCCGTATCTACACCTTGCTGCCCGAGCTGCTCGCGGTCGGTGTCACTGTGCTGCTGGTCGAGCAGGACGTGAGCCAGGCCCTGCACGTCGCGACCCATATTCATTGCCTTCTGGAGGGCAGGACCACGCTCGAAGGTGTCCCCCAGGGGCTGACTCCCGAGCGGATCGAGCGCGCGTACTTCGGCCTGGCCGGCTCCACCAGCCAGGCTTCGGGACAAGGGAGAACACCCGCGTGATCTGGGTCAGCACCATCATGCAGGGCATCTTGCTCGGCGGCCTGTACGCGCTGTTCGCGTGCGGCCTGTCGCTGATGTTCGGCGTCATGAAGGTGGTCAACCTCGCGCACGGCGACCTGGCGATCCTGGCCGGCTACATCGCCGTCGGCGTCATCGCCGTGACCCATCTCCCGACCCTGTGGTCGTTCCTGCTGGTGGTCCCCATCTTCGCGGTGGTCGGCTACCTCGTCCAGCGCACCCTGCTCCAGGCAAGCCTGGAGCGCGGCCCGCTCATCACGCTGCTGGTCACCTTCGGGCTTTCGGTGGTGATCGAGAACGCGCTGCTCCAGTTCACCTCCGCCAACAGCCACTCGCTCCCCGGCGGTTCCCTGGTCACGGCCTCGTTCACGCTCGGCCCCCAGCTTTCCATTCCTTACCTGTCGCTGGTGATCTTCGTGGTGGCCGTCGGCGTCCTGCTGGGCCTGCAGTACTTCCTGTCCTCGTCCAAGCAGGGGCGGCTGATCCGGGCCGTCGCTGACGACCGCGAGGCCGTCCAGCTTTCCGGCGCCGACTACCGGCACGTGTTCGGCATCGCGGCAGCGATCGCGTTCGCGACCGTCGCGCTGGCCGGGCTGGCGTTCGGTATGTATTCGCAGTTCGTCCCTACGACCGGCACCGACCAGATCCTGCTGTACGCCTTTGAGGCGGTCGTCATCGGCGGACTGGGCTCACTGTGGGGAACCCTCGCTGGCGGCATCATCCTGGGCGTCGTCCAGCAGATCGGTGCGCAGATCAACCCCTCCTACCAGATCCTGGCGGGGCAGCTGGTGTTTCTCGCGGTGCTGGTGATTCTTCCCCAGGGCATCACAGGTCAGCGGAGGACGGCATGACCACAATGAGCGACCCGGTAGCCGCGGCGAGATCCGGCCGCCGGGTGCGGGTCACCCGGTCCCGCCGTAACACGTGGTGGACCGGCCTGGCCGCCCTGGTGGTGGTCGGGGTGCTGGCCTACCTGCCGTACATGGTGTACGCGGGCACGACGAACCTGCTGGTGAACGTCTTCATCCTGATCACCATGGCCACCATGTGGAACCTGCTCGCCGGTTATGCCGGGCTGGTCTCCGTCGGCCAGCAGGGGTTTGTCGGGCTGGGCGTCTACTTCGTGCTCATCCTCGCCATCCAGGGCGTGAACCCGTTCATCGGGCTGCCACTGGCGGTGCTCGGCTGCGCGATCGTCGCGGTGCCGGTCTGGTGGCTGCTGTCCCGTTTGCGCAGCGCTTACTTCTCGATCGCCACCTGGGTCATCGCCTCCGCGTTCTACTACATCATCATCCTGTTCCCCTCCCTCGGCGGCGGCACCGGCATGGAACTGCCCGGGCCGCTGCTGACGATGAACCAGCGGGTGCTGGGTGCCTATACGTACTGGGTCACCCTGTTCGTCGTGGTGGCCGCGGTCGGCGGCGTCTACCTCGTCCTGCGGAGCCGGCTCGGGCTGGTCCTGACGGCCGTGCGTGACGACGAGATCGCCGCGCGCAGTTCCGGCGGGCGGGTCGGCCGGGCGCAGCGATTCGTGTTCGTGGTCGCGGCCGCAGGCTGTGGCGCGGCGGGCGCGATGATCGCGATCTACAACCAGAGCGTGGATCCCGGCGCGTCGTTCACCGTGCTGTGGTCGGCGCGGATGATCTTTGCGGTCGTCATCGGGGGCATCGGCACGATCGAGGGCCCCATCCTCGGCGCGATCATCTTCTACGCCCTCCAGCAGTCGCTGGCCTCGCACGGGGCCTGGTACTTCATCGTCCTCGGACTGGTCGCCATCGCCGTGGCGCTGTGGGCCCGGCGTGGGCTGTGGGGAATCCTCGCCGACCGCCTGCACATCCGCATCTTCCCCGTCGGCTACTGGCTGTGGCCAGCAGGCGAGACCCGGCGCAAGCACGCCGTCCAGAATCACAGCGCCACCTGACCC
>OFHK01000129.1_pt1 | contig 24145 bp, 19 predicted proteins | sample 1521951 | NCBI WGS metagenome assembly OFHK01 (sample SAMEA2468436, study PRJEB22500) | soil metagenome | biome: Glassland; feature: Farmland; material: Clay | place: Australia | collected 2013-01-31 | depth 0.55 m
TGTCGATCACGTCGAAGCCGCTCGCCGTCAGCATGGTGGCCACGAGGTTCTTCCCGATCTCGTGGATGTCGTCCTGGACCGTGGCGAGGACGACCTTGTGGGTCACTCGGGTGTCGGAGCCCTTGGGCACGTGCGGCTCGAGGACGGCCACGCCGGTCCGCATGGTCTCCGCGGCCATGACGAGCTCGGGGAGGAAGAGCTCCCCCGCGCCGAACTTCTGACCGACCTCGCGGATGCCGGCCGCGAGTCCCCGCTCGATCCCCTGCAACGGATTCATCCCGTGATCCAGGGCCTCCTGGGCCAGCTTCCCCATGTTCTCCATATCGTACTCGATGACCCCTTTCTTCAATCGTGCGATGTAGTCGTCCACGGGAAGATCCTCCCGCAATGCCCCACGGGAGCCCCGTGGCGGGGATAGTCCTTCGGAAAGTACAGTTCATGTTGTAGCATGACCACCCCGCGCGGGACCATTTGGGGTCCGCAGCAGTCACGGCCCGTGGCCTCCGCGAGACGGAATCCTGACCGCGGTCCGCATTCGCCTCCTTCACCGGAAAGTACAAGCCCCGAGGCAAGATGGCGCACACCCTTCGCGGAATCGGAACGCCATGGAGCCCTCCCAGGAGCCGGAACCGTCCAAGGGGTTCGGCTTCTCCACCATCCCCTCGAAGGTCCGCTGGATCGTCTACGCGAACGCCTTCGGCGCGGTGGGATTCGGCTACCTGATCGTGTTCATCACGGCCTACCTCCCCGAGGTCGGCATGGGGTCCGGGGCCGTGGGCCTGATCCTCGGCGCGGAGGGCGCCTCCATGGTCCTGGCCGCGATCCCCCTGGGTCTCTACTCGGACCGTCGCGGACGCAAGCGTCTGCTCCTCGTGGCCTCGATCATCCTCCCGCCCTCCATCCTCGTGTTCGCCGTGACCCGGGACGTCCTGTGGCTCGTCCTGGCGTCCGTCATCGCGGGCGTCGGAGAGGGTGGCTTCCTCTCCACCTGGAACGCAATCATCGCGGACCAGACGACCGCGGAGCAGCGGAACTCCGCGTTCTCCCTGTCCTTCGTCCTGAACAACGTCGCGTCGGGCGTCGGCCTCGCGCTCCCCCTCGCCTTCCCCCTGATCCAGACGTGGACCGGAATCGACAGCGCATCGCTCCACGTGGACGTGCTCGTGGTGACGAATCTCCTCGGGTTCCTCTCCCCTGTCGCGTTCTACGTCCTGCTCAAGGACTACCGCGAGAAGATCCGCGTCAAGGAATCCCGTCCCCGGAACCTGGAATGGAAGCCCCTGTTGAAGTTCTCGGGGATCAACGGGCTCATCGGGCTCGGCGCGGGCTTCTTCGTCCCCCTCGTGGCCACCTGGCTCCTTCTGAAGTTCGCCGTCCAGGATACTTGGAGCGGTCCCGTGCTAGCCCTCGCGAACCTGACCATCGGAGTGGCCGCGGTGGCCAGCGCGCCCCTCGCGCGGAAGTACGGCCCGGTCCGGGCCATCGTGCTCGTCCAGGGCCTGTCCACCGTGTTCATGTTCAGCCTGGTCTTCCTGGCCGATCCGATCGTGGCGGTCGGTTTCTACATCGTCCGTGCGGCCCTCATGAACATGTCCTCGCCCATTGGGGATTCGTTCCTCATGGGGATCATCGCGCCGGAGCAACGCGGGTTCGCGAGCGCGGTGAACTCGATCATCTGGCGTCTCCCGAACAGCATCACGACGGTCATCGGCGGACTGCTCATGGGGGCCGCCTTGCTGGATGTCCCGATCCTGCTGGCCACGGCCTTCTACCTCGCATCGATCACGCTGTTCTACACGGTCTTCCGCAACGTGCGACCGACGACGTGATCCGCAGCTTGGGGCGAGCGGGGGCGGCACGCGGAGCCGCGGATCCTTCGGACCGGACCCGGACGGAGCGGGGAACGCCGCGCCCCCTCCATTTCTCCACGTATTTCTCCTGACATAGGGTTCTTGAAGCAGTGCCCGTCTCGCGACCCCGTTCATGCGGTCCGCCCCCCAGCCCGCCGCGCCCCCCCTGCGGCCCACGCCGGCTCTCTCCGCTCCGTCCTTCCGGGACGTCCCGCCGCGGGTCCGGTGGCTCATCTACCTGCTCTCCTTCCTCACGGTGAGCCAGGGCTTCTACTACGTCATCGTGACCGCGTACCTTCCCGAGGTCGGCGTGGGCAGCGAGGCGGTCGGGATCATCCTGGGCGTGAGCGCCGCGAGCGTCGTGCTGAGCGCCATCCCGCTGGGCGTCCTCTCGGACCGCCACGGCCGGAAGGTCGTCTTCCTGCTCGGGACCATGGGCCTGCCTCCCGCCCTCCTGGTCTACGCCTTCACCACGGAGGTGACCTACCTCGTCCTAGCCGCCGTCGTGGTCGGCGTGGCCCAAGGGGCCTTCCTGACCACGTGGAACGCGATGATCGCGGACCAGACCGCGCTGGAGAACCGGGACCACGCCTTCTCCCTGTCCTTCGTCGTGAACATCGTGGCCAACGGCCTCGGGGCGTCCGTGTTCATCCTGTTCCCGGCCCTGTCCCAGTTCACCGGGACCTCCATCGCGGAGCTCCACCACGACGCACTGATCTTCTTCGCCGGGTTCGCGTGCCTCTCCCCGATTTCCCTCGCGTACCTTCTGCGCGGGTTCGAGGAGGTCAGCTACCCACGGTCCCGGCTCTTCGCCCGCGGGCGCAAGATGGGCCTGCTCCTCAAGTTCTCCCTCCTCAACGGGCTGATCGGGCTCGGCGCGGGCTTCATCATCCCGCTCATCGCCACCTGGCTCTGGCTCAAGTTCGGCGTGCCGGACACGTACAGCGGCCCTCTCTTGGCCCTCTCCTACATGACCGTCGGGTTCGCCGCCCTGTGGAGCGCGGGGCTCGCCCAACGCTACGGCCCCGTGAAGGCCATCGCGCTGACCCAGGGGCTGTCGACCGTCTTCATGGTCAGTCTGGCCTTCGTCCCAAACGCGGCCGTCGCGGGCGGCCTGTACATCGTCCGCGCGGCCCTCATGATGATGGCCTCGCCCATCTCCGACTCGTACCTGATGAGCATCATCTCCCCCGAGGACCGCGGCGTCGCGAGCGCGATCAACTCGATCGTCTGGCGTCTCCCGAACAGCGCGACCACGGTCGTGGGCGGCGCCCTGCTCGCGGGAGGCCACTTCGAACTGCCCTTCCTCCTCGCGGCCTCCTTCTACCTCGTATCCATCAGCGCGTTCTACCTGAGCTTCCGGCACATCCGGCCCGCATCCCCCGCGGCGCCGGCTCCCCGCGGATGAGGCCCTCCGCCGGATCGCCCTCGGTGGGACGAGCGCCTCCGGCCGTGGTCCGAGGCGCGCGACGATCTTCCACGAGGTCGAGTCGGTCTAGCGCCGAGGCAGGTTCACCAACCGCCAGATCCCCTTCCTGGGCGTGGGTCCCGCGGAACCCTTCGTCAGGCGCCCGGTGAGGAGCCGGTCCGTGCGGAAGATCCAGACCGCGATGAGGATCATGACGAGCGCGAAGGCGAACGAATAGCCGATTCCCGCGAGGACAAACAGGTAGTCCTTGAACATGAGGGACCGCATGGCCATCATGGGGTGGCTGAACGGGATGGCGAAGACGACCGCCTGGGCCGCGGGGGGCAGGGTGTTGTAGTCCCAGAACATGGTCATGAACATGGGGACCATGGCGAGGAGCGTGACGGGCATGGTGAGGGATTGGGCCGCCTTGTAGTTCTTCGCGAACGTGCCCAGCACCATGCACATGGCCAGCGCGGCGAAGAGGGCCGCGAAGACGGAGACCCCGAGGAGCACGTAGTCCAGCGGCGTGAGGATGAGGCCGTAGGCCGCGAGGTCCACCGGCGCGCTCGCAGTGAGTCCGCCGATGTAGTAGCCGAACCCCACCATGTAGATGGCCGCCATGAAGAGGCCGATCAATGCGCTCGCGATCAGCTTCCCGGCCACGATGGAGCCTCGGCCCACGGGTAGGGTGAGCAGGGTCTCCAGGGTCTTGCTCTCCTTCTCCATGCCCATGGAGGTGATCACCATGCTCCCGGCCATGAGGACGATCAACATGATGATGACCGGGACGAACGTGGACTGCGATGCGAGCATGTTGCTCAGGACCGCGGGCGAGACACCCGTCATGACCACGCCGTTGAAATCGGTCGTGTCCGTCCGGTTGGCCGGGGCGAGGACCACGCTGGCCGGGACGGGTGCGCCGGTTCCGATGAGGTAGCGGGAAATGGCCTGGCTCACGGCGCCCAGGAGGCCTTCGACCGAGTTGGAGGAGATCGAGTCGAGAAGCCCCGCGCCCCGCATGATCCAGTAGATCTCGAGCTGAGCACGGTGGCCGCTCAGGATGGAGGACGTGAAGTTCGAGGGCATGTAGAGGACCGCGACGCCCTCCTTGGCCTTGGCCGCCAGGAGAGCCGCGTCCACGGAGGTGCCGTTGTACGCGATGTTGGCTCCCGTCTCGAGGACTTGGAGGCTCACGTTGCCCAGGACCCCCTGGTCCATGGGCACGACGCCGATCGTGGGCTTCGCCTGCGCCTGCTCGGCGATGTTCCCGATCGCGGTCCCCAGGCTGCCGAACAGGAGCGCCATGATGATGACCGGCAGGATTACCGAGGGCGTCAGGAGCTCCTTGAGCTCCTTGCGGACGATGTTCGTGAGCGCGCTCATGCGGCCACCGCCATGAAGACTTCCTCGATGTTGCTCGCATGGTGTTTTGCCTTCAGCTCCGCGGGGGTTCCGATTTCCACGATGACGCCGTCGTGGACCAGCGCGATCCGGTCGCAGAGCAGCTCCACCTCGAGCATGTTGTGAGACGAGACGAGGAAGGTCGTGCCCGTCGCGGCGCGGTCCTTCACGATTCGCCGGATCTGCTGCGCGTTGATCACGTCCAACCCGGATGTGAGCTCGTCCAGGATGGCGAGGCGCGGATCCGTCATGAGCGCCCGGCCCACGAGGAGGCGTCGCATCATCCCCTTGCTGTACGTCTCGACCTTGTCGTCGATGCGGTCCTCCAGATGCACGATCTCCAGACCGCGGGCCACCATCTGGTGCTCCATGTCCCGATGCGCGAAGAAGCGAGCGATGAACTCGAGGTACTGCCGCCCGGTGAGGTTCTTGTAGGCCCCCGCCTCCTCGGGAAGGTAGCTGATCACCTTCCGCGCCTCTTCGGGATGCGCCTCGACGTCGATGCCGAAGATGCGGACCGAGCCCCCGGAAATCCGGAGGAGCGTCGCGAGCACTCGGAGCGTGGTGGTCTTACCGGCCCCGTTGGGCCCGATGAGCCCATACACCTCTCCCGTGCGGACCGAGAAGGACACGTCCTTCAACGCAGGGAACGTGCCGTAGTTCTTCCGGAGTCCGCGAACGTCGACCGCCAGCTCGTCGTCGTGCAGCATGAGACCGTCCCCGTTCCGGCCGTCGGGAACCCCCTACGACCAGGGACAGGACGACCACGCAGCTTCCCCGGCGTAGGACTTGTGCATATATTCTACGCAGCACGAGGACCCCACCCATATCCCCCGGTCCCTCCCACAACCTCCGGCGCCTCCGCCGCAAAGCCTTTTGGCCGTTGGCGCGTTCCTGCGCCCCATGCGCCTCGTCCTCCTCGGCCCCCCGGGTTCGGGCAAAGGTACGCAGGGCGCGAAGCTCGCGGAGGCCCTCGGCGTGCCGCGCATCTCCACGGGTGACATCCTCCGGCGGAACGTGGCCGCGGGCACGGAGCTCGGGAGGAAGGCGAAGGCGTTCATGGAGTCCGGCAAGCTCGTTCCCGACGAGCTCGTGATTGCCATGACCGCGGAGCGGCTCCGCGAGCCGGACGCGCAGAAGGGATTCATCCTCGACGGGTTCCCGAGGACGATCGCGCAGGCGGAAGCGCTGTCCAAGCTGACACCCCTGGATGCGGTGGTCAACCTGTTCCTGGAGCCGGAAGAGCTCGTGAAGCGCAGCGCCGGGCGCCGCGTGTGCCCCAAGTGCGAGGCCGTCTACCATCTCGTGTCGAACCCTCCCCGGAAGGCGGGGGTCTGCGACCGCTGCGGGACCGCGCTGGTGACCCGTCCCGACGACCGCGAGGAGGTCGTTCGGACCCGGATCGAGACGTACGAGCGGCAGACGGCCCCCCTCATCCAGTACTTCAAGGACCGCAGGCTGCTCCGGGAGGTCTACGCGAGCGGCCTGATCGACGAGATCTCCCTGCGGGTGCAGGAAGCCCTCCGGGCGTGAGGGGCCGCCCGAGAGCCCCACCCCCGACAGGTGTCGTCGTCGGAAAGGCTGCGAATTTAGGCGCTCCTAACCCTTAAGTAACGGCGAGGTCGTGAGCCGCCGACCGCCATGCGGCTGCGCATGTTCTCGGTGGCTCTCGGTGCTTGCGTCGTGATCTTCACCTTCCTCTTCGTGGCTCCCGCCCTCGTCGCGCCGGCGGCCCCCGCTGCTTCGGAGGCGATCGCGGGACCCGCGATCGCGCCCCGACTCTGGGCCGGCAGCGCGAGCAGTTTGAACTGGGCCGGGTACGCGGTCACCGCAGCCGCGGGCAGCGTCTCCGACGTTCGCGGATCGTGGACCGTCCCCGCGATCCAGGGCACGTGCCCCTCGACGAACCAGTACTCGTCGTTCTGGGTGGGCATCGACGGCTACAGCTCGAGCACGGTGGAGCAGACGGGCACCGACTCCGATTGCCGGAACGGCGCGCCTGCCTACTACGCGTGGTACGAATTCTACCCGAAGCCCTCGCGGGTCGTCTCGTCCCTGGCCATCCATCCCGGCGACGTCATGTCGGCCGAGGTGTCGTATGCCGGCGGACGGTTCACGGTGAGGATCCTGGACACCACCACGGGCGCATCCTTCGGCGCATCGGCCAAGGTCAGGGCCCAACGGTCCTCCGCAGAATGGATTGCCGAGGCGCCCTCGTCCTCCGGAGGCATTCTGCCTCTCGCCGACTTCGGCACCGTGTCGTTCGGTACCGACACCACGGGCATCGCCCTGACCTGCGACGCGACGATCGGAGGCGTGGCGGGCGCCATCGGCTCCTTCGGGTCCGCGGTGCAGTCAATCTCCATGGTCACGAGCGGCGGGGCGACGAAGGCCCAGCCCTCCGCCCTCTCCTCGGACGGCACGAGCTTCTCCGTGGCCTGGGTCAGCAGCGGTCCCTGACGCGTGACGATCATCAAGCCTTGACCGGCCGGATGTCCGTCCGACCGGCCGACTTTCTTTCTCCGGCCCGTTGCCCGTAGACGGCAGACAAGGAGTTAAGTATGGCGAACCTATCCGAGCGTCGCGCCCCTGTAGGCTAGTTTGGATAGGCTAGAAGCCTGCGGAGCTTCAGACTGGGGTTCAAATCCCCACAGGGGCGTTTTCCATCCTGTCCCGTCTTAAACAGATAGGCTTATGGCCTTCGTCTCATCTCGTGTTCACTCTGCCCGGTGGAAGGCACACTATGGCGGCTTCGAGGCATCTCTTCCTCGCTTGCGTTGTGGTCGTCGCCCTCGTCGCGCCCGTGGCGGCCTTCTCCACGTCAGCCATCCGCGTGCCTGCGGCGAATCCGGCGCTCGCGTCTAGCGACGCGCGGAGCCCGAGTCTCTCGAGCGCCTCAGGCACAGGGACGATCTCGATCGCCTCGACCGTGCCTGCACCGACCGTGTCCGCGGCCTCGCCCGAGGTCCTGGCGGGCTGGGAGGGACTCGGCGGCAGCGCGTCCGGTCTCGCCCCCCCGGACCCCATCCTGTCTGCGGGCCCCAGTCAGGTCGTGGAGATGGTCAATCTCCAGATGGCCGTGTACTCCAAGCAGGGTGCGTCCGTCAACGTCACGGACCTCGCAACCCTCTTTCACACGGGCATGGATTTCATCTCGGATCCCAAGGTCCAGTACGACCCCGCGAGCGGGCGCTGGTTCGCCACGGTGACAGACGTGACCACGACCCAGGTGCCGCTCGCCGTGTCGGCTTCGCCGGACGCCGCGGGTGCCTGGCGTGTCTATTCCGTCCCGGGCGCGACCACGGGCAACTGCCTGGACCAACCCATCCTCGGCGTGGGCCCGTCGACGGTCATCATCTCCGTGAACGTGTTCACCCAGACGAGTCCGAACACCTGCGTCACGCCCTACCTGGGAGCGGAGTACTGGGTGGTCAACAAGACGGACCTCGTGACGGGAGCCGCGTCCCCCCGGTTGCATGACTCGGGGATCAACGTCCTAGAGGGCTCCATCCATCCCGCGCAGATGGAGGGCCCCAGCGCAGTCCACTACATGGTCTCGACGTACTGGCCCGGGACCGCGACCACGTCCAACACGCTCCACCTGTTCGCCGTGTCCGGAGTGCCTCCCGCCCCGGTGAGCGTGTCGGTCACCAGCCTCTCCATGCCCACCGCGGCCCTCCCGCCCTCGGCGAGCCAGCGCGGGACCCGGAGCACGCTGGACACGGGGGACATCCGGATCAGCGATGCGGACTGGTCCTCGGGGGAGCTCTGGCTCGGGTTCGACGAGGCCTGCCTCTCCGATTCCACCCGTGCGTGCGTCCGGCTGGTCCAGATCGACACGACCGCGTCGACCGTCCTCCAGGACTTCGACTTCGACATCGCGGGCAAGGACGTCTTCTATCCCGCGTTCCGGGTGGATGGCTCGGGATCCCTTGCCGTGGTCTTCGGCTACTCCTCGGCCACGGACTACCCCGGAATCATGACCACGGGCCGTCTCTCCGGGGACGCGCCGAACACGTACCAGGCGCCGCAGGTCGTGGTCGCCGGGACGGGCCCTGAGACGTCGGCGTGTTCCAAGAACCTGTGCCGGTACGGGGACTACTTCGGGGCCAGCCGCGACCCCGCGGACGCGAGCACGGTGTGGCTCGTGGGAGAGCGGGGGACCGGCGGTCTCTGGTCGACCCACGTCTTCTCCGTGTCGGTCAAGGCCCAGCTCACCCTGGCCTACCAGGTGATCGGCGGGGGGAGCGGATACAGCGACCCGATCCTCTCCTACGTCCACGACGGCGCGGCCGCCCAGACGGCTTTCGGGACGTCGCCCTCGACGGTCCTCGCGGATCCCTCCACCCCGTGGTCCGTGAGCACGGTCCTTCCCGGTTCCTCGACCACCTCGGGCGAGGTGTGGCCGGTGAACGGGACGGCGGGTGCCCCGGCCTCCTCGGGGCTCGCGAGCACCTCGGTGGCGCAGACGTTCACGTACTTCCATGAGTACCGGGCGACCCTCGACTTCACGGTCCTCGGCGGATCCGGGTTCACCGCGTCCCCCTCCGTGAACGCCACGGTCTTCGGCGCCGCGGTCCGTCTCTCCGTCCCGGGAACGTACGACCTCGACGCGGGCACGGAGTATGCCTTCCCTCAATTGCTGAATGGCTCCGCGAGTTCGGAACGGTGGGTGGGCTCGTCCGCGGTGGACGGTCTGGTGTCGTCCGTCCTGAACCTGAGCGTCGCGTACTACCACCAGGTCCTCGTGACCTTCGACTACGCGATCCTGGGAACGACCGCCGCCGTGCCGCCCCAGGTGGAATACGCTTCCCTGGGTGTCACCCGGGCGGCCACGGCCAACGCGACCGTGTGGGCGGACTCCCAGTCCGCGTACGCGTACGAGGACACCCTCTCGTCTCCTTCGCAAGGGGTGCGCTGGGGCTCCGGCACGAACGGCAACGGCACGATCACGGTCCCCCAGACCTTCTCCGTCCTCTACCGCGAGCAGTTCTATCTGTCGGTCACCGCGGACCCCGCGAACCTCTCGGCGTACGCCACGCCCTCGGGGTGGTATGATGCCGGCTCGGCCGTGGCCCTCTCCGCGTCCGCGCCGTCCGGATGGCGGTTCAGCGGCTGGACGGGAGATGCGTCCGGGAGCACCCCGAGCCTCTCCCTCCAGATGGTGAGGCCCATGAACGTCACGGCAGCGTTCGACGCCGGGCTGACCCTCGTCGCGGGTGCCGGCGGCTCCGTCGCCTACGCGTACGGCTCCGTGTCGGGGACGGTCGCCGCGGGGACCTCGGTCACGCTGTACGTGCCCGTGGGCACCGCGGTCACCCTCACGGCGGAACCGTCCTCCTGGACCCAGGCCTTCACGGGCTGGTCCGGCGTGGCGGGAGGGGCCTCGGGCACGGCGACCGTCACGGTGAACGGCCCCTCGACCGCGGCCGCGGGCTTCGGTCTGAACGCCCTCGGGCTGGCGGGGCTGTCTCTGCTGGTTCTCGTGGTCGCCGTCGCACTCGTGGCGTTCGTGATCCTGCGGCGTCGACGCAAGCAGCCGCCCCGCGGCGTGTGAGTCGGATCACTTCGTCATGGCGACGGGCACCTTGGGCTTCGGCCCGAGGGCCTTGGCCAGGGCCCGATCGCGCTCCCACTTCTCCTTGACCCACGTCTCGATGGCCGCGATCTGGTCGTCCTTCAGGTGCTTGAAGCGGCCCTGGAGCTTGAGGTACTCCCGCACGGGCGTGAAGCGCGGTTCCCGGTTCAGCGTGAGGACGCCGTCCTCGCACTCCATCAGGGTGAAGATGCCCGTCTCCACGGCGAGCTTGGCCAGGTCCACCGTGGTGTCCGACTCCGCGCGCCAGCCGACGGGGCAGGGGGCGAGGACGTGGAGGTACCGGAAGCCTTTCTTGGCCTTCGCCTTCTCCAGCTTCCTCAGGAAGTCCGCGGGGAACCCGAGGGACGCCGTGGCCACGTAGGGCACGTCGTGGGCCATGAGGATCCGGGGGACGTCCTTCTTGAACTCGTTCTTGCCCCTCCCCTCCGACGTCCCGCCGAGGGGCGTCGTCGTGGTCCACGCACCGAAGGGCGTGGTCCCGGACCGCTGGATCCCTGTGTTCATGTACGCCTCGTTGTCGTAGCAGACGTAGAGGATGTCCTCGTTGCGCTCCGCCGCGCCGCTCAGGGCCTGCATCCCGATGTCCGCCGTGCCGCCGTCCCCGGCGAACGCGACGACGGTCACGTCGTCCTTCCCCTGGCGCTTCAGGGCCCGCTTGATCCCCGAGGCGCAGATGGCGGAGGTCTCGAACAGCACCTGGAGGCTGGGGACCTTGAACGCGTTGTACGGGTACATGTCGCTGAAGATCAGGAGGCACGAGGCGGGCATGTACACGACCGTGTTGGCTCCGAGGACCTTCATCGTCTCGCGGACGACCATGGCGCCGCCGCACCCCGGGCAGGCCGTGTGTCCAGACAGGAAGTAGTCCTCCTGGGGCAGGTCCTTGACCGTGGTCATGGGCTCACCCCCCGGGTTCCGATCCAGTGGACCCCGCTCGCCCGCCGGCCGCGGCCGACGGCGCCTAGGGTCTTCTTGAACATGAGCTCCACGTCCTGCGGGGTGACGTCCCGTCCGCCGAGGCCCGCGAGGAACCCAAGGATGGGCATCGTCGTGGTGTCGTAGAGCGCATTGCGCGCCTCGATGTAGCTGGGCCCGCCGACACCGTACGAGACGGCGCGGTCGTAGACGCCGAAGGCTTTCAGGTGGGCTGTGGCGTCCTGCAGCCGATCCGCGGGGAACGGCCGGAAGGACCGGAGCTTGATCAGGCCGACGCGCTCGCCCTGACCGCGGAGGCGGTCGACGACCTCGCGCGCGGTCGACGTGACTGTGCCCAGGGTCATCAGGGCCGCGTCCGCGTCCTCGAGGCGGTACGTCTCGAAGGCGCCGCCATACGTGCGGCCGAAGGTCCGCCCGAACTCGCGGTCCGTCTCCTCGAGGAACTCGGCGGCGCGCCGCATCCGCAGGTCCGTCTCCCAGCGCACCTCCTGGATGTATTCCGGCGGCGCGGCCGCGCCCACGACGAGGGGCCTCTCCGGGTCCAGATAGGCGTGGACGGGCTTGAACGGCGGAAGGAACTTGTCCGCGGCTTCCTGGCTGATCAGGTCCACGGACTCGATCGTGTGGGACACGAGGAACGCGTCCATCCCGATCATCATGGGGAGCTCGACCGAGGGGTTCTCTGCGACCCTGTAGGCCTGGAGGACCATGTCCAGCGCCTCCTGGGCGTCCTCCACGTAGACCTGCATCCATCCCGTGTCCCGCTGGGGCATCGTGTCGTTGTGCTCGACCCAGATGCCGAGCGGGGACGCCACCGTGCGGTTGACCACGGACATGACGATGGGCAGGTGCATGGGAGGAGAGATGAACAGGGGCTCGTGCATGAGGGCGAGGCCCTGGGACGACGTGGCCGTGTACGTGCGGACGCCCGTCGCCTCGGCCGCGACGACGGCCGACATGGCGCTGTGCTCCGACTCCACGCGCATCATCTCCGCGTCGAGCTTCCCGGCCGCGAGGAACTCCGCGAGGTGCTCGATGATCATGGTCTGCGGCGTGATCGGGTAGGCCGCGATCACCTGGGGTCGCGAGACCATGGCGCCCCACGCCGCCGCATAGTCGCCGGTCACCATGTGCCGCTCGCCGGCGGTGGCCGTCCTCGCCTCGATCATGCCCTCACCTCTTCCTCGACCTCGCGTTCCATGTGAATCGCCTTGGGGACGCAGACCGCGGCGCACACGCCGCAGCCCTTGCAGTAGTCGTAGTGGATCTCGACGATCTTGGGGCCGCGGACAATGCTGCTGTCCGGGCAGTAGAACCAGCACAGGAGGCAGTTCGTGCACTTCGCGTCGTCGAGGATGGGCTTCTCCACCCGCCATCCGCCCGTGCGGTTGGAGGTCGAGCTTCCGACGCCGACGCGGCCGAAGGGCGTCTCCAGCGTGGGCGTCGCCAGCCCCGGCGGCAGCTCTTGGGCCGTCGGCAGCCACTTGGACGCCTTAGGATAGACGCGGCCGCTGTCCGCCTCCCCCAGCCGCGTGGCCTCGTACGCGGCCCGGGCCGCGGCCACGTTCCGGTCCGCGATCTCCTTGGAGAGCCGGCGTCCGAAGACCTCCATGATTCCGGCCTCGACGCCCTCGATCGTGATTAGCCCGCTCGCCTTTGCGAACGCGCCGAGCATGGCCGTGTTCACCGCGGCCTGCTTCGTGTACTCTAGGGCGATCGACGTGGCGTCCACGGTCGCGGACTTCGCCTTCTTCGAGAGGACGAGGCGGTCCGGCGAGCGGGTCGTGTTCACGACGACCAGGCCTCCCGGTCTCAGGCCCGCGAGGACGTCCACCGTGTCGATCAAACTCTCGTCCAAGACGACGACGTAGTGGGGCTCGTACACCTGGGTGCGGACGCGGAGACGCTCCTGGCCGAACCGCGTGAACGCGAGCACGGGCGCGCCGCGTCGTTCCGCGCCGAAGAACGGGAACGCGATGGCCGAGTACCCGTCGTGGGACGCCGCCACCGCCAGGGCCTGGGCTGCCATGACAGCCCCCTGGCCCCCGCGGCCATGGAACCGGACTTCATAATACATCGATACACGGTCCTTCGAAACGCTTCGGTCCGAGTGGGCGGCGCGATTCGTAAGAATCCTCGGCCCGTAGTATAATTACAATAGGTCCCCGTACGGAAGCCGCGGGATGGCCCGCCAAAGCTATATGCGAGGCGGGAAGCTAGCTCCGTCTTGCGTATCCTGGAAGGCCCGACATGCCGCTCCACCTCGGGAGGAATCCGGACAACGGCCAGCCCATTCGGCTGCCCGAAGAGGACCTCCTCCGGCATGTGGTCATCCTGGGCGCCACGGGGTCCGGGAAGACGGTCCTCGGGAAGGCCATCCTCGAGGAGGCCGTCCGCATGGGCGTGCCCGTGGTCGCCGTGGACAGCCAGGGGGACCTCGCGTCCCTCGCGGTGGCGGCCACCCAGGAATCCGCGGCGGACCATGGCACCCCGGAGGACGCGATGGACGAGTACTGGTCCCGCGCCGCGGTCCAGATCCTGACGCCCGGGTCACGCCATGGCGTGGCACGGAGCCTGAACCCGCTCAAGGACGCCCCCGCCTTCGAGGCGTCCGAGGACGCGGTCCTCTTCCTCGACGCGATCGCGGAGGGCCTTGCCGCGGCCATGGGGTACGCCCTGTCCTCGGACAGCGGATCCCGCGCGAAGGACACGATCTACATCGCCCTCCAGGATGCTTGGAAGTCGGGGAAGTGGCCCAAGGAGGTCTCCGACCTGCCTCTCATCCTCGCGCGCGAACCCACGATGGACGGCGCCTTGCTGTCCCACCGGGAGCGTTCGGCCCTCGTGCGGCGCGCCAAGGCGATGACGGTCGGAGCCAAGGGCCTCCTGTTCACCGCGGGTCCGCCCCTCGACGTGAAGTCCATGGTGTCCTGGGCGCCCAGGGGCCGCACGCCCGTGAACATCGTCTACACGGGCGGCCTCCGGAGCCCCTCCGAGCGGGAGATGGTCGTCGCCACGCTCTGCGAGGACGTCTACCACTGGATGGTCTCCGAGACGAACGGCCACCTGCGATTGGTCCTGTACATCGACGAGGTCGCGGGGCTCTGCCCGCCGCACCCCAAGAACCCTCCCGCGAAGAAGTTCCTCTCCCTCCTGTTTCGCCAGGCGCGCAAGTACGGCGTGGGCCTGGTCGTCGCGACGCAGAACGTGACGGACCTGGACTACAAGGCCCTCGGCCAGGCGAACACGTGGGCCCTGGGGCGGCTCCTCGCGAAGCAAGACTTGGACCGCGTGCGGCATCTCGTTGGATCGCTCCATCCCAGCGATCCGGAGGAGGTCCTCTCCCTGGCCCCTTCCCTGAAGGCGGGGCAGTTCCTCCTCCTGTCGCCGGAGCATCTGGGTCGCGTGGAGAAGCTCGAGGTCCGCGGGCTCGCGACCCAGCACATGGTCGTGCCCGAGGAGAAGTTCCGGGAGATTCAGTCGACTCACGCGCTCATGGCGCCGAAGCCCGCCCCGGACGAGAAGACGACGAAGCGGCAGCGGCTCGCGACCGCCGCGGCGAGGGCGGCCCAGACGACCGCCCGGGTCGAGGTCGAGGAAGGCATCGGGTTGCGCGTCCTCCATCTCTTCGAGGACCACCCGGGGCTGTACGGCCTCGAGGAGATCGCGGGCATGAACCCCGCGGACACGCGGTTCCTCTCCATCCTCCTGCGGAAGATGTCCGAGGCACGCCTCCTGCGGTCCGAGGAGGTCGAGGGCCGCGAGGTGTACTGGGACCCGACGATCGGGTTCGACGTGCGCCGTGGCGTGCCATCGAAGGCCGCGTGGCTCCCGTTGCGGTACCCGCTCGTGGAGGCGACGAAGCGCGCGAACGACTCCATCGAGCGGCGCATGCTGGTTATCCCCAAGGAGCGCATCACGGGCAAGGAGTTCTACTTCGTCCCCCTGTGGCGTGTGGAGGCGGAGATTCCGTTGGGCCGCAAGGGCGGCAAGGTCGCCCGCCAGTTCTACGTGAACGCCGCCTCGGGCAGCATCGCCCACGTGGTCAACGGAGTCCTGACCTTCGAGGAGTTCCCGCGCAAGGACGTGTCGCGACTCGAGGCCCTCTCCTCGAAGGCCCACCTGGAGCCCGGTCCCTCCCAGAAGATCGGGGACCATGTGCCCATCGCCCGGGTCGGTCCGTCCCAGGCCAAGGAGATCGTGCACCGGTCCTTTGGCGCCAAGGTCCTGACGGACCATCCCGAGCTCTGCTTGCTCCCGGTGTGGAAGTTCGAGATGGAGACGAACGGGAGCGGCAAGACGCGGCCCCTGTGGGTGGATGGCACCCTGGGCAGCGTCCTGAGCCGCCCCCCCGAGTCGCCGTGACGTCTACATCAGACCAAGGGGACCCAGCTTCTCGGGAAGATACGTGTCCGTAACGTAGTCCAGCCCGTACTTGGCCAGGGCCTGCTGCTCCGCCTTCTTGTTGATCTGGAGCATCGTCTGGATTTCGTTGCGCCAGAACTCGTCGTTGAAGCGAGGGTCGGAGAGCTCGGCGTTCAGCGCGGCGACGTCCCGCGGCGTCAGCACGTCGGTCGGCAGGTCGTAGTTCAGGATGTCGCTCGCGGTGATGCCGACGAACTCCGCAGTGGGCGTTGCGAGGTACTCGGAGATGTGGGCCGTCTTGATGGCTCCGTAGGCCACCGAGGCGTGGATGCGGAAGCTCCAGGGGTCCCCGTCGGTGAACACCGCGCAAGGCAGCTTGAGTTCTTCATTCAACCGCTTCAGGAGGCGCCGCGTGCTCCGGGACGGCTGCCCTTTTAGGTGGACCAAAATACATTTCCCGTCGTCGTCGAAGCCGTTCTCCACGAGGCGGTCGAACATACCGCCCGTCTCCATGGCCAGGACGAACTTCGCGTCCGCGTCCACGAACTTGACTTTCTCCTTCTCGATGTTGTAGGGAATCGTGTAGCCCGCATCCCCAACGTCGTCGCGGCAGTTGATCCGCTTCCGCTCGCCGTTCCGCGTGATCTCCTCCAGCGTCAGGTTCCCGATCACGCTCGCGCCGCTCTCCTCGGGCCGGAGCTTGAAGTCCTCCCGGAGGAGCTGGGTGATCACCTCGAGGTCCTCCGCGAGCAGGTTGGACTCGTCCTGGGAGTGGAACTTGGCCACATCCCATCCCTCGGAGATGTAGTACATCTCTCGCAGGGTGGACGACTTGGACGTGTTGATCATGTCCTGGATGAACTCGAGGACGTACATAGTCCGCAGGAGCATGAGCGCGCCCTTGAGCTTCTTCGCGCTCCGGACCCCCATGAGGTTGCCGTACTTCCACACGGAGTGCTTGGAATCGAAGCGGATGTTCGCCTTGGTCCGGAGGGGTATCTTCATCTTGGGGACCTGGCCGTGGTCCAGCTCCTCGTAGATGTTCTCCGCGATCCCATACAGGGCCTCCACGGCCTTGTTCGACGCGGGTGCACCGCCTCCCTTCGCCTTCTTACTCATCGTCGAGCGCCTCCTCCGTCTCGTCGTAGTCGATCTCGCCTTCTTCCTCCGCTTCCGCGGGCGCCGCGGTCTCCTCCGTCTCGAACTCCGCGTAGTTGAGCTCCCAGTCGCCCGGAAGCGGCTCCGCGCCGATGACGAGCGCCGGGTTGATCTCGCTCACGTAGAGGTCCGACTCGTCGTATTCCGCCTCGTCGAGGCCCTCGAGGAGGAAGGACACGGATGCCTTGGACACGGAGTCGATCCGCTTGAGCTCCCACGTAATCTTGCCGTCGTCGCGGACCTCCGCGGGCTTCGGGTCGAAGCTCTTTGCGGCGATGCCGCGGGGCAGCAACACGTGGAGGTTCAGCTTCTTCCCCGCGTCCGTGAAGTTGTGGACGTTGACGGTGACCGTGTGCCGCTTCTGCTTCCTGTCGTAGGCGATCGTCTCGTCGATCCAGACCACGCCCATGATCTTCGTGATCGTCGCATCGAGCACGGGCACCTTCTTGTTCACGATCTTCGCGGACTTCTCGGCGATCCGCGGGAGGATGAGCTGCACGATTTCGAACTTCTCCCGCGTCTTCGCCCGGTGCGCCTTCTTCGTGAGGTGCGTCTTCAGCCGCCGCCCGGACTCCTTGAGCGCAAGGTCCAGTTCCTCCATGATCTCGTCGACCGTCGCGACGGCCTCCTTGGCCTCGGACGTGTAGGGGACCTTGGTCGAGCACACGTGGACGAGGACGATGGCGGGACCGAAGGGCAGCCCTTCGCCGCCGCGCTGCTCGAGTCCGTAGCGGCGCCAGTCCACATGGCCGACGGCCTGGGTGAGGGCGCAGCCCCCGGCCTGGTACATGAGCGGCACTCGGTTCGCGAAGCGGAGGACCTCCACAGGCTGGTCCGGCGGCAGGTCGCCGCCGAACACGATGCCCACCTCGACCTGGAAGGGATTGCCCGAGTACACGGACGGGTCGCGGGTGACGGGAGGGGCGTAGAACTCGGGCCGAAGGTTGCCCAGGACGTTCTTGAGCCCCTTCTTGATGAGCCGCTCGCCGATGGGACTGAGGCAGTCCGTGGGCGGGGACATGAGCTTCGCGCCTTGCATGGCCTCGTGCAGCGCCTTCGCCTGCTCCAAGCCGAGGCTCTTCGGCTTCGTGTCCGGATCGATGCCCGCGGCGTCGCAGATCTCCTTCGCCACGCGGGCGCTCACGCGGACGAACTCCTCCTCGAGGAACGATGAGAGCTTGTAGCTCTTCGTCTCCTTCATCATCTGCATCAGGGTGCCGAGCTCGATGCCGTGCGGATGGGGCGGGATCTCCTTGGTCTTCGGGGGCATCTCCTCGGTCGCCCGCTCGAACACGGTGGAGTCGCCCTCGGGGGGCTTGAACGTGATTCGCGCGTGAGGGTTCACGATGGCCGTGGCCTTGAGGTACTCGAAGATGGACTGCTTTCCTCCGATGTACCGCCCCTTCAAGGGGATCTCCACCCGCGTCCCGTGGGCGCGTTCCCACACCACGCGATCCTCACGCACCTTGCTGGGGAGGTTCTTCTTCGTGTCCAGGATCAGCTCGATGAAGTACGCGGTATCCTCTTCCTCGACCTTGGATGTGATCTTGGTCGCCTTGCCCGTGGTGAGCTGGCCGTACATGACCGCGCCCGAGATCCCCAGACCCTGTTGGCCGCGAGATTGCGCACGGGCATGGAAGCGGGAGCCGTAGAGTAGTCGCCCGAAGACGTTGGGCACCTCCTTCTTCACGATGCCGGGCCCGTTGTCCTCCACGACCACGAGGAACTCGTCCTTGTCGACCTTTCGGACCTCGACGAGGATGTCGGGGAGGATATCCGCGTCGGCGGCCGCGTCGAGGCTGTTGTCCACCCCCTCCTTGACCACGGTCAGGAGCGCCTTGGTCGGTGAGTCGTAGCCGAGGATCTGCTTGTTGCGCTCGAAGAACTCGGAGACGCTGATCTCGCGCTGTTTCTTCGCCAGCTCTTCCGCTATCGAGGTCGCGGGCATAGAATCACGGCAATTGGCCTGGAGTGCCGGTGGGCGTTTCCCATCCCTGGACTCGGCATACTGGGCCACCGTACATAAGGTTTAGGGAGCGAGACGGCGGCCGCCCGGATGAAGCCGATCCGGAGGGATGGGCGAAACTGGTAATCCCCGGCGCACTCAGGCTTCGAAGACCGCGCCGCACTTGGGGCACTTCGTGTCGTCCTCGGTCACGTCGGCCCCGCAGTTCGTGCAGGTGAACGCCGCGGCCTTCTTCGTCTTGCCTTCCGCGGGCTTCGCGGCCGCCTCCCCTGCGGCCGCCTCCTTGTCCTTCGCGGCACCCTTGTCGAGGTCCAGCTCGTCCTTCTGGCGCGCCTCGATCATCCGGGCGCGCATCTTCCGTGTGCGGGCCGTGTACCAGTACATGAAGAGGATGATGTAGTAGAAGGAGAGCGGGATGAGGAGGTAGAAGGCCACGGGATAGAGCCAGAAGAGGAAGTAGGACACGGGCGACGCGGTGATGGGGCCGAGGACGTTCTGGGTCGCGGTGAAGTTCCCGCGCGTGTCGTTCGCGGTGAAGAAGAACTCGTACACGTTGCCGCCCAGGGTGCGGTCCATCGAATACCAGGCCGCCGTGGCATTCGCGGGTGCCGCCTCCCGCGCCATCGCGTAGGACTGATAGGAGGGCGTGAAGAGGTCGAACTCCGTGAAGTTCAGGTAGACCGCGAGCGGGGTGGAACTATTGAGGCCGGAGGTGTTCAGGTGGACGCGGTACGTGAAGGCCTGCCCGGGCGATCCCCGGAACGGGGTGACGCTGCCGTTGTCCAGGCTCAAGTGGGCGCTGAGCCCCGAGTACGTCGAGCTGTCCACGATCTGGTCGCCCGAACTCACCGTGCTCTGCGTGTAGAAGGCGGAGATGATTACGATCGCGATGACGAAGACGACCAGGCCGTTGATGGCGAACCGCTTCAGGCTCCGCTCCCCGAGCCAGTAGGGGATGACGAAGATCGCGACGGGGATCAGAAGGAGGCCCAGGCACGCGGTCGCGAAGCTGCCGAAGGTGATCGGGAAGAGGCCCGACACGACGAGGCCCAGGACCACGAGGACGGAGATGTCGAACCACTTCGTGCCCCGGAACGACTGGAGCTTCTTCTGGATGCCCCCGAGGGAAAGGTCCACCGAACCCGTGCGATGTGGCCGTCTCGATAAATACTTATGCGCGATCCCCGCCCACCGTTCTCGGCCGTCCCACTCGCGTCCTAAGATTCTTATAGGGTAGGTCGAATAGCGCGGACTTCTCTCATGCCCGAGAAGAAGCTCGTGATTGCCATTGGGGGCAACGCGATTCAGCCCGCCGGCGATTCGGGCAGCGCGGAGGCTCAGCGCCACCGGATCGAGGAGACCGCGTCCAAGCTCGCGGACCTCGTGCAAGCCGGCTACGACGTCGTCGTGACGCACGGCAACGGGCCCCAGGTCGGGAACATCCTGCTCCAGAACGAGGAGGCCCGGACCCGGGTGCCCGCCATGCCCCTCGACGTGTGCGGCGCGGAGAGCCAAGCCCAGATCGGGTACCTCCTCGCCCAAGCGCTGCGGAACGAGTTCGCCGCGCGGCGGATCGAGCGCGGGGTGGCCGCGGTGGTCACGCAGACCCTGGTGGATGCGAACGACCCCGCGTTCGCGGACCCCACGAAACCCATCGGCCCCTTCTACCAGCGAGAGTCCGATCTCATCGTCAAGCGCGCGAAGGGGTGGAAGCTCATGGAGGACGAAGTGCGCGGCGGATGGCGCCGCATCGTCCCGTCCCCGGAGCCCCTGGACATCGTGGAGAAGGACGTCATCCTCAAGCTCGTGGGCGACCGAGACGGCAACGTGGTCATCTGCGCGGGGGGCGGAGGCATCCCCGTGGTCCGGCGCAACGGGCGTCTCGTGGGCGTCGAGGCGGTCATCGACAAGGACCTCGGGGCCGCCGTCCTCGGGCGCGTGCTCGGCTGGAAGGGCCTGGTCATCGCGACGGACGTCGCCCAGGTCGCCCTGGGGTTCGGGAAGCCGACCCAGCGGTTCCTGGAGCACATGACCGTGGCCGAGGCGAAGAAGCACCTCGCGGAGGGTCAGTTCCCTGCGGGCTCCATGGGGCCCAAGATCCAGGCGGCCGTCGAGTTCCTCGAGTCCGGGGGCGAGTACGTCGTGGTCACGGACCTCGAGCACCTCGTGGCCGGCGTGGACCAGAAGGCGGGCACGCGGATTACGAAGGCCTGAGCGCGGAAGCTTCTTGGCCTGGCCGGCCCATGGTCCCCGGGAACGGGGGAGGAACCTGGCCCGGGGCGCGCGTCCGTGGTGGGAGAGCTTCTTCGGCCCGGACTACCTGAAGCAGTACGAGGTCGACCTGGAGCGCACCGCCGCCGAGGTCGACGGCATGGAGCAGATCCTCCACCTCCGCCGGGGCGCCCGCGTCTTGGATCTCGCCTGCGGCGGAGGACGGCACGCCATCGAGCTCGCGCGGCGCGGGTACGCGGTCACGGGCTTCGACCTGTCCGAGGATCTCCTGCGTCGGGCTCGCGAGGGAGCGAAGCGGGCCAAGGTCAAGGTGTCCTTCGTGCACGGCGACATGCGGGAACTCCGGTTCCGCGCCGCCTTCGACGCGGTGATCAACATGTTCTCCTCGTTCGGCTACTTCGAGTCCGAGCCGGACGACCGCCAGGTGCTCAAGGGCGTCGTTCGCGCCCTGAAGCCGCGGGGCAAATTCCTCATGGAACGCTTCAACCGGGAGTCCCTGGCCTACGAGCTGCCCCTCCAAGGATGGCGCGTGGGGGAGGACGGCAGCGTGGTGCTCCAGGAGGACACGTTCGACGTCCTCCGGGGTCGGTACGACACGCGGCAGATCGTCATCGACCGCGAGGGGACGCGGGAGCATCGCGGCTCGGTCCGGGCGTACACGCTGCCCGAGCTGAAGGGGATGTTCGACGTCGTCGGCCTGCCCATCCACCGCGTCCTGGGCGGGCTGGACCTGTCCCCCTACCGTGCCCGCAGCCGGCGGCTCGTGCTGTTCGCGGTCAAGGGGCTGGAGCCGGAGAGCATCCGGACCGTGTGGTGAGCCGGAGCCGAAGGAATCTTTTTCCCGGGCCGTGGGCTGTCTCCGGAAGGCCGTATGGCGACCATCGAGGAGCAGATCAAGTCCATCGAGGACGAGATCCAGAAGACGCCCTACAACAAGGCGACCCAGCACCACATCGGGAAGCTGAAGGCCAAGGTGGCCCGCCTGAAGTCGGAGCAGGAGCTCCGCCGGCTGAAGTCGGGCGGGGCCGGCGTCAGCTACGCGGTGAAGAAGAGCGGCAACGCGACGGTCGGCCTGGTCGGCTTCCCGAGCGTGGGCAAGTCCACGCTCCTCAACCAGATCACGGACGCGGAGAGCAAGGTCGGCTCGTACGACTTCACGACCCTGGACATCATCCCGGGCGTCCTCGAACACCGCGGGGTGAAGATCCAGATCCTCGACATGCCCGGGCTGATCCGCGGGGCGTCCAAGGGACGCGGCCGAGGTCGGGAGGTCCTCTCCGTGGCCCGGGCCTGCGACCTGATCCTCCTCATGATCGACGTGTTCGAGACGAACGTCCAGGTGCTGACCGAGGAACTGTACCTGGCCGGCATCCGGCTGAACGAGCGCCCGGCGGACGTCACGCTGGCCAAGGCGAACCGCGGCGGGCTGACGGTCAACGCGACGGTCCGGCTCACGAAGCTCGACAAGGAGATGATCGAGGACATCTGCCGCGAATGGGGCTACCTGAACGGGGTGATCGTCGTCCGCCAGGACATCACGGAGGACCAGCTCATCGACGTGCTCGCGGGGAACCGCGTCTACACGAAGGCCCTCGTCGCGGTGAACAAGATCGACCTGGTCAGCCAGGAGTACCTCAAGGCCCTCCAGGTCAAGCACGCGGGCTGGAAGCTCGTCCCGATCTCCGCGGAGAAGAAGATGGGGCTCACCAAGCTCAAGGACGAGATCTACGACACCCTGCGCTTCATGCGCGTCTACCTCAAGCCCCAGGGAAAGGAGGCGGACCTGGCCGAGCCCCTCATCGTCAAGGAGCATGCCGACGTGGGCATGGTCTGCGACTCGATCCACCGGGAGTGGCGGAGGCGGTTCCGCTACGCCAACGTCTGGGGGCCCAGCGCCCAATTCCCCGGGCAGAAGGTGGGAGTGGACCATGTGCTCCGGGACGCGGACGTCCTCACGGTCATCCTGCGCAAGGGCTGACCGGCCCGGGTTCGGCATTCTCAAGTAGGCTCGCGCTCATGCGGACCCCGTGTGGGCCGCGGACGTCATGACGCGGGACGTGGTCACCCTCTCCCCGGAGATGACCGTGGAGGCGGCGGCCGAGCGCCTCGTGCAGCGGGGGATCAGCGGCGCGCCCGTGGTCGACGATCGCGGCCGGCTCGTCGGCGTCCTGAGCGAGTCGGACATCCTGCGGAGGCTCAAGGAGATCGCCGAGGAGGCGCTCGGGAAGCGGTACCTCACGAGCCGCGTGCACTCCCTGGACCTCCTGGCCTTCCTGGGGGAGCGGGAGCATGAGGCCGTCGAGGCGATCTACCGGCAGCTCCGCGGGTCCAAGGTCGGCGACGTGATGACGAGGCACGTGCAGAGCGTCAAGCCGACGGATTCCCTGGAGGTCGTGGCCGCGGCCATGATCGAGCACGACGTGAACCGCCTCCCCGTGGTGGACGTGGGCCGCGTGGTCGGGATCATCACGCGGGCGGATCTCGCGCGGGTGCTCGCCACGGGCACCAAGGACGTCCCGCGCCTCTGAGGCGGCCCCATGCGCGCGTTCGTCACGGGCGGGACGGGCCTCATCGGCCGCCACGTGGTCGACGCCCTCCTGGCAGGCGGTTGGGAGGTGTGGGCCCTCGTGCGCGACCCGGCGCGGGCCGCGGACCTCGCCGCGCGCGGCGTCCGGATCGTCCCGGGCGACGTGACGCGTCCGGACTTCGTGCACGATCTCGCCGGGGTCGACGTCCTCTTCCACCACGCGGCATGGTTCGAGGTGGGCGTGCGTGACTACCAGGCCATGTACGACGTGAACGTCGCAGGGACCGTGAACGTCCTCTCCCTGGCGAGGCAGGAGAACGTGCCGCGGATCGTGGTCACGAGCACGGCGGGACTCTTCCCCTCCTCGCGCGCCCGCCCCGCCACGGGGACGGCCGCCCCCTCCCCGCACCCGGACGACCCCCACGCGGTCACGAAACTCCCAACCCACGAGGGCGCCGTGAAGGCGATGCATTCCCGGGATCTGGTGGATCGTCGCTCGCAGGACAACACCGAGATCATCGCCTCCTCACCGGAACAATTCGCGGCATTCATCAATGCCGAGCTTGCACGTTGGAGTAAAGTCATTAGAGAGGCGGGACTGGGGGCTGAATAACGTGAGTACGATGCTCCGCGACGTAAGAGCGCCCCGGTGGGACAGGGTGGTGTAGGCGTCGTGGTCCGCCTAGCTGCCTCTTATCCA
>OFHK01000130.1_pt1 | contig 23984 bp, 23 predicted proteins | sample 1521951 | NCBI WGS metagenome assembly OFHK01 (sample SAMEA2468436, study PRJEB22500) | soil metagenome | biome: Glassland; feature: Farmland; material: Clay | place: Australia | collected 2013-01-31 | depth 0.55 m
TCCCCGCGTGCGCCCCCGAGGGCGGTGGGGGGGGGGAGTGCGGTACCGTCCGTCGCGGGCGGCCGGCCCGGTCGGGAGGTGGGGTGGCGGCGGCCGGCCTCGCCGCGGGTGCGGCCCGGGCTGCCTACACCGCGCGGAGCCAGCGGCCACCCGGCGGGGCGGCCGTCGGGACCAGGACCAACCATCGCGGCGAGCCGGTCACCTTGCTGGCAGGCCCGGCCGTGGCCGCCGGCGCCGCTCTTGCCTGCGCGCTCACCCCAGGCCTGCCGCCCCGGGTGCGGGCCGCGCTGGTGGCAGGCGGGCTGGGGGCAGCCGCGTTCGGCGGCTATGACGATCTGGCCGGCAGTGGTGACCGCCGCGGGTTCCGCGGGCACCTGGGAGCGCTGGCCCATGGCGAGGTGACCACCGGGGCGGTCAAGCTCGGCGGAATCGGCGTGAGCGGCCTGGTGGCGGCGGCGCTGGCCGGAGGCCCGGCGGCCGACGTGATCATCAATGCCGGGCTCACCGCCGGCAGCGCGAACCTGCTCAACCTGTTCGATCTGCGGCCTGGCCGCGCCATCAAGGTAGCGGTGGCGGGCGGCTCGCTGCTGGCCCTCGCCGGCGCGCGGCGGGCCGGGGGGCGGCAGCGGCCGGGAGCGGCCAGGGCAGTGGCCGGCCCACTCGGTTCGGCGCTGGCCATGCTTCCCGCGGATCTGGGCGAGCGGGCCATGCTCGGCGACGCCGGCGCCAACGCACTGGGCGCAATGCTCGGCACGGCTGCGGCCGTGAGCCTGGGCCGGCCCGCGAGGGCCGCTCTGCTGGCCGGGATCACGGGCCTGACGGCAGCCAGTGAGGTGGTCAGCTTCACCGCGGTGATCGAGCGGACGCCCGCCTTGCGGTGGCTGGACATGCTCGGCCGCCGGCCTGCCGGGCCCGGCCGGACGGCGGGGGAGCCTCCGGCGCCTCCTGGCCCGGGGCGTGTGGCAGGCCACAGCCGGGCAGCACTCACCCTGGTGCCGCCAGAATCTCCGGGATCGGCGCCGGCCGCGGGCGCAGCATCGCCGTGACAGGCCCCCCGGCCACGGCGACCGAACCTGGGCCGCTGCGGCAGGCGGGCCGGGGAATCGGGCGGGCGGCTGTCCTCATCGGGGGGATCACGGTGCTCACCCGGGTGGTGGGTTTCGGCCGCCAGCTTGTCTTCGCGCACACGGTCGGCAGCACCTGCCTGGGCACCGCCTATGCGACCGCCAACCAGGTGCCGAACATCATCTACGACATCGTCCTGGGTGGTGCGCTCACCAGCGCGGTGGTGCCGGTGCTGGCCACGGCTGCGGCCCGCCGGGCGGCCCCGGAAACGGCAGCTTCCATGGCCGCGGTCCACGGGCCGGACGCCGCCCTGGCAGGTCCCGCCCTGGCAGACTCCGCCCCGGCCGGCCCCTCCCAGGCCGATACCGAGACCAGCCAGATCGCCTCGGCCCTGCTGACCTGGACGGTGGTCCTGCTCGCCCCGGCAAGCATCATCCTGGTGGCGCTGTCCGGGCCGCTCACCTCGCTGCTGCTGGCCGGCGCCCCGGGCTGCCACCCGGCGGCGGCCACCCAGACGGTCAGCTCACAGATGCTGGCGGTGTTCGCGCCGCAGATCCTCCTGTACGGCCTGGCGGTGGTGCTGTACGGCGTCTTGCAGGCGCACCGGCGCTTCACAGCGCCCGCGCTCGCCCCGGTGCTGTCCAGCCTGGTGGTGATCGCTGCCTACGCTGCGTTCGTCCCGCTCGGTTACCCCTACCGGAACCACCTGTCCGGGCTGCCGTTTTCCGCCCAGCTGATGCTGTCGGCCGGTACCACCGCCGGGGTGGCAGCGCTGGGCCTCACCGCGCTCGGGCCCGCGCTGCGGCTGCGGCTGCGGCTGCGGCCGACGCTGCGCTTCCCGCCCGGAGTGGCCCGGCGGGTACGCGGCCTCGCCGCAGTCGGCGTGGCCGCCCTGATCGCCCAGGACGTCTCCCTGCTGGTGGTGATCGTGCTCGCCAACGGCCACCGGGGGCAGGGCGCGCTGGTGCTGTACAACTACGGCTGGCAGATGTTCTTCGTGCCGTATGCGGTGCTGGCGGTGCCGATCGCGACCAGCGCCTTCCCGGCGCTGTCCGCCGCCGACGGGACGAGTTTCGACCAGACCACTGCCGCCTCCACCCGGGCGGTGATGCTGGTCTCCTGGCTCGGGGCGGCGCTGCTGGCCGGGACGGCTGTGCCAGCCTCCCGGCTGTTCGCGCTATCTCCCAGTGGGGCCCGGCAGCTGGCGGTCATCTTCGCGGCGTTCGCGCCCGGGCTGGTCGGATACGGCCTGGCGGCGAACTTGTCCCGGGTGCTGTTCGCCTGCCACCGCAGCCGGGTGGCCGCGGTCGCCCTGGTGAGCGGCTGGCTGGTGGTGATCGCCGCCGACCTGGCCATCGTGCCCGCCGTGCCGCCCCGCTGGGTGGTGGCGGTGCTCGGGCTGGGCAACACGATCGGGCTGACCGTGGCCGGGCTGGCACTGCTTGCCGCGGTCCGGGCCGTCCGGGGCGGAGCCGCGCTGCGCGGGTCCGGCCGAGCGGCACTGGCCGGGCTGGGCGGGGCGATGGCCGGTATCGTGGCCGGGGCAGGCGTGTCCCTAGCCGTCAGGGTCCACGGCACCCTGCCGAACGCAGCCGTCGCGGTGCTCGTCTGCACCGTGGTGGCTGCGGCGTTCGGAGCGGTGGTGCTGGTGCTGGACGGCGGGGATCTGCGGGCGCTGGCCGCCCGCGCCAGGGCGAGGCTGGCACGATGACCGGCCTGCGGGTCGCGTACGTGCTGGGCACCGCGGGCGGCGGGACCGGAGAGCACGTCGCGATGCTGGCGCGTGGGTGTGCTGGGCGGGGGATCGCGGTCACGGTGTACGGCCCTGCGCGGACGGGCCGGCAGTTCTTCGCTGACGCGCTGGCAGCCGTGGCGGTGACAGGCAGGCCGGCCGGTGCGGCGGTGGTGCCCGGACCAGCCGGTGCAGCGGGGGTCACGTTCGTCCCGGTGGAGATCGCCGACCGGCCCAGGCCCGCCCACGACGTGGCCTCGGTGCTGCGGCTGCGGCGGCTGCTGGCGCGCTCGCAGACCGATGTGGTGCACGCGCATGGCCTGCGGGCAGGTGCGACCGCCGCGCTGGCCTGCGGGCGCTGCCGCGCGCTCGCCGTCACTGTGCACAACGCCCCGCCCGGCGGGGGCATGGCCGCCACCGTCTACGGGGTGCTGGAGCGGATCGTTGCCCACCGCGCGGATGTGGTGGCCTGTGTCTCCAGTGATCTGGCCGGCCGGATGGGCCGGCTCGGCGCCGCAGACGTGTGCCGGGCACTGGTGCCCGCCGCGCCGGCCCCGGAGCCCACCGCACAAGCCGTTGCGGCGCTGCGGGCCGGGCTCGCCGCCGGCGGCTGCCCGGTTGTCCTCGCGGTGGGCAGGCTCACTGCCCAGAAGGGGTTCGCCACCCTGCTGACGGCCGCTGCCGGGTGGCGCCACCACGAGGTGGACCCGGTCCTCGTGCTCGCCGGGCAGGGGCCTTTGGACCAGGCGCTGCGGGCCCAGGCTGATGCGAGCGGTGTCCGCGCCCGCTTCCTCGGCCAGCGCGACGATGTGCCGGCGCTGCTCGCCGCGGCTGACGTGGTGGTGGTGCCCTCCAGCTGGGAGGGCCAGCCGCTGATCGTGCAGGAGGCACTGCGGTCGGGCACGCCGCTGGTCGCCTCCCGGGCCGGCGGCATCCCCGAACTCACCGGGGAGGACGGGGCTGTCCTGGTCCCGCCGGGGGACGCACCGGCGCTGAGCGCCGCCGTGCTGTCCGTGCTCGCTGACCCGGCACTGGCCGCCCGGCTGCGCTCAGCCGCGCGCAGCCGGGCGAAGGCTCTGCCGGCGCCGGAGGACGCGGTCGGGGCCGCACTGGCCCTCTACCGGCGGCTGACGTCAGGGGTGCCGGCCCCGGCCTGACCGCCGCGAACCGCCGCCCGGGTGGCCGGCCGCCGCCTGCTCGAAGACCACCACATCCCGGCCGCGCCTGGCCAGCGCCTGCGCGGCCGCCAGGCCGGGCAGACCCGCCCCGATCACGGCGAACTCACGGTCCTGGCGCACCGCCGGCTCCGGGGCTAGCGGCCGGGGCCGGGCGGTGATGCCGGGCGGTGATGCCGGGCGGTGATGCCGGGCGGTGATGCCGGGCCACGCTGGTGGCTCACCAGCCGCGCTCGCGCCACTCGGCCAGATGCGGGCGCTCTGCCCCGAGCGTGGTGTCCTTGCCGTGGCCGGGGTAGACCCAGGTGCCGTCGGGCAGCGCGCCGAACACCCGTTCCTCAAGGTCGTCCATGAGCTGGCCGAACCGCGCCGCGTCGCCCTCGGTGTTGCCCGGGCCGCCGGGGAACAGGGAGTCGCCGGTGAACAGATGCGGCGTCTGCGCCAGTTCGCCGCCGGCGTCGTAGCACAAAGCGATGCTGCCCGGGGTGTGGCCCCGCAGGTGGATGACGGAAATGCTGGTCGCGCCCACCACGACCTTGTCACCGCCGCGGACCAGGCTGGCCGGCGTGACGGGCAGTTCGCCGGCGTCGTCGGGATGGGCGATGACCACGGCACCGGTCGCTGCCTGCACCTCGGCGAGTGCCTGCCAGTGGTCCCAGTGACGGTGGGTGGTCACGATGGAGCTCACCGGGGTGTCACCGATGAGTTCCAGCAGCCGGGACGCCTCGTTGGCCGCGTCGATGAGCACCGCGGTCCCGGTCTGGCTGCAGCGGAGCAGGTAGGCGTTGTTGTCCATCGGCCCGACAGCCACCTTCGTCACGGTCAGGCCCGGCAGGTCACGGGTGTCTGGCGGGCCTCCGGCAGCCACGTTCCCGGTGTAAGCCACGGTGTCTCCTCTGATCGTCCGCTCGGCGATGACAAGCCAGATTCTTCCGCTTAACGCAGCGCGTGGTGACCCCCGCCTACCGCCACGCCGGCAGCGCGGGCGGGGTGGCCAGACCGCCGGGCACCTGCAGCCCGCTGCCGTCGTCGCGGCCGAGCAGCCAGGCCAGCAGGTCAGCCGGCGGCCCGTGCACGACCACCGGTGGCACGTCCGGCTCGTCCTGGCCGATCCGGAAGGAATCCGGGGAGCCGTCCGCCCGGACCAGGCACGCCGGCGCGTCGGCGCGGCCCGCGAAGGACCTGGCGACCCTCGGCAGCGCCTCGGCCACGAATCCGGCCGGCCAGTCACCGGGCCGGTAGCCCGCGGCCAGGTCGACGTGGTGGATCTCCACTTCGGACAGCCGCCGCGACAGCACGGTGAGGGCTGGGAAAGGGTGCCCGGCCAGCGCCTGGACCTGCACCGTCCAGGCGTCACCGGGCATGCTGGCGGCCTCGGCGGCGAACGCGGCCGCGGACGCGCGCACGTCCCCGGCCAGCCCGGCGGCCGGCCGGCCCGCGCCGGCCTCGATATCGTCGGCGCGCGCCTGCGCGCTGGCGTACATCGGGGTCCGTGTCCCGGTGCGCGCCCAGCGCAGCAGATTGCCCAGGCCGTCGGCATTGCGGGCGATATGGGTCAGCACATGCCCGCGGGACCAGCCGGGGAGCAGGGACGGCTCGCGCATCCCGGCGTCGGTCAGCGTGGCGGCGGAGGCGAGGAGCCGGTCTGTCGATTCCGCGATGCGGGCCAGCCACTGCCCGGCTTCATGGTCCACGAGGTGCTCCCTTCCGGTCCGCTGGCCGCCCGGCGGCAACCATGCGCCGAACGACAGTATCCCCCGGCCGGCCAGGCCGCCGCGGCCAGCCCGGTCCAGGGACGGTGGCCTCCGTTGCCGGGATGTGGCTGTCCAGACAGGAGCGCCCGAGCGAACTGCGGCCGCATGCGGCTACGCGGCTGCGGGTGCACGTCAGCTTTGCAGGTAACCAAGATCATCTTCGAGATGGGGCAGATCAGATGGCAGCTGTCTGGTTGTGCACATCCCTGGCGCGTGGAGGTTCCCGCAGGCAGCCAGGGGCTCCAAGGAGGTCATGGGGGGCACCGGGCGGCGGCCAGGACCGCGGCGACGACCCGCGCGACGGCGGCGGGCTCCGGAGTGCCGTCGACGTCGGTGAACAGCAGGTGCGCGGCGCCGATCAGGGTGGGGGCGAGCGTGCCGGTATCGGCGCCGGCCGCGACACGGCCCAGGCCGCGCTCGGCGGCGAGGTAGCCGGCGACCATGGCGGTGGACTCGGAGACGAGCGGGATGCGCGAGCCGGTGGCGGCCCTCAGCCGGGCGCGCAGTTCGTCACGCGCGATGACCAGGCGGATGAGCGCCAGGACCACCGGGCTGAACAGGTCCGGGAGCGCAGCGGCCAGGTTGCCCGCGACGGTGCCGCTCCCCGCCATGGCGTGCAGGGCCGCCGCCTGGGCGCCGACCCGTGCGACGCGGTCGAGCGCGAGCCCGGCGAGGAACGCGTCGAAGTCGGCGAAGTGCTGGTGCAGCACTCCTTTGGCTACGCCCGCTTCCGTGGTGACCGCGCGGCTGGTCAGGCCGCCGGGACCGTCCCGGAGCAGGACGCGCTCGGCGGCGCCGAACAGCTGCCCGCGCGGGTCGCGGATGGCCACCCCTGTCGGCACTGGTCGTCCGTCCTTCCTTCGCCGTCCGCGAACGCGTCAGTGAATGGGCACGCGCCCGTTTATAGTGGGCGCATGCCCACTCTACCGTCAGAACCTGGGGGAACCGCTGAGACCGGCACCGGGGGCTACGGCCGGGTGCAGGCATCGCATCTCCAGCGGCAGGTCGCCGAGGGGTTCGGTGCCGACGCCGGCCGCTACGACCGGGCCAGGCCCACCTATCCCGCCGACCTGGTGGACCGCATCATCGCCGCCAGCCCGGGACGCGACGTCCTCGACGTCGGGTGCGGCACCGGCATCTCCGCCCGGCTGTTCGCCGCGGCCGGCTGCCGGGTGCTCGGCGTGGATCCCGACCCGCGGATGGCCGGGCTGGCCAGGCAGGGCGGGACCGGGACGGAGGTCGCGAAGTTCGAGGACTGGGACCCGGCCGGCCGCACGTTCGACGCGGTCATCGCCGCGCAGGCCTGGCACTGGGTGGACCCGGCCGCGGGCGCGGCGAAGGCCGCCGCGGTGCTGCGCCCCGGCGGCCGGCTGGCGGTGTTCTGGAACGCCTTCGACCCGCCGAAGGGCCTGCGCGAGGCGTTCGCCGGGGTCTTCCGCCGGGTGCTCCCGGACTCGCCGTCCGGCGGCTTCTGGGACCGGCCCGCCGTCGACGCCTACCGGGCAGGGTGCGCGAGGGTGGCCGACGCGATACGGCAGACAGGGGCGTTCGGCGAGCCGGAGGAATGGCTGTCTTACTGGGAGCGGCCCTACACCCGGGACGAGTGGCTGGACCTGGTCCCCACCACCGGCGGCTTCACCCGGCACCCCGAGGCCATCCAGCGCGAACTCCTCGACGGCCTCGGCGCCGCCGCCGACGCGGCAGGCGGCACCTTCACCATGTCCTACACGACGATCGCCGCCACCGCCGCCCGGCTGGCTTCTTAGCGGACCGGAGCCGGGGGCGCTGCCCGGCGAGGTGCCCGGGACGGCCGAGCCCGCCGCCGGCCGGAACGCCCGCGCTGGCGCCCGCGGGCTCCATGGCCGCCCGGCCCTGCCCGCCGCGGAGCCCGGCAAGCGGGCCTGGGGCGCGCTGCGCTGGCGGCAGGACCACCTCCCGCTGGGCAAGCTCCGCCGCCACGGGGACTGGGCAGCCCTGGCAACCCCGAACGCGCGGCGGCCAGATCATCTTCGAGACGGGGAGCTCAGATGGCACCTGTCTGGTTGTGCACTGCGTACCCAGACGGCTGCTCTGAGGCGCGGTGAAGTGTCCACGTGGCGCTGACCAGCATGTTTCTGGTCCGGTTGCAGCGCGCACAGCCAGACCAGGCCCGCTACCAGCAAAAACGCGTCAGCCCTACGAATGTGTCGCACACCCCGCGGCTGCTCGCTCCCACCGGTATTGTCAGTGCCCCCGGATACCATGGCGTGTCTGTTGTCCGCAGAGAGCCCACGTCACCCGGAGCGGAATCAGTGGCTGATCGTCTTGTTGTGCGCGGGGCGCGCGAGCACAACCTCAAGGACGTGTCGCTCGACCTGCCCAGGGACTCCCTGATCGTGTTCACCGGGCTGTCCGGGTCGGGCAAGTCCAGCCTGGCCTTCGACACAATTTTCGCCGAGGGCCAGCGCCGGTATGTGGAGTCGCTGTCAGCGTATGCCCGGCAGTTCCTCGGCCAGATGGACAAACCGGACGTGGACTTCATCGACGGGCTTTCACCCGCAGTCTCCATCGACCAGAAGGCCGCCAGCCGCAACCCCCGGTCCACGGTCGGGACGATCACCGAGGTCTACGACTACCTGCGGCTGCTGTATGCGCGGGTGGGCAGGCCGCACTGCCCGATCTGCGGGCGCCCGATCGCCCGGCAGACCCCCCAGCAGATCGTGGACCGGGTGCTCGAACTCGAGGAGGGCACCAGGTTCCAGGTGCTCGCCCCGGTGGTACGGGGCCGCAAGGGGGAGTATGGCGAACTGCTGCGGGAACTCCAGGTCAAGGGGTACTCGCGGGCCAGGGTGGACGGGGTGGTGGTCCGGCTCGACGAAGCGGCTGGCGGCAGCCTGCCAGCCCTGAAGAAGTACGAGAAGCACACCATCGAGGTCGTGGTCGACCGGCTGGCGGTGAAGGAGTCGGCGCGGCGCCGGCTCACCGACTCGGTGGAAACGGCGCTCGGGCTGTCCGGCGGGGTGGTCGTGCTCGACTTCGTCGACCTGCCCGACACGGACCCGCACCGGGAGCGGATGTATTCCGAGCACCTGGCGTGCCTGTATGACGACCTGTCCTTCGAGGAACTGGAGCCCAGGTCGTTCTCGTTCAACTCGCCATGGGGTGCCTGCCCTGACTGCACCGGACTGGGCACCCGGATGGAAGTCGACCCGGACCTGGTGGTCCCCGACCCCGCCAGGACGCTGGCGGAGGGCGCGATCGGCCCATGGAGCGGGGGTCACGTCAGCGACTACTTCATCCGGCTGATCGAGGCGCTCGGCGCAACGATGGGGTTCAGCATCGACACGCCCTGGCAGCGGCTGCCCGCCGCGGCCCGCAAGGCGCTGCTGTACGGGTACGGCGATCAGGTGCACGTCCGCTACCGGAACCGGTACGGCCGGGAACGCTCGTACTACACCAGCTTCGAGGGAGCGGTGCCCTACATCGAGCGCCGCCATTCCGAGGCGGAGAGCGACTCCAGCCGGGAGCGCTTCGCCGGGTTCATGCGCGAGGTGCCCTGCCCGAGCTGCCACGGGGCCAGGCTCAAGCCGGTCTCGCTCGCGGTCACGGTGGATGGCAGGTCCATCGCCGACATCTGCGCCCTGCCGATCGGGGAACTCGCCAAGCTCCTGCTCTCGCTGGAGCTGTCCGAGCGGGACAGGCACATCGCCGGCCGGATCCTCAAAGAGGTCAACGCCCGGCTCGGCTTCCTGCTCGACGTGGGCCTGGACTACCTGACCCTGGACCGGGCCTCGGCGACGCTGGCAGGCGGCGAGGCACAGCGGATCCGGCTGGCCACCCAGATCGGGTCGGGGCTGGTCGGCGTGCTGTACGTACTCGACGAGCCGTCCATCGGCCTGCACCAGCGCGACAATCACCGGCTGCTGGAGACTCTGCTGCGCCTGCGCGACCTCGGCAACACCCTGATCGTCGTCGAGCACGACGAGGACACCATCCGGGCCGCGGACTGGGTGGTGGACATCGGCCCCGGTGCGGGCGAGCACGGCGGGCGGATCGTGGTGTCCGGCCCGCTGCCGGAACTGCTCGCCAGCGAGGAGTCGCTGACGGGCGCGTACCTGACCGGCCGGGCGGAGATCGCGGTGCCGGCCACCCGCCGCAAGCGGGCCCGCGGCAAGGAAGTGGTGGTCAAGGGCGCCAGTGAGCACAACCTGCGCGGGGTGGACGTGGCGTTCCCGCTCGGTGTGTTCATCGCGGTGACCGGTGTGTCCGGGTCGGGGAAGTCGACCCTGGTCAACGACATCCTGTACAACGCCCTCGCGAAGGAACTGCACGGGACCAGGGCCGTGCCGGGCCGGCACACCAGGGTCACCGGCACCAGCCACCTGGACAAGGTGGTGCATGTCGACCAGGGGCCGATCGGCCGGACACCGCGCTCCAACCCCGCGACCTACACCGGCGTGTTCGACCACATCCGGCGGCTGTTCTCGCAGACAACCGAGGCGAAGATCCGCGGCTACCAGCCGGGGCGGTTCTCCTTCAACGTCAAGGGCGGCCGGTGCGAGGCCTGCTCGGGCGATGGCACCATCAAGATCGAGATGCAGTTCCTGCCGGACGTCTACGTGCCGTGCGAGGTCTGCCACGGTGCCCGGTACAACACCGACACGCTGGGCGTCCACTACAAGGGCAAGACCATCGCCGACGTGCTCGACATGCCGATCGCCGACGGCGCGGTCTTCTTCGAGCCGGTACCCCCCATCCACCGGCACCTGAAGACCCTCACCGACGTCGGCCTGGGATACGTCCGGCTGGGGCAGCCTGCCCCCACCTTGTCCGGTGGCGAGGCACAGCGGGTCAAGCTCGCCTCGGAACTGCAGCGGCGATCCACCGGCCGGACCATCTACGTGCTGGACGAGCCGACCACCGGGCTGCACTTCGAGGACATCCGCAAGCTGCTGGGGGTGCTCGGCCGGCTGGTGGACGGCGGCAACACGGTTATCGTGATCGAGCACAACCTGGACGTGATCAAGACCGCGGACTGGGTGATCGACCTGGGACCCGACGGTGGCTCGCGCGGCGGGACTGTGGTCGCGACCGGCACGCCCGAGCAGATCGCGGCAGCCGAGGACAGTTACACCGGCCAGTTCCTGAAGAAGCTCCTCAACATCTGACCGTCGGCAGGCCCGGGATCCCGGCGGCGCGAGTCGGCTGGCCACCCCGGCTGACGTTCATCCTGTCCTCGGCCTGGCGATGGCGGGTGCCGCCGCGTTCACCGGGCGATCCCCTCGTGCGTATCCGCTGCCGGGTGCCCGTAGGCGGCAAGCAACCGCTGCTGCGCGCCGGCCCCGGCCCCGGCGTGATCGAGTCCGAGCAGGGCCGCGCCCGCGACGGGCGGGACGCCGGCGATGCACATCAGCGCGCGGGGGGCATGCTCCGCGAGTTCGCGGGCGATGGCCGTGGTCAGCAACGGGTCGCGGGCGGACAGCAGGCTGCCACCGAGAACGACCCGGGTCGCCAGTGCGGTGAGGCCGAGGCGGCGCATCGCGGTCACCGCCATGGTGCAGATCTCGGCCGCCTGCCTGCCCACCAGATCCCGTGCCACCCGGTCGCCGTCACCCGCTACGGCCAGCAGCACCGGAGCCAGCCCGAGCAGGTCATTCTCGCTGATCCTCCCCTGGTGGATGCCGATCGCCACCTCGCGCACGGCTTGGACGCGGAAGTGGGCTGCGATCGCGCCGCGCAACGCCGTATCCGGGCCGCGGCCGTCCTCGGCGCGCATCGCCCACCAGAGCGCCGCCCTGCCCAGGCCAAACCCCCCGCCCCAGTCACCGGTGATGTCGCCAAGTGACAGGAACCGGGTGGTCCGCCCGTCGGGGGCGACCCCGACGCAGTTGATGCCCGCGCCGCAGGTGACGGCAACCCCCCAGTGCTGAGCCGGTCCGTCTGGCGCGGCACCCTCCGGCGGGAGCCCAGCGCGGAGCACGGCGAAGGTGTCGTTCATCACGTCAGTGGTGTCGCTCCATCCCCGCACCCGGATCGCCTCGGCCAGCCGCTCCTCTTCCTCCGGCAGGTCAGCGTTGGCCATGCAGCCGGACAGGTGCCGGGCGACCGGCAACCCGGCCCGCCGGCCAGTACCGCCAGGGTCGCGTCCAGGTCCGCGGCACCGGTGGTGCCCGGCCCGCGGACCGCTGCGAGCAGGGTGCCGTCGGCCGCCACCAGGGCGGCGTCGGTCTTGCTGTTCCCGCCGTCAATCGCCAGGACCGCGGGCAGGTCGCTGCTCACCGGCCCGCAGCCCAGGGGAGATGCCGCGTGTTCTCGGCGATCAGCCGGTCGGCCAGCTTGCTGGCGACGTCGAACTGCCCCACCAGGGGGTGGGCGAGCAGTGCCGCCATGACCCGGTTCCGGCCACCGTGCACGGCCGCGCCGGCCGCGAGTTCCTCGTAGGCCGATACGTGTGCGACCAGGCCGGCCAGCAGCGGGCTGAGCGGGGCCACCGGCACCGGGTGCGCCCCGGCGGCGCTGATCACCGCCGGCACCTCGATCACCGAGTTGCCGGGCAGGGTCCGGAAGGTGCCCGCGTTGCGCACGTTCACCACCTGGGTGTCGCGCCGGTCACCGGCCAGGGAGGCCAGCAGCGCCACCGCCGCCTCCGAGTAATAAGCGCCGCCGCGCTGGCCGAGCAGGGTCGGCTTGCGGTCGAGTGCCGGGTCGGCGTACATGTCCAGCAGTTCATGCTCCAGCCGGGCGACCTCCTCCGCCCGGGTCGGGCGCTGGCTCGACCCCGAGCAGCCGGGCGAACGCCCGCTGGAATCCGATCGCCACGTTGCACAGGCCGACCGCGCGGTGCCCGGCGTCGAGCAGCGCCCGGGTGACGATCCCGACCGGATTGGTGAAATCGATGATCCAGGCGTCGCGGGCGGCCCGCTGGCGCGCCCGTCCGGCGATATCAAGCACGACAGGTACGGTGCGCAGGGCCTTTGCCAGCCCGCCTGCGCCGGTGGTCTCCTGCCCGACACAGCCGTACTCCAGCGGCCAGGTCTCATCCCGCTGGCGGGCCGCCTGCCCGCCCACCCGCAGCTGGAGCAGGACGGCGGCGGCCCCGTCCAGCCCGTCGTCCAGGCCCGTCGTCCAGCGGACCCGTGCCGGGTGGCCCAGCGCCCGCATGATCCGGGCGCAGACGGGCCCGACCACCGCGAGCCGCGCGGAGTCCGGGTCCACCAGGACGAGTTCGGCAACCCCGATCTCGCCGGCCAGCCTCCCGATCCCATCGGCCAGTTCCGGCGTGTAGGTCGACCCGCCGCCGATGACCGCGATCTTCATGGTGCGGCTCGCGTCAGGCCAGGCCTACCGGAGGTAGGCAAGATGTGGACCGTGCCGTTCGCGGTACTCACTCATCATCTCCTTCGCGACGCTGACGCCGGGCACCAGCGGGTGCAGTGCAAGAGCCAGAGCTGCCAGGTCTGCGTCGCCGTTCACCGCGGCGTTGACGACTTCCCGCTCGTACTCCTTCACCTGGGTAACGAGGCCTCTGGCTGACCGTGGGAGCTCGCCTCCGGCGAGCGGGGCCACGCCACCGCCACCGATGAGCGCCGGCACTTCGGCGACGTCGTCGGGATCGAGGAAGGGCAGGCTCGTGCCGTTGCGGGTATTGACGATCACCAGGCCGGGACGCCTCGCTGTCAGCCCCTCGACCACCTGCAATGCGACCCCTTCGTACCCGCCGGGGCCCGGGCCGGCGGGCGCGCCGCGTTCATCGGCGCCGCTGCGCGCGCCGGCCGGCAGCCGCATGCTGTCGCCGTTCATGTCGGTTCGCAGGTAGCTGTCATGGCGGATGCCCATCAGCATCGAGTAGAAGGACCAGGCATCCTGCCCGCCGCCGGCATCGAACGCCTTCGCGATCCCGGCCAGGAGCTGAGAGTTCAGGCGCTGCACGTCGGCGCCCCTGCTCGCGCCCGCCCGCGCCACGGCATCCACGTAGCGCCTGGGGTCGTAGAAGTAGTACACGTACTCGGTCGGTATGGCCCCGATCCTGCGCACCAGCCCCGGGTCGAAGGCGGCGAAGCGGTGGTCGAACCGCTGCAGCTCTTCGTAGCGCGCCAGCAGCACGCCGATGCGTTCCTCGCCGTCCACCGCGAACGAGGAGATCCAGCCGAGGTGGTTCAGGCCGCCGTAGGAGAACGCGACCTTGCCGCGGCCGGCGCCCAGGAACGCCGCGAGGGAGTCGACGGTCCCGCTGGGGGTGTCGCAGACTCCCACCGCCCGGACCGCCGCGTGCGTCGCGATCGCCTGCGTGATCAGGCCCGCCGGGTTGGTGAAATTGATGAGGACCGCCCTGGGGGCACACCGCGCCAGGATCTGGCAGTACGAGAGCACGACCGGGATTGTCCGCAGCGCCATCGCGCAGCCCCCCGGGCCCGTTGTCTCCTGGCCGACGAGCCCGCGCCGCAGCGCTACCTCTTCGTCGATGACACGCCCGTGATCGCCGCCGACCCGGATCGCGGAGAAGACGAAATCGGCGCCCGAGAAGGCTTGCCCGACGTCGGGCGTCACGCTGACCACCCCCGGGTGCCCGAGTGCCTCGGCCCGCGCCACGGCCAGCCGCCCGATCGTGTCGCGGCGGAAGCTGTCCGGCTCGAACAGGGCGATCTCGTCGAAGGATGAGCCCCTGGACAGCACGTTATGGACGAATGCGGGCATCCGCACCCCGCCGCCACCGAGGACCGCCAGCTTCATCTGAGCAGGATCCCTCCCAGCCCTTCCATCTCCACCTGGCCCACCGCACCGAGCTTGCCCACCGTCTCCGAGCCTGCCGCGTTGCCGGCCGCGGCGGCCTCGGCCATCGATGCTCCCTGGCACAGAGCGCCGATCAGCGCTCCGGCGAAGGCGTCGCCCGCACCCGTCCGGTCGCGCACGTGGACCGCCCGGATGCCCTCGGTGACCTCCGTTCTTCCTGCCCGGTCGGCCACCACGGCCCCACTGGGGCCCCGCTTGACCACAACGGGGGTACCCCAGCTGCTGGCGGTGTCGATGGCGGCGGCGAGCGAATCGGCCTGGGTCAGGCGGAGCAGTTCGTCGGTGTTGGGGAGGAAGACGTCGGCCAGCCGTACACAGTCCAGCACGCCCGCCGGGTCGCTGGAGATCGAGTCGAGGCCGACGTCGAGGGCGACCCGGATCCCCAGTGAGCGCGCCTCCCTGATGAGCCTGCTCATCCCGGGACCGGGGTGCACATAGCACCAGGACGGCCGCTGCTGGCGGAGGGCCTCCAGCCAGCGCTCGGGTTCGGCGCGCTCAGGCGCGGGGTGCGGCGGGCGGTGGGTGATGAACGCACGGTCGTCGTCATAGTTCAGCACCACCGTGATGCCCGCGGCTGGGCCGGTCACGTGGCGCGACGTGGAGAGGTCGACTCCGGCGCGGCGGCAGTACTCCTGGGCGACGCGGGAACCGAGGTCCGTGCCGAGGACGGTGCACAGGCCCGCGTGCACGCCCATCCGGCTGGCGGCGCCGGCCGCGGTGACCGCACCGCCGCAGGAGATGGCGAACTCGTCCGCGTAGACCTCCTCTCCGGGCCTGGGAGGAGATGGCATGTGGCCGAAGACGATCTCCAGGAACACGCCGCCGAATGCGATCACGTCCACAGCGGCAGCCCCAGGTGCAGGCGTGCTGAGATCGCGGTGTCCGGGCAGGTCTCCACGGCCGCGCGCGATCTCTTCACCGGAAGGCCTCCGTGACGGCGTCCGCCCTGGCGACGTGGCAGGCGGCGCTGTGTTCCGGGAGCAGTTCCCGCAGTGGCGGTGTGATGTGATGGCATTCGCCGACCGCCAGGGGGCAGCGCCAGCGGAACCGGCAGCCGGGCGTGGGGTCGATTACCTTGGGTGGTTCGCCCTTGTCAGTCTCCGCGCCAACCCCCAGCGGCGCCCGGGGGTCGGGTACGGCTGAAAGCAGCAACTGCGTATATGGGTGCTTGGGATTGGCCAGTACCTCCTCGATTGGCCCCGACTCGGCGATCTGGGCCGCGTACATGATGATCAGGCGGTCCGCGACATACCGCGCACTGGCGAGATCATGGGTGATGTAGAGGATCGAGACGCCCTCGGCGTCCCGCGGCTCCACCATCAGGTTCAGCAGCCCGATCCGGATCGAGACATCCAGCATGGAAACAGGCTCGTCGGCCAGGATCAGTTTCGGCCGCATCGCCAGGGCCTGGGCGAAGCCGACCCGCTGCCGCTGACCGCCGCTGAGCTCGTGCGGGTAACGTTGCAGCACCTCCGCGCCCGGGGTCAGCCCGACCAGTTCGAAGACCCGTTCCGCTTCGGCGTATCGCTGCTGCCTGCCCAGCTCGGGCCGGTGCAGCTTCAGGCTGCGCATGACGCCATGCGAGACGCGGTACACGGGGTTGATCGAGCCGAACGGGTCCTGGAAGACCATCGGCGCGAGCCCGCTGTAGCGGAGCCTGTCCTGGCGCGACTTGACGCCAGACAGCGGCCTGCCCTGGAAGTAGATCTCGCCGCTGGTGGGCCGGTCGATCTTGGCCAGCAGCCGGGCGATGGTGGACTTGCCGCATCCGCTCTCCCCGGCCAGGGCGACGATCTGCCGCTCCCCGATTGAGAGGCCGACCTCGTCGACGGCGTGCAGCGCGCGCCGCGACAAGGCACTGCCGATCTTGAAGTGCCTGGTCAGCCCCTCCGTCCGCAGCAGCGGCCCGGCGCCAGACTCCCCAGCCGCGCCGGGCACGGACCCCGGCTGAGCGGTCTGCTCTGTCATTGGAGACCCCCAATGTCCTCGCCGCGCGCGTCCTCCTGCAGGAAGCAGCGGACGTCCCTGCCGTTGGCCCGGTACAGGCCGGGTGGAGTGGTCTCGCACCGGGGCATGACCTTGGGGCAGCGTGGGGCGAACCGGCAGCCTTCCGGGGGCCGGGCCAGGTCCGGCGGGTTGCCTGGGATCCCGCTGAGCGGGACCCGGGGGCCTTTGATCGAGGGGAAGGCCTCCATCAGCCCGACGGTGTAGGGGTGCAGCGGGGAGTCGAAGAGCCGCCTGGTGGCGCCGAGCTCGGCGACCTGGCCCGCATACATGACCATCAGGTGATCAGAGAAGTGGCTTACCAGCGACATGTCGTGGGTCACGAAGATGACCGCGAAGCCGAACTGCTGCTGCAGTTCCTTGACCTGGACCATGAGCGAGCGCTGCGCGACCACGTCGAGCGCGGACGTGGGTTCATCCATGATCACCAGGTCGGGGGTGAACAGCATCGCCATCGCGATCATCGAGCGCTGCCGCATGCCGCCGGACAGCTGATGAGGATAGCTCTTCAGGTGCACCGGGTCGATTCCGACCATCTGGAGCACCTGCGCCGACCGGCCGGCGATCTGGTCCCTGGACGTCATGCCGTGCGCGCGCAGCACATCCCTGAACTGCGCCCCGATCGACTTGACCGGGTTGAGCGCGTTCATCGCGCTCTGCATGACCACCGACAGGTCCTGCCAGCGGATCGCGGCCAGGTCGCTGTCGGTGAGCCCGACCATGCTCCGGCCTTTGAAGATCACGTCGCCGCCGGTGAGGACGGCGGGCGGGGCAAGCAGCTGGGCAATGGCGAAAAGCAGAGTCGATTTCCCGCAGGCGGACTCGCCGACGATCCCGATGAACTCACCCCGGCCCACCTCGAAGCTGACCCGGTCCACCGCCAGGATGATGCCGCGCTCCAGCGTGTACTCCACCGACAGGTCCTGGACCTGCAGTATCGGGCTTCCCAGCGGATGCTCCGCAGCGACACCCGGATACTCGTCAGCTGACACGCGTGACACGGCTGGCACGCCTCCTCCGCATGGGCCGCAGCGCCGGGTTGCCGACCTCGTCGAAGGCGTAGTTGAGCAGCGCGAAGGCCGCCCCGAGCACGGCGATGCAGGCCCCAGGCACTACGGCCCACCAGTACTGGCCGGTCTGCAGGGCTTCGTTGTTCTCGGCCCAGTAAAGCATCGTGCCCCAGCTGATGGCACTGGGGTCGCCCAGCCCGACGAACTGGAGGCTGGAGGCGAACAGCACCGCGTACAGCGCGTTGGTCAGGAAGGCCGCCACGATCAGCGAGGTCATGGTGGGAATGATCTCCACCATGATGATGTACAGGCTCCGCTCGCCCCGCACCCGCGCCGCCTCCAGGAAATCACGGTGCCGCAGCGAGAGGGCCTGCGAGCGCAGCTGGCGCGCGGTGTAGGACCAGCCAGTGATGGTGAGCACCGCGATGAGCACGAGTGTGCCCGAATTCTGCACGTAGGTGGCGATCACGATGAGCAGCGGGAACAGCGGGATGACCAGCAGCACGTCGGTGAGCACGTTGAGCGCCCCTTCCCACAGGCCGGACAGGTAGGCCGCCGCCACCCCGATGATGACGGCTATGCCGGTGGCCGCCAGCCCGGCGCCGATCGAGATGATCAGCACCTGCCGGGTTCCGAAGACCGCCGGGCGAAGATGTCCTGGCCGTACGCGGTGGTACCGAACGGATGCGCGGTCGAGGGGCCGAGGCTCCGACCGTAGATCTCGGCGCTCGGGTTGTCATGCGCGATCACGCCGGGGAAGAGAGCGATCAGGCAGAAGAACAGCAGCAGCACGGTTCCGGCCGTGGCTTTGCGGTTGGACCGCACCGCGCTGGCCATCCGGTGCAGCGCCTGGCTGGCAGGCGACCTCCTCCGGGTGCCGGGCTGGGTGACCGGAGGGAGTGGTGCGGCTGGTCCGGGCCCGATGGTGGGGCGCATCACGGCCATGGGCTACCTCGCTGTCCGGGTTCGCGGGTCCAGCAACGCGGTGGCGATGTCAGACAGCAGGATGGCAAGAAGGACCGCCACGGTGATCAGCAGGAACAGCGCCTGCATCAGCGGATGGTCCTCGTTCTCCACGGCCTGCAGCAGCATGTAGCCGACACCGGGATAGTCGAACACGTACTCGATCAGGATGGCGCCGCCGACCACGAACCCCAGTGACATCGCGAAGCCGGTGAGATTGGGCAGGATAGCGTTGCGGGCCGCGTAGTCGAACATGATCCGCCGGCCCGGGAGACCCTTGGCGCGGGCCATCCGCACGTAATCCTCGGCGAGTGTGCTGATCATCGTGTTCCGCATGATGAGGATCCAGGTGCCGATGGTGGTGATCAGCAACGCGGCAGCAGGCATCACGGCGTGCTCCAGCACGTTTCCGATGAACGGCAGCGAGAACGAAGGCGTCACGCTGGGGTCGAAGGCGAAGGTGTACGGCAGCCACTGCAGCCGGACCCCGAACACCAGGATGAACATCATGCCGACCCAGAAGTACGGGATGGCGGAGGTGATGACGAACACCGGCGGCAGCACGCTGTCAAGGCCTCCGCCCCGCCGCCAGGCAGCGAGGATGCCGACCCCGGTACCGAGCACGAACGCCAGGGTCGTGGTCACGCCGACCAGGCCGAGCGTCCACGGGATGGCTCTGAGCACGACGTGGCTGACCGGGGTGGGGTAGAAGTACAGCGAGATCCCGAACTTGCCGGTTGCCACGTTGCCCAGGTAGGTGACGTACTGGGCAGCCAGGCTCTGGTGGGTGCTGACGCCGAACGCGGCCTCCAGTGCCTTGAGCGTCTGGCCGGTCACCCGGCCGTGGAACTTCGCTATCATCGCCAGCGCTGGGTTGCCCGGCATCATCCGTGGCAGCAGGAAGTTGAGCGTGATCGCCGCCCACAGGGTGATCATGAAGAAGCCCGCCCGGCGCAGCGCGAATCTCATCGCCGTCTCCTGGTGCTCATACCATCCTCCCGGTCTGCCCTGGCCGCCCGGGGGCGCGGCGGCCAGGGCAGACGACTCGGCGCTGCTACTTCGGTGCCACGTGCAGCAGCATCTGGCCCCAGTCCGGGTAAACGTAAGCGGCCGGCTGCGCGTAGGGGTTCTGCTTGGTGACCCAGCCGGTGAAGCTGGAAGTGTTGTACTGGTACCAGTTCACCTCCTCGGTGACCGGGATGAAAGGCACCTCCTTGAGCATGACCTGCTGCAGCTGGTTCACGACCTGGTGCTGCGTGGCGGGGTTCGCCGTGGCCGCGTAGTCGTTGATCAGCGTGTCGGTAGCGGGGTTGCTGTAGCGGGGTTGCTGTAGCGGCTCCAGTTGGAGCCAGCGGGCTGCCCGATTGGCGCGCTGTTGGCCGAGTACAGCCACTGGCGCAGTTCGTAATACGGCGTGGGGCCGCCGGTCTCCGTGTTGTAGCCGAGATTGGACTGGCGGGGGTACAGGCGCGATTCGCCGGTCGGAGCGGGCAGGGTCTGGTGCTTGGTCTGGATGCCGGCCGCCTTGAGCTCGGTCTGGATCACCTGGACCGCGGCGACCCAGTCGGAGTACCCACCGTTGTTGATGATGGTGAACGAGAGCGGCTGGCCCGATGGCGTGGCGAAGATGCCGTCCGAGCCCCGCCTGAACCCCGCCGCGGTCAGGATCGAGATCGCCTTGGCCGGGTTGTAGGCGTAGTTGTTGCCGTACTGGGCGGCCTGCGCGGTGTCCAGCCAGCTGCTGAACGTCGGGGTGACGATGCCGGTCTGGTTGGCCGGCGGTTCGTAGCCGTACTCGCCGATCTGGGACACCCGGGAACGGTCGATCGCATAGGCCATGGCCTGCCGGACTGCCACATTCTTCAGCAGGGGGTCTGTCAGGTTGATGAAGATGCCGACGTTGGCGACCGGCGGGAACCAGTAGTGGTTGTCCGGGCTCTTGGCGGAATAGAACTTGCCGATGCTCGGGATGAACTGGCTGCCCCACTGCGCCTGGCCGTTCGCCAGATAGGTGTTGGCCGGGTCATTGGAGGTGAAGGCGGGGTACAGCACCTTGCTGAGCTTGGGCTCGCCAGGCTGCCAGTAGTGCGGGTTGGCGGTGAACGTAATGGTCTGCGGAGTGCAGGGATTGACCTCGTACGCGCCGGTGCCGACCGGGTTCTTGTCCGGATAGGTGACCGGGTTGGCGATCTTCGACCACACGTTCTGCGGCACAATGGCCACCTGGTCGGCGATGTAGTAGAAGTACGGCACCGCAGTGGTCTTGAAGGTCATCACCACCTGGTTAGTGCCCTTCTGGGTGACACTGGAGAGCACCGACCAGACCGAGTTCAGGTCAAGCGCCTTGTGCTGCTTCAGCATGCTGAAGGTGAAGACCACATCGGCCGGCGTCAGTGGGGTGCCGTTGCTGAACTTCACCCCGCTGCGGAGGGTGAACGTGATCACCTTGTTGCTGTCGCTCCAGGCCCAGCTGCTGGCTAGCCATGGCGTGGTCTTGCCGCTCTGCAGGGTGTTGACGAAAACCAGCGGCTCGTAGACGGGGCCAAGGGAAAAGGCGATATCTGACAGGTTGAAGGGGTTGAAGTCACAGGTCCACAGGCTGCCCTGCTCATTGGAAATGGTCAGGACACCGCTCGGGCCGGACGGCTTGGACGATGTCGGGCTGGTGCCGCAGGCTGCGGCCAGCAGTCCCGCGGCAAGGAGAACTCCGATGACTTTGAAGCGTCTCATGACGTCAGTCCTTCACTGAGCGTTCTGGAAGGGACGGTGACCGGCCCGTCGTCGGCGGTTCCGGCCTGGGTGGTGGCTCCTGCCTGGGCAGCGTCCACCGCGAGCGCAATCGCACCGATAAGCGGGGCGTCGGACGGGAACCTGGCGGCCACGAGTCCGGGCGGAAATGGAACGCCCACGCTCAGCGCATGGTGCAGGCCCGGCCGGAGGCGATCCCAGGACCGGACCATGCCGCCGCCACCGCGATCCGCGCCGGGTTCACGCAGATCGCGAGGTTGACCACATGGAAAGCGAGTTCGGTGACAAAGTCGGTGACGAGACGATCGAGTTCCGCGTGCTGCTGGCTTGCCTGGAAGACCTCGCCAGCTTGGATCTGCTGGCCATGCGTGATATGCCTGGCTGCGCGCCTGGCCAGACCCTGCCCGCTGATCATGTCCTCCAGCAGCACGCGGGCCGCCAGGGGGACGTCCACGTCCGTCATCGACCGCAGGTTGTAGCCAATCTCGCCGGCCGCCCCGTTCGCTCCGCCCAGGACCTGCCCGCCGATCACGATCGCCGCGGAGAGCCCGGTGCCGAGATTGAGATAGGCCGCTGGGTCGCAGCCGGCCAGTGCCCCCAGTGCGCCTCGGCCAGGGCCCCGGCCTTGGCGTCCGTGGCCATCCGGATCCGCGCCTGCGGGAACGCGGCCCGCAACTCGTGGCCGAGGGCAAGGTTGCCCCAGCCGGGGATCGCCGGGGCAAGTTCAACCCGGTCCTCGAACGGGATCCCGAAGGTGGAGACACCGACTGCTGCCAGCTCATGGCCGGAGGCGGCTTCCGCCAGCAGGTCGCGGGCGGCCTCGATGCCGCGGTCAAAGCTTGCCCGCGCCCCGAGTTCACCACCGCTTTCGACGGTGGCCGACGCGAGCCGGGTTCCGGTCAGCCCGCAGACCGCGATGGCGATCTTTGTGCCACCGAAGTCGAGTGGCGGTGACGCAAGCCGGCGGGTCCGCGGTGACTCCATCCGGCGTGCCGGCTGCCTCGTTGCGGGGCATGCCCGGGGCGATGCCGCCCGCACGTCCCCGGCTCATCCGGGCCCTGAACGAACGCTTGCTGCTCGGTCACATCCGTGATCTCGGCCCCTGCTCGCGTGCCGAACTGGCCCGGCTCTCCGGCCTGTCCAAGCCCACCGTGTCCCTTGCTCTCGCCACACTCGAACGCGCGGGCCTGGTGCGCGAAGCCGGGCAGCGCACTGGCCGGCCTGGCCGCTCGGCGCAACTGTACGAGATCCGGCCCGAAGCAGGGTTCGTGCTCGGCCTGGACATCGGCGCACAGTACCTGCGGGGGGCACTCGCGGACCTGGCCGGTGGCATCCGGGCACGCTCCATAGCCCGATCACACGTCACCAGCGGGCGAGGCCGGGTCGGCGAGCTGATCCGGCTCGCTGATGACCTGTGTGAACACGCTGGGCTCACCCGGCCCGATATCACGCAGACCGTCATAGGCAGCCCGGGGGTCTACGATCCGCGCCGCAACGCCATGGCGCTCACGGGTGGACTGCCCGGATGGGACCGCCCGGTCGTGCTGGCGCGCATGCGCGAGGCGTTCGGGCAGTCGCTGGCAGTGGAGAACGACGTGGATGCCGCGGCCCTGGCCGAGCGGGCCCACGGCCACGGCCGGGAGGTCGATAGCTTCGCCTTCGTCTCGGTGGGCACCGGCATCGGCATGGGCCTGGTGATCGGGGGCCAGCTTTTCCGCGGTGCGCACGGCGTCGCTGGGGAGATCGCCTACCTGCCCATGTCCGGCGGCCATGGCGCGGACCCGGCGGACGCCCGCCGCCGGGGCACGCTGGAGGCGGCGGCATCGGCCTCGGCGGGCGTGCGCGCCGCCCCCCGGGGCGGGATGCGGGGGCGCGCCACGCGGCCTCCCCGGCGCCGAGGAGAGCCGGCGAAGGAGACCCGCGGACGGGCGCGGGCAACCGCGGGCCGCGGAAGGCGAGGGGCGGTTCGACTTGGTCGGATGCCGCTCTAGCGGCGGCGGGGTTGGGCGAACGCCGCCAAGAGCACGGCCGCCCCGAGCATCAGGACGAGCGCCGAATCGCCGAGCCAGGCGAAGCGCGTCTCGCGGCGAAGCGGCTTCGGCAAGGGGCCGTCGAGCCCGCCGGCCGTCCCCAGCCCGGGCCCCGCCAGGACCCGTCCGTAGGGATCGATGATGGCGGATATGCCGGTGTTCGCCGCCCGCACCACGGGGATTCCTTCTTCCACCGCCCGCATCCGCGCGGCCGCGAAGTGCTGATAGGGGCCCGACGAGATGCCGAACCAGCCGTCGTTCGTCAGGTTGAGGAGCCAGGCTGGCCGGTCCGCGGGGTTCAGGACGTCGCCCGGGAAGATGATCTCGTAGCAGATGAGCGGGCCCAGCGGCGGCAACCCGGGAAGCACCAGCGTGCGCGGGCCGGGGCCGCGGGAGAAATCGGTGCTGCCGGGCGTCAGCTTGTCGACGTGCAGCCACGACGGGATGAACGAGCGCAGCGGCAGATACTCGCCGAAGGGCACGAGATGGAACTTGTCGTAGACGCCCTGCACCTCGCCGATGTCGTTGATGGCGACGACGCTGTTCCAGACACGGAATGGCTCCACGCCGGGTTTCGTCGCGCGCGGCGCGCCGGTGATGACGAGCCCGCGCCGCGGCACCACCCCGGCGATGACGGCGCGGATCGCGCTGTCCTGATCGACGAGGAAGGGCGCCGCCGTCTCCGGCCAGATGAAGTCGGTGACGCGCTGGCCGGCGGGGGGCGCCCGCGTGTG
>OFHK01000131.1_pt1 | contig 23830 bp, 22 predicted proteins | sample 1521951 | NCBI WGS metagenome assembly OFHK01 (sample SAMEA2468436, study PRJEB22500) | soil metagenome | biome: Glassland; feature: Farmland; material: Clay | place: Australia | collected 2013-01-31 | depth 0.55 m
CCGCCCGTGGAGGGGAAGGTCATCGACCCGGAGACGGGCCGGGCCGTGTCCCGCGGTGTCAACGGTGGGCTGTGAACCCGCGGGTATTCGGTCATGCTCGGCTACTGGGCTGACGAAGAGCAGACCCGGCAGGTGATCGACCCTGCCCGCTGGATGCACACAGGTGATCTCGCGGTCATGGACCCTGACGGGTACCTGAACATCGTGGGCCGGATCAAGGACATGGTCATCCGGGGCGGGGAGAATATCTACCCGCGCGAGGTCGAGGAGTTCCTCTACACTCACCCGGCGATCGAGGATGTCCAGGTGATCGGGGTCCCCGACGCGAAATATGGCGAGGAACTGTGCGCGTGGGTCAAGCTGCGCCCCGGCACCGAACTGAGCCTGGAGGATCTGCGGGAGTTCTGCACCGGCAAGATCGCCCATTTCAAGATCCCCCGTTACCTGCGCATCACCAGCGATTTCCCGATGACGGTGACCGGGAAGGTGCAGAAGTTCAGGATGCGCGAGGTATCGGTCGGCGAGCTTGATCTGGCCGACGCGGAACGTACGCCCACCGCCTGACCAGCCGACTGCGGGCCAGGCGGCCCCGCCCGCCCGCGGCGAATCCCGCCGGGATTCGCCGCGGGCGACAGCTGCCGGCAGGCGGGGGCGTTACCGCTGCTGGCGGGGTGGCCGGATGGGATGACGCCGGCGAAAGTCCCGCGCGGGATGAGGCCAGCCGCCAGCCGGGCACACTTCAACCACATGGAAATGCCCTTCGTGCTGTCAGGTTCGGGGTGAGCAGCCGGCCGCGCTTGCCTCTACTGACACGGCCGTGGACCGGCTGGCGGTTCAGGCCCGCCATGGCGGGGCCGTTTCGCGCTGGTTCATCCGGGTAGCGCCTCGCGGTCAGGCACCGTGGCCAGTGACATACCCAGCCAAATGGTCACTCTGCGCTCACAGAGCATTTCGAATAGTTACTATGCAAGGCTAGGAATCCGGGGGCGCGACCAGCGGGAACCTCAGCGCCCGCATGCTCGCTACCCATCGCCGTGGCCAGCCGCTGACCCAGCCGCTGGCCTCAGGCCCGGACCGGACCGGGCCCGCCGCGGCCCCACTGTCAGGAAGGACGATGCCGTGCCGGCTGGATGGCCCAGGCAGTGTGCCAGCCGAACTCCCAGGAGGCTTGCCGCTGCCGCCAGCGGCCTGTGCCTCAGCCTGCTCGCCGCTGCCTGCTCGGGCCTAGCCAGTCCTGCGGGCCAGCCCCGGCAGACCCACCCGGCCGGCCAGCCAGCCTCCTCGCTGCCCGAACCCGCGGCCCGCGCGCCGATGGCCCTCCAGATCACCCCGGCCGCCTATCAGCTTCCGTCCGGGATCGCCCGCGAGGTGGTCTTCGCCCAGTCCGGCGGGCTGCTCATCGCCGGGGGGCTCACCCAGCGGTCGGCGGCCACGGACGCGATCACCCTGCTCAATCCCGAAACCGGCAAGCTGACGCCGGCAGGCCGGCTGGCCGCGCCCACCCATGACGCCGCCGGGGCCATGCTGGCGGGCCGTCCCTATGTCTTCGGCGGCGGCGCACAGGCCAGCGTGGGGCGCGTCCAGGCGCTCAATCGCCACCGCACCGCCACCGTGGCCGGCCAGTTGCCGGGGCCGCGTTCGGATACCTCAGCGGTCACCCTGGGCGCGACCGCCTATCTGATCGGCGGGTACGACGGCCTCAGCTATGACGCGAACGTGCTGGCCACCACGGACGGCAGGCGTTTCCGGACGGTGGCGACGCTGCCGGTGCCGGTCCGCTACCCGGCAGTGGCCGGTGCGGGCAACCGGATCTGGGTCTTCGGCGGGCAGAGCCGGGCTGGTCTCACCAACGTGATCCAGCAGGTCGAACTCGCCACCGGCCGGGTGACGATCGTGGGCCACCTGCCAGCCCCGACCACCGGGGCGGTGGCCTTCGGGCTTGGCAGCCGGATCTACATCGCGGGCGGGCAGATCTGGCTGCCCGGCGGGCCGCCCACTCACGGCGGGCCGCCGGCGACGCCCGGGCGCCAGCTCGCCACCAGCAATGCGGTGCTGGCCTTCGACCCCGCGCAGCACACGGTGACACTCGCCGGCAGCCTCCCGGTCCCGGTGGCAAACGCCGCGGCGGCCGTCCTCGCCGGGACAGCCTTCCTGGTCGGCGGCAACAACGGCCAGCGGCAGGTGCCCACGGTCACCCGGCTGCGCCTGGTCGCGCCTTCGGCCGCCCTCCCCCCGGCCAGCCCGGGCACCGGCACGGTCGCGGCCGGCCTGACCCAAGCAGCCCCGGTGCCAGCGGGATCCGTGCAGCTAGCGACCGCCCTGACAGCGGGCGTCAGCAGCTCAATCCTGGCCAGCGCACCCTGGCTGGGGCCCGCGCACGGCAGGGGTCATCTCGCGCCCCACTCGGACCCGTCGGTGCTCCCGGGAGACATCCTGATCGCCGACAACTGGAACAACCGCCTGCTGATCGTCGACCCGCAGGGACGGATCAGATGGAAGTTCCCACGACATGGCGATCTCGCCCCCGGCCAGACCTTCCTGCTGCCCGACGACGCGTTCTTCTCACCCAACGGCCGGTACATCATCGCTACCGAGGAAGAGGACTCGGTCATCAGCGTGATCGACATTGCCCGGCACAAGATCGTCTACCGGTACGGGACGCCAGGGGTGCCCGGAAACTGGGCCAACCATCTGGCCAACCCCGATGACGCGATGCTGATGCCAGGCGGCACGATCATCGCCGCTGATATCGAGAACTGCCGGGTCCTGCTGCTCAGGCCGCCTTCCCACCGGCCGCGACGGGTCATCGGCCGGACCAGCGTCTGCGGCCATAACCCGGCACGGGAGTTCGCGAGCCCCAACGGCGCTTTCCCGACCACCAGCGGCAGGTACCTGGTCACCGAGATCAACGGTGACTGGGCGAACTCGATCAGCCTCAGTGGGCACGCGTACTGGTCCACCCACCCGCCCGGTGTGTCCTACCCCTCGGACACCAATGAGATCTACCCGAACCGGTACCTGACTGCCGACTACTCATCCCCGGGGCAGGTAGTCGAGTTCGATGCCCGCGGCCGACTGCTGTGGCGCTTCGGCGGGCTCAACCACCCCTCCCTGGCCCTGCCCCTGCCCAACGGCGACATCCTGGTCAACGACGACTACAACGACCGGGTCATCGTCATCGACCCCATCACCAACCGCATTGTGTGGCAGTACGGGCACACGGGCGTCTCCGGTACGTCCCCCGGCTACCTCAACGACCCCGACGGGGTCGACCTGGTTCCCCCCGACTCGATGCTGATCACGCATGCCGCCACGATGGGGCGGCCCTGACAACCGCCCTGCCTACGCGAAATGCGGTGGGCCTGGCTCTAAGGCGACCGAGTCTCCTGGACTCGCCTCCAGACGGGCCAGCAGGTCCTGGGTGGCGGCGGTGATCACATCAACCGCCTGGTTGAAGATCTCCGCGTTGTGCGGGGCGGGCAGGCGGAATCCGCCTACCGTCCGCACGTACTGGAGCGCAGCAGCACGCACGTCCTCGTCAGTCACCCCGACGGCGTACGGTGCGCGCAAAGTCTTGATGTTGCGGCACATAAGGTGACGCTACGCCACGGTAACCCTGGTGTGGGCAAGCAGTGCATAAATCATCATCAAGCCGGGCATAAGCCGGCGGCATCCGGGTCCTGGCCTGGTCACAGAGCCAGCACCGGGTGTGACGGCGGATCCCGCCCAGTGCCGGTCACCGGGGCCACACCGGCGCGACCGCCGGTGTACGGCCGGTGTACGGCCGTCACCGGTAGCTCGGGTAGGGCTCATCGGCCGGCACGATCTGCACCCCCAGCGGGAACAGCGAGATCGGGATGATCTTGAAGTTGGCGAGCCCGAGGGGGATGCCGATGATCGTTAGGCAGAGTGCGATCCCGGTCAGCAGGTGGCCGATCGCCAGCCACCAGCCGAACAGGACGATCCAGATGATGTTGCCGATGAGCGACCCGACGCCGGCGTCCCCCCGGGGCGCGATGGTCCGGCCGAACGGCCACAGCACATAGTTCGCGATGCGGAAGGAGGCGATCCCGAGCGGGATCGTCACGATGAGGAAGAACAGGAGGAAGCAGGCCAGCCCGGCCAGCGCGTAGGCGATGGCCATCCAGATGCCACACAGCACCAGCCAGATCACGTTGAGGATGGTTCTCACCGCATCACCGCCCCCGCATGACCGGTTCCCGTATCGTACCGATGATCTACCTGCAGTTTATCAAGATGGCTTCGCCCAGCCCCGGGCCCCGGCCAGCGCCCGGGCGGGAGGCCCCGGGCGGGGAACCGAACTAGCGGAACCGAACTAGCGGAACCGAACTAGCGGAGCCGGGCGGGCGAGCCGGGCGGGCGAGCCGGGCGGGGGCCGGTGCCTCAGTCCCCCCGGCCGGTCAGGGCAAGGGTCACGCCAAGGCCTATCATCGCGAGCCCGCCAAGACCGCCGACCAGGGCGAGCCGGCGTGGGGAGTGGGCGAACCAGGACCGCACCGCGCTGGCGGCGAGACCCCAGGCGCTGTCGCAGACGAGCCCTATCGGCAGCGACACCAGGCTGAGGATGATCAACTGGAGTGGGACGTGCCCGGCGCTGCGGTTGGCGAACTGCGGGAGCACCGCCGCGAACAGGACATACGCTTTGGGGTTCGCGATGCCCACGAAGAACCCCTCGCTGGCTGCCCGCCCGTCGCCGCGGGGTGCCGACACCGACCCGAGCACGTCTGTGAGCTGGTGCCGATGCCTGATCGCCTGGATGCCGAGCCAGGTGAGGTAGCCGGCCCCAGCCACCTTGACCAGGGTGAACACCACTGCCGACTGCTGTACCAGCGTCCCCATGCCGAGGGCGACGCTCACCGCCACCACCTGAATGCCCACCACGTTGCCGGTCACTGAGGCCAGTGCGGTGCGGCGCCCGTGCGCCAGTGCGCGTCCTACCACGAACAGCACGCTCGGGCCCGGCATCGCGATCACGATCAGGCAGGTGAGCGAGAAGCCAAGCAACTGGCCGGCCGACACCATCCGGTCACTCTACCCGGGCGGGCGCAGGACGGGCGGGGCCGGCCCGCCCGCCTGTCAGGCCAGCCCGAGCAGGGGGTCCAGGCCGAATGTGAGCCCGGCAGGCAAGGACGCCATGCCCCGGACGGCGAGCATGACCCCCGGCATGAAGGACGTCCGGTCCAGCGAGTCGTGCCGGATGGTCAGGGTCTCGCCGTGCCCGCCGAGCAGGACTTCCTGGTGGGCGAGGAGCCCGGCCAGCCTGACCGAGTGGACATGCACCGCATCCAGGACCGCACCCCGGGCCCCAGCCACAGCGGCGGCGGTGGCATCGGGTGAGGGTCCAAGGCCGGCAGCCGTGCGGGCGCCGGCGATCAGCGATGCAGTCCGGGTGGCTGTGCCCGACGGCGCATCTACCTTGCCGGCATGGTGCAGTTCGATGATCTCCGCCGATTCGAAGAACCGCGCGGCCTGCGCCGCGAACCGCATCATCAGCACCGCGCCGATCGAGAAGTTCGGCACGATCAGGACACGTACGGCCGGGGCATCCGCCAGCCACTGACGGACCTGCGCGGTCCTGGTGTCATCGAAACCGGACGTGCCAACAACTACGTCCAGGCCCTGGCCGATGCACCAGTGCAGGTTGTCCATGACCACACCGGGGTGGGTGAAGTCGACCACCACATCGCAACCTGCCAGGTCCTGCCTGTCGTCATCCTGATCCACCCCGGCGGCAAGCGTCATGTCCGGCGCATCGGCGACCGTGCGGGACACCTGCGAGCCCATGCGGCCCCGTGCGCCCAGCACGCCCACTTTGATCATTGCCGCCTCCAGGGGAGAGTCTGCCCGCGGAACCCCTCAGGCCAGGGCTGCCGCAAAGGGAGCGCTGTCGTCGAAGGGCCCGACCACACCGAGCACCTTGGGCTGAGCCAGGACCTCGGTGGCGACCTGGCGCACGTCGTCGTGGGTGACCGCCTCGATCGAGGCGAGGATCTCCTCCACCGGCTCCAGCCGCGGGTAGACCAGTTCTGCCTTGCCCAGCCGGCTCATCCTGGACGACGGGTCCTCCAGGCCGAGCACGATGGACCCACGCAGCTGACCCTTGCCCCGCTCAAGCTCGGCGCCGGTCAGCCCGCCGGAGACAACCTTGGCGACCTCGTCCTGGCAGATGGCGAGCACCTCGTCGGCCTTGGCCGGCAGGCAGCCCACATATACACCCCACATGCCGGTGTCGGCGTGCTGCGAGGCGAAGCTGTACACCGAGTAGGCCAGCCCACGCTTCTCGCGCACCTCCTGGAACAGCCGCGACGACATCCCGCCGCCCAGGGCCGCGTTCAGCACCCCGAGCGCGAACCTGCGCTCGTCGGTGCGGGACAGGCCCTCGCACCCCAGGACCAGATTGGCCTGCTCGATGCTCCGCGAAACCAGCCGCACACCGCGGCCCGCCCCTTCGGGCACCGCCTCCCCCAGGCCGCCGAGCCGCGGCAGGGCAGGCGGCGTGTCACCGGTCAGCACACGGGCGAATGCCTCCTGCACGCAAGCGACGACTGCCTTGTGGCCGACGTTGCCAGCCGCCGCAACCACCAGGCTCGGCGGGGTGTACCTGGCTGCGTAGTGCTCGGCGATCTGCTCGCGTGTGATCGCGTTGATCGAGTCCACGGTGCCGAGGATCGGACGGCCGAGCGGGGTGTCACCGAACAGCTGGGCCGCGAACGCCTCGTGCACGGTGTCGGACGGATCGTCGTCGTTCATGGCGATCTCTTCCTGGATCAGCCCGAGCTCGCGTCCGACGTCCGGAGACTGGATCAGCGAGCTGGTCACCCTGTCGGACGGGATGTCGATCGCCAGCGCCAGGTCCGCGTCGAGCACCCGCGCGTAGTAGCACGTGTACTCCTTGCCGGTGAAGGCGTTGAGCTCACCGCCGACCGCGTCCATGGCGGCGGAGATCTCCAGTGCCGTCCGCCGTTTGGTGCCCTTGAACAGCAAGTGTTCCAGGTAGTGGGTAGCACCCGCGTACGGGAGATCCTCGTCGCACGATCCGACACCCGCCCAGATCCCGAACGCGGCCGACCGCACGGCGGGCAGGGATTCGGTGATGACGCGCAGCCCGCCCGGCAGGACCGTGCGGGTCACGGTGTCATCGCTGGCCAGCGGAACCCCGGTCACTGCTCGCGGCGCCGGCGCTCGCGGTGGCGGGTGCGGTGCCCATCACCGTCCCCGCCATGACCGCCATCGCCATGGTGCTCATCCTGGGGGCCGCTGGGCCGGTCGTGGGAGCGGCGCTCGCCAGCGTCCGCTGACTCGCCGGCCGCGGCCTCCCGCTCAACGACCTCCACCGGGACCAGCGACAGCTTGCCGCGGTCGTCCACCTCGCGGATCTCCACCTGGATCTTGTCGCCGACCTTGATCACATCGTCGACGTTCTCGATCCGGGCGCCACCGCGCAGCTTGCGGATCTGCGTAATGTGCAGCAGGCCGTCCTTGCCGGGAAGCAGCGAGACAAAAGCGCCGAACGTGGTCGTCTTCACCACGGTGCCGAGGAAGCGCTCCCCCACCTCCGGGATGTGCGGGTTGGCGATCGCATTGATCGTGGCCCGCGCCGCCTCGGCGGAAGGACCGTCGGTGGCGCCGATGTAGATGGTGCCGTCATCCTCGATGGTGATCTCGGCGCCGGTGTCCTCCTGGATAGAGTTGATCATCTTCCCCTTGGGGCCGATCACCTCGCCGATCTTGTCCACGGGGACCTTGATGGTGATGATCCGTGGCGCGTGCGGGCTCATCTCGCCCGGGGCGTCGATCGCTTCCCGCATGACGCTCAGGATCGTGAGCCGGGCGGCCCGCGCCTGCTTGAGCGCAGCGCCCAGCACGGAGGCTGGAATGCCGTCCAGCTTGGTGTCCAGCTGCAGCGCGGTGATCACCTCGGTGGTGCCGGCCACCTTGAAGTCCATGTCACCGAAAGCGTCCTCGGCGCCGAGGATGTCGGTCAGCGTCACATACTGCCCACCCTCGTGGATCAGGCCCATGGCGATACCGGCGACCATGTCCTTGAGCGGCACACCTGCGTCCATGAGCGCCATGGTGGAGGCACACACCGACCCCATCGAGGTGGAGCCGTTCGAGCCGATCGCCTCCGAGACCTGCCGGATGGCGTAGGGGAACTCCTCCCGCGTTGGCAGCACCGGGATCAGTGCCCGCTCGGCGAGTGCGCCATGGCCGATCTCCCGCCGCTTCGGCGAGCCGACCCGGCCCGTCTCCCCGGTCGAGTAGGGCGGCATGTTGTAGTTGTGCATATACCGCTTGGTCCGCTCCGGGTTGAGCGTGTCGATCATCTGCTCCATCCGGAGCATGTTCAGCGTGGTGACACCCAGGACCTGCGTCTCGCCGCGCTCGAACAGCGCTGAGCCGTGCACCCGCGGGAGCACATGCGCTTCCGCGGACAGCTGGCGGATGTCGGCGAGGCCACGGCCGTCGATGCGCACACCCTCACTGATGATCCGCTCCCGGACCAGCTTCTTGGTGAGCGAGCGGTAGGCGGCGCTGATCTCCTTCTCACGACCCTCGAACTGGCTCGCGAGCTGCTCGGCGCCCAGGGCCTTGACCCGGTCGGTCTCGGCCTCCCGGTCCTGCTTGCCGGCGATGGTCAGCGCCTTGGCCAGCTCATCGCTGACCGCTGCGGCGAGCGCGTCGTAGACGTCCTGGCCGTAGTCAGCGAAGACCGGGTAGTCGGCGGTCTCCTTCGCGGCGTGCGCGGCGACCTGCTGCTGGGCCTCGCACAGCGCCTTGATGAACGGCTTGGCCGCCTCCAGGCCCTCGGCCACCGTCTCCTCGGCCGGGGGGACGGCACCGCTGGTGGAGTCGGCAAGCAGCGCAAGGGTGCGCGGGGTGGACTCCGCCTCCACCATCATGATGGCGACGTCGCCGTCGTCGAGCACCCGGCCCGCGACCACCATGTCGAAGGTGGCGTCCTCCAGTTGCGGGTGGGTGGGGAAGGCCACCCACTGGCCCTTGATCAGGGCGACCCGTACCCCTCCGATCGGCCCGGAGAACGGCAGTCCGGCGAGCTGGGTGGACAGGGAGGCGGCGTTGATCGCCACCACGTCATACAGGTGTTCCGGATGCAGCGCCATGATCGTCTCGACGATCTGGACCTCGTTGCGCAGGCCCTTCACGAACGAGGGCCGCAGCGGCCGGTCGATCAGACGGCAGGTCAGGATGGCGTCCTCGGACGGCCGGCCCTCCCGGCGGAAGAACGATCCGGGAATGCGGCCCGCCGCATACATCCGCTCTTCGACATCCACCGTCAGCGGGAAGAAGTCCAGTCCTTCCTTGGGCTGCCTGGATGCCGTGGTGGCCGACAGCACCATGGTCTCCTCGTCGAGGAAGACGACGGCGGAGCCGTTGGCCTGACGGGCAAGACGGCCCGCCTCAAATCTGATCGTGACAGTGCCGAAGGCGCCATTGTCAATGATGGCTTCGGCGGTATGCACACCCTGCACGGGTGAGACCTCCTTGGATGAGGTCCCGCCCCCGGCATCACAGGTGACGCGCCGGCCGTGTGGCCGGGCTTGGCGGCCGGCCGGTCTTCGATCGAAGTCCTCGGTTCGGGTACGTGACGCGGACGGCGCCCGCCCCCGACCCGAGAACCACTACCGAGGACCGGCCCAGGTGCCCTGTGCGCCCCCGAACCGGGTCCGCGGGACGTTGTGTTCTCGAGTTCTGTTACCGACCCTACCTGCGCAGGCCCAGCTTTCCGATGAGCGCACGGTAGCGCTCGATGTCCTTGCGCGCGAGGTACTGCAGCAGCCGGCGGCGACGGCCGACAAGAAGCAGCAGACCACGGCGGCTGTGGTGATCGTGCTTGTGCACCTTGAGGTGCTCGGTCAGGTCGTTGATCCGCCGTGTCAGCAGTGCGACCTGGACTTCCGGCGAACCGGTGTCACCCTCACTGGTCGCGTGCCCGGCGATGATCTCCGTCTTCACGGCTGTGTCCAGCGGCACGTGGGATTCCTATCTTTCTGTCCGGTCATCGGGGTACCCGGACGGACGATCAGATCGAACCCATCCGGGCCTGGGGCCCATCGTGAGGCGCAGTGCTACGTGAGCCCCCCAGTCAGCCGCCTGAGGGCACAGCTGACCCGGCCGGCACTGCCGACCGCAACTCACGGTATCACGTCCGTGACCGCCACCGGGCCCGCTCAGCTGGAGCTTCCCGGGCGAAGGTCCCGCGAATCGGGGCGCAATGCCTCTGAGCATGGCTTCGCGGGCACAGGAGCATGAAAACAACCCGGCAGCAGAACCGCTCGCCCGGGTGAGGGTCAACCAGGAGATAGCCATGAAGACACGCCCGGACCTCGGGGAACTCGGCCTCAACGCTGGCAAGAAGGCCCGCCTGCACCGGATCTTGTTCCAGCATGGCCTGCGCAACGGGACCGCGCTCTTCCTCCCCTACGACCAGGGGCTGGAGCATGGACCGCGCGACTTCTTCGCCAACCCGGCGGCCGGCGACCCGCGGTACATCATGCGGCTGGCGCTGGAAGGCGGCTTCAACGGCATCGCCATCCAGATCGGTCTGGCCGAGAAGTTCTACTGGGACTACGCGGGTGAAGTCCCGCTCATTCTCAAGCTCAACGGCAAGACCGACATACCGTCAGATGCGAGCGCGCTGTCCCCGGTGCACGCGTGCGTCGCCGACGCGGTCCGGCTGGGCGCCGACGCGGTCGGGTACACGATGTATGTGGGGACCCCGGCCGCGGAAACCGACTTCGAGCAGTACCGCCGGATCCGCGAGGATGCGCAGCGGCTGGGCATGCCACTCATCGTGTGGGCATACCCGCGTGGGTCCGCGATCGAGGCCAAGGGCGGCAAGGATTCCTTCTATGCCGTGGACTATGCAGCCAGGACGGCTAGCGAACTGGGCGCGGATGTCGTGAAAGTGAACTTCCCCCACCCGGAGAAGCAGGCCGGAGTCAAAGAGCAGTACGTGGGCGAGTTCTCCGCGCAGCACGCGATCGACGCGGTGGTGCGGTCCGCGAACCGGACCCTGGTGCTGGTGTCCGGCGGTGAGCGGGCCGGCGATGACGCCATGGCGGAGAAGGCCCGCCAGTCCCTGGAGGCCGGCGCCACCGGCCTGATCTTCGGCCGTAACGTCTGGCAACGCGAGCACGACGAATCCCTTAGCTTCGTAGCCCGCCTCCGGGACATCCTCGCGAAATATCCGGGCAACGGCGGCGGCTGACAGACCTGGCCGCAGCGGCGCTCACTGACGCATGACCGGGTCAGCCAGAGCTGGCGGACCTGCGGCCCGGTTATGCCGGCTTGGCGAGCCGGTCGAGGATCTCCCGCACATCTGGCCATGCCCGGCCAGCATCTGGCCGTGCCCCTCCAGCACCTCACCCTGCCGGTCCAGCCGCTGCCTCGCCCTAGCGGGCAGAACCCATCGTGAGTGCCCGCGCCTGGTCCACGTCGCGGTGCATCTGCTCGGCGAGAGCCTCGGCGGAGCCAAACCGTTCCATGCCGCGCAGCCGTGCGGCGAAGTCCACCGCCACGTGCGCACCGTACAGTTCGAGGTCGTCCCGGTCGAGCGCATACGCCTCGACGACCCGGTCCCGCCCGCCGAAGGTCGGGTTGGTGCCGACGGAGAGGGCCGCCGGCCAGCGGGCCACCTCGTGCCCGTCCTCCCCCAGGACAGCCAGCCAGCCGGCGTAGACGCCATCGGCGGGAATGGCTGTGTGCGGGAACGTCGCCAGATTGGCGGTGGGAAAGCCGAGCGCCTTCCCGCGGCGATGCCCTGGCACGACCACACCTTCCACCCGGTGCATCCGCCCGAGATAGTCCGCCGCGCCGGCCACATCCCCGGCGGCCAGCTTCTGCCGGATGTCACTGGAGGAAACGGTGATCCCGTCGTCGGCCAGCAACGGCAGACCTTCGGCGGTGAAGTCGTACTTCTCGCCGAGCTCAGCCAGGAGCGCCACGTCACCCGCCGCCCGGTGCCCGAAGGTGAAGTTCTCCCCGACCACCACGGCTGCCGTGTGCAGGCGGTCAACCAGCACCTCGTGCACGAACTCTTCCGGCCCCAGCCGGGAGAACTCAAGGGTGAACGGCAGCAGAAGGACCGCATCGGCACCCTGCCCGTCGAGCAGTTCCGCGCGCCGGTCAGGAGTGCACAGCAGCGTCGGGTGCGAACCCGGGCGGATCACCTCAGCGGGGTGCGGGTCGAACGTGATCACGACCATGGGCAGCTCAAGGCTGGCGGCCGTGCCCGCCGTGCGGGCAATGATGCGCTGGTGGCCCCGGTGCACACCATCGAACACCCCGATGGTGACAACCGACCTGCCCCAGTCACCCGGCACCTCGTCCAGGCCGTACCAGCGGTACACGTCCATGCTCCTCTTTCTCACAGCACCCGTGCGTGGCGTGCCCAGGGTCCCTGCCCAAGCCTGCCATGCAGCCCGGGGTGGGCGTGCCTGGCCAGGGGTCAGGGCACGAACACGGCCAGTGGCCTGGCCCGGCCGTTCTGCTCGGCCACGAGCGCAACCAGTGTTCCGTCCGGGCTCAGCGCGGCGACCGGTCCTTTCCCGGCGCCGGTCGCGGGCAGGCTCGCCCCGTGCGAGAGGGAGTCCGTCTCAGCCTCGGTCAGAATCCTGACAGGGAAGGCCGCTGACGCCGCCTCCGCCAGCGGTATCACCCGCAGGCTGGCCGCGAGCTCGTCCAGGGTGCGGGCATCAGTGAGCCGGTAAGGCCCCACCCGGGTGCGCCTCAGCATGGTGAGGTGCCCGCCCACGCCGAGCTTCTCCCCCAGGTCACGGGCGAGCGCCCGGATGTATGTCCCGCTGGAGCAGCGCACGGCCGCGGTGACATCCAGCAGGTCACCGGCCGGGCGCGGATCAGAGACGGCGAACTCGTGCACGGTCACGGCCCGCGCCGTCAGTACTGGCGTCTCGCCGCGGCGGGCCAGCCGATAGGCGCGCTGGCCGCCCACCTTGATGGCGCTGGTGGCGGGTGGAACCTGCTGGATCTGGCCGGTGAGCGACGCCGCGGCGGCAGCCACCTGGTCCAGGGCCAGGCCACTGGCCGCCGCGCCCGGTATCACTGATCCCTGCGCGTCGCCGGTGTCGGTCGCCTGGCCGAGCCGGATCGTTGCCAGGTACTCCTTCTCGGTCAGTGCCAGATGGCCAAGAAGGCGGGTCGCCTTCTCCACGCCGACCACCAGCACCCCGGTCGCCATGGGGTCCAGGGTGCCAGCGTGCCCGACCCGGCGGGTCCCCGCCAGGCGGCGGATCCTGGCCACCACGTCGTGGGATGTCCACCCAGAGGGCTTGTCGACGATGACCAGCCCGCTGACAGCGGTCACCGGCGCAGGTCGCCCTTGCCCCGGCCCGGGGCCACACCTCGCACCCGGCCTGGCTCCGCGTCCTCGTCCTCGTCGCCGTCTTCTTCCCCGGCACCGCCCGGCGCCCGGTAGGGATCGGGGTCGCCGGCCGGCTGGGCACCTTCCCGCACCACGGCCAGCGCCGCGTCCGCGGCCTTGGCCCGGGCCACCAGGTCTTCCATGTGCCGGGCGCCCTCGGGCACGGTGTCACGGACGAACGTGAGGGAGGGGGTGTGCCGCAGCCCGGTCTGGCGGCCCACCTCGGAGCGGATCAGGCCGGTGGCGCTGGCGAGGGCAGCCGCGGTGCCTGCCTGCTCCTCGGCAGAGCCGTACACCGTGTAGTAAACGGTTGCTTCGCGCAGGTCATTGGTGAGCCGTGCCTCGGTGACCGTCACGAAGCCGAGCCGGGGGTCCTTGACCCGCCGTTCCAGCATCTCGGCCACGATCTGGGCGATCCGGTCGGCGAGCTTACGTGCTCGCGCTGCGTCCATGGCCCTCTCACTCCTCCTCGCTGATCAGCCGGTGCCTCGCCGACAGCAACTCGATCTCGGGGCGCGCGGCGACCAGCCGCTCGCAGGCCTGGAGGACCTCGACGGCATGACCTGCCGTCGAGGCCACCACGGCCACGCCAATCTCCGCCCGCCGCAGGGTGTCCAGGCGGCCGGCCTCGGCCACCGCCACGCCAGGGTGGCGCCGCCGCACCTCGGCAATGACCGAGGCCACCGCCGACCGCTTCTGCTTCAGCGACCGCACGTCGCCGAGCAGGATGTCGAGTGTCAGCGCACCCACATACACGCCGGCCGCCCTGAGCACCGCCCGCCGGTCAAACCCGCGGCTTCTCCCGCATCTCGTAGGTCTCGATCACGTCCTCGACCTTGATGTCGCTGTACCCGACGCCGATGCCGCACTCGTAGCCCTCGCGGACCTCGGTCACGTCATCCTTGAACCGGCGCAGCGAGTCGACGGTCAGGCTCCCGGACACAACAACACCGTCGCGGACCAGGCGTGCCTTGCTGCCCCGGTTGATGGTGCCAGACCGGACGATGCAGCCGGCCACGTTGCCGATACGGGGTACCCGGAAGACCTCCCGGATCTCCGCCGTGCCGAGCTGGACCTCCTCGAACTCGGGCTTGAGCATGCCCTTGAGGGCCGCCTCGATCTCCTCGATCGCCTGGTAGATGACCGAGTAGTAGCGGATGTCCACGCCCTCACGCTGGGCGAGTTCACCCGCCCGGCCGGCCGGCCGGACGTTGAAGCCGACGATCACGGCGTCCGAGGCGATCGCCAGGTTGACGTCGTCCTGGGTGATCGCGCCCACTCCGCGCCCGATCACCCGCAGCAGCACGTCCTCGCCCACATCGATCTTGAGCAGGGCGTCCTCCAGGGCCTCGACCGACCCGGACACGTCACCCTTGATGATGAGCAGCAGTTCTTCCCGCTCACCGGACTTGAGCGCGGACTCCAGGTCCTCCAGCGTGACCCTGGGCCGGCGCTGGGCGAACATGGCGGTGCGCTCGCGCGCCTCCCGGCGCTCGGCGATCTGGCGCGCCATCCGGTCGTCGCTCACGACCAGGAAGCTGTCACCCGCACCAGGGACCGCGGTGAGCCCGAGCACCTGCACCGGACGCGACGGCGGCGCATCCGGCACCGGGTCGCCGTTCTCGTCGAGCAGCGCCCGGACCCGGCCGAACGCCTCGCCGCAGACGATCGAGTCGCCGACGTGCAGCGTGCCGCGCTGCACCAGCACGGTCGCCACCGGCCCGCGGCCCTTGTCCAGGTGCGCCTCGATCGCGACGCCCTGCCCGTCCTGCTTCGGGTTGGCCCGCAGGTCGAGTTCGGCGTCGGCGGTCAGGACGATCGCCTCAAGCAGGGAGTCCAGGCCAAGGCCTTGCTTCGCGGAGACGTCCACGAACAGGGTCGTGCCGCCGAACTCCTCGGCCACCAGGCCGTATTCGGTGAGCTGCGCCCGCACCCGGGACGGGTCGGCGCCCTCCTTGTCGATCTTGTTGACCGCCACGACCACCGGCACGCCCGCAGCCTGCGCGTGGTTGAGTGCCTCGGTGGTCTGCGGCTTCACGCCGTCATCGGCGGCCACCACCAGGACCACCAGGTCGGTGGTCTCGGCACCGCGGGCACGCATGGCGGTGAAGGCCTCGTGACCCGGCGTGTCGATGAAGGTGATCTTCCGCTCCTGGCGGTCCACCTCGGTCGTGACCTGGTAGGCGCCGATGTGCTGGGTGATGCCCCCCGCCTCCTTGGCCACCACGTTGGTGTGCCTGATGGCGTCGAGCAGCTTGGTCTTGCCGTGATCGACATGACCCATGACCGTCACCACCGGCGGGCGCGGCTGCAGGTCGGCGTCCTCGCCCTCGTCCTCACCGAACTCGATGTGGAACGACTCCAGCAGTTCCCGGTCCTCCTCCTCGGGGGAGACGACCTGGACGTTGTAGTTGAGCTCGGCGCCCAGCAGCTGCAAGGTCTCGTCATTCACCGACTGGGTGGCGGTGACCATCTCCCCGAGATGGAACAGGACCTGGACCAGGGACGCCGGGTTCACCCCGATCTTGTCGGCGAAATCGCTCAGCGAGGCGCCCCGCGAGAGCCGGATGGCCTGCCCGTTCCCGCGCGGGATCTGCACGCCGCCGATCGACGGCGCCTGCATGTTGTCGAACTCCTGGCGCCGCTGCTTCTTCGACTTGCGGCCACGCGAGGGACGGCCGCCGGGACGGCCGAACGCACCCTGGGTGCCAGCGCGGCCACGCCCGCCGGCGCCACCGGGACGGCCACCGCCGCCCGCAGGACGCGGGCCGGTGCCGCCAGCACGGGGACCAGCACCGACGCCAGGGCCACCGCGCCCGGGACCACCGGGACGGGCGGCGCCGGCGCCACCGGGGCCACCGCGCCCGGGACCACCAGGACCACCGCGTGCGGCACCGGGACGGGGCGGCATGTTGCTCGGGCTCGGCCGGGGCCCACCCGGGCGCGGCCCGCCGGGCCGCTGCATGTCAGCCGGGCTGGGACGGCCCTGGCCTGCCCCAGTGGGCCGCGGGCCACCCGGCCCGCCCGGCCGGGGAGCGCCGGGGCCGGCTGTGCCCGGGCCACCTGGTCCAGCCGGTCCAGACGGACCGGGCCGGGGGGCGCCGCGTGGCGCCAGTCCCATGCCGGTCGCCGAGGAACTGTACGGGTTGTTGCCGGGGCGCGGGCCGGTCCGGGGAGCACCCCGGCCACCGGGCCTGGGCGCACCTGGCCTGGGCGCACCCGGCCTGGGCGCACCCGGCGGCGCCCCGCCGGGCCCACCTGTCCCTGCCGGGCTCGCCTGGCCCGGCCGCGGCCCCGGCCGTGGGCCCGCGGGACCGCGCTGGGATGGCGGTGGGGCCGGCCGCGCGGCCGGGGCCTCCGAGAACGACACCGGAACCGGGGGCGGCGGGGTAACGCTGGGGGCCGGTTCCCGGGCAGCTGCCTGCTCACCCGCAGCCGGGGCGGACGGGGCAGCCGACGGCGCCGCCGGCGCCGCCGGGGCAGCCGACGGCACGGCAGCAGCCGGTGCCTGCGGGACGGGGCCAGGCACGGGGGCCTTGTGGCTGCCGTTCTGCCTGTCCGCCGTAGCCACCGTCACGGCGGGTGCTTCCGCCTGCGGGCGGCCCTGAGGCTTGCGGGCCTGACCTGGTTTCGGCGCCTGCGCCGAGAACGCTTCTTTGAGCCTGCGGACGACCGGCGCCTCAATCGTTGAGGACGCCGAACGCACGAACTCGCCCATTTCCTGGAGCTTGGCCATCACGGCCTTGCTCTCCACACCGAACTCCTTCGCGAGTTCGTATACCCGGACCTTCGCCACTGCGCTCCCTCTACTCGGTCCGGCCTTCACCGGACCCTGGTGGCGCCGACCCGGGCAGCGCGTGCTCCGGCCGGCGTCAGACTCTGCTGTTCATCGCCGCGTTCTCATCAGGCGCTCATCACGATCGGATCCTGCTTTCCCGGCAATGCCGTTCTTGTCGCTGCCCCGGCTGACTGACCCGGGCAGACCTGCACGGCGCTCCCCGCACCACTTGCGCCAGGTACTCCCCGAGTCGCCCGGTGACGGGCGGTCCCGGCAGGCGCAGCGCCCGGGCAAACGCCCGGCGCCGCTGTGCCTGATCGAAGCATTCCTGGCTCAGGTGCAGGTAGGCGCCGCGGCCATGCAACCGCGCCTGGGGATCGGGGATGACTTCGTCTCCCCGGCCCACCACACGCAGCAAGTCGGATTTGAACTCGCGACCCCTGCACCCGACGCATGTCCGGACCGCGGGTGCGGCCCGCGCCGGCCGCTGGGACCGTCTGACCATTCCGGACGTTAGCTTACCGCGCCGGAGCATCCGTGACGCCGCGGCCAGTAGGTGGAACACGCCGCTGGCCCCCGGTGTTCCCGGCGACAGCCTCGCCCCGGCGTTCGGTATCGGGGTGAATGTCGATCTTCCAGCCGGTCAGGCGATGGGCCAGCCTGGCGTTCTGCCCTTCCTTGCCAATCGCCAGCGACAGCTGGTAGTCGGGCACGATCACCTGCGCCACCCGGGCCTGAGCGTCCACAATGTCCACCCGGGATACCCGGGCCGGTGACAGCGCGTTGGCCACGAACTCGGCCGAGTCGTCCGAATAGTCCACGATGTCGATCTTCTCGCCGTGGAGTTCGGTCATCACGTTGCGGACCCGGCTGCCCATCGGGCCGATGCAGGCGCCCTTGGCGTTCACGCCGCTCTGGTGCGAGGCCACTGCGATCTTGGTGCGGTGGCCGGCCTCGCGGGCGATCGCGACTATCTCGACAGCCCCCGACGCGATCTCGGGCACCTCCAGCGAGAACAGCTTCTTCACCAGGCCCGGGTGGGTTCGTGACAGCGTGACCGAAGGTCCCCGGTACCCCTTGCGGACGTGGAGCACATAGCAGCGCAGCCGTTCCCCGTGCACATACCGCTCACCGGGCACCTGCTCGGTCGGGGGCAGGATGGCCTCGATCTTGCCGAGGTCCACCAGCACGGCACGCGGATCCTTGCCCTGCTGGATCACCCCGGCCACGATGTCGCCCTCGCGGCCGGCGTACTCACCGAACGTGAGCTCATCCTCGGCGTCCCGGAGCCGCTGCAGGATCACCTGCCGCGCGGTGGTCGCGGCGATCCGGCCGAACCCGTCCGGCGTGTCGTCGTACTCTCGCAGCACTTCGCCTTCCGGGCCGGTCTCCGCGGCCCAGACCGTCACATGCCCGGTGCCACGGTCCACCTCGACCCGGGCGGTCGGGGCGGCCCCGCTGGACCGGTGGTAGGCGACCAGCAGTGCGTCCTCGATGGCCTTGACCGCGAGGTCCATCGAGATGTCCTTCTCGCTTTCCAGGCTGCGCAGGACGCTCAGGTCAATGTCCATCGGGCCTCCCCCCTGTCCCGGGACCGGCGAGAGCGGCTTCCCCCACGGCGTCCCCTGCCCCGGGTCCGCCCGCCGCGGGCTCCGCTTCCGGTCTGCCGAACTCCACCCGCACCCGGCCAGGGCCTAGTTCGGCGTAACCGAACTCGCGGTGGTGGCCGCCGGCCTCCAGGGTGACCCCGTGGTCGCCGGCCGCGATCACCCTTCCCTCGATGACGGGCAGTCTCCCGGCGGCTTTCGTTCGGGGGGATGGGCTGGGGGGTTCCTCGCCGATCAGGGTTACCCTGACCAGCCTGCCCACAGCACGACGCCAGTGCCGCCGCTCGGTGAGCGGGCGGTCCACCCCGGGGGAGGACACCTCCAGCGTGTAGGGGGCCTCCCCCATCACCCCGGTGGCGTCCAGCCGGGCTGACAGGTTCCGGCTGATCTCCGCGATGTCGTCCAGGCCCACTCCCCCGTCGGCGTCCACGACCACGTGCAGCACCCGGCGGCGCCCGGCCGCGCCGATCTTGGCCGACTCCAGATCCATGCCCGCCGCCCGGACGACGGCTTCCAGCAGGCGCGCAAGCTCCGCAGGAAGGCCGGCGTCGCTGCTGCCACGCTGGGGGGCGGCCGGGGCACCGGTGCGTCCGCGGGCACCAGCAGGGCGTGACGATCCGTGACGGGAGCTACCGCGCATCACGACCTCCTCGTCCACGACCTGTGCTGTTGTCTGCCTCGTTCTAGCCTAGCCGGACCACGCTGCAGGGTTATCCGGTCCAGCGCGCGGCGGCGACATGGCGTGATCTATCCCGGTTACCGTGACCTGCCTGGTTCGGTGGCCGTGGCATGCTTGGATGCCCCCACGGGCAGCGGGCACGCCGGGCCGCGCGGCAGGTGGGCGGGAAGCCCGCGGCAGGCCGGCAGGAAGGCAGGAGGCCAGGTGGCGCACGAGGCGACGCGGCGCAGCGTGCTCGCTGCAGCTGTCACGCTCTCCCTGGCCGCCACCGGCTGTAAGGGCATCGGCGGGCTCGGCACGCCGCCGCGGCCGCTGCCCGATGTCGCAGTGCTGCGCGAGGCGATCACCGGCGAAATACTTATGATCTCCAGGTACACGGCGGTCCTGGCAGCGGCGCCAGGGATGGCCGGCTCACTGCGACCGCTGCGGGACCAGCACCAGGCCCATCTGGCCCGGCTGCGAGCCCGCCTGGTCGATCCTCGCCTGGCCAGCGGGGCAAGCCCGCCGCCGTCCCCGGCTCAGCTGGCCGGGCAGGTGCCGGGCACACCGGCCGCTGCCCGCGCCTACCTGCGCGGCGCCGAGGACGCCGCGGCGCAGGCACTGCTGCGCCACCTCGCGGCGGCTTCCCCATCCCTCGCCCAGCTGCTGGCCAGCATCGCGGCCTCGGAGGCCAGCCATGCGCTGCTGCTCGGCCCGCACCGGCGGGCCGGATGAGCGGGCAGGCCACCCCGCCCGCCGGCCGGGCCGGCAAAGCGGCCGCCCGGGCCGCGGTCGCGGCGTTGCAGGCGGCACTGCTCGCGGAGCACGCGGCGGTCTTCGGGTACGCGATCGCGGGGGCACACCTGACCGGCGCGCGGCGGGCCGCCCCCGAACGCGACTGGACGGCCCACCCGGCTGCCAGGGACACCCTGACCGCGATGGTGACCGCGCTCGGCGCGCAGCCGGTGCCCGCGGCCACCACGTACACTCTTCCCTTCCCGGTGCCCGGCGCGGCCGCGGCGGCCGCGCTGGCCGCGTACATGGAGGACCGGGTGACCTCCGCCTACCTGGGCCTGGTGGCAGTCAGCGATGCCCGGCTGCGCGCCTTCGGGGCGCGGGCCATGCAGTCAGCGGCGCTGCGGGCGGCCGGATGGCGCGATCGCGCCCTTGCCTTCCCGGGGCTTGAGACTGCCACGGTGCGCACGGTGCCGGCCGGGGGTCCGGCACCGGGATCCGCCCTCCCGGCAAGTGCCCCGCCAACCGGGACGGTGGGCGGATAGCGCGGTGTCAGCCGCCGGCGGGCGGCTGAGCCAGTAACTGCTCGATCCGCTGCGCCGCGATGTCCAGGTCCCCCTCGGCGGCTATCCGTTCGGCCCACGGCCACCAGAACCACCAGGCGCCGTCCTGGCAGCGCGACGCATAGACGTCGGTGGCCAGCCGCGCTACCGGATGGCCGACCTGCAACCGCGGAACCCGGCCGGGCGGGACGACGAGACTGGCATCCAGCCCGCGCCGGGTGAGGGTAGCGGCCAGGCGTTCGAGGCGCTGCAGTGTGGCGGTGCGAAGCGGTGGCGCCTGGGGTTCCTGCCGCGTTACCCGTGCCATGTAAGTCATCCTTAGTGATGAAGTAATAGCGCAGGGTGATACTACGGTGCGGAGGCGGTCGTTCGCAGGGAGTTGCGACTACCGGGTGCGCAGTGTCATCAGCAGATGACGTACAGTAGCTTCCCACCCGGTACATTGGCCATGAAGTGACGTTCTGTCACGATGCGGCAGTGGCCCGCAGCGGGCCGGGCAGCGATTCGGCATGCAGCACCGTCAGCCGGGACACCGCCCGGGTGAGCGCGACGTAGAGAAGGTTCAGCCCGCGTGGCCGGGCAGCGATCCTGGCCGGCTCGACGACGATCACGTGGTCGAATTCCAGCCCCTTGGCCAGCGTGACCGGCACCAGGGTGAGCCGCCCGTCGGCGATGGCGCCATCGAGCACCTGATGCCCGACGCCGGCGCTGCCAAGCACCCGGGACAGCTCTGCCACCTGCTCATCCGAGGCGATCACCGCAGCCGAGCCCGGCAAGGCCAGGGCCTGAGTGCACGCCGTGGCAAGGGCGGTGGGCAGCGCGTCCGCCGCGAGTGGCAGGACCGTCAGCGAACCGGGGTCCTGCCGCAGCGACCGGGCGGGCGCCAGGCCCGGGGCCAGCCTGGGCAGCAGCAGGCTGGCGAAGTCAAGGATCTGCTCCGGCACCCGGTACCCGGTGTCCAGGACCCGAACCCCGGCTCCGGCCTTTCCGAGGTGGGCAAGGAGCTGAGGCCAGCTGGACGCCGCTGCCGGGGCGGTTGCCTGGGCAAGATCACCGAGTACGGTGGCCGACCCGGTCGCGCACCGCCGGCCAATCGCGCGACATTCCATCGGCGACAGGTCCTGTGCCTCATCCACCACGACGTGCGCCAGGCTGGGAATCCGCTCGATGAGATCCGCCGCCTCGTCGATGAGCACAGCGTCAGCCGCCGTCCAGCGCGCGCTGCCCGGCCCGCGCGGCGGGGAGTCCCAGCGGATCGCCGCCTGCTCGGAAGGCTCAAGGATGCCGTCGGCGGCGCGGGCGAGCAGGGCAGCGTCCGAGAGCAGGCGCATGACCAGCCGCACCGGGTCGGCGGTCGGCCAGGCCGCGTCCACCGCCGCCTTGACCGGCCGGGTCCTGCGCACCGCCTCATGGGTCCGGTCGTCGACGGCCTCCCCCGCCGCCTCCATCCGGGACAGGATCACATGCGCGATGCGGTGACCGAGCATGGTGCGGCCGGCGCCGTAGCGGACGCCCCGGGCACGCAGTTCGCCGATCAGTTCCGCGATCTCGTAGCCGGGCACCCGCCACCGCCATGACCCCCGGGTGAGGATCAGGGGCTCGGCCGGTTCGCCCAGCCCAGCCCACAACGCCCGGTGCAGCACCTCCGCCATCCGGGCATCGCCCTTGATCCGCGCCGTCCGCGCCGGGTCGCTAGCCCGGACTGGCACGGTGGCCACCAGGTCGGGGACGGTCAGCTGGGCGACATCGGCTTCGCCGAGAGCCGGCAGGACACCCCGGATGTAGGACAGGAACGCCCGGTTCGGCCCGATCACCAGCACGCCGCCGCGCACCATCCGGCCGGGATGCGCGTAGAGCAGGTAGGCGACCCGGTGCAGCCCGACCGCGGTCTTGCCGGTCCCCGGCGCCCCCTGCACGCACACTGTCTCGCCGGCCACGGACCGGACAATGTCGTCCTGGTCGGGCTGAATGGTCGCCACGATGTCGCGCATCGGCCCCGACCGCGGCCGCTCGATCTCCGCGAGCATGATCGCGCTGACCGTGGGCCCGCCACCGGCCCGGCCCTGGCCGGCCCGGGTGAACTCCTCGTCCTCGTAGGCGGTGAGTTCGGGCCCGGCGAACCCGAACCGGCGCCGCCGTGCCAGGCCCATCGGGTCGGCCGCACTTGCCCGGTAGAACGGGCGGGACACCGGCGCCCGCCAGTCGATGACAACCGGGTGACCCTCGCCGTCGTGGATGTGGCGCCGCCCGATGTGGAACCGCTCATCCGGCAGCGCCCGGCCCTCCTGCCCGCTCCCGCCCGCGCCACCAGCCGCCGCAGCCGCCTGGCCGCCGGCCCCCGGCAAGGGGAGCCCGCTGCCCATAACGATGGCGCCGGAGTAATCGAGGCGCCCGAAGAACAGCGGCGTGTCGGGGAGATCCCGCAGGGCTTCCGCCCTGCGGTGCAGGTCGGCCTTGAGGTACTCCTCCGACACCCGGTCCCCGCCCATGGCGCGCAGCGAGAGCACGTTCTCACGCATGAGCCGCAGGTACTCACGGGAGCGGCGCAGATGGTCCCGTTCGGCGGCCAGAACGGGGTCAGCCGGGGCGGAAGGCCCGGTGGCGGCGGGCTCGTGCGGGGCGGGGCCGGGAGTGGCTGGTTCCGGCCGGTGTCCGCCGGAACTGACGGTGGTCCTGAGCGGCGGGGCTGTCTCACCAGCCCCGCTAGCCGGGGGCATGCGTCATCACCTCACTGGTCAAGGGAGATGGGCACAAGAGCCAGCAGCCTAGCAAGGCTGCACGGCTGTGGTCAGCTGGTTTTTTCCCCGGCGGCGGGCAGCGGCGCCGCCTCGCCGGCGGGCCCGGTCCACGGGAAGAGCCGCAGGACGTAGCCGGGGTCGACGGACAGGCCCAGCACGACGAACGCGCCCATGTGCCAAGTCACCGCATGACGCACTGCTTTGGCGATCTGAGCGGCGCGCCTGAGCGGCGTGCCACGGCACTCCCGCTGCGGCGCCCGCCGCTGCGCGAAGGCACTGGCCCGGGCCAGCAGGGCCCCCCGGCCCCGGGACAGCAGCCAGAAAC
>OFHK01000133.1_pt1 | contig 23550 bp, 20 predicted proteins | sample 1521951 | NCBI WGS metagenome assembly OFHK01 (sample SAMEA2468436, study PRJEB22500) | soil metagenome | biome: Glassland; feature: Farmland; material: Clay | place: Australia | collected 2013-01-31 | depth 0.55 m
GGCCGGGAGGGTGGAGGTCGGGGAGGGAGGAGGCGGTCTTGATCGCGGGATTTGGGGCGGCAGGCGCGGCGGGGAGATCGACCACGCCGTCGTGGATCCGGGCGCCGACGGGTTGCGATCCCTTGGCTTCGAAAGTGGGCAGCTTCATGGATTGTCCTCCCCTTTGACCGCGCCGAGAGTGGGGCGGGGCGAGCCTAGCCTTGCGCCGGACCGCAACTCAAGCCGCCTCAGCCCCACAGCGCCTTGGTGGCGAGCCGGGCGCCGGCGACCAGCGCCTCGAGCTTCGCCCAGGCAAGGTCCTCGGGGATGCGGCCGCCAAGGCCGCAATCGGTGCCGGCGATCACGTTCTCGCGCCCGCCGACCCTGCCGCGGCCGCTGACGCTTCCGGCCCGGCCGCCGAACGGCAGGTGGGACTCCCCCCGGGTGGTCGGGGGGGGCGGGCGGTTGTGTTTGGTCGGCGGTGAGGGGGGTGGGGGTGTTTGCCCCGGTGTGGCGGGGGAGGGCGACTAACCGGGCGTTTTCCCCGGTCACTTCCCGCCATATCCGGAAGGCCGGGAACTGTTCTTGCAGGCTGGCTAGTGCCTGCCCGGGTGTGGCCTCGGGCGAGCCGGAAGGCTCTGCGCCTTCTGAGTCACTGGGGTAGGCGGGGTTGCTGGCTGATTCCCGCTGGGCGGCGATGCTGTGGGCGTGGGCTGCCGCCGTGTGCAGTTGCTGGGCGGCGCGTACGAGTTGCTGTTTGTGGCTCATGAGGACACCGAACCTGGCCGGGGCTGGCGCGGGTAGCGCGTGCACGGGGGGCGGGTGTGTGCGCGGGGGGCGTGCACGTGCTGAACGGCTGGTTGCGATGCGTTGCACATGTGACACTGACAGCAGCGAGCACAGGGACGGGAGCCGAGGAGGCCCGGGTGGGGCGCAGGCCCAAGCCAGCCAACGAGCAGTTGCGTGCCCTGATCACCGAAGCTGGGGTGTCCCACAAGGGGTTGGCCCGCAGGGTTGTCGAGCTGGGGGCCGCCCGGGGGATACGTGGGCTGGCCTACGATCACAGTTCCGTGGCCCGCTGGCTTGCTGGTGAGCAACCCCGCGAACCCGTGCCGGAGTTAATCGTGGATGTGCTCGCCGGACTGGTGCAGCGGGCGGTGAGCACGGCGGATGTGGGCATGGCGGATAGCACGGTGGCCGCTGATGTGGGTCTGACGCTCGCCGCCACCTGGGCGCGGTGTGTAGCGGATGCCGCCACGTTGTGGCGAGCGGACCTGGAACGGCGGCGGTTCCTGGTGGAGTCCGCCGTTGCGGTGTCGGCCTCATCCGCTGTGGCCCTGCAATGGCTGGTCAGCCCCCCGCCACGGTCGCCATTGGGAACGGGGCGGCGGCAGGTCGGGGCATCTGACATTGACGCGATCCAGGAGGTCATCCGGTCCTACCGGGAATTGGACAACCGGCTTGGCGGCGGCCGGGTGCGCGGCGCCGTGGTCCAGTATCTGAACGGCGAAGTCGCGCCGCTGCTGAGCGAGGGGCGGTTCACTGCCGGCACCGGTGCGCGGCTGGCAGGGGCAGGTGCCGAACTCGCGCAACTGGCCGGGTTTTCGTTCGCAGAGCCCGTGTTCGCGTGATCTCATGTCTCTTCTAGCCCGCGTGGATCTTGAAGGGGTGGCGTGGTCTTTCGGCTGGGTCGGTGTCTCGATTGCCGGCCTGCTGGTGTGATGCACGTCATAGTCGGAGGGTTTCGGATTCGCGGGGCTGCCGTTGTCCTGATGCGTGCCGGATGGCGGTTACCAGCCGCTGGATGTTGTGCCGGTCGAGACCAGTGACGGCGTCGTTCAGGTCGACGGGGATGCCTCCGGCAAGGCTGGCCGCCAGTTTGAGGATTCGCCGTTCCCCGCTTGAGCAGGGCAGTTCGCCGACCGAAAGCGCGGTGGCCACGGCGTCCCAGTCGACTGCGGCCATCTGGGCGTCCTCGGGGGTGCTGGTGCTGCGGATGATGAAGCGGCTGGTGAAGTCGTCGCGGTGGAGGAAGGTGCCGTTTGCGATGAGCAGCCCGACGCCGGCTTCGAGGGGGTAGAGGCCGGCGGCGCAGGTGCGGAGCGCGGCGGCCAGGCTTGCCGGGGTCATGATGTCTCCTGGCTGGCGGGGGCGGTTCCGCCCGCGCGGCGGGGGGTGAGGCTGCGGACGTTGCCGGCTGCCGCGAGGGTCGCCTGCCTGCGGAGCCGGCTGATCTCGTCGTGCTGGGCGGCGAGCCTGGAGAGCGCCCGTGTCCTGAATTGCTCCAAGTCACGGATGGCTGCGTCGCGGTCGGCGAGCTTCTGCCTGAGCTCGTCGTTGCGCGCTTTCAGCTGGGTGATCCGGGCATCTCGCGGGTCGGGGGCGGTTCCGCTCCCGTGAAGCGCGGCGAGCCGGCGCTCGAATTCCTCTTTCAGGTGCGGGTAACTGCGGTAGAGCGCTGCCCGGGAGATCCCGGCCTGGCGGGCGAGAGTGGTGATGTCGCATTTCCCGTCCGGAGGGATGTCGCCGCGCAAGAGGGCGTCGGCCGCGGCCCGGGTCCGCTGCTCGGCCTGGCGGCGCTGTTCAGGACTGGTCCGCATGGTCACCTGCTTTCCCTGCCTCGGCAGCCGCGGCGTCGATGGAGGCCACGACGCGCCTGGCGCGGTCGAGTTCGGTCTGGAGACGAGTTCGCTCGGCTGTTCTGGTGCGGCCGAGCGAGCCGATGAAGGCGGTGGTGCTGGCGACGGCGTCTGCCCAGACGGGCCGGTGACAGGGATGGTGAGTGGCTTGCGGGCAGCGCGCCGAGTCGCACATTCCGGCCAGGGGCTTGCCGGCGGCGGGAGTTCCGGCCATCTTCAGGCAGAGCGCCCGGGACGGGTCGGTGAACCAGCAGTAGTTCGCCGCGGCAAGGTGCAGCACCTGAGCGCGCTTGCTGAGCAGGTTCAGGACGTGCTGGTCGCTGGCGACGACGCGGGGCGCGTCTGCGTCAGGGCCGGCCAGGTCCTTGTCGACGGCGGCGAAGAACTCGCTGAGCTCGCGTGCCCCGGGTCCGGCGGGCATGATGCCGTTCTGGTAGTTGCGGAACTCGGCGAGCACGACCTGGAGGCTGCGGTCGGCCTCGTCCTCGGCGATCTCGGCTAGGAACTTGCCCTGAGCGCCGCCGGGCCGGGCAGCGTAGCCTTCCGTGGTGGCGACGCTCACATGCTTGAGCGCGATCTTCGCGGCGAGCAGCCCTCCGGGCCGGTAGGCCAGCTCGCGGGCCAGGGTCCGGCGCAGCCTCCGCGGGTTAACGGCACCGTCCGGGATCGGGGTGAGGCCGAGGCGCTGGCCTGCGGGGCCGTTGACCCATTCCCGGAACCAGGAGTAGCGCAGGTCGAAGCTGAACCGGCCGAATACCAGGTCTCCGGGGACGCCGGTGAGGCGGCTGAGCTGTTCGGCGATGCCGATGGCGTCGTGGACGGCCTCGATGACCACCCATTCCTCGCTGGTACCGCCGAGCGGCTGCCCCTTGACGAGCTTGCTCCTGAGCCGGTAGCGGGTCATGCCGTCGCCGTGGTGGCTGGTGCTGCGGCAGCCGTGGCGCAGTTCCATCAGCTCGCTCTGGCGCATGCCGGTCAGTGCCGCGGCCAGCAGGAGGCATGCGGTGTGCGCGTAGCCGGTAAGGTCGCGGATTTCGCGCTCGTCCAGCGGCAGGGTCCACGGCGTGGTTCCCGTGTCGTCGGCGCGGGGCACGTGCGCGGCCTGGCGGCCCCACGGCTTGGCGGTGCCGACGATCGCGAGGGCCTGCTCGATCAGCGGCCGGATGGTGGCGAGAGCGGCCGGGCGGATCCTGCCGGTTCCTGCCTCGCGGGCCAGCGCGGTGAAGCTGACGTTCAAGAGCGGGTCGCCGGGGCTCCATCCCTGCCGCAGGCGGACACGGGCGGTGACGTCCCGGACCGCTTCCAGCGGCTGGCCCTCGTCGGCGTGGCGGCGCAGCGCCTGCTCGATCCGGCCGGGATCCGGGGCCGCCTCTCCGAGCCGGGCGTCCTCCCGTCGTTGCTGCTGCACTTGCGGCGGGAGCATCACCAGGTGCGGGGCAATGGTGCTGGTCATGTAGAGCGCCGCTGCCAGCAGCGGCTGGAGGATTTCCTGGCTCACGACGGGCGTCTTGTTCTCCGCGGGTGGCCGCATGCCGGCGACCTGCGAGGACGACCGGCCGTTCCAGGGGGTGAACCCGTCGCGGTAGCGGTCGGCGGACAGCAGCTCTCCGTAGCTGGCCAGCTCGATGATGGCGACGGCGGCCACGCGGGCTACGGACGCCTCCAGGGTCCCGATCACGGTCCCGGCGGCGTCCGTGCGCAGGCGCCGCCCGGCCAGGTAGCGGTCGCAGTGGTCTTGCGTCACGTCGCCGAGCGAGGGAACCTGCTGGGCAGTCAGCCAGTCCATCCACCTGGTCGTCTCGGCCAGCCGCCTGATGCAGCTTGACAGCGTCAGGGGGACCCGGAAGGCGCGCGGCAGGACCGCGACCTCGGGATGCCCGGGGGCAAGCCGGGCGAACAGGTACTCCTTGGCGGTCAGCCGCCACCGCGGGTCGCTGATGGCGGTGAAGTCCATACGGGTATAGGCCGGCCTGCTCATCTGCACGGACAGGCCGTCGACGTCGCCGAAGCGCCATACGTCGTCGTCGAACATGGCGGCGCGCCCGCGCGGGCGGAGCCGGAATCCCGCGGCCGCGCACACGTCGGCGCCTGCGAGGAGGCTGGCGCCAGTGCCGTGGCAGGTAAGTGCCTGCTGTGGCGTGGTCATGTCGTGCGCTCCTCCGGGCGCAGGGGGATCTGGTGGTCTGCGGCGTCGCCTGCCTCGGCTGCGGCTGCGGCGATCAGCGGGGCTGGGTAGCGTTCCAGGATCTGGGTGATCCGGGTGGAGTACGGGCCGAAGATGGCCATGAACTGCGCTGATGGCATCTGGTTCCACTGGCGGGCGAAGAACGCCTTCAGCCGCAGCAGGTTGGCGGCGTGCCGGGGAGTGAAGACGGCTAGCGGGCAGAGCAGGCAGACCCACGGCCTGGCTGGGCAGGGCTTGCCCGGCGGGCCGTGCAGCCCCGACAGCGGGTCGGCGCAGGCTGCGGCGAACACGTCCTGCTCGCCGCTCAGGAGCCCGGCGACCGTCGCGTCGTCCAGGTTCAGCCCGGCGACCAGGCCGGGATAGCTTGCCGCCAGCTCCGCGGCATCCTCATCGGCCAGGACCACCGGTGGGTGGGCCTTGCCGAGCAGGTCATGCTGGGCGTCCTCGATGATCGTGTCGAGCGCCGCCCGCTGCGCGGGCGTGGCGGCGGTCAGGTAGTGGTCACCCTCGACGGCCGGGGTGTGGTTCGGGTCGATCGCCGAGCGGGAGCTGCCGTGCCAGCGGGACCGGCCGCGCAGCGACAGGTAGGTCGTCCGGATCCTGCGCCGGTCCACCCTCAGCCCGTGACGGGCGGCCCACAGCTGGTGAGATGACACCCCGGTCGTGGTCTGCCAGCGTGACGGGCCCCCGTAGCTGTAGTAGAGCCACAGGCTGCCGCGCAGCGCGGCGGGGGCGTGCTCGCGGACCGGGGCGGAGTGCTCCAGCCACTGCTCCAGCAGCCGCACTGCCCGGCGCGGCAGCGTCCGGGACTCCGCTGCCGTCCGGCCCTTGACGTAGGCGAGCAGGACGGAGGCGTCCCCAGCCCAGTCGATGTCCCCGATCCCGAGCCCGGCGATGCCGTCGGGGACGATCCCGGTGTAGATGCCCAGCAGGAGGCGGTAGGCGATCACCACATTCACGCCGGGGAACAGCTCCTCGCTCGCGGCCCGCATCCCGCCGGCCCGCCTGGCGACCCAGGTCGCGCTGCGGCCAAGGTACTCGCCGGCCTGCACGTCGCTCAGCGGGCCGGTCCGCATCAGCAGCCACCGCTTGCTGGCGGGAGTCCACCCGCCGTCCCGGGGATCCTGGCCGGCGGCCGCCAGCCTCAGCGCCTGCCGGTGCCGGGCGAACGCCTCATCGACGTCATCGCGGCAGGCCTGGTGCAGCCGGGCCCATTCCTCCTCGGTGTAGGGGACCAGCGGGGAACTGGCCGGCTTCACCGCGAAATGGCGCCCGTCGGCCAGCGCGCGGGCGCCCGGCTGCAGTGCACCGCCTCCGCTGGCCACGTCGAAGGAGACCAGCATCCGCCGGGTCACCGATTCCCGGACATCGCCGGCCTGCATCCAGTATTCGGCCAGCAGCCCTCGGGACAGCTGGGCCGCGCCGCCGCCGGCACCGCGTTCCCTCACGAACCTGGCGATGTCCACGATGCCCTGCACGTAAGCGATCACGGTGCCCGGGGAATCGACGCTGCCGTGCGGGTGGACCAGCCCGGCCAGCCCCTCGAGCAGGTCGCGGACCAGCCCGGCCGGCTCAGCGGCAACAGCGCGCCGGAAACGGCGGCCGTCACTGAACACGCAGCTGATCCCGGCCGGGTTCTCAAGCAGCTCGGCCGGCATCAGGGCCGCCCTCCGCCCGTGCCGGGGCAGTTCTCATCGGTGAACTCCTCGTCGGCCTCACGCTGCGCGGCCTCGCTGATCAGCCCGGCATCCCGGCCGGCCCGCTCATAGGCATCGGCGTAGACGCGGGTCATATCCAGGCGGCGCAAGTAGGCCTCGGTGGTCACCACCGACGAGTGGCCAAGCAGGTCACGCAGCACCATCATCGGGTCCGCCTTGGCCAGATACAGCGCCAGCGCCGCATCCGGGCCATGACTGGAACCGGTCGCCGTCACCAGCCCGGCGGCCTGCGCGTAATAGCCGCTGACCAGCCGTTCCAGGGTCGCCAGCGCGAACGAGTGCCTTAGCCGGTGGGGATGAACATGCGGGAACCGCGGCTCGAAACGCCGCCGGATCCGGTCCGAGGCACGGGTGAACACGCTTTCCCACGCCGTGAACGGCCCGCCATCGGAGCGGACCGCCAGAAGGCAGGACCCGCCGCCGGGCGCGACCAGGCGGCAGCGCTGCCCGGGGCCGAGCTTGTCCCACCGGACCCGCCGGCCATTCACGCGCCCTCCGGCGGCGTCCGGCTCTGTCACCATCAGCGGCTCGCCCCACTGCGGCGGCGGCCGCCACCGCGACCCGCCGACCGCGGCGGCCCGGTCCAGCGCCGCGTACTGGTGGACCGCCTCCAGCGAGGCATGGTCGGCCCACGTCGTGCGGTACTTGCGGCCCTTCGTCACGCTGGCCGGGACAGGGAACGGCACCGGCAGCCGCCCCGGCGAGGACGGCAGCGGCGGCACCTCGTAAACCAGCAGGTAGGTGAACTCCTGCCGCCGCAGCCCGCTGGCCAGCGCCAGCTTCCCGACCGCGGAGTTGCGGGCCAGCTCCCGCCCCCGGTAGCCGCCATCGGGCAGCCCGTCCGGGCCGAGCCCGCCCAGCGCCCCGATGAACAACTCAGCGAAGTCCGGCTCCAGGTACCGGATCGTCACGTGCCGCTTCGGAACCCGGCGCCGGGCCAGGTTCACCTGAGCGTCCCGCCGCACGTCGCCGTACCGGACCTGCGCCTGCGCATAGCTGAACGGCACCCCGCTCGCGTGCCCCTCGGCCACCGCCCACTGGTAGAAGCACGACAGGACGCTCACGTGCCGGTTCCACGTCGTCGCCGCGAACCTCGCCTGCTCCGGCCCGTCCGCCCGGTGAACCGCGTACGCGCCGAGAACCGCCTTCAGGTCCTCACGGCCCGCGAACACATCCGTTCCGTGCTCCGAGCAGAACACCGCCCAGTCCCGCAGGACCCGGGCATACACAGCCCAAGTGCCCGGCGAGGGCGCACCGCTGAACGGCAGTTCCCGCAGCCACCGGTTCACCGCGACGCTCGGCCTCGGTCCTCCGTCGCCGTCGAACCGCAGGTCGTCATCCACCAGCACCGGCATCCCCTCGGGGATGGCGGGCCGGGCCTCGACATCCCAGGACTCCCAGCCCACGCTGGAAAAGAAAGTCAATTCCACGAGGGAGGACCCTACGAACGCGACACCACACCATGCAAAGCGAAAACACCCAGATCAAGGGTCAAGAGAGCAGGAAAAGAGACACTGCATCAAAGCGAAAGAAACCGGGTGGATGGCCTACGACGCGGGCCTGCAGGCGCAGCGATACCTGACACTGGCGCTCAGCTTCGCCCAGCACGCGGGCAATCCCGGGCTTGGCGCGGAAGTCCTTGCCGCCAAGGCCCACCAGGCTGTCTACCTGGCCCGCCCAGCCGAAGCGGTGGACCTGGCGCGTGCCGCGCAGTCGACCGCGCGGCGTGCTGGCCTGCCCACACTGCTGGCCGAATGCTCGGTCATGGAGGCGCACGGGCACGCGGCCAGGAACGACGCGCGAGCGTGCGCCGGGGCTCTGTCGGACGCCGAGGGGGCCTTCGGGCGGGCGGTCCGGGCTGATGACCCGGGGTGGCTGCGGTACTTCGATGAGGCGTACCTGGCTGCGCGGATGGGTCACTGTTTCCTCGCCCTGGGTGAACCCGGCCATGCTGAGCGGTTCGCGCGGCGCTCGCTGAACATGGACGGCCGGTTCGTACGCGGGAAGGCGTTCAACCTGTCGCTGCTGGCAACAGCGCTGGCCGAGCAGGATGACATTGAACAGGCGTGCACGGTGGGCCGGCGGGCGCTCGATCTGGCGGCGGGCCTGCGGTCGGCCCGCAGCGTCCGTTACATCAGGGACCTTCAGTCCGCACTGCGCCGCCGCGCGGACACCGCCGCGGTCCGGGCGTTCACTGCCCGGGTGGCTGAACGCCTGCCCGCAGCATCATCGCGTGCTGCACGCCGATGATCGTGCCTGCCCCCGCGATGTCCCCGCTGCCGATCATCGCGGCGGCCTCATCCAAGGGAACCCAGCGGACAGCGGCGGTTTCGTCTGCCGCAGGCGTGCGGACTTGGTCGGCGCCGCGAGCCAGGTAGAGGTCCTGCGGGAAGTCGGCGTTGCCGATCATCGGCTGATAGGACAGCACGAACCGGGCATCGCGGGGACGCCACCCGGTCTCCTCCTCCGCCTCGCGAACCGCTGCCGCCACCCCGTCCTCCCCGTCGTCGACGTATCCCCCGGGCAGTTCCCACACCCATCTATCGATGATGAACCGGTGCCGCCACATCAGCAGGATGTGTGAACCGGGATCATCGAGCACCACGACCATGACGCAGCGCGGCATCCGGAAGACGTACTGCGTGAACGTGGTCCCGTCCGGCAACTCAACATCGGCAAGACTCACGCGGATATGAGGGTTCTCGTCAACGAGCCGTTCACCGTGGATGACCCAGCGGGCGTGTTCTGTTCCGGTATCTCCTGCCACACGCAGTGACGCTACCCGAGGGGGTCTCACGTCCGCTGCCGCCAGACGCAGGCCGAGGGGCAGGGCGCTGGCCGGTCCGTGGGGCCGCCCACCTCCCGCCTCAGCCGGGACGGCGGGACTGGTTCGCAGCATCCGTGATCATGTGGGAGAATACCTGCATGACGTCCGGCCGGATTATTATCGGCAGGCGCGTCGGCACCTAGCGGGGCCAGGAAGAAACGGCCCGCACCCGCCGGCGCGCAGACCTCTCGCATCCCGCGAGGGGTCTTTTGCTTTGTGGCGGCAGGCGGTCAACCCAACTCCGGAGGAACGACGAGATGATGCCCGACGACGCATTCCATGTCTACGACACGACTCTGCGCGACGGCGCCCAGCAGGAGGGCCTGTCCCTGACGGTGGCCGACAAGCTGGCGATCGCACGGCGGCTGGACGAGTTCGGTGTCGGGTTCATCGAGGGCGGGTGGCCCGGGGCCATCCCGAAGGACACCGAGTTCTTCCGGCGGGCACGCACCGAACTTCAGCTCAAGCACGCGCGGCTTGCCGCGTTCGGCTCCACCCGCCGGGCTGATACCGCGGCCGCTGATGATCCGCAGGTCGCGGCGCTGCGCGAGTCAGGGGCGCCGGTGGTGACGCTGGTCGCCAAGAGCCATGAGCGGCATGTCCGGCTGGCCCTGCGGACCACGCTGGCCGAGAACCTCGCCATGATCGCCGACACTGTCAGCCACCTGCGCGCCGAGGGCCAGCGGGTTTTCCTCGACGCCGAGCATTTCTTCGACGGTTACCGCTCCGACCCGGATTATGCGCTTGAGGTGGTGCGGGCCGCGGTGGAGGCGGGCGCCGACCTGGTGGCGCTGTGTGACACCAACGGCGGCATGCTGCCCGGCGAGATCGGCGACGTGGTGGCGGCGGTCTCGGCGGCCACCGGCGCGCGGCTGGGCATCCACTGTCATGACGACACCGCCTGCGCCGTCGCGAACACCTTGATGGCTGTGGCCGCCGGAGCGACCCACGTCCAGGGCACCGCGAACGGCTACGGCGAACGGGCGGGCAACGCGAACCTGTTCAGCGTGGTCGCCGGGCTTCAGCTCAAGCAGGGCCGCGAGGTGCTGCCGGCGGGCTGCCTGCCCGAGATGAGCAGGGTGGCGCACGCCATCAGCGAGGTCACCAACGTCATCCCGGGCACACACCAGCCCTATGTCGGGTATTCCGCGTTCGCGCACAAGGCGGGGCTGCACGCCTCGGCGGTGAAGGTGGACCCCATGCTCTACCAGCACATCGACCCGGCCCTGGTCGGCAACGACATGCGGATGCTCGTCTCCGACATGGCGGGCCGGGCGTCGGTCGAGATCAAGGGCAAGCAGCTTGGCTACGACCTGTCGGAGGACAAGGCGACCGTCAGCCGGGTGGTGGAGCGGGTCAAAGACCTGGAAGCCCGCGGATTCACGTTCGAGGCGGCGGACGCGTCCTTCGAGTTGCTGCTCCGCGACGAACTCGCGGGGGAGCGACTTCGTCACTTCCAGGTCGAGTCCTGGCGGGTCATTGTTGAACGCCGCACGGGTGGCGAGGTGGTCAGCGAGGCCACTGTGAAGCTGCACGCCAAGGGCGAGCGCATTGTTGCCACCGGTGAGGGCAATGGCCCGGTCAACGCACTCGACAACGCGCTGCGGCTCGCGCTGGAACGCCTCTACCCGGAACTCGCCAGGCTCGAACTGGCCGACTACAAGGTGCGCATCCTGGAAGGCTCGCACGGAACCGGAGCGGTGACCCGGGTGCTCATCGAGTCGGGCGATGGCAGTGGCTCACCCAGCGGTACCTGGAGCACGGTCGGCGTGCACGAGAACATCATCGCCGCGTCCTGGCATGCGCTGGAGGAGGCCGTCACCTACGCGCTGCTCGGGGCCGGTCACCATCCCGGCGAACAGGGCTGACGCACCGGGCGCGGGCCGCCTGCCCGGGCCGCCTGCCCGGGCCGCCTGCCCGGGCAGGCGCAGCCAGGCCCGCTCGGCGGGTTTCACGGTCCTGGCAACTGCTTGGCGTGCGCAGGTTCAATGATCTGCAAAGGATGATGGCGATCTGCCCGGAAACGCCAGCTTGTGCAATCGTGATCGACCATACTCGGGCCTGTCACCACGGCCCACGCGGTAAATCGATTGGCGGCAGAACGCATGATGCCAGGGTTCTCGCTCATCCTTGTGGCGATCATGTCGCTCTTTGCGGTAACGCCATCGTCTGCGGCTTTTTATGCGGTAACGCCGTCGACTGCGGCTCCTGCCGCAAGCCCGGTGACCAGCAAGGTCTATATTACCTGGTACGGCTGGCCGGACAATGATCCGCCGGGTAACGCCATCGCCTACCCCAAAAACGGGGGCTTCCATGCCAGGCACAATGCGGCAGGCGGCACCGGCACCTATACCGATCCGATCACCCTGGCATCGGATAACCGGGAGATTCCCGTTGGCACTCGCGTCTATGTGCCGTTCGTCAAGCGTTACTTCATCATGGAAGATCAGTGCGTGGAGTGCCAGCACGATTGGGCGAAGTCCAGGAAATACCACTTTGATCTGTGGATCGGCGGGAAGGGAATGCCAGTACACACCGTGCTGGCACGGGAGAACGCACTGACCCGCAGCCTGGCAACTGTCATCGCGAATCCGCCGGCTGGCCTGCCTGTTGATTCGGCGCCCCTCATCTGAGCGTGGCAGCAGGCACGACGGTCCCGCCGCGGTCAGCCCCGGCGGGCTGACCGGCCAGGCTGGGGAGGTCAGGCTGGGGAGGCCAGGCTGGGGAGGTCAGGCAGCGACTGCGGCGCCACGCTGGGCGGTGGTGATGATCCAGGCCAGGACCAGGGCTTCCTCGCGCCAGGCGTCGTAGCGGCCGCTCCGGCCGCCGTGGCCGGCCGTCATCTCGGTCTTGAGCAGGAACGGGCCACCGTGGCCGGTGGCGCGCAGCCGCGCGATCCACTTGGCAGGCTCGTGGTAGAGCACGCGCGTGTCGTTGAGGCTCGTCACCGCCAGGACCGGCGGGTAGGTCTGGTCGCTGACGTTCTCATAGGGCGAGTAGGCCTTCATGTACGTGTAGACCTCCGCGTCCTCCAGCGGGTTTCCCCACTCCTCCCATTCGGTCACGGTCAGCGGCAGCGAGGGGTCGAGGATCGAGGTCAGCGCATCCACGAAAGGGACCTGGGCGACGATGCCGCCGAATGCCTGCGGTGCGAGGTTGGCAACCGCGCCCATCAGCAGCCCGCCGGCTGAGCCGCCGCGGGCGATCAGCCGCCCCGGGCTGGTCCAGCCCTCGTTCGCGAGATGCTCCGCACACGCCACGAAGTCGGTGAACGTGTTCATCTTGCTGAGCGTCTTGCCATCGTCATACCAGCGGCGCCCCATTTCGCCACCACCGCGGATGTGCGCGATGGCGAAGACAAAGCCGCGATCGAGCAGCGACAGCCGCGGGATCGAGAAGCTGGGGTCCATGGAGGCCTCGTAGCTCCCGTAGCCGTACAGGACCAGCGGGGCGGTGCCGTCGCGGGCAGTGCCCTTCCGGTGGATCAGGGAGATGGGGATGCGCGTGCCGTCGCTGGCGGTCGCCCATTCGCGGCGCTGCTCGTAGTCCTGCGGGTCGTACGCGCCCGCACCGGGCAGCGGGAGCACCGGCCTGCGTTTGAGCAGGGTCAGCTCGCCGGTTTCCAGGGCCGCGTCGTAGACCGAGTCGGGGGTGGCCAGCGAGCCGTAGTGGAACCGGAACAGGCGCGAGTCATATTCCGGGTTGGCGCTGGGGAACACCTGATACAGCGGCTCGGGGAAGGAGATCTCGCGTTCGCCGCCGCCGGCGTCGATGATCCGCAGCCCGGTGAGACCGTTCCGGCGGAAGTAGATCACCAGGTGGCCGGCAAACGCATCCACGTCGAGCAGCCGGGTGTCGTCACGGTGGGCGGCGACCGGGGTCAGATCGGCCGGGCCGGCCAGCGGGGCCTTGCCCGGTGGGCCGGCTACCTCGACGGTGGCCAGCTCGAAGTTCAGTGCGCCGTCGTTATGAAGAATCAGGAGCCGGCCGCTGCCGTCGGGGGCGAGCTGGTGCTCGACCGAATACTCCACGCCATGGCGCCGCGGTAGCACCACGCGTGGCGCCGCCGTCGGCTTGGCAGCATCGAGCAGCGCCACCTCGCTGGTCAGCTTGCTCCCCGACGAGATGCGCAGGTAGCGCTCGCTGCGGGTCAGCCCGACGCCGATCCAGAACCGCTCGTCCCGCTCCTCCACCACGATGACGTCCTCAGCTGCCGGGGTACCGACCAGGTGGCGCCACACCCGGTAGGGACGCCAGGCCGCGTCCACCGTGACGTAGAAGAGCGCGGACCCGTCCAGGGACCACGCGCCGCCGTAAAACGTGTCCGGGATCTCGTCCGGGGCGGTCTCCCCCGTCAGCAGATCCTTCACCCGCAGCGTGAAACGTTCTGAACCGGCGAGGTCGGTGGAGTAGGCGAGGAGCCTTCCGTCCGGGCTGACCGTGAAGGTGCCCAGGGAGAAGAACGGTGAGTCCGCGGCCAGCTCGTTGCAGTCCAGCAGGACTTCCTCGCCCGGCAGCGGCGCGCCGTCCTCCGTCCGGGGCGGCCGGACCTGGTCCGGCTGAACGGGACACCGGCAGTGCACCGCGTACTGCTGGCCCTCGATCGTCCTCGTGTAGTACCACCAGCCGCCCTTGCGGGCGGGCACCGACAGGTCGGTCTCCTGGGTCCGGCCCTTGATCTCTGCGAAGACCGCCTCCCGCAGGCTGGCCTGGCCCGCTGTCATCGCGGCCGTGTAGGCGTTCTCGGCCTCCAGGTACGCGATCGTCTGCGGGTCGTCCTTGCCCGCGAGCCAGGCGAACTCGTCGATGAACGTGTCGCCGTGATGGGTCCGCGCGTGCGGGATCCGGCGGGCGGGCGGCGGCTCCGGGTGATCGAGAGCCGGCTGCCCTGGTGCGGCGTCTTGCATGATGCTGGCGGGGACTGGGGTGGAGGCCGGCTTGCTGCTCATGCGCGCAGTCTACGGGCGGCCCCGGCCGGGACCTGTGCCCCGCAAGATCGCCATGGCCGCGTTGTGCCCGCCGGTTCCGCTCACCCGGCCGCCCCGGCGGGCGCCCGCCCCGCAGACCAGCACCCGTGGGTACGCCGTCTCCACTCCCCAGCGGCCCACGTCGGCCGGGTCATCCGCGAACGGCCAGGCCAGATCCCCATGCCAGATGTGGCCCCGGGCAGCCCCACCTCGGCCTCCAGATCGGCCGGGGTCTTCACTTCCAGGCATGGCCGCCCGTCCGCGTCAGGGAGCAGGCACCCGGCCAGCGGTTCGGCGAGCACGGCATCGATGGAGCCAAGCGTCGCCACCAGTGCCTGCTCGCGGGCGCCGGCCGGATCGGCCGGGAACAGCCGGGCGGGCATGTGCAGGCCGAAGACGGTCATCGTGTGCGCGCCGGCCCCGGCCAGGCCCGCACCCAGGATCGACGGATCGGTGAGCGAATGACAGTACGCCTCACAGGGCGGCCGGGCCGGGATCTGCCCCCCGGCGGCCTGCTGGTAGGCGGTATCGAGTTCCGCGTAGCCCTCGTTGACGTGGAAGGTCCCAGTGAACGCGTCCCGGCTGCTGACGGCGGCATCCCGCAGGGCGGGCAGCCGGGCCAGCACCATGTTGATCTTCAGCTGGGCGCCCTCCGGTTCGCCGGCCGGCGCTGCCCCCGCAGGCACTTCGCCAAGCAGCCGGGCCAGCGTGGCCGGCGCGGGCCAGGTAGGCGGCCGCCACCAGGCCGTTGTGGCCACCCCCGGCCACCACCACGTCATAACGAGAGCTGAGCATGCGCCCAGTGTGCCCGCCGGGAACTGCCTCCCGCCCGCAGCCGTGGTGGGTTTGGGCTGCTCCCGCGGCCCCTATCGACCACGTCGTGGGCAGGGGGCGCCTCGCCCGGGGGGCGTGTAGTCAGTTTGGGCTGCTCCTGCGGCCCCAATCGACCACGGCCAGCCTGGCGTGGGCAGGTCGTGGTCAGTCTGGGCTGCCGCCTGCCCAAACTGACCACGCCGCACCCGCTAGCGTGAGGGTCATGGATGACAAGGAGATCCTGGGTCACATCGGCGAGCTCATCAGCACCGAGCACGACCTGCGCACCCGGCTGGCCTCCGGGCAACTGTCCAGCGAGGACGAGCGGGAGCGGCTGGCTTCGGTTGAGGAATCACTTGACCAGTACTGGGACCTGCTGCGGCAGCGCCGCGCCCGGCGTGAATTCGGTGAGGACCCGGCGCAGGCGCGCGTGCGCCCGGCTGCGGAGGTGGAGGGCTACCAGCAGTAAGCCGCCCGCGGCCACCCCGTTCGTCTCAGTAGGCTCTGGAGCGGCAGGCTTACAACACGATCGGGACTCCTGCGGCGTGCAGGCGCGCCGCTGACTGCTGGGGGGACGGGTGCGCATCGCCAGGTTCGCAGTTGGTGACGAAGTCGGCTACGGCGTGGTCGGCGAAACCCGTGGCGACGGCGTGACGGCCAGCGGCGAGCAGGTCATCGCGGAAGTCAGCGGCCATCCCTTCGGCCCAGGGCCCGACGCCATCCGGCTCACCGGGGTGAGCCACCTGGTCGCCGATGTCAGGCTGCTGGCGCCGGTGCTGCCCAGCAAGGTGGTCGCGGTCGGCAAGAACTACGCCGAGCACGCCCGGGAGATGGGTGGCGAGCCGCCCGCGGAGCCCGTTTTGTTCCTGAAGCCTTCCACCGCCGTCTGCGGTCCGGGGGACCCCATCCGGTACCCCGCCACGCTGACGGAGAGGGTCGACTATGAGGGGGAACTGGCAGTCGTCATCGGCAGGCTCTGCCGCGACGTGCCAGCCAGCCAGGTGGCCGGGGTGATCTTCGGGTACACGTGCGCCAACGACGTCACCGCGCGTGATCTGCAGGCCCGCGATGGCCAGTGGACGCGGGCGAAAGGCTTCGACACGTTCTGCCCGCTCGGCCCGTGGATCGAGACCGACGCCGACCCGGCCGGCCTGGAACTGACCACGTCGGTGAACGGCGAGATCCGGCAGCGGGCCAGGACCTCGCAGTTGCTGCACGATGTGCCCGCCCTGGTGGCCTATGCCAGTAGCGTGATGACGCTGCTTCCCGGTGATGTGCTGCTGACCGGGACGCCCGCCGGGGTCGGCCCGCTGACGATCGGAGACGAGGTTTCGGTGACCATCGAGAACATCGGCACGCTCACCAACCCGGTGGCCGGCCGTGACTGACAACGGCACCAGGCCGGGTGAGGTGAGGGTGCGGTTCGCCCCTTCACCGAGCGGTGACCTGCACGTGGGCAACATCCGGACCGCCCTGTACGACTGGGCGTTCGCCCGCTCGACCGGCGGGACGTTCGTGCTGCGGATCGAGGACACCGACCAGAGCCGGGTGAAGCCGGAGTACATCGATTCGGCCCTGGACACGCTGCGCTGGCTGGGGCTGGACTGGGATGAGGGGCCGGGGGCCGGCGGGGTGTTCGGCCCGTATCTGCAGAGCGAGCGGCTGGACATCTATGCCGAGTGGGCCGGCCGTTTCCTCAAGGAAGGGCACGCCTACCACTGCTACTGCAGCCAGGCCGAACTCGACGGGCGGCGGGAAGCCGCCAGGAAGGCGGGCGGCCCGAGCGGCTATGACGGGCACTGCCGCGACCTCACCGCGGCTCAGGTCGCGGCGTACCAGGCGGAGGGGCGTCAGCCCGCGGTCAGGTTCCGCATGCCTGACGGCTCGACCACGTTCACCGACCTGGTCCGCGGCGAAGTCACCTTCGACCACGCGCATGTGCCCGATTTCGTCCTGGCCAGGGCCGACGGCGCCCCCCTGTACACACTCGCCGTCGCGGTCGACGACGTGCTCATGAAGATCACCCACGTGGTGCGCGGCGAGGACCTGCTGTCCTCCACGCCCCGCCAGATCGCCGTCTACCAGGCGATGGGCGTCCCGGAGGCACAGTTCCCGGTCTTCGCGCACCTGCCTTATGTGCTCGGCAAGGACGGCCAGCGGCTTTCCAAGCGAAACGGGGTTGTGTCGGTCAACTGGTACCGCGGCCAGGGCTTCCTGCCGGAGGCGATGTGCAACTACCTGGCGCTGCTGGGCTGGTCGCCGGGGGAGAACCGGGAGTCGTTCACGATGGCCGAAATGGCCAGCGAGTTCGACCTGGCCCGGGTGAACAAGAACTCGGCGCAGTTCGACGTGCGCAAGCTGGAGTCGATCAACGGGGACAAGATCCGTGCGCTGGAGCCCGCCGATTTCGTGAACCGGATCACGCCGTTCCTGGCCGGGACCGGCCTGGTCGCGGACCCTCCCGCGGCGGCCGATGCCGAACTGATCGCCGCCGCCGCCCCGCTCATCCAGGAGCGGATCGCCACCCTCGCCGAGGCCGCCGGCATGCTCGGGTTCCTCTTTGCCGACGAGGCGGAGTTCAGCATTGACGAGGACGCGGCGCGCCTGCTCACCGCGGAGGCGGAACCTGCCCTGGCGGCCGCCGAGAACGCGCTGTCCGGCCTGGAGGTGTGGACGGCGGAGGTCATCGAACTCTCATTGCGAACGGCTCTGGTGGAAGGACTCGGGCTCAAGCCACGAGTAGCGTTCGGCGGTGCGGTCCGGGTTGCCGTCACCGGGCGGCGGGCCGGGCCGCCGCTATTCGAGTCGATCGAACTGCTCGGCCGGGACCGGGCACTTGGCCGGCTGGCCCGGGCGCGGGTGATGGCCCTCGGGGGCGATGACCCCGGGGAGTAGCGCGGCCGGGAAGGTCTGCTCCCGCTTTGGCCGCTGGGCTGGGTTCGGCTAGACTACGCAGGCGCGGAGCGGGCCGGTGGCTCGCTCCGATGGGGTATGGGGTAATTGGCAGCCCGACGGGTTCTGGCCCCGTTAGTCTAGGTTCGAGTCCTGGTACCCCAGCTGAGGCGGCGGAAGCTGCTGGCTGGCCCGTGGCCCGCTGGTGCCCGGGCCAGCTATATGTGGCGGTGCCCGGTGGCTGTCTGGCCGCCGGTTTTCTCTTCTGTCAGATGCGGCTGCGCCGGTTGCGCCCGCGCTCATGCCCGGACAAGCGCAGGATGAGCAGCAGGACGATGGCGCCGATCACCGAGCCGATGATCCCCGTGGGGTGGACCCGGCGGATCGACAGGGTGTGGTAGAAGATCAGGTTCTGCAGGAATCCTCCGACGAAGGACCCCAGGACACCGAGCGCGATGGTGCCCAGCAGCCCGATCGGGTCCCGGCCGGGCACGAGCAGCCGCGCGATGGCGCCGGCGATCAGCCCGACGATGAGCAAAATGATGATGAACGTCAGCATGCGGGGACAACTACCCCCCTTCGGGGCCGCCATGCGGGAGGGCCCGCGCGTGCCGGGTGATCTGGTGGCACCCCGGCGCCGGGCCGGCGCTCGGTTTGGCGTGGCTCGTCAGAGTGCGCTACGGTTCTTGCGCTGGCCCCGTCGTCTAGCGGCCTAGGACGCCGCCCTCTCAAGGCGGTAGCGCCGGTTCAAATCCGGTCGGGGCTACTCACCGAAGTAGCAGGTCAAGGGCCTGATCGCTTTGTCAACAGCGATCGGGTCCTTGATCGTTTGTCACTGGTTTGTCATCGAGCCCTGCCGTCACGGGGCGGCAGCAGGCGCCGCAGGAAGGGTGCCAGCGACATGCCGGGGTGCGGCAGCGCTGTGGCGCGGCGTGCTCGTCGTCACACCGGGCTGCGGCTCGCCAGGGACGCCCACCTCCGTTGTAGTGAGTAGTGAGGCCGGTGAAGGTTCCGTCCTCAAAGTTCGGGGTGAACTGGCCGACGAACAACTCGGAGCCTTGCCTCGACGTCGACACAGTGACATCGGTCTCGGTGGAACCAGTGTCCGTACTGCTAGTCCACATTGCGTCCGCGAAAGCTCGGTGGAATCTGAATACATGCACCTGGCCGGCCGCGGCGCCCGCGGGCCCGGCAAGGGCCAGCACGGTGAGCCCCGCAACTGCCAGCCCGAGAAGTGCCCGTCTCATCGGCCCATCCCTCCCGTCGGCAGAGGTCCCCCCGCCCATTCCTGCACAGGCGGTCCCGTGGTAGGTGCTATTGGCTGCGTCCTGCCGCTTCAGCGCGATGGAAGGTGAGAGTCGAAGGTCCCGCATCCGTTAACTGGGACCGCCTGCCCGCTCATCCTCCCGGCTCCTGATGGGGCGCACACTCACGGCAGCGGCGGAAGCGGTGGCCGGCCGTGCTCGAGGTCCTGGCCGCCGCGATCGCTGCCGCATTTGCCCCAGCCGTGGTGGCGGCGTCCACCCGCCGTTCCTCCTTCACCCGGGCGTGTTCGTGCTGGGCCCGCCCGTGGGGCGGGTGGCCCTCCCGAACGACCGGGTCGCCCGGCTCGAGGGAAGGTCCTCGCGTGGCAGGCTCGGGCTGCTGATCCACTCGACCGCCGGCTTCATCGACCCCGGCTGGGACGGGCACGTGACGCTCGAGCTCTCGAACGTCGCCAATCTGCCGATCACGATCTACCCGGGCATGAAGATCGGCCAGATCTCCTTCATGCAGATGACCGAGCCGGCGGCGACGCCGTACGGCTCGGAGGAGAGCGGCTCGAAGTACAAGGGCCAGCGCGGGCCGACGGCGAGCCGCTGGAATGCCGGGAGTGCGTGGTCTCAACCCATCCGGGCCATTTTCTCGGCATGGTCCCCGAAGGGGCGTTGAAACCGGCCTTCCGCAAGCGCCTTCGGGGGCTCGAAGAGACTGTCTCGGCGTTTATCCTGTATGCTGCGAGCGACGGGCACTGCGAGGCTCTGGAGGGGACCAACCTCCTTTTGGGCCGGTCGGCGGCAGCCGGTTCGTCCTGGAACTCCGAGCTCGCCGCTCGGCCGCTGTTCGTAACGGCAAGTTCCGTCGGCGGACAGGAGACGGTTCCCTCCGGGTGGGTTGCCATCTGTCCCGCCCGCTGGCAGGAGACCGCCGCATGGAGCGGCGCCGGCCGCGACCGGCGCGAACCCGACTATCGGGAGTTCAAAGAGCGGGTGGCGGCGGATTTGCTGGAGCGCATTCGGCGCCAGGCCCCGGAGGTGGGTGAGGGGGCGCGGGCCGTGGCCGTGGCCACGCCGCTGACGCTTCGGGACTTCGCCGGCAGCCCGGCGGGAGGGCTCTACGGAGTCAAGCACAAGGTCGGACAGTACAACCCGCAGCCGGCCGTCCGCATTCCGGGGCTCTACCTCACCGGGCAGGCCACCGCGGCCCCTGGCGTGCTCGGAGCGGCGATTTCGGCCTTTCTCACCTGCGGACACCTGTTCGGGCACGACTCTCTGCGAAAAGAGGTTCTGGCATGTCGCTGAAAAGAGTGGTCATTACCGGCGTCGGGGCGGTTTCGCCCTTCGGCCGAGATGCCGCGGCTCTGGTCGCAGGCCTTTTGGAGGGCCGCAGCGCCGTGCAGACCGTTACGGCGCTGGAGCGCATCGGAGGTCTGCGCACCCGGGTTGCGGCCCCTGTAAGCGGGATCGATCCCAAGGAGATCCCCCGCAAGCATCGCCGCTCCATGTCGCCCATGTCGATCTTTGCCACATTGGCCTGCCAGGAGGCCCTGGCCCAGGCGCGCCTCTCCGCAGGAGAAATCGCCGACGGCCGGCTCGGCATCGCCATCGGTTCGACGGTGGGAAGCACCCAGGCAAGCGAAGACTTCTTCCGCGATTTCTTCACCGACCACAGCCTGGAGAGGATGCGGTCGACCCTCTTTTTCCAGATCATGAACCACAGCGTCGCCGCCAACGTGGCCCAGGTGCTGGAGATCACCGGCCGCCTGCTGGCTCCCGCCTCGGCCTGCTCCACCGGTTGCCAGGCCATCGGTTACGGCTACGAGATGGTGGCTTGCGGCCGGCAGGAGATGATGCTGTGCGGCGGGGCCGACGAGGTTCATCCCCTCACCGCCGCCACCTTCGACGTCATGCATGCCGCGTCGACCGGCCACAACCAATCCCCCCGCCGAACGCCCCGACCCCTTCACCCCGACCGCCACGGCGCCCGGTGCGCGGAGAGGGCCCGGCGCCGCCTGCCCGCGTCGCGCGCCTCGTCGGTCGCCCGGGGAGCGCAGATCCTTGCGGAGCTCGGCGGCTTTGCCACGGCGTCCGACCCGAGCAACATCGCCAACCCCGATTCGGGAGCGATGGAGCGCTGCATGCGGCTGGCGCTCGCCGACGCCGGGCTGGAGCCGGCCCAGGTCGACTACGTCAATGCCCACGCCACCGCCACCGCCCAGGGCGATGTCGCCGAGAGCGAGGCGATCGGCCGCCTCTTCGGCGCGAAGGTGCCGGTGAGCAGCTACAAGGGGCACATGGGGCACGCCATGGCCGCCAGCGGATCGCTCGAGCTGATCGCTGCCCTCGAAACGATGAGGCGGGGGGTTCTGGTCCCGACCCGGAACCTGGAGAACGTCGATCCGGCCTGCGGCGGCATCCGCCACCTGACCGCGATCGAAGAGGCGTCCGTCGCGGTCTTCATCAAGAACAACTTCGCCCTCGGGGGCGTCAACTCTTCGATCGTGGTAAGGAGATACCCGCATGACTGACCAAGAGATCATCGACCTCATCAACAGTTCGCTGGCCGAGGAATTCGAGCTCGATCCCGCCGACATGGCGCCGGACGCCAACATCTACGAGGACCTCGGTCTCGACAGCCTCGACACCGTCGACATGGTGGTGGTGCTCGAGGGCGCCTTTCAGTTCAAGATCCGCGAAGAGGACGGGATCCGCGAGATCCGCACTCTCGGCGACATCCACCGGTTCGTCATCGACAAGAAGCGTTCGGCGAAGCGCCAGACGGCCTGAGACGTGGCTCTGGAGGTGACGATCTTGCCGGAGAGACTCCCGAGAGCGCGTCGTGGATTCTGGCGCCGCCTGCCGGCGGTTTCCATGACTTTGGCGGTCTATCCGCTGCTCGTTCTCTGGACGCTCCTGGGCGTGGCGCTCTTTCCGGCGCTGTTCGCGCTCTGGAAGTCGGTCACCCGCTGGGATTCCGGGCGCATCATGCGCCATTTCATCTGGCTTTACGGACGCGGCTGGGTTGCCGTCGTCTCTCCCGTCGTGCGCTTCCGGCGCCAGGGGCTGGAGCCCCTTCGTCTCGAGCGGCCGAGCATTCTGGTCGTCAACCATCTCTCGTTCTTCGACACCTACTGCATGGCGCTGCTGCCCTTTCACGACGTGACCTTCGCCGTGCGGGCATGGCCTTTCCGCATGTTCTGGTACGGACGCTTCATGCGCCTGGCGGGCTATCTCGACGTCGAGAGCGCCGGTTGGGACGAGGTGCGCGCCGCCGGAGAAAAGACGCTGGCGGCGGGGGGGCATCTGCTGTTTTTCCCCGAAGGGCACAGAAGTCGCGACGGCCGGCTGCGGCGTTTCTACAGCGGCGCCTTTCGGCTGGCCGAGGCGGCCGCCGTCACCGGGCGCATGGCCGCGGCGCTGCGCGGGGATCCGGCCATCCTCATGTTCGACGAGCCGGTGAACGGGCTGGACCCGGAGGGGATCCTGTGGATCCGCAACCTGATGAAGGCGCTGGCCGCCGAGGGGCGGACGGTTTTCGTCTCTAGCCACCTGATGTCAGAGATGGAGAACACCGCCGACCACCTGCTCGTGATCGGCCGCGGCAAGCTCATCTCGGACTGCACGACCGCGGAGTTCATCGCGGCCAACTCCCAGCAGTCGGTCCGGGTCAGGACGCCGCAGCGCGACCAGCTCGCGGCGGTGGCCTCGGCGGCTGGCGCGACGCTGCGCGACGACCAGGGCGGAGCGATAGTCCTGCTCGGGCTGACCCCGGCGCAGGTGGGTGACCTGGCGTTCGAGAACGGGATCAGGCTGCACGAGCTGACGGCCGCGCATGCCTCGCTGGAGCAGGCATTCATGGAGCTCACCGCGTCCAGCGTCGAGTTCCACGCCGGACTGCCCGTCGGCTCGGGCACCCGGGAAGAAGCGCACGCGGGAGAGGTGGCCTGACATGGCGACAACGGCGACTCACGAACGGCTCGTCGGCGGCGCGGTCGCCGAGCATCCGGTCGGCCGGGCAGGCTTCCTCGGCGCCGTCCGCTCCGAGTTCACCAAGATCCGCTCGGTCCGGTCGACCTACTGGACCTTGCTCGCGCTGGTCATGGCGTGCGTCGGAATCGGCGCCCTGTTCAGCTGGGGCCGGTCCGGCCAGCCCGACCGGCTCCTGCACGGCGAGGGCAGATTCGGCCGCGTTGGGGGCAGCCCGGTCAAGGCGCACATCATCGCCGCGCAGGCCGCTGCTGACATTCACCAGCACGCGGTGAGCATCAGCC
>OFHK01000134.1_pt1 | contig 23548 bp, 24 predicted proteins | sample 1521951 | NCBI WGS metagenome assembly OFHK01 (sample SAMEA2468436, study PRJEB22500) | soil metagenome | biome: Glassland; feature: Farmland; material: Clay | place: Australia | collected 2013-01-31 | depth 0.55 m
GCGGCGGGGCTGGGTCTGCCGAGGCGAGGGTGACGGTGTCGCCGGGCGGGTGCTGGCCCAGCGCCACCTGGAGGCCGGACGGGGAGGAGAGGGGGTGACCGCCGGCCGATGGGATGACGTGGCCTGCTGCCAGGCCGGCACCGTCGGCGGGTGAGCCGGGGACGACCCCGGAGACCACCGCCCCTGAGCCAGCAGCGATGCCGCTGGCAGCGGCGGTGTCCTCGGACATGATCGCCACACCGAGGAACGCGGTGGCGCCGGTGTGCACCGTGGCGGAGGATCTGCCCGCCTCGATCTGGCTGGCGATGGCGGTCGCCTGGTTGATGGGGATGGCGAACGCCTCGGTCCTGGTCTGCCCGGACTGGATCTGGAACCCCTCGGTGCTGGCTCCGTCTACCCGCCCTGCGGTGTTGATGCCGATCACCTGCCCCGCGGTGTTGACCAGCGGCCCACCCGAGTCACCCGGCTGGATGGCAGCGTTGTGGTGGATGAGGCCGGTCAGCTGCTCGGCGGTGCCTGACGACTGGTCCGCCGCGGTGATGGACGCACCGAGGCCGGTTATCGTGCCGGTGACGACCGACGGGGTACCGCCCTTTCCGCCGGCGTTGCCCAGTGCGACCACCTTCTGGCCGACCGCGGCCCTGGTGGAGTCGCCCAGGGTCACGGTCTTCAGACCGGACGCCCCGCGCAGTTGCAGGACCGCGATGTCGTGGCTCTGGTCGTAGCCGGTCACGGTGGCCTGGTAGGTGCGGCCGTTGCCGACATCGGTGACCGCGATCGACGTGGCGCCCCTGATGACGTGGTTGTTGGTCAGCACCTCACCCGATGGCGTCAGCACCAGGCCGGTGCCGGCCGCCTGGGCCTGCTGGTAGCCGAGGGTCGTGACGACATCGACCAGGCCTGGATCTGTCTGCGCGGCAATCTGGGACGTAGTCAGCGCGGAACTGCCCGAGATGGCCTTTCCTCCCCATAGCCCGCCCGCCGTTCCTCCCCATAGCCCGCCCACCGTGAGCAGGCCAGCGATGACGATCGCGCCCGCTGCCAGGAAGCGGCGCCGGCGCGGGTGCCGGACATGCCCGCCCGGGCCTTCGCCGCCACCGCCGTCGCCGGGCGGGCTGCCGGGACCGGGCGGCCCGCCCGGGCCGGGCCAGCCTGCTGGTGGTGACGCCCCCCATTGCCCCTGCCCCGCTGGGAGCCGTGGATCGTAGATCGTGCTCATCGGGATATGCCCCCTTGGTACGCCACATTCGTCCTGCCGTACTTCTACGGTGGCTCGCAAACCTGGGGGGAAACTGAGAGCAAACTGACTGCGGGCAGGGTTCCGGCAAGCCTGCGGGCCCACGCCGCCACCCCGCCGGGCCAATCCCCTGGGATCACCGCAAGCTTGGGGAATATGGCACAGCGGCAGCGGTTGGATCCGGGCATGAGGGCTGTTGGGGTAACCGAGTTCGGCGGGCCGGAGGCGTTGCGCATCGTGGAGCTGCCAGGCCCGGTGGCCGGGCCCGGCCAGGTGCGCATCCGGGTGCATGCGGCAGCGGTGAATCCGACCGACACCGGGGTGCGCAGTGGCGCGCGGCCTGACCTGTACAAGGACGTGCCACCGCCCTACGTGCCGGGGATGGACGCCGCCGGTGTGCTCGAGCAGATCGGCGAGGGCACCAGCACGGACCTGCGGATCGGCGATCACGTGATGGCCATCGTGGTGCCCGCGGGCTCCCATGGCGCTTATTCGGAACGGATCGCGGTCCCGGCTGAGTCCGTCGCCCGGGTGCCGGCCGGCGCGAGCGACGTGGCGGCGGCGACACTGCCGATGAATGGCCTGACTGTACGGCTGGCTCTCGACGTCCTCGGCCTCCGGCCGGGGCAGACGCTCGCGGTCACCGGGGCGGCCGGCGCGGTCGGCGGTTACGCGGTGCAGCTTGCGAAGGCCGAGGGCCTGTTCGTCATCGCGGACGCCTCACCAGCCGATGAGCAGCTCGTCACCGATCTGGGAGCCGACGTCGTGGTCAGGCGGGGTGAGGATTTCAGCGAGCAGGTCCGGGAGGCAAGCCCGGATGGGGCTGACGGGGTCATCGATGCCGCCCTCCTCAATGACGCGGTGGTCGCGGCGGTACGTGACCGTGGCCGGATCGCGACGCTGCACGGTTTCCGGGGCGAAGAGGAACGAGGCATCGCCTTTTATCCGGTACTCGTCCGCAGCTACGCCCATGAACAGTCAAAACTCGACCGGCTGCGCCAGCAGGCGGAGGACGGCATCCTCACGCTCCGGGTGGCACGCACATTCCCGGCCGAGCAGGCCGCCGAGGCTCACCGCATCCTGGAAGCGGGCGGCACCCGGGGCCGGCTGGTCCTGGAGTTCTGACCGGAAAGGCGCGGGAGTTCCGCCACCTCGGGCGCCCTGTCTTGCAGCAGCCGGCGGGCGGTCCTAGCTGCCCGGCCTGACGACAAAACTGCCGATGCCGTGAACTGTCTCGATCAACCCCTCTTCCCGCAATGCTTCGAGCGCCTGACGCACCGTCCCCATAGCCACGCCGTACTCCTAGGACAGGCACCGCTCTCCCGGCAGCTTGCCGGACAGTTCCCCGCGCTCGATCTGGCCGCGCAGGATGTCGGCGACTTGCCGCCACCGGAGCACGGGGATGTTGGGGTCGATGATCACGGGAGGACGGTAACTGACTAGGGACAACATCATTTCACTTGATATCTGGAGACGGCGAGGTACTGCACTTCAGCCCGGCCGAGTGGGCGGAGCCTCTCTGGGAGAGATCTGCGAAACCCGTCCAGCCTGCGGTAAGGCTGGACCGTTGGTCAGGGCAGACCCCAGGTTTTCTTGATCGTTACCCCCGGCAGCCGGTGCACACCAGTGCTGGCTAAGCGGCTAGTGACTCGAACAGATGTTCACTATGGGCTGACTTGCTGTCAGGTAAGGCTTTGCTGGCTGCTGGGCATACTTCTGCCCCCACTGTGCGTCAATACTTTGTAGAAGATCGCGCTTCGTGCGCGGTGCCGGGAGGCGAGGCGAAGGAGGCTGTCATGGATACGCCGCCTTACTCAGCCATGACTATCGCCAAGTGGTTCATCGCCTGGGCGGAGGCAGAGGATGAGGAGCTGTCTAACCTCAAGCTCCAGAAGTTGCTCTACTATGCCCATGGCCACCACCTGGCCCGCTACGGTACCTCGCTGTTCACGGAGCAGGTGCAGGCATGGTCACACGGGCCAGTGGTGCTATCGGTGTACCGGGAGTTCAAGCGCTTCGGAGCCTCTTCTATTGTCCTGCCAGACTCGGACCCCTTCACCTGGGATGATGTCGATCCGTCCACGGCTCAGTTTCTCAGCCAGGTCTGGAACACCTATGGTGGGTTCTCCGCAGGGCGCCTCCGTAACATGACGCATGCCGAGCCGCCTTGGCGCGACAACTGGCGGGGCGAGGATGACCGGGGTGTGGTGATCCCCTCTGCTGACATGCAGCAGTACTTCAGCCGACTTCCGGCTGCCGCTGGCTGATGGCGAAGAAGGACCGGGGAAGACGGCCGCCGGCAGCGAGCGGAATCCTCCGCCCAGCACCTGAGGTGCGGAACTACGACAACGAGACGCCGAAGTTTTGCCTGCATCATGTAGTTCGCGAGTTTGACGTAACTGCCTTAAGCGCTCAGCGGCAGGCTGCGTTCGCCAGGACGCTCCAGCGGCTTGCGGCTCGCCGCTGGGTGGATCTCATCACCGCCCCTCGCCATGGCACGGGCAGCGAGTTCATCCCTGCCGCCCAGATCAAGGCGTCCATCCCGGCCCGGTTTCAGGATAGGGAGCGATTCCTCGTCTTCCGCTATGACGGAAGGCTCCCGATGGCGGGTGCTCGGGTAGATGACGTCTATCACGTGCTCTGGATTGAGCCTGAGTTCAACCGCTTGTACGACCATGAGTAGGGAGCCCGGCCCTGGCGCAGTCGGAATGCGTGAGGCAAGGAAGATCCGACGGATCGCTGATCGCGCTGGGAGCGCTACCCAGGCCGTCCCAAGGGTGACTGCGGCTGGGCTGCCCTGAGCCTCGTCACAAAGACCGCTATTCCACGGTTGGCCAGCCGACCTCCGCCCATACGGTCTGGCCTGTGGCAGTGACATCGTGGCCGAACTTGTCCGCCAGAGCGGCGATGATGGCCATGCCGCGCCCGTACTCGTCGTCGGGGCGCGTGTCGTCCGGGCGGGGGTGCCATTCACCCGTTCCTGAGTCGGAGACTTCGATGCGTGCCCACCCGGGTTCGGTGCGGATGATGACGGCGAACTCGCCATCAGCCTCACCAGCCGGGCTGTGGCAGATGGCGTTGCTGATCAGTTCGGCGGCGATTAATTCCATGTCGTCGGCGCGCGGCGAGTCAGCCAGAATGCCGCGCACGAAGTGGCGTGCGGATGGGACGATGGCGGGCAGGCCGGGGAAGGTGACGGAGGTCTCCATGCCCGGTGCTCCCTTGCCTCAGGCGACACAAAGCTGAGTACACAGCTTGCACCTGAGTACACACCTTCGTCAAGCTTGTCGTGTGCCGTCACCCACATACCAGCGCATAGCTGACGACCTGAGGCGGGCCATCGTTGATGGCGAGTTGCCGCCCGGCAGCAAACTGCCCAGCCGTCACGAGCTGGCCCGCCAGTACGAGGTCTCCGACCGGGTGGCGGTTGAGGCTGTGCGCCTGCTGGTGGCCGAAGGGTTCGTAGAGGCCAAGTCGGGGTCCGGGTCTTACGTGCGCCACCGCCCGGAGATGCAGCGCCTTACCCGTTCCTGGTACACCCACCGCAACGGTGGCTCACCGTTCCGGGCCGCAATGGCCGCCGCCGGGCGCCCCGGCACGTGGGAATCCTCTACCGAGCGCGCTCCCATGACCCCCCCCATCGCGGCACGGCTGGCCGCCCGCCCTGGTGACCCGGCCATGCGGACGTGGTACACGTTCCTGGCAGACAATGAGCCCGTGATGCTCTCGCAAAGCTGGGAACCGCTGTACCTGACCGAGGGGACGCCGGTCATGCTCCCCGAGGAAGGACCGCACGCCGGGTGCGGCGTGGTGGGGCGCATGGCCGTGATCGGCCAGCAGATCACGCACGCCGAGGAAGCCGTGAGCGCCCGCCCGGCGCTGGCCGCCGAAGCCGGCAGGCTGAAGATACGGCCCGGTGGCCTCGTGCTGACGATTGCGCGGACCTACCACACCGACCAGCGGCCTGTGGAGACGGCAGACATCACCATCCCGGTCGAGCGGTACTCGCTGGTCTACGAGATTCCCGTGCAGTAGGGCGGCGGCATATAAGCAGGGTGGTCACCTGCCTGGCCGCCCCGCTTCGCTGCACTTCCCGTTAGCGGGCGTCATGGCGACATGCAGGAAGTCGGCGCGTCTTCCAGCGCGAGTGAACAGCACGGTCCGGCCCGCTGGCGTCGGCCAGCCACTGGTCAGGCCGAAACGATCTGGTGAGTCACCAGGGCATCAAGGAACCACAGGTCCGGCTCGGCTGTGCCAGCCAGCATCGAACCGAGCTGGTCACCAGAGACCAGATCCCACCGGAACGGCAGGTTCGCCTCGGCCGGCCCGCGCACACCTCAATGATTGCCGACGGCAAAACGGCCTAACCGACGAAATAGGCCTCGCGGTACTCCCGGCAATGATGGAAGGCCTCGGAACCCCGGCGCTGTCCGTCGCGGAGCCGTTCGCTGTTCCCGGGTTCCCCACCCGGCTCCGGCTCGTCAGCGGCGATGCGGTCTTCGCGGGTCACCTCTGGCTCCGGCATGCCGTTGAGCAGTCCGGCCCGTCCCCGAGCTGACGAAGCTGCCGCGCCGTTCATCACGAGCCAGCCGCCTGCTCGGCGGAGGCCTCCGCCGGAACATGGTCCGGCGTGGTGACCGGCAGGCTGCTTCCGGTGCTGAGCGGACGGCCGAACCCGAGCCCCAGGATTGCTGCCGTGACGACGATGATCGTTACCGACGTCATCTCCGCGGCACTCACAGACAAGGTCGCGAGCAGAGGCGAGCCCGGCACGACCAGGAACCAGGCCGCGGCTGCCAGGGTCGAGGCCGCCATCTCCAGGTATGGCACCCGGTGCTTGTCCGCCAGCAGGTGGCCGCCGAGGGGGTGCTTCTTCCTGTCATCGAACTTCCGCCGGTAGGCCAGGTAGATCGCGGCGGGTGTCAGCGCCAGCGCGAAGGCGAACAGCGTCCACCGGTAAGGAAGGTATGAGGTCGGCTGATCCCGGATCATGAGGGCGAGGGCGCCGCTCGTCACCGCGGTGTAGAGCGCGAGCACCTCAATGGGGATAGCGCTGATGACGACATCCCTCAGCCGCTCGTAGTCGCGTCCAGGACTCCGCGACGTCACAGGTGTGCCTGGTTCCGTCATGTCACGCTCGACGGCCAGATCGGTAACGGAACGAATGCTCATCGCGGGCCTCCAGACGATTGGCTGCTTATAACGCCTGAATAACGCTGCCCCCGCCCACCCGCTAGGGGCTTTGGTTGGCGCCGGCAGGGTCTTCCGCACTGGCAGCGGGCAGCCGGCGAACGGCCGGCCGCCAGGCGCTGTGACCCCTGCGCAGAGGTCCCGGCTACCCGGCGCCCAGGTTCTCCGGGCTCGGCCCCCTGCCCAAGGGCCTCATCTTCCATGCCGGCGCCAGGACGATCACCGGCACACCGGCGGCCGGCCGCGCCGGCACCTACTACATCGCCATCGCCGCCAAGAACAGCTCCGGCATCAGCATCCAGCTCCTCATGATCGTCGTAACCTGAGCCTCACAGGCTGACCCGCCACCGCCCGGACAACCGCCAGGACGACATCTGTCGTGAGCACGCGCATCACCGAGGTGACCAGCAGGACCTACCGGCTGCCGATGCCGCGGCCGTGGGGTCCGGACGTCACCTGCCAGTACCTGATCGCGACCACCGTCGAAAGCAGCGACGGTGGCAGCGGGCAGGGCTTCAGCTGGGCTGTCCGCGCCGGGGCGCAGGCGATCCAGGCCATGGTCGACGCGGACTGCCGGCCGGTCGCCGAGGGCGGCCCGGTGGCGCCCGCTGCGGCGTGGGACCGGCTGTGGTGGCACCTGCGGGAGGCGGGCGGGGGCATCGCCACGCTGGCGATGGCGGCGATCGACACCGGCCTGTGGGACCTGCGGGCCAAAGCCGCCGGGCTGAGCCTGGTCGACCTGCTCGGCCGGCAGCGCGACCGGGTGCCGGTCTACGCCAGCGGCGTCAACCGGCACCTGACGCTGGAAGAACTCAAAGAACAGGTGAGCCGCTGGGTCGCGGCAGGACATACCAGGTTCAAGATCAAAGTCGGCCTGCCCGGCCTGGATGAGGACGTCGAACGGGTGGCCGCGGTGCGGCGGATCATCGGGCCCGGCCGGCTGCTCATGGTGGACGCGAACCAGTTGTGGGACCTGCCGACCGCCCGCCGGGCCGCGAGGACCCTGTCGGCGTACGGCATCCACTGGCTGGAAGAGCCGCTGCCGGCCGAGGACATCCAAGCCTACACCCGGCTGCGGGCCACCATCGACATCCCGGTCGCGGCCGGTGAGAGCCTGTACACCGAAGCCCAGTTCCGGGACGTGCTGCTGGCCGGCGCTGTCGACTACCTCCAGCCGAATGTCTGCCGGGTCGGCGGCATCACCCCGTTCCTGCGCATCGCCAGGCTCGCCCGCCTGTTCTCCGTCCCGGTCATGCCACACCTGCTGCCCGACATCTCCGGGCAGCTGGCGCTGTGCCTGCCACTGCCGGGGATGGTCGAGGACATCGACGAAGGATCCTTCGCCGCGCTCGGCGCGCTGGCCCGGCCCAGCGGGGTGGTGGTCACCGGCGACAGCCTGCAGGCGCAGACCGGGCCGGGGCACGGGCTGGTCTTCGCCACCGGCACCCTGGCGGAGGTAGCCGGGTGACTGGCCGCGAAGAAGACAGGCTGCCCGCGCAGACCAGCCGGCCAGCTCGTCCACCCAGCCGGCGTGGTGGTCGAAGGTAGAACACGTTCTAGTTGTCTGGAGCGTACCCCGGGCCCTGTGCCGCCGCCAGGTACGCGGGCCGCTCGCCGCCGCCGTGCAGCAGCAGAGCCGCGCCGCTGACATAGGACGCCAGCGGCGAGGCCAGGAAAAGGCAGGCGTCCGCGACGTCGCCCGGGGTCGCCATCCGGCCCAGCGGCACGGTCGCACCGACCGCGGCCACCCCCTCGGCATCCCCGTAGTGAGCGGCAGCGCCCGACCCGGTGGCCACCGGTCCTGCCACCACGCTGTTCACCCTGACCTTCGGCGCCCATTCGGCGGCGAGGCTGGTGGCGAGATGGTGCAGGCCTGCCTTGGCCGCGCCGTACGCGGCGGTCCCCGGCGAAGGCCGCGCGCCGCTCACACTGCCGATCATGATGATCGACCCGCCGTCGGGCTGGCCCTGCATCACCGCGTTGGCGCTCTGCGCGACATGCAGCGGCGCGATCAGGTTCAGCTCGATGATCCTGGCGTGGAAGCGGGGGGACGCGGTGGCGGCATCGGCGTAGGGGGATCCCCCCGCGTTGCTGACCACAACGTCCACCCGGCCGAAGCGGTCAGCGGCCTCACTGACGAGCCGCTGGGCCTGGGCCGGGTCCCGGACGTCGGCGCGGGTGTAGGCGGCAGTGCGCCCGTCCGCGTCTGGCAGCTGGGCTACCTCGGTGGGCTCGGTACGGCCACAGGCCAGCACCTGGGCACCGGCCTCCAGGAACGCGCGCGCGATACCCGCCCCCACACCCCTGGCACCCCCCGTGACGATCACTGCCCGGCCCGCGTAATCGACGACGCGCATGCGCCACATGTTAGGCTCGCCACCAAGCAAACGCTAGGTCGAGTAGTGCTTGACCAGGCGCGGGGCGTCAGGCAGTCCACCTGCCATGACCGCGTATCCGGCAGGCCACCGGCGACGATTGCGAGGACGCGGCGATGGGAATCGGGTTGCGCGCCAGCGGCGGCGTCGCCGAGATCGTCATCGACTTCCCCCCGGTCAACGCGCTGCCGGTGCAGGGCTGGTTCGACCTGGCCAGCGCGGTGACGGGGGCGGGCGCCGACCCTGACGTACGGGCCGTCATCATCGCCGCCGAGGGCCGGGGCTTCTGCGCGGGCGTGGACGTCAAGGAGATGCAGCGGACCGCCGGCCACGAGGCACTGGTCGGCGCCAACCGTGGCTGCTTCGCAGCGTTCGCCGCGGTCTACGACTGCGAGGTCCCGGTGATCGCCGCTGTGCACGGTTTCTGCCTCGGCGGCGGCGTCGGCCTGGCCGGCAACGCTGACATCGTCATCGCGGCTAGCGATGCCACGTTCGGCCTGCCCGAGGTCGACCGGGGTGCCCTCGGCGCGGCGACCCACCTGTCACGGCTGGTGCCCCAGCAGCTGATGCGCGCCATGGTGTACACCTGCCGCACCGTCACGGCTCAGCAACTGCTGGCCTTCGGCACCGTGCTCGACGTCGTGCCAGCCCCCGGCCTGCGCCCGGCCGCACTCGCCGTGGCAGGCGAGATCGCCGCCAAGGACCCGGCCGTCATCCGCCTCGCCAAGCAGTCGCTCAACGGCATCGACCCGGTCGACGTCAAGCGCTCCTACCGGTACGAGCAGGGGTTCACCTTCGAACTCAACCTCACCGGCGTCTCCGACGCCGCGCGCCAGGCGTTCGTGGACGGGCAGCGGTGAGCGCGAAGCTGATGACCCCGGCCGAGATCGCCGGCGAGTTGTGCCCGGGGATGACCATCGGCATCGGCGGCTGGGGTTCGCGGCGCAAGCCGATGGCGCTGGTGCGCGCGATCCTGCGCACGGACCTGAAAGACCTCACGATCGTGTCCTACGGCGGCCCGGACGTGGGGCTGCTGATCGCGGGCGGGCACGTCCGCCGGGTGGTCACCGGGTTCGTGTCGCTCGACTCGATCCCGCTGGAGCCCCACTTCCGGCTCGGCCGCCAGCGCGGGGCCATCGAGCTCACCGAGGTGGACGAGCAGATGCTGCACTGGGGCCTGCTCGCCGCCGCGCACCGGCTGCCGTTCCTGCCGCTGCGCGCCGGGCTGGGCTCGGACGTGCTGCGGGTCAATCCGGAGCTGCGCACGGTCCGTTCCCCGTACGCCGACGGCGAGGAACTGGTCGCCATGCCCGCGCTGCGGCTGGACGTGGCCCTGGTCCATGTGAACCGCGCCGACGCCACCGGGAACGGCCAGTACCTGGGGCCTGACCCGTACTTCGACGACCTGTACTGCCTGGCGGCCGACCGGGCCTTCGTGTCCTGTGAACGGATCGTGCCCACCGCGAGCCTGCTGGAGTCCGGGCCGCCGCAGAGCCTGCTGATCAACCGGGCGATGGTGGCCGGTGTGGCCGAGACCCCGGGCGGCGCGCACTTCACCAGCTGTGTGCCGGACTATGAGCGCGACGAAGCGTTCCAGGCCCACTACGCGGCGGCGGCTGGCGACCCGGACGCCTGGCAGCGGTTCCACGCCGGGTACCTGGCCGGCGGCGAAGCCGGCTACCAGGAAGCCGTGCGGCGGTTCACGGAAGAGCCCGCGCGGACACCATGAGCGAGCCGACCCGGGCCGAGATCTGCGTGGCCGCGTGCGCCGAGGCCTGGCGCGGCGACGGCGCGCTGCTGGCCAGCCCGATGGGCCTGATCCCGGCCCTGGCCGCCCGGCTGGCGCAGCTCACCTTCGAGCCGGGCCTGCTGGTCTCCGACGGGCAGGCCTACCTGCTCGCTCCCGGCATGGACCGGGTGATCGAGGGCTGGCTGCCCTTCCGCCTGGTGCTGCGGCTGGCCGACGCCGGGCGCCGGCACGTCATGATGGGCGCGTCCCAGCTCGACCAGTTCGGCAACCAGAACATCTCCTGCATCGGTGACTGGCACCGGCCCAGGGCCCAGCTACTGGGTGTGCGGGGCGCGCCCTGCAACACGATCAACCACCCGACCAGCTACTGGGTGCCACGGCATTCGCCCCGCGTGTTCGTGGAGCACGTGGACATGGTCAGCGGTGTCGGCTACGACCGCGCGGCCGGTCTCGGCCCGCGGGCTGCCCGGTTCCACGAGGTGCGGGTGGTGGTCAGCAACCTTGCGGTGCTGGACTTCGCCACGCCGGATCACCGCATGCGGCTGCGCTCGGTCCACCCCGGGGTGGCGGTCAGCGAGGTGGTGGCGGCCACCGGGTTCCCGCTCTCTGTGCCGGACGAGGTGCCGTCCACCCGGCTGCCCTCGCCGGCGGAGCTGGCGCTGATCCGCGACGTGCTCGACCCGGGCGGACGGCGGGAGCGGGAACTCGCATGATCCGCACGCGGCTCACTGACCTGCTCGGCATCGACTGCCCGATCGTCCAGACCGGGATGGGCTATGTGTCCGGAGCGCGGCTGACCGCGGCGACCTCACAGGCCGGCGGGCTCGGCATCATCGCGTCGGCGACGATGAGCCCCGGCGAGTTGCGTTCGGCGATAAAGGAAGTGAAGGCACGGACCGAGGCCCCGTTCGGCGTGAACCTGCGGGCCGACGCCCCGGACGCCGGCGAGCGGGCCGAGATGATCATTGCCGAACGGGTGCCGGTCGCCTCGTTCGCGCTCGCCCCGCGGCCCGAGCTGATCGGCAGGCTGCGCGACGCCGGGGTGATCACCATCGCGTCGGTCGGCGCCCGCAGGCACGCGGAGAAGGTGGCAGCCTGGGGCATCGACGCCGTGATCGCGACCGGCGCCGAAGGCGGCGGGCACACCGGCGCCGTGCCGACCAGCCTGCTGATCCCCCAGATCGTGGACGCGGTCGAGGTCCCGGTCGTCGCGGCCGGCGGGTTCTTCGACGGCCGGGGCCTGGCCGCCGCGCTCGCCTACGGTGCCGCCGGGATCGCGATGGGCACCCGGTTCCTGCTGACCAGTGACAGCCCGGTAGCCGACGCGGTGAAGCAGGTCTACCTCGCCAGCGACGTCACCGGCACGGTGGTCACCACCCGGGTCGACGGGGTGCCGCACCGGGTGCTGCGCACGCCGCTGGTGGAGCGCCTGGACCGGGCCGGCCGGGTGGCCGGCCTGCTGCGCTCGGCCCGCAGCGCATCCGCCTTCCGCGGTGTGTCCGGGCTGACCTGGCGGGAGCTGATCCGGCAGGGCCGGGCGATGCGCCGCGGCACGGAGCTGAGCTGGGCACAGGTGCTGATGGCCGCGAACACGCCGATGCTGCTGCGGGCGGCGATGGTGGACGGCCGGCCCGACCTCGGCCTCATGTCCTCCGGCCAGGTGGCTGGGCTGATCGAGGACCTGCCGTCCTGCGCGGAACTGATCGGGGCGATCATGACCGAAGCCGGGCAGCGCCTGGCCAGCCTGGGCAGGCTCACCGGCCCGGCCCCACCCGCCGGCCCGGCCCCACCCGCCGGGCCAGCCCCGGCCTGACCGGTCACAGCCGCTCGATGATCGTGACGTTCGCCTGGCCGCCGCCCTCGCACATCGTCACCATCCCGTACCGGCCGCCGGTCCGCACCAGCGAGTGCAGGAGCGTGGTCAGCAGCCGCGCACCGGTCGCGCCCAGCGGATGCCCCAGCGCGATCGCCCCGCCGCAAACGTTGACCCGCGCCAGGTCAGCCCCCGTCTCCCGCTGCCAGGCCAGCACGACCGACGCGAACGCCTCGTTGATCTCGATGAGATCGATCTCGGCCAGGGTCATCCCCGCGCGGCGCAGCGCGTGGGCGGTGGCCGCGATCGGCGCGGTGAGCATCATGACCGGGTCATCGCCGCGGGCGGACAGGTGGTGGATCCGGGCCAGCGGGCGCAGCCCGTACGCGTGCACCGCCCGCTCCGAAGCGATCAGCAGGGCGGCGGCGGCGTCCGCGATCTGGCTGGAGAGCGCGGCGGTGATAAGCCCGCCCTCGCGCAACGGCGCCAAGGCGGCCATCTTCCCGGCTGAGGTGTCCGGCCGCGGGCACTCGTCGGCCACCACCTCGCCGTAGGGCACGACCTCGCCACCAAACGCTCCCCCGGCGATAGCCGCTACCGCCCGCTGGTGACTGCTCAGCGCGAACTGCTCCATCTCGGCGCGGCTGATCGCCCACTTGCCAGCGATCATGTCGGCGGCACGGAACTGGGAGATCTCCTGCTCGCCGTACCGGGCCAGCCAGCCGGCTGAACCGCTGAACGGGTCATCGAAGCCGAACGCCTGCCCGGCGAGCATCGCCGCGGCGATCGGGATCTGGCTCATGTTCTGCACCCCGCCGGCCACCACCAGATCGGCGGTGCCGCTGAGCACCGCCTGGGCGGCGAAGTGGACCGCCTGCTGGGACGAGCCGCACTGCCGGTCCACGGTGACGCCGGGAACGGCTTCGGGCAGTCCGGCCGCCAGCCACGCCGTCCGGGCGATGTCGCCGGCCTGGGGGCCGATCGTGTCCACGCAACCGAACACGACGTCGTCAACGGCCACCGGATCGACGCCGGTGCGGGCCAGCAGCGCCCCGATGACATGCGCGCCGAGGTCGGCCGGGTGCGCACCGGCCAGGCCACCACCACGGCGGCCGGCCGGGGTCCGGACCGCATCGACTACGAACGCCTCGGCCACCGCGGCTCCCCTCGGCTACACTGCTAGAACACGTTCTATTTATATCCGGCAGCGGAGGGTGGATGCATCTCACCTACACACCCGGGCAGGAGCAACTCCGCCAGCAGCTGCGCACATACTTCGCCGGCCTCATGACGCCCGATCTCCGTGAGGCGCTCACCGGCGGCGACTACGGGGACGGGGATGCCTACCGGCAGATCGTCCGGCAGCTCGGCAGCGATGGCTGGCTGGCCCTGAGCTGGCCGGAAGAGTACGGCGGGCGGGGCGCATCCATGCTCGACCAGCTGATCTTCACCGACGAGGCGGCCATCGCCGGGGTGCCGGTCCCCTTCCTGACGGTCAACACCGTGGGCCCGACGATCATGCGGTTCGGCACCAGTGAGCAGAAGGCCCACTACCTGCCCCGGATAGCCGCCGGCGAGATCCACTTCTCGATCGGCTACTCCGAGCCGGAGGCCGGCACCGACCTGGCCGCCCTGCGCACCCGGGCCGTCCGGGTGAAGGGGGACGGGGAGGCGGGCGGGTATGTCATCAACGGCCAGAAGATGTGGACCAGCCTGATCCAGTACGCGGACTACGTGTGGCTGGCCTGCCGGACCGACCCGGAGGCACCCCGGCACCGGGGGCTGTCCATCCTCATCGTCCCGACCGGCTCGCCCGGCTTTTCCTGGACGCCGGTACACACGGTCGCCGGGCCCACCACCAGCGCCACCTACTACTCCGACGTGCGGGTGCCCGCCTCCGCCCTGGTGGGCGCGGAGAACCAGGGCTGGCCGCTGATCACCAACCAGCTCAACCACGAGCGGGTCGCCCTCACCTCCGCCGCGCCGATCCGCTCGGCGCTGCACGAGGTGACCGAATGGGCCCGCCAGACGAAACTGGCCGACGGCCAGCGCGTCATCGACGCCGAATGGGTCCAGCTCAGCCTGGCCCGGGTGCACGCCAAGACCGAATTCCTCAAGCTGGTCAACTGGCGGATCGCGGCGGAGGCCGGGGCCGGGCTCGGCCCGGCGGCCGCCTCCGCGACCAAGGTGTTCGGCACCGAGTTCGCCACCGAGGCATACCGGCTGCTGATGGAGGTGCTCGGCGCGAACGCCCAGGTCCGTGACGGGTCCCCGGGCGCCATCCTGGCCGGCAAGATCGAGCGGATGCAGCGCAGCGCGCTGATCCTGACCTTCGGCGGCGGCACGAACGAGGTGCAGCGCGACATCGTCGCCGCCGCCGGCCTTGGCCTTCCCGTCTCCCGCCGCTGAGGAACCCCATGGATTTCACGCAGAACGAAAGCCAGCGCGAACTCGCCGCCCTCAGCCGCAGCATCCTCACCGGCCGGCTCACCCAGGAGCGGCTGCGCGAGGCCGAGGCCGGCGCCGATGGGTTCGATCCCGGGCTCTGGGCTGACCTGGCCGGGGCCGGCGTGCTGGCGGCCGCGTTGCCCGAAGCGCTGGGCGGGGCGGGGCTGGGCCTGCTGGAGCAGTGCTCGGTGCTCACCGAACTCGGGCGCACCGTGGCGCCGGTCCCCTACCTCGCCTCGATCGTGCTCGGCGCCGGCGCGCTCGCCCGCTTCGGCACCGCCGGCCAGCAGCACCGGTGGGCGGCGCCGGCCGGCCGCGGGGAGCTCATCCTGACCGCCGCCCTGGCCGAGGAGGACGGCGAGGATCCCACGGCGCCGTCGGCCCGGGCCGAGCGCGTGCAGGGGGATGGGGAGGTGGGTGGGCGGTGGCTGCTGTCCGGGGTGAAGACCACGGTCCCCGCGGCCCCGCTGGCCGCTGTGCTGCTGGTGCCGGCCACGACGCGGCAGGGGGTCGCCGTGTTCCTCGTCACCCCCGGCGACGCCGGGGTCACCGTGCAGCCGCAGCAGCTCACCGGTGGCGGCAGCGCGGGGCGGGTCGTCCTGGACGGCGTCAGCCTGAGCCCCGACCGGGTGCTCGGCAGCCCCGCCACCCGGCGGGGGATCACGGACTGGCTGGTGGCGCACGCCACCGTCGGGTTGTGCGCGCTGCAAGCCGGGGTCGTGGAGCGGGCGCTGGAACTGACAGCGGAGTACGCGCGCAGCCGGGTGCAGTTCGGCAAGCCGATCGGCGGCTTCCAGGCGGTGGCGCAGCGCCTCGCCGACGCCTACATAGATGTGGAGGCGGTCCGGCTGACGATGTGGCAGGCCGCCTGGCGGCTGTCAGCCGGGCTGCCCAGCGGCACCGAGATCGCCACCGCAAAGTTCTGGGCCGCTGACGCGGGTCACCGGGTCGCGCACACCGCGGTGCACGTGCACGGCGGGGTCGGCATCGACATGGAGTACCCGCTGCACCGCTACTACACCGCCGCCAAGCACAACGAGTTCGCGCTCGGCGGGGCCACCACCCAGCTCCGCCGCATCGGCGCGGCCCTGGCAACAGCCGGCTGAAGTGTCGTGATCACGGACCAGAGCCGGCTGAAGTGTCGTGATCACGGACCAGAGCCGGCTGAGACATGATCACGGACGATCGTGTGTGCTATCTGCATGAGATCGTCCGTGATCATGAACGTCAGCCCGCGGACTGGGGGATCAGGCTGACGATGCCGAGGGTCAGCGCGGCGGCCCCGCACAGGGTCAGGTAGGCGACCAGGTAGCCGCGTATCTTCTGGTGCTTCTCATGGCCGATCCAGGTTGCGACGAGCACGCAGCCGACCGCCGCGATCCCGAGCGCCAGATCCCGCTTGAAAACGAAAAACGGCCAGACCGGCACCATCGAGCCGAGCAGGGTTGCCATCCCCATCGCCGCCGCACCGGGAAGCTTCGCCCGCGGCGGCTCGTCCCGGCTCTCGTATTCACCTGTGGTCATCGAGATCGATGCCGAGATCGCGCCGCCAAGCCCGCCCATGGCGATCGCCGATTCCGGCGAATGGTGCACCAGGAGGCCGAAGATGAAACCGATGGTCGAGACGACCCCGTCGAACGAGCCGAAGATGGCTTCGGTCCGCTCCTCCGCATTCACAGCCTCATGTTTCCCGCTAATTCATCCTCGTAACACGCGTCCGTCCTGACGGCTTCGGCTGCCTGCGTTCCGCGCGGATCCCCATGATCTGCTAGGGGGTGTCCCGCCGGCCGCGGCGCAACTCGCCGAGGCGGCGGGCAACCCACTCCGGATCCAGGCCCCGGCCGGACGCGGATACGGCGCGCGCCTTACGCCGCTCCCACCGCCACCGGCGGGTCAGGCCGACCGCGAGCACCGCCAGGCCACCGGCCAGCGGAACGATGACGAGCGAGCCCTGGATCAATCTGGCGACCGGGTTGTCGATCATGGCGTTGCTGGGGTCACCGGGGTCGACATAGACGCCTATGGCCTTCGCCGATCCATATCCGGGCGCGTCGAGCGAATAGGTCTGGCCGTGCCACCGGTAGCTGACGATCCCGCCGATCTCGGTCCCGACGACGCGCTGGCCCGTCCACCGCACGGCATCGGCGGACTGAAGTTCCAGCAGCGCGGCCAGCAGGGTGAACACAAACAGCGCGACCGCCAGGCCGACGAACACGCCGGCGCCGTCGAGCAAGGCCCTCATCCGGGCAGGCATGAGACCAGTGTCCGCCATCGGCGGCCGCGCGGCAAAAGACCAGCATCGATTGCCGGGCGCGTTCTCACGCGACCACGCCGGCCGCGACGACATCGGCCACGATGCAGGTGATGTTGTCGGGACCGCCGCCGTCCATAGCCAGCGCGACGAGGTCCCTGGCGGCCTGATCGGGATCGGCGACCGTGAGCAGGACCCGCGCGATGGCATCAGCCGCCGCGACCTGGTGCAGGCCATCAGAGCACAGCAGGTAGCGGTCGCCCAGCCGGGCCTCGCGCAGCTGGAGGTCGGGATCGTAGCTACGGTCCGCTGCCAGCGCCCGCAGCAGCAGCGATCGCTGCGGGTGTGACGTGACCTCGTCGGCCGTGATCTTCCCGTCGTCCAGCAGGGACTGCACGAGCGTGTGGTCGTGCGTGAGCTGGAACACTTCACCGCCGCGGACCAGGTAGACCCGGCAGTCGCCGATATGCACGAGGCCCAGCTGCGAGCCTGACCACAGCAGCGCCGTCAGCGTCGTTCCCATGTTCCGCAGCGACGGGTCGGCCGAAGCCATCTCGCGCAGGGCACTGCCGGCCCGGCGCACCGCGTGATCGAGCGCGTTGAGCAGCTCACCGGCCGGCACCTGGGTGTCCAGCGGCCGCAACGCCTCGATAACGGCGGCGCTGGCCACCTCGCCCGCCGCGTGGCCGCCCATCCCGTCGGCCACCGCGAGCAGCCGGGCTCCGGCGTAAGCGGCGTCCTCGTTGCCCGCACGCTGCAGGCCGATGTCGGACTCCACGGCGTACCGGATGGTGAGCGTTCCCTGAGTGTCGTTCATGGCAGTGTCCTTCCCGGACAGATAGCCGATGAGGAACGTCGCAAGCTCGCGCCGGGCGGCGGTCTCCGCCTCGATCCGGTCCCAGTACGCGGCAAGCTCCGGCGCAGCGCGCCCTGGCGGCAGGGTGCTCACCTCGCGGATCGCAGCCAGCGGCATGCCCAGGCGGCGCAGCCAGGCCACCAGCCTGGCCTGCTCCAGTTGCGCCCGGTCGTAGAGCCGGTACTGCGACACCGGGTCCACTTGAACCGGGCACAGCAGGCCCAGTTCGTCGTACAGGCGCAGCGCCTTGCGCGACAGCCCCGACGCGCGGGCGAACGCCCCGCTGGTCATCAGCTCCACCGCGTCCTCCTCATACCAGGCAGGCTGCCCGGCGGCACCAGGCTCAGGGCGGCCCCAGGGGCGAGGTCAAGCCGGTCCCGCCAGCCACCGCCAGGGTAGAACGGCGGCCTGCGATGGACCCCGTTCAGTCAGGAGCGCGCTTCGGTTGCCGTCCTCAACCTGGCCGCGATGCCGCCCACCTGGTCGAGGTGACCAGCGGCGACGTCCATGACGAGTTCGTAAGCCTCATCGTTGGTCACAGTGAGCCGGCGTCCGTTGACTCCATAGCAGGCGATAACCGCCGCCAGGGCGAGTCTCCTGTTGCCGCCGGCCAGCGCATGGTTGCGGGCGAGCGAGTGAAGCAGCGCCGCTGCCTTGGCATCCAGATCGGGATAGGCGTTGGTATCAGCGGTGATACCAACCACAAGGATCAGCGGCGGAGGAGGCCGGCGATCCGGTCGAGGTCGCGCAGGTTGCAGCTGACCGAGAACGTGGTGAGGACGGTTTCCTGCCACCGCTGGATCTCGTCGGCGATCTTGGCCCACGGGCCGATCAGCGCGACATCCTCCACCATCTGTGTCGGCACGGCGGCGATGGCACTCTTCCGGTCGCCAGCCAGATAGTGGTCCTGGATGACGGCTGCCTGCGCCTCGTACCCCATCCGGGCGAAGACCTCGTGGTGGTAGTTGACACCGCGGGCGCCCATGCCGCCGATGTAGAGGGCGAGAGAAGGCCGGATCTGGTCGGCCGCCCGTTCGAGGTCGTCATCGACGATGATCCGCATCGGGCCGCCCACCACATCGAAGGTGGCGCTGGAGTGCCGCGCCCCGGGCCGGGCGAAGCCTTCGGCGAGGGCGGCAGCGTAGAAGTCGTTCATGGATGGCGAGAAGAAGATGGTGTTCCACCCGTCGGCGATCTCGGCTGCCAGCGCGACGTTCTTGGGGCCTTCCGCACCCAGGTAGATCGGGATCTCGGTCCGGTACGGATGGAGGATGGACCGCAGCGGCTTGCCCAGCCCCGTCCCGCCCGGGTACGGCAACTGGTAGTGCTTGCCGTGATAGACGACCGGTTCCTGGCGCGCGATGATCATGCGCAGGATCTCGATGTACTCCCGGGTGCGCGCCAGCGGCCGCGGGTACGGCTGGCCATACCAGCCTTCGACCACCTGCGGGTTACTCGTGCCGACCCCGATGATGATCCGGCCTTTGGTCAGATGGTCCATGGTCATCGCCGCCATCGCCAGGGTGGCCGGCGGCCGGGCCGACAGCTGCGAGACGGCCGTGCCCAGCTGCACATGCGAGGTGCGTGATCCCCACCAGGCCAGCGGGGTCCAGGCATCGCTGCCGTAGGCCTCCGCGGTCCAGACCTGGTCGAGCCGCAGCCGGTCGGCGATGGCGAACAGTTCTTCCGCGTCGTCCGGCGGGCCGGAACTCCAGTAGCCGACGGTGGTCGCGATCTTCATCTGTGGCCTTCCGCGTGACAGCTTGCCCACGATCCCGTCAGCGTAGGCCGTCGAGCCGGGTCAGCGCCTCGCCGGCTTCGCGCAGCAGGTCCGACATGACCTCGGCGACCGGGCGGACCTCGTTCATCCGGCCCACGATCTGCCCGACCGGCATCGGCACCACATCGGGCTGGCCGGAGCGCATCAGCCGCTGGTGCGCCTCGCTGACGAGCAGGTTCTGCAGCGGCATCGGGAGCGGCTCGGGCGCGTCCGGTTGTGCCCACGCCTGCGTCCAGCGGTTACGCAGCAGCCGCGCGGGCTTGCCGCTGTAGATCCGCGACCGCACGGTGTCCGACGAGGTGGCCGCCAGCAGCGCCGCGCGCACGGCGGGCATGTCCGAGCTCAGTGTGTACTCCTGGGTGGTCAGCCAGGCCGAGCCCATCCAGACGCCGACCGCGCCGAGCGCCAGCGCCGCAGCGATCTGCCGGCCGCAGCCGATCCCGCCCGCAGCGAGCACGGGCGCGTCCGCGCCGACCGCGTCCACGATCTCCGGGATGAGCACCATGCTCGCGATCTCGCCGGTGTGCCCGCCGGCCTCATAGCCCTGGGCCACGACGATGTCCACGCCGGACTCCAGGTGGCTGCGCGCGTGCGCGGCCTTCCCGGCCAGTGCCGCCACCAGCATGCCGCGCTCATGGGCACTGGCGATGACATCGGGCGGCGGCGGGCCGAGCGCGTTGGCGATCAGGCGGGCGGGATGGGCCAGGGCCACCTCGGCATGCTGGCGTGCCACCGAGTGCAGCCAGCCGAGCACGCCGTCCCCGGCCTGGCCGCCCTCAGGCAGCGGCGGCACGCCGAGCTTGAGCAGCGTGTCCGCCACGAATTCCTTGTGCGCGGCCGGGATCAGCGCACCCAGGTCGACGGGGGCACCCTCGGTGGGCACGGTAGCGGGCATCACGACGTCGACGCCGTAGGGCCGCCCGCCGGTGTTGCCGTCCATCCAGTCCAGGACGGCGTCCAGTTCGGCCGGGTCGTTGAAACGCACGCAGCCGAGCACACCCAGGCCGCCGGCCCGGCTGATGGCGGCGGCCACGTGCTCGGACGGGGTGAAGCCGACGACGGGGTGCTCGATGCCGAGCAGGTCGCACAGCGGCGTCCGCACGGTCCTGCTCATGAGGCCGGCTGTCCCGCGCCCGCCGGATGGTCCGCGCCCGCCGGATGGTCCGCGCCCGCCGGATGGTCCGCGCCCACCTGGCCACCCGCGCCCACGGGCCGCTCGGCGGCGGCGTGGGTGTCGGCATAACGACGGGCCCACCCGTAGTCGGGCTTGCCGACCGGGCCGCGGTTGATGGCGTCGACCAGCCAGATGCTGCGCGGCACCTTGTAGCCGGCGATCTGAGCGCGGACGTGCGCTTCGATCGCGGCCAGATCTGGCGCAGCGCCCTCCCGTAGCTGCACGAGCGCCGCGACACGCTGCCCGAGCCGGTCATCCGGCATGCCGATGACCAGCACGTCGAACACGTCGGGGTGTGATTTCAGCGCGCCCTCCACCTCCTCGGGAAAGACCTTCTCGCCACCGGTGTTTACGCATGTGCTGCCGCGGCCAAGCAGTGTCACCGTGCCGTCAGCCTCCACCCGCGCCAGGTCGCCGGGCACGGCATACCGCTTTCCGTCCACCTCGGCCAGCATCTTCGCGGTCCTGACCGGGTCCTTGTAGTAGCCGAGCGGCACATGCCCGCCCCTGGCCAGCCGGCCGACAGCACCTGGCCCCACCGGGCGGCTGTAATCATCCAGCACGATGATGTCAGGACCAGGTGTGACGGTTGGGCCCCCACGCTGCTCCGCGCCCGCGGTCACCACACCGAGGCCGGCGAAGCCGGTCTCGGTGGAGCCGATCGCATCGGTGATGACGATGCCCGGCAGCGCCGCGGCGAAGGCGTCCTTGACCGCCGGGGAGAACAGCGCCCCGCTGGAGGAGACGGCGAACATGGACGAGACGTCATACCCGCCCTCGCGGTAGGCATCGATGAGCGGCCGGCCCATCGCGTCGCCGATGATCAGCATCAGGTTGACCTTGTGGCGCTCGATCGCGCGCCAGACCTCGTGCGCGTCGAAACGGGGCGGCAGCACCACGGTGTCCCCCCCGAACAGCGCGGCCAGCGTCGCCACCTGGGCGGCGCCGTGGATCAGCGGTGCCGCTGTGAGCCGGACCAGCCCGCCCGACTCCAGGCCCTTGCGGGACTGCTCCCACTCGTCGGCCAGCGGGACACCGGTCACGAAGTCGATGCCCCCGCCGAGCGTGCGCCAGATGTCCTCGTGACGCCACATGACGCCCTTCGGATAGCCGGTGGTTCCGCCGGTGTAGATGATGTAGACGTCGTCGTTGCTGCGTGGCGGTAGGTCGCGGGCTGGCGAGGCGGCCGCCAGCGCCGCCTCGTAGCTGGTCCCGCCGCCGATGCCGGCGTCGCTACCGTCTTCGATCACCACGGTGCCGCGCAGCCCGGGCGCGGCGGGCGCCGCGGCAGCGACCCGCGGCGCGAACTGCCGGTCGCAGACGAGCGCAGCCAGATCGGCGTCCGAAAACATGTACTGCAACTCGTTCTCGGTGTACCGGTAGTTAATGTTGACCGCGACGGCACGGAGCTTGCAGGACGCGAGTATCGTCTCGGCGGCCCCGATCGAGTTGTGCGCGTAGAGCCCGACGTGATCCCCCGGTCCTATCCCCATCCCGGCCAGATAGTGCGCGAGCCGGTTCGTGCGCTCGTCAAGCTCGCGATAGGTCACCTGCCGGTCGCCGCTGACCACCGCGGTACGGTCGCCGAACAGGTCGGCGGCATGCTCGAAGAGGTCGGCGAAGTTCAGGGCCATGGGTAAGAAACTAGAACGTGTTACTGTTTTGGGCAACCCTCCGGCCGGCCCAGCGTGAGGAGAAACCGCCGCCATGACCTCGACTCCAGCGCCCGCCCCGCAGCCCGCGCCGGCCGCCACGGCCGACGGCAACGGGCAGCCACATGCGCTGATCGAGCGCCGGGGGCACGTGCTGATCGTGACGATGAACCGGCCGCAGGTACGCAACGCGCTCAGCGGGCCGATGATGGCCATCATGCGCGAGGCGTGGGACCAGGTGGACAGTGATCCCGGCATCCGGGCCTGCGTGCTGACCGGTGCGGGTGGCGCGTTCTGCGCCGGGGCGGATCTGAAGGCCATGAACCGCTCCCACCCCGGTGATCAGGCAGGCACGGGGAACTTCGATCCGTCGGTGATCGAGCCCCTGCTGAAGGGCCGCCGCCTGACCAAGCCGCTGATCGCCGCCGTCGAGGGCCCGGCCGTCGCCGGCGGCACCGAGATCCTCCAGGCCACCGACATCCGGGTGGCCGGCGAGAGCGCGAAGTTCGGGGTCTCGGAGGCCCGCTGGGGACTGTTCCCGCTGGGCGGGTCGGCGGTGCGGCTGCCGCGCCAGATCCCCTACACGGTCGCGGCCGAACTGCTGCTGACCGGCCGGCATATCACCGCGGCGCAGGCGCTTGAGATGGGCCTGATCGGCCATGTCGTGCCGGACGGCCAGGCACTGGCCGAAGCGCTGGGGATCGCGGAACAGATCGCGGCGAACGGGCCGGTCGCCGTGCGCGCCATCCTGCGGACAATCCGGGAAACCGAGGGCATGGCCGAGAACGACGCGTTCGCGATCGAAGCCAGGATCGGCATGGAAGTGTTTCGCAGCGAGGACGCGAAAGAGGGCCCCCGGGCCTTCACCGAAAAGCGCAAGCCCCACTTCCAGGACCGCTGACCGGGCCGCCACCTCGCCCCGCGCAAACGTGACCGCCCCGGCCCGCCACCTCGACCTTTCACGTCTGCGGCCCATGATCATGTCCGGTTCATGCCGGTATGTGAGTGCCGGAGCCGTGAAA
>OFHK01000135.1_pt1 | contig 23523 bp, 24 predicted proteins | sample 1521951 | NCBI WGS metagenome assembly OFHK01 (sample SAMEA2468436, study PRJEB22500) | soil metagenome | biome: Glassland; feature: Farmland; material: Clay | place: Australia | collected 2013-01-31 | depth 0.55 m
CCCGGGAGGTGAGCCCGCCCCAGGGACCGTGCCGCAGGCCGGCACCGGCCCGGGCCTGCTCCGCTGCCGGATCCCCGAAAACACCCTCACCATCCGGCGCACCAATCCCGCCCTGGCGCGCCGCTGGTGTGCGTGCACACCACCGAAGGCGCCGGGTGGGCGGACTGCGCGGTGAGCCCGGGGCCGTTCTACGAGCCGGAGTTCCTGCCCGGCGCGCGGGCCGTGATCACCGGGTACCTGGTACCGATGCTGACGGCGGCCCCGGCCGTCACGGCGGCGCGGGTCCAGGCGATCCCGGCCCCGGTCAAGGGCCACCAGATGGCCAAGGCGGCCCTGGAGATGGCGATCCTCGATGCCGAACTGCGCGCAAGCCCCGGCCGTAACGCCCGGATCTGGCGCGGCGCGAGTACTCACGTTCGCCAGGCCAACCGTCGACCGGATCGGCGGCTACGCGCGCCGAAGCTCAAGTCCAGCGTCGATCACCCACCGTGACGGATGCGGGTTTGCGAGGGACAACCGAGCGCCGAATCTGCCGTTCAGGTCGGAGGCGTGCCCGCACATTGGCGGCGAGCACAGATTCACCATTATGGAGGGGGCGGCACCCACATTCATGCCCGACTGCGATGTGGCCGTGATTCGCGGACTGGTGTGGGAAGAGGCTTGACCAGCGTGAGCTACTCGGTTTGCAGAACCTGTGCTGGAGACCGCCGCGCACCTAGCCGGGATGGGATGGCGGTAAGAACGGTGACCGCAAGCAGGGTTGCCAGGAAGACTCCAGCGAGCTGCCATGCGGGGGGCACGGCGAGGGGAGTACCTGAAGCGAGGAGGTGGTACACCGTTATGCCCAGTGGTATCCCGATGATGGCGCCGGGCAGGGCTGGGAGCAGCGCTGCCATCGAGAGACCAGCAGTCACTTGCCCGGCCGTTGCTCCGAGCGCTCGTTCCAGGGCGGAGGAGAACCTGCCGTCGGCAGCGGTCGCCCAGCCGATGAAGGTCGTGTTCACAGCGGCAAGGATGACCAGCATCACGGTGATGATGGCCGTCAGCTCGTTGAATCGGTCAAGTTTCAGGTTGCTGATGGTGAGGTTGGCGATTGGGGTATGGGCATGGCTGGCGAGGATGGCAACGATGCCGGTGACGGTGGTGGTGATGCTGGCGGTGTTGAGGAGAGCGCGTCGCGGCCGGCGTGAGAGCTGACGCAACGCCAGGAGAAGTGGCACGGGCAGGCGCGCGGAAACGGCGATGACCAGTGGTCTGCGGGAAGGGACGCGTGGCGTGTCCGCGAGGGCGGAGACGGTGCTGGTGCGTGCGGCCCGGATGGCGGGAACGAGTGATGAGATAGCGGCGACCGCCACGGCGATCACTGCGATGATGATGACGGCCGGCACGCTGATCGACGGCGCGCCGGGCGCGCCGAGCAGGCCGGCTCCTGTGCCCGTGAGCAGGGGTGCGATCAGCCATCCTGCAAGCAGGCCGGCCGTGGCGGCACCCACGGCCAGCGTGAGCTGCTCCACGAGGAGCACGACCGCGACCGTTGCCGGGGTGGCACCAACGGCTTTGAGCAGGCCTACTCGCTTCGACTGCTCGGTCATCCGCCGGCCGGCGAGGACGCCGAGACCGGCGAGGGCGAGGAGGCCGAGCAGCCATCCCCCGACTCCCAGGGCCACCTGCTCGATCCCGATCAGGGCGTTGATCGCGCTCTGGATGCTTTGCCAGGTAAAGGTGAACGGGTGCTGGGCCACGAAGGCCGGAGCCTGAGCGGGGTCCGCCAGCTTCAGGTTGAGGAGGTAGGCGAGAGGGGCGCCCGACCCGGCTAGACCTGCCACGGCGGAGCGGGTGAGCCACACGAGTCCCATGTTCGGGACTCCGAAGCTCCCCACTGCGGTCGGGAAGGGGCAGGCGATGTGGCAGAGGCTGCTGGGGTAGGGCGGGATGGCAGCTGTTACGGCGATCCCGGCCACCCGGAACGACCGGCCGCCGATAAGGACGTTGTCGCCGACGTGAACGCCAAGCGCATCGGCAAAGCCGCGCTCGATCACCACCGCGCCCGGGCGGATCCAGCCCCCTTGCGTTACCTTCGGCTGGTCCACCGGGGCCGGAGCCTGGTCTCGCCCTTCGGCCACCACGTCCACCGTGTGCCCCCGGAACCGGACGGCGCTATAGGCCGTTGGGTACGGCCCGCTGTGGGCGATCACACCGGGTGCCTTGGTCAGCGAGGCGACGGCCGCCGCCAGTTGCGCGGAGCTCACCGGCTGAGCTGACCCGGGGCCGCCACCGCCACCCTCGACAGCGATGACATCCGGGCCGGCCGTGGCCAGCCGGGTCTGCTGGTACGGCTTGTTGGTCACCCCGCTCAGGGCGAACGCCACCGTCAGGGTGGTCGCAGCCGCCGCGATGACCAGCAATACCATCAGGGCCTCAACCGGGCGGCGTCGGAGGTCCCGGGCAGCGAGCCGCGAGACGAGCACGGCCAGGCCCTTCATTCGCCCCCCAGCCCGATGAGCTTCGCGAGGTCGCCCCTGCTGCCGCCCGTCATTCTCGTCTCGTCAACGAATGCGCCGTCACGCATGGAAATCAGGCGATCAGCGGTGGCGGCGACGCGCTGCTCATGAGTGACGATGACCAGGGTCTGGCCGGATTCGTGAAGCGACTCGAAGAGCCGGAGCACCTCGACGGTGGCCGAACTGTCGAGGTTGCCGGTCGGCTCATCAGCCAGCACGATCATTGGCTGGTTGATGAGTGCCCGTGCGATGGCGACCCGCTGGCGCTGGCCGCCGGAGAGGGCCGAAGGCAGGAATCCGGTCCGGTCCGCGAGTCCTACCTGTTCCAGCAGTTCCCTCGCCCGCGTCCGGGCGGCTTTCGGTGAGCGCCCCGCCAGCAGCCCCGGCAGCTCCACGTTCTCGATGGCTGTCAGCTCATCCATCAGATAGAAGCCCTGGAAGACGAAGCCAATCGCCGTGCGGCGAAGATGGGCGAGCGCACGCTCACTGATGCCATTGACAGGGTCCCCCGCGAGGTCGATTGCCCCAGCCGACGGCCGCTCAAGGCCGCCTAGGAGATGCAACAGGGTGGACTTGCCGCACCCGCTCGGGCCCATGATGCCGACCGTCTCACCAGGGGCGACATCGAGGTCAACGCCGTCGACCGCACGCACCAGCGCCGCCCCCGAGCCGAACGTCTTGCAAAGACCCGAGGCGCGCAGCACCGGCCGCGTCGATGTCATGACCCATCCCTTCGACGGGCCCAGCTCCGCTCGCATGCCTCCAGCCAGCGAAGGTCCGCCTGGAGCCGCAACACGACTCCCTCCAGCAGCAAGGCTGCATTGGAGTGGTCCGGCTCCCCCATGGCAGCTCGCTGCGCGTCTCGCAGCCGCCGCAGCAGCGCGCGTCGCTGGGCGTCGACGATGCTGACCGGGTCAGCCAGCCGGGCCTGGGCGGCGGCAACGAGCTTCAGGTGGAACTCTGCCAGGTCGGGCCTCGGCCAGCTCACCTCCGACAGCCACTGGAAGACCCGCTCCTGACCGGCCGGGGTCAAGTAGTACACCTTCCGGTCGGCCCGCTGAGTGCGGCCCTCGGGTGGCTCCTCGAGGGCCACCATGCCCGTCTTCTCCAGACGGCCGAGAGTGACGTAGATATGCCCGGCGTTCAGCCCTTCGCCCAGGGAACCGAGGGCTTCGTCGAGCCGCGCGCGCAATTGGTAGCCCTGCGAGGGCTCCTTGGCCAACAGCGCCAGCACGACTTCCTGCTGCATGCAAGCTCCATCTAACGGTTATACTCAACCTAACGGTTAGATAAGATGGCGTCAAGTGCACCTGGCAAGACCACGAGCCCGAAACTGGGACACAGGTCGTAGGACGAGTCCGCAGCGACCACCATCCCCGGCCGCATCGGCATTCAGTACGCCGCCGCCGTTCTCCAAACGGCGGCCAGTCGAAGGCGCGCGGGCCCTAACTCAAGGCCCAAGCGCGGCCGCGTGCGAAAACAATCAACCGTTCTGAGTAGAACGCCCTCGTTGGGGCCGCCACCTTCGTGTTTAAGTGCACCAGTACCGGACTCCCGGATCTGGGCGCGCGTTGTGACGCGGCGATCAGCCACTCGGAGAGCAAATAACGGCGGCTATCGCGCTTTGACCGCGACCAGCCCAGACACCGAGCGTTACTCCGGCCTCGGGCCCAGCAAGGCTCGTAGTGCAACAATAAATCAGCCCGGATACCGCGCGCCCCCGGCGGCCACCGCCACCGATCGTGGATGTCCGCGGGTCATGACGGCCGCCCGCCGAACTGCCAGTTGTGCACCTCGATGCCGGCGTACCTGTCCGGGGTCAGGATGGCCCGTGCCGTGCCCGGGTCGGGTGCCCGGACCAGCACTGCGGTACCCAGCCAGGTGGCGCCGTTGTCGGACAGCAGCGGCCCGTAGGCGATCAGATGGTCCCTGCCGGGCGGCAGGGTGAGGTCGGTGGCCTGCCCCGTGCCGAGGCCGAGCACCAGGTACCGGTTGCCGCCGGTCCGGCCGCCGGGGAAGTCCCACATGGTGCGTCCCAGCGTGTTGCGCCATCGGCGGAGCAGCACGTCGCGGTAGACGCCGGCCTGGTAGTTGGGCTCGTCGAAGGCGAACGCGCGTGCGGCGGCGGGGTCGGGCAGGTCGGTGATGTGCACGCTGCCGGTGGGTGTGTCGCCGTCGCGGGCGAGGGTCGGGCCGCGGGCGATCATCTGTGTCGCGTACCGGTCCATGTAAGACCAGTGCTGTTCCAGTAGTTCCTCGCGCAGCGCCACGGAGCCGGGCCGGTCGCGGTGGTAGCAGAAAAACTCCATGCCTAATAGTCTCGACACCATGCCTGCCGGTCTGGCCGGGCTAGAGGGCTTCCCGCACCACTTCACTGTGACGATCCCCGCCTACGGCGAATGCCTCGGGGTGCGGGCCGGGCTCTACCCGGAGGCGGGTCACAGCCCTCATTCCAGGTCGGCCAGCGCGGACGCGCTGGCGTGTGTGGCGCGTATCGTCCTGGACGAGGTCGTGCCGTGAGAATTCCCGTCGTCGTCCCTCCCTGGCTGCGGGCGGCCCGAGATGCGTCCGCCGACGGTATCTCCTGGCTGGACCGGCTGCCGGAGCTCATCGGGGCTGCCTGTGACCGGTGGTGGCTGGAGGTGAACGGCCCGCCCTACAAGGGCGGCGTGTGCGGGTGGGTGGCGCCGGTAAGCCGTGCCGATGGCAGCCCTGCCGTGCTGAAGGTGACCTGGCCGCATCCCGAGGCCGCGCAGGAGCCGGCTGCGCTGCGCTGCTGGGGCGGCAGGGGCGCGATCCGGGTGCTGGAGGAGGACCGGGCCGCGTGGACGATGCTGCTTGAGCCCTGCCTGCCCGGCACGCCGCTGCGGGACGCGAACCTGCCGGTCGAACGCGGCCTGGAGATCGGGGCGAACCTGCTGAACGCTCTCTGGAGTGAGAGTGCCCACCTGCCTCGAGGACACGGCTTCGACTCGATGGCGGAGACCTGCGACCGCTGGGCGGATGTGGCCGCGGGCCGGGCACGACGCTATGGAGACGTGCTGGCCGGGCTGGGTGTCGATCTGGGTGTGCTCGACCTCGGCATCGAGCTGCTGCGCTCGCTGCCGGGGTCGGCCGGCCGCCACGTGCTCGTGCATGGGGACTTCAACCCGGGCAACCTGCTGGCGGCGCAGCGCTCGCCCTTCCTGGCCATCGATCCCAAGCCTTTGGTGGGCGATCCCGCCTATGACCCGTGGCAGCTCGTCGCCCAACTCGGGTGGCCCATCCGCCGGGAGGACGCGGCGACGCTGGTCTGGGAGCGGATCCGCCGGCTGTCCGACCTGCTCGACCTGGTCCCGGAGCGCGTCGCGGCCTGGGGCGTGGCACGCGACGTGGAGGGCGGCCTGTGGGCGGCGTCCGCGGGAGACCCGGGCAAGGGGGCCAAGTGGATCCGGTCGGCGATGCTGGTCGCGCCCCTGCTCGACGGTCGGCCGGGGTAGACGCCGACCCGGTCATCGCAGGCCCAGCCGCGCCCGCGCCTCGGGCGCCGGAGAGAAGGAAGCGTGGCCTGTGCTTGCGGGCGGGGCGGCAGTCGCGGAGGAGGCCGGCGGTGGCATGGCCGATGGCGGCGACCGCCTGCTCGAACGGCGTCTCGGCCGTTGCCGCCGGATGGGGTGATACCGCTGGCCTTGCGCACGTACTGGCGCGTGCAGTCGCCATCAGCTCAAGAACGCCGGTCGGCTGAACCGGCCGCGGGTCAGACGCGCCCGGCGGAAGCGCATCTCCACAGCCACGCGGCCGCCCTCACTCCGCACATAGCAGCCCGTTACCGGCGCCGCCACAGGCTCCTGATCAGCAATTCCCAACCCGTACAGATCGGATACGCGCGCACCGGCCGCCGCGGTAGTCGGTCACGCTGCGCAGTCAACGGTCGAGTCGGTGTGCGAGCGCCGCAGAACTCCAGGCGCCGTGCCGTCGGCCGACAGCATCCTGCGGCAGACTTCGCCACCGAACGTTCAGCGACCTCGACGTACCTCATCGCGGCAAAGTAGTGCGTTGGCCGCTGGCCGGCGGTCCTGTGCCTACGGGTCCGTCTTTAGTTCCTGCCTTGGTCACGCTCGTTCCGTCGCGCTTGTATGCCGCTTCGCGGCACGCTGGGCAGTTCACGCATTACTGCCCAGTGCGGCCGTGAGGAGAGCATCGGCGGCCTCACGGCTGCGGCAAGATCACGTGGTCGAGCGCTCGTCTTGCTTACCGATGCGGCAGTTCATACCGAGATCGGAGGTAGGGCTGGTCGATTTGCCCGCCCGGCTGGGGCTGCACGCCGGGAGGAAGAGCTTATGCTGGACAATCCGTGCGAATAGTCACTATCCATGCTATTTTATGACTAATTTTCGGCGGATGCACAGAGACCATTCTGTGACCTGCTCTTAGTAATCCGTACGCCCGTCTCGGGCGTCTTTTATCCAGAACCGGGTGGCTATGGGTCGTGCCGCCAGGGGTGCGGCACGACCACATCCATCGCCGTAGCGTATATCTGCGCCTTGCGATAGGAGTGAGGCCGATCTGGCTGCGGCCCGGATGAGACAGCATGTCATGAAGTCAGATAGGAAGAGGGCGGTATCCAATGAGCGCAGACAAGGAGAGCGGCTCGGTCGGTTTCTTCACCGGGCTCTCCTCGTGGATGACCTCGTTCGCCGGAATTATCACGGCGGTAGCGACCATCACGACGTCCTCTTCTGCTGTCCTGGGTGTTCTCTTTCATCATCAAGCCGTGCAACTGCAGCAGGCCCGCGCAACGGTCAGCCAGCAGGCGCGGCAGATTCACGCACTGAAGCACAGCGCTGCGTGGCAGCCGTCCGCACCCGCAGCATCCTCCACGCCGGTTGCGAACAGTTCACCAGATCCTGCGTCGGTGATGGGCGTCGCCCACTACCTGAGCGACCTCACGCCGACAGTCGATAACTCGGGAGTCTACGCGGGTCAGCAGGTCATTGAGGCACAGCCATATGCGAAGAGCATATCCTTCTACTGCAACGGAGGCTCCGGTAACGAGCCGGATGAGGCTTACGATGTGGCTGGCAGCACCACATTGACCGCGGTAGCTGGAATCCCGGACAACATGCAGAACGCAACAGATGTCGTTGCTACGATAACTTTCAGTAACGAATCCGGTCAACAGGTTGGAAAGCCTGTTCAAGTATCGCTCGGCCATCCGGTCAGGGTGAAACTGAACATTGGTGGCGTGACCCAGCTCGGCCTCACGTGCAATGGACGCGACGCCCGCACCAGCCAGGCCGTGTCCGATTTCGAAGTTGCGTTCGGCAACGCTGGCGTCTCTTGATCCATGTCCAAGAGCTGTTGCAACATCAGTGCCTATATTTGCTCAAACAGCTGACGTTCCCGAGGGTGCCCGTCTCGTCCGAGCACAATTAGGTGACCACCATTGACAAGGGGGAACAGAATCACATGACCGATGACACATATGCCTTGCCGCAGGAGCCTGCAGAGATGCAAGAGATGCAGAAGATTCCTGGTCTGGCTGCGCGACGGCTGCCATACAGCCACAGCAAGCGCGTAACCTACGGCATCCTGTGGGCCGGGTGGACCGCCAATGCCATGGGCTTTAGGCATTTGGGTGTCAGTGCGAGCTTTCCGGTTCTGGTTACGGTGGGTAGTTCCTAGGGTAGTTCCTGGTTGCGGGCATGCTGAGGGCCGGCGTGTCGTGTCGGCTGGCGGCCGGTTCCACGGTCCGGCAGGCTGGTTCGCTGGGGTGGTTTGCGGTATTTCCGCTGGTCAGGCGGGCGTGTTGGCGAGCGTGATGATGGCCGGGGTGATCCGGGTGGCGGTGTCCGCGCGGCCGGCGCGGGGGAAGGTGCTGGCGCATTTGGCCTTGCGGGCGCGGTGGCGGTTCCGGTCGATGACGGTGCGGCATTTCGCGAGTTCCCTGGCCAGCGCGGTGTAGCTGGTTGTCCCGGTGCGGATTGCGGCGGTCACGGCGCGGCGGGTGCGGGCGTGGGAGATCTCGCGGGGCTGGACGGGCTGCCCGGCGCGGCGTCCCTTCCGGGCCGGCGCCGCGGCGAGGGCGGCGGCGCGGGCGACGCCCCGGGTCATCTCGGTCGCGGCGGCCCAGGCGGCGAGCTCCTGCCGCACCAGTTCCGGGGTCCCGGAGCGGAGCATCGGCCCGGACGACGGCCCGGCGCCGTCGAGCGAGGCCTTCGCCTCGCGCAGCGCGGTCTCCGACCCGTCCCACCGCCATTTATAGAGGGCGGCCAGTTCCAGCGCCGGGTACTCACGGCAGTCCATCAGGCTGGTGACCAGGCAGAACATCTCCGGGACATCCTGGCCTTCCACGGTCACGTCGTACTCGATGACCCGCACGGTCACGGTGACGCCGTCGCCGGACAGCTCCGCGAGATACGAGCCGTCCTGCAGGACCGGGGAGATCCTTTTCAGCGGGATGTCGCTTTTCAGCCGGATCAGCACGTGGGTGCGGGCCATCAGCCGGGCGATCCGGGCGGCGCCGGGATAATTCCTGTCCATTAGCCACAGCCGGCCCGTGGTGAACAGGTGCGGGTACTGCTCCATGGCCTTGTCCAGGAGTTTCTGCTCGGCGGCGGCCTTGTCCGTGCCGGCCGGGCCGTGCGGCATCCCCAGCAGCGCCCGCGTGGACGCGTTCGTCAGCGGCAGCGCCCTGACCTGCGGGTACGGGGATGAGTCGTCGCCGGTGCCGACGGAGCCGAACGCGGCCCGGTTCGCGGGCGTGTCCGGCACCCGGATCAGCGTCCCGTCCAGCGACGACACCGTCAGCGGCTTCTTCCCCCCGGCGACGGCCGCCCGCCAGTCCCGCTCCCCGTGCTCCCGCTGCGAGGCGCCCAGCACGATGTCCTGCAGTTCCTCCAGGGGCTCCGGGCCGAGCGCGTTCCGCCAGTCCCCGGCAGCCCGCGCCGACGCCGGCACCCACGCCCGCGCCCACGGCACCCCGGCTAGGTCCCCGGCCAGCGCGATCACCGCCTCCCGGACGTCCGCGTCCGGCATCAAGGTCATCAGCACGATGACGCGGATCATGAACGCCCTGCTCAGCAGGCGTTCCCGTTCCCCCTTCACGTACCTCTCCGCCAGCACGGCCCGCTCTGCGATCCCGTCGATCACGCCCGGCCCGGCCTTCTCCTCCAGCCACTCCTCCAAAGGCCCCAGCGTCGCGTAACCGGCCGGACTGCCCTGCGCCTGGACCCGCCCGTCCCTCCTGACCTGCGCCGGCGCGACCGCCACCACCTTCACGAACACGACCACATCGCCGGTGCGGATCTTCCCCTTCCCCGCGATCACCAGCGCCGACCGGTCGCCCGCCTCCAGTGGCCTCCCGTTCCGCAGCGGAGACACCACGTCCTCCGGCCGCACCGCGACCATCAGCGCCCCGCCGCCCGGAACCTCCCCGTCCCCGGCAATGCTGCTGGCAGAACGCGGACCGGCAGGGTATGAAGACACGAGAGGCTCCTGTGACGAAGAGTGACGTAGCAATCCCTCTTCTAGCAGGAGCCTCGCCCGCCCCGCCGGGAACAGGCACAACAAGCCGCCAACCACGGAAAATCACTCAACGTAGTCAAGACACGTTGAGGTTCAGTGCCGCTTCGCCCTAAAGCCCATGGCATTGGGTGGACCGCCGTGCTTACCATCGCCGGGTTCACTGGCCTGTTCGGTGGCCAGATCCTCAGCGGCCTGTTCGCGTTCATGCTCGCGGCACTCACGGGCCGTTACGACTATCGGATCTGGACCTGGCGCGCACGGCGCTTGCTGTTCTTCATCATCTGGTGAAACGAGGAACTATCAAACATGAACGGTGAACAGCAGGACCATGAGCAGCCTCACGTGGGGCTGGCACCTGAGCACCAACGACAGCCGGTTTCCGCACGCCCCGGTCCCACTATTCCGCCGCCAAAGGTCATCATAGCGGGCGTGATCGTGATGCTGATCATCGTAGCAGCGATCATCGGCCACGCGATCGCCAGCGGCAGTTCCATCGCGGTGGGCGACTGTGTGGTGACGAATCCAAACGCGCTTACCGGGTGGGATATCAAAAAGGTCGCCTGCAACTCGAACCCGGGCACGGCGTTCGTTGTGCAAAAGGTCGTATCGGTCCAGCACGGCTCGAACGGCCAGTGTGACCCCGGGCTGACCACCTTTCAGGACGACCCTGCAGGCATGACCTACTGCCTGGCTGACAGCTCGTTCGGTGCCGGCGGCTGACCACCAAGGGCGGCTATTCCCGCTGGCCGCGGCGAACCGCGGGTTGGCAACAGGCTCACGCCGAATCATCAGAGCAGATGCCCCAGGGCATCACCTTTACCGGGCCGGGGCAGCCCAAGCGTTGAACAGCCGGGCGATCACCAAGTCTGACGGTCGGCTACTTTCCTGTGCTCCTGGTTCAGCGAGTCGCCGGGTAGTTCCCAAGCGGCCATCACGCGCGACCGCTCATCGGCATGTGCGGTAACTGGACCGGCCCCGGAACTACCATCGGGTGCTTGCTGCCCGCGGGGGACTATGCCGCTACGCACAGTGAGAGTGCTCGCGATCCCTGATCTCCCGGCCGCGAACAGATCGAATCGGGCGCGGCTGAGAGTCTTTCGGTGGCGCGTGCCTCGCACGCAGATCCGCCGGTTCCGGGCGTCCTGGCTCCAGCTGCACCTCGACGGACCGTCGACCGGTGAGCTCGCCAGCGACTCATGGAGGCTTCGGATCCGAGGACGGTCCCATGTGTGTGCTGGGTCAGAGCACTTTCGAGATGCCCAGCACCTGGGTGAGCGCGTAACCGGCCATGTAGCAGACGGCCACTCCCACTGTGGCCACCAGCACGAACTTGAGGGCGCCAGCGCCACGGAAGCGAAGGCCACCATGACTGCGGTGAGCACCAGCGGGTAGATGACCCTGTTCCGCCACACCAGCAACGCGCCGATGCTGGTCATCAACGGCGCCGGCGACGTGCACGTCGTCCAGGTCGGCACCCTTATCTCCAGGGCCGACCCGACCCCGAGGCTGCTCTTCTCCTATGCGTTGAGGCTCCCAACGCACAAGATATCGGGAGCCGGTGGTACTGGGCCTGCCCGCCGTCGCGGTGCGGTGGGGTGATGAGGCGGCGGGCGAATTCGGCGGCGATCGCGGCGCCGTGGTCGGCGCGGTCCGCGTGCAGGCAGGCGTCGATGCCCGCGGCGGTTCCTGCGGAGGTGATGACGTTGTCGTCGTCGATGTAGAGCACGGACGGATCCACCCGCACGGCGGGATAGCGGCGTGCCAGCTCGTCGGCGTGCATTCAGTGCGTTGTGGCACGCCTGCCGTCGAGCACGCCGGGCGCGGCGAGCACGAACGCGCCGGAGCAGATCGACAGGATGCGGGTGCCGCGCTGGTAGGCGGCGCGCACGATGTCGATCAGCTGCTGAGGCGGTTGTTCGTGGATGCTGGCGCAGACCGGGATGACCAGGGTGTCCGCGCGGGCCAGAACATCGGTGTCAGTGCACGTATACGACGGCAGCCTCCATTCGAGCCTGGCGACTTGGGCTCCGGTTCCATCGAGGTGCGGTAACGGCAAAGATTCCTGCAGCAGGGAACGAGAGATCTGTAAGGCCGTGTTCCGGGCGTGAGCTCCGCTCATCGACGGGGATCCGGCAGACCCGCAGCTGGATCCCACCGATGTTCCTTAGAACACCGCGAGCGGATTGACCGGGCTTCCGACCGCCTTGGTGAAAGGCAGGGGCGGGGCCGCGATCAGGAATTCCCACCGCCGCTTTCTCTCGCATGCCGCGGCGAGTCCGTCAAGGAAGAAGTTCTCCCCGATCAGCAGGCCCATGTAGACGATGGCCGCTGCGTGCACCGGCAGCCAGATGTCGGAGCCGCCGGGCAGGCACTCGAATGCCCAGGTGTCACATGCGACCGCCGCGATATCTCTCTCATGGAGCCACGGCAGTGACTCGATCCCGATACCGGGCTCGTCGGTGTAGGAGTAGTCGTCCCAGCCTCCGTTCGCCCTGGCTCGCTTCATGTTGCCGGTCCGGAAGAGGAGGATGTCCCCGGGCCTGGCCTCCGTGCCCGCGGCCTCCAGCACAGCCTCGATCTCGGTCGTGCTGATGCGGTAATCCATCGGGAGATGTTCGTGGCCGAGGACGAGCGGGAAGTCCAGCAGGACACCACGTGTCACAATCCGGTCAGACATCTTGTCGATGCTGTTGCGCTCTGCCCCATTGCTGGTGACCAGGTCGCACCGCCGGTCGTTGTACATTCTGTATTCATAAAAGGCATGTGCAAGCGAGTCCCAGTGGGTCGCCGCCTGCAGGGCCATGGCCACCATGTCGTCCGCGTAGCCCCACCCCCCGACCTGTCCCGGTTGGACGCCCGCCTTCAAGTCAGTACCCGTCTGCAGCATGATGTGCTGGGGATTCAGCCGCTGATCGCCCGCGCGCTGCAGGCCCTGCCGGTTCAGCGGCAGGGCGAGCGAGACCGTCTCCCCCGTCTGGACGAGCTTGCCTGCGGCGCGGCGCACGGACTCGGTGATCAGATTCACTGTCCCAAGCTCGTCGTCCTTCCCCCAGCGGCCCCAGTTGCTGATCCGATCCCTGAGCGCATCCACGGACCGATCGCTACCCATGCGAACCTCTCTTTCCTGACGGCTACGGTCCGTTAGGTCATCGGCTCTGACCCGGCCACGACCGTCGTATTACTCGCTCCGCCTCGCCGCGAATCTGGCGAAGGCCACAGCCGCCAGAAGAGCAACGCCGTTGAACAAATCCGAGACCCACGGTGACGCGCCAGCCAGGAGCAGTCCGGTGACGCCCACGATGAGCAGGTAGGACGCTATGACTGTCCCCGCGATGTTGAAGCGTCCGATTTGTATCGTGGTGGTGCCGAGGAACGCCGCGGCATACGGCGGCAGGAGAAAGCTGGGGCCTTCACTCGGATCCACCGCGCCGACGTTCGCCGCCAGCACCACACCTGCCACCGCCGCGAGGACGGCCGAGGCGACGAACGCGGAGATACGGACCCGGTTCACCCGCAGGCCCGCCAGCCGTGATGCGTCACGGCTGCCACCGACAAACAGCAGCTGGCGGCCGTACGGCGTGTATTCGAACACGTACCACAGAACAATTGCCACTACCCAGCCGTAATAGACCGCGTCCGGCAATCCTCCAGCCGACGCCTGCCCGAGGACCAGCAGGGAGTGCGGGAAGTTACTGACTATGTTCGAGTTGGTGATGCCGAAGGTCAGGCCGCCCAGGGCGGTCATCGTCGCGAGGGTCACGATGAATGCGTTGATCCCGAGCTTGACGATGAAGAACGCGTTGAGCAGCCCTGCCGCGAAGCCAATCGCCAGTGTGACCGGGATGGCCGCTCCCACTGACCAGTGGTGCTGCGAGACGAGGATGCCGAGCACCGCTGCCGTGAACACCATCACCGCCGAAACCGACAAGTCGAAGTCGCCTGAGCGGAGTGGGATGGTGACCGCGAGAGCCAGGATCAGCACGAACGACTGCGACGACAGCATCGCCACTACGTTGCCGTGGGTCGGAAAGGTGGCCGGCAACCAGATCGAGTAGACGATGATCAGCAGCACCATAACCCACAGCAGCGCGGACCGCCGCAGCAGATCCGCGCCCCTCGCCCAAGCCCGCGCCCGCCTGACACCAGGACCTGTTGCTTCACCGCTTGCCGTGGAGTCGGTGACTACATCCACACCCGCAGCCCGAGGTGCACTCTTTTCACCTGTCACTCCTAAACCTCCTCCGGCGCCCGCTCATCAAGTGTGGCAAAGTTTCAAGATCGCGTTTTCAGTGAGTGCGCTGCCCGACAGAACGCCTTCCAGCTGACCGCCGTTCAGGACCAGAACCCGGTCACAGACGTTGGCCAGCTCCTCGTATTCGCGAGAGATGTACAGAACGGCGGCACCGTTACTGGCCGCCTGGAAAACGAGCTCGATGATGTCATGGCGTGAGCGCGCATCCACTCCGACGGTGGGGTTGTGGAGCACCAGCACCCGCGGTGCTGAGCGCAGCGCCCGTGCCAGGACGACCTTCTGCTGGTTTCCGCCCGACAGGGAGTTGACCGCTGCGCGTGGACCTGAGGCCTTCACTCTGAACGTGTCCATCGATCGGATCGCATCGCCTTGTTCGGCTTGCTTCCGCAGGACACCACTTCTGAAGTAGTCGCCGAGCCGCCCGAGGGTGAGGTTCTCAAACACCTGACCCTCCGTCCAGAGGCCCTCCTTGGCGCGGTCGGACGGGACGGTGATGAGCCCCTTCTTCAGTGCCGCAGCCGGATCCAGCCCGGTGACGTCCTCTCCGGCCAGTTCAACCCGACCGCGCCCGCCTGACCGCAACCCGAGCAGCAGATAGGGAAGATCATCTTGCCCCATCCCCTCCAAGCCGGTTACGCCCAGGATCTCCCCTTGTGACAGGGCGAAGCTAATCGAACGTACCCGGGCCCCCGCGAGATCCGTGACCCGCAGCACCACCGGCCCAATCCGGCTGACCGGTGGCCGCGGGGGGAAGAAGGTCTCCAGTGACTGCCCGAGGATCCACGAGACGACCGCTTCCAGGCTGGTTCCCTCCGTCTCCGCGGTGGTCACCACCTTGCCATCGCGCAGTACGGTGATGCGGTCGCAGATCTCAAGCACTTCCGGAAGCCGATGCGAAATGAAGAGGACGGCATTGCCCCCGCTGGCGATGCGCCGCATAACCCCGAAGAGCACTTCGACCTCGTCCCGGTCGAACGCCACTGTTGGCTCGTCGAGAAGGAGCAGCGACGCTGCCTCCGCTGCCTCCAACTGACGCAGGCATCGGGCCAGCGCAACCACTGTCTGGGCGCCACGATCGAGACTTCCCACTGTCGCCTTGGGATCGATCGTGATGCCAAGGTGGTCCAGAAAGCGGCGCGCTGACCCCATCTCCCGTCGCCAGGAGATTCGCCCGATGCCTGCGGTTCCGTAGTTCACTCCCACGCTGATGTTCTCGAGCACGCTCAGTTCCGGGACCAGGCCCAGGTCCTGGTGGACGATTCCAAAACCGTGCCCGCGCGGGTCATGGATGGGCAGCGATATTCGCTTCCCGAAAATCGCCACCTCCGACCCCGGGTCTGGGTCGAAGTAGCCCGCCAGGATCTTGACGAGCGTCGACTTCCCAGACCCGTTCGCGCCGACCAGGCCGTGGATCTCACCGCGGTTGAGCACAAAGTGATCAACCGCTAGCACCTGCCGCGGACCGAAGGTCTTCGCCAGCCCCTTGAGTTCCAGAGCCGTGTCAGAGCCCAACAGCGTCTACCTCACTTTCCCCAGACGGACTTGTATTCCGACTCGTAGTTCGCGTACCCGGAGAACAACCCCGCGTCGCTGCTTCCCACGTTGGCCTTCACGAACAACTGCTGCGGCAGGTCCTCGGGGGCGGGCTTGAGCCCGGCGATCAGCCGTCCGATCTCGTCCACCTCGGCCCAGCCCATGGCTGCGGTCGGCGGGTTCGAAACATCCGCCTGCTGCACGCCGCCTTTGCGGATGATGTCCAGGTTCGTGGTCACACCGTCATGGCTGATGATGGCCACGTTGGCGTGGACCTGCTGGATCGACGGAATCATGTAGGTGACCATCGCGTCGTAGAACGGGACGAAGTACTTCGCATCCGGATACCGGCTGATCGCGGTGGACGTGATGCTGCCGAGCTGAGTGGCGACCCCGGTCGGCTGGACGTTCTCAACCGCGTCGATCTTGCAGGTCGACGGGCACAGCTTTGCAAACTCTTCTTTGAATCCAGCGACCATGTTCTGGTAGATGGTGTAGATCGAGGACGTGAAGACCACGACATGTGCAGTGCCCTTGCTCGCCGCGATAACCCAGTCGGCCATCAGCTTGCCGCCCTCGGTGTAGTTCACCGTGACGTGCGCGAGCACACCTGATGCCAGTGGCTGCGTGGGATCCCCGTTCAGGGAGTCGATGACCGGAATACCCGCTGCCTTCGCCTGCGCAAGCGGCCCGCTCACCAGGGCCGGATTGATGCCCTGGAGAATTATCCCGCTTGCTTTCTGGGATACCGCCTCGGTTACGCCCTGATTGAAGGTGTTGACCTGTCCTTTGCCGTCGAAGATCACCGCCTTCATGCCGGCCGCCGCTGCCGCCGCCTTGACGCCTGATGCAATGGTGGCGATGAACGGGATGGACATATCAGGCGCGATGTACCATACCGTCTTGCCGGAATTCTTCGACATAGCAAAGTTTGGCGTCGGCTTGGTGAAGGTGATGGGCCGCTCGGCGGCTTGGACTACGGCCTCGGCCGCCGCCACCCCAGCGGAGTTCTTTGTCGTCCCCTTGCTGCTGGTGGAAGACGAGGGGCTCGACGGGGATGAGGAGCAGGCCGCAAGTATTACGGACAGCGAGCAGGTTAGGCCCACCAGCCGGGCAGCACGCCCCATCAAGAATCTGCTTTTCAGCATGTTTCCGTCCTTACTTTGTCATCCTGAGTCTGTTTTGAGACTTCGCGCAACGGACTTGTTAAGACGTCTGACCTTGGCCAGACCGGCCGCGTTTCAGGTACCGTCCCGACTGCGGCCGCGTAACTTCTCCATTCCTGGCGACAACCGCGCCTCGCAAGATGGTCCAGCTCGGCCATCCGGTGAGCCGCATCCCCTCGTAGACGGATAGGTCTGAGCAGGACGGGAAGGCAGCAGCGGCCACTTCTTTTGCGGCGTGCGGGTCGCAGATGGTGAAGTCGGCGTCGAGACCGACCTCGATGCGCCCCTTGGACGTCAGCCCGAAGAGGCTCGCCGCCCGTTCCGTTGCTCCGGCCAAACTCTCCGGGGTCAGGGTCCCCGAGGACACGAGATGGAGCAGTACCGGAACCATGGTGTCCACGCCGGGAAAGCCTGGTCTTGCCTCCCACGCAGATTTGCCCTGCTTCCCGGCAATCGGAACTGCCGCGTGATCGGTCCCGACCGTGTCTATCTCACCGCTCTTGAGTGCCTGCTGAATCGCCAGCCGGTCGCTCGCCTCCCGTACCGGGGGATTCACCTTGGCATACTGGATCTGCCCGGCACCATCGACATCCAGCAGCAGATAGTGCGGGCAGGTTTCCAGGTGCAGGTTGGTCCCCTCGGCTCGCGCGTTCCGGCATGCGTCCAGTCCAGCGGAGGATCCGACGTGCGGGATGAACACCGTCGCCCCGGCCAGGCGGGCCAACAGTGCGACCCGGGAGATCGCCTCGGCCTCGCCGAACGGCGGACGAGCCCACGACCACTGCCGCAAGACGCTTCCGGTGGCCTGCCCGGCCTTCAGTGCCCGGAGACGCCGGCCGTAAATGTCGTCATTCTCAGAGTGGACGTTTACGACAGCGCCGGGTATTCTGGCCAGCAAGGTGAGTGCATCCAGAATAAAGCCATCGTCCTCCCCCCGAACACCGAACTGCGCCAGTTCGCCGTCCTTATAGCATGTGTACATCTTGAATGACGTGATGCCGAGCTCGTCGCTCAGCTCCAGGACCTGCTCCAGATGTTCATCCGTCAGGATGCCGAGATGAACCCCGAAGTCGACGGAGGAAACGCTGGCCCCTTGCGCGATAAACCCGCGCAGGTCCTCGCCGTAGCGCTCAAGCTGGCGGTAGTAGATGAGACAGGTGGTAATGCCGCCAGCGGCCGCCCCGGCCGTCTCGGTTCCGAGCTCAGCGTCCGAACCGGAGAACCCGATGTGGGTATGCGTATCGATGAAACCAGGGAAGACGAGCTGCCCACTGGCATCAATCACCTGATCGGCTTCGATAGGGTCCGCTGAGATGCTCACCGTCATCCCGGATGAGACAGCGATGCTCACATCGCTCCGAACTCCCCATGGGAAAACGACGTCGCCGTGATTGATAGCCAGTTCAGCCTGCATCGCGGGTACCTCCGGCTGGCCGGGCAGCAACATTCCACAGCGCCGTGACTTCCGCAGATGTGGTCAGGTCGTACCGCGACGCGAGGAACGTGAGGGCGACTTCATGAAGTTCCTGGCTGTAGGACTGCACGCCGTCCGACAGGAGGACCGTGTAGAAGCCGTGAAAAGACGCGTCCAGGACCGTCGCGAGAACGCACCCTTGGGTGATGGTTCCGCAAACGAGAACCGACTTGATGCCCCGACTAGACAGGACAATATCGAGATTCGTGCCGAAGAACGCCGAGGGACGATGCTTCTTCACTACGACCTCGCCCGGCTGCGGAGCCAGCAGGTCGATGGTCTGCTGCCCCCAGGACCCATCCAGCGTGTAGTCGGTCTCGGTGCGCCCGTCCCGGGTTTTGAAGTAGAGCCAGGCTGGTGAATCGCTGAGCCCGTCTGGCAGGGTGGTCTGCTCCATGAAGACTCTGAGCATTCCAGCGCGTCGTGCCGCATCGAGGACGCTGGCAATCTTCGGGAAGATGTCCGGCATGCGCGAGACATCTTTGCCGTGCCGCGCGAACCATCCCTCCGGCAGGCAGCAGTCGTTCTGCACGTCGACGATCAGGAGAGCAGTATGCCGGGCATCTAGGATCTCTTCGATCCCCGAGAAAACTTCGGTGCCATTCACTAGCTTCATCAGACAGCCCTGCGGTAGTCCTTTGCTTATCCGGAAATAACCCCGGCCCGGGAGAGGGTCTCGATCGTCTCCGCATCGAGCCACTCCGAGAACACGGTGGCGGTGTCGGAGCCTTGGTGCCGACCTGCCCACTGGGCCAGTCCGGGAGTCCGTGAGAGCCGCGGGACGACGGCTTGCATCATGATTGGCTTCCCGTCCTCCCCTGGGACCGGGACGAGTGACGACCTTTCGGCAACGTGCGGATCTTTGAATATCTCCGCCACGGAATAGACGAGGTTCACGGGGACGCCTCGTGCCTGGAGTAGGGAGACGATCTCTTCCGCTTCGTGCTCGGCGGCCCATCGTTCGAGAATCTCGTCCAACTTGCTCCGGTGGGCGACCCGGGCCGCATTGGTGAGAAACCTGTCATCCGTCGCCAGACCGGGCTGACCTATGGCAGCCGCCAGTTGCCCGAAGAGCTTGTCGCTTGCTGCGGCAATGCCGACCCAGTGTTTATCCTTGCTGAGGTAGGCACGTGCGGGCACGGTGCCAGCCGACTCGGCGCCGACGCGCTCCCGGATGGTTCCGTGCTGATCGTAAGCCACGAATGTCCATTCCATTATCCGCATGACAGCTTCATAGAGTGTGTTGTCAATCCACTGCCCGCGGCCAGAACCCTGCCTGGCGTCGCGCTCATACAGGGCCATCAGGACTCCGATAGCTCCCGTGAGCGCAGCTGTGTAGTCGGCGATCGCAACTCCGGGACGGGACGGAGGACGATCCGGGTACCCGACTATGTAGCGAAGCCCTCCGAGCGCCTCGCCCGCGGTGTTGAGCCCCGGCAGCAGCCGGTACGGTCCGAACTGCCCGTAACCCGAGGTCCTGAGCAGGATCAGGCGCGGATTGACACTCGACAGGGTTTCGAAGTCAAGCCCCCAGCGTTCCAGAGTCCCGGGCCGGAAGTTCTCGACCACGACGTCAGCGTGGGCAACCATGCTTCTGAAGGCCGCCTGGCCCGCCTCATGGCCGAGGTCGAGACTTACTGTCTCCTTGTTCCGGCCCTCAAGAGCCCACCAGGCAGACGCGTCGGTGTGGATGGCCGGTCCCAGATGGCGCAGCTCGTCGCCGTGACCCGGCTTTTCAAACTTGATGACCCGGGCGCCGAACTCACCCAGGATTGTCGCCGACACCGGGCCCGCTACGAACCTGCCGATGTCGAAAACGGTCAGACCCCGCAGGGGGCCATCGGTGCTCATGCTCAGCCACCCGCCCGCGGACCGTCGTACGACCACTCGGAAGGGTTGATCCGCCGCATGGGCTTCATGCGGGTCGATTCTTCGTGCGCCTGCATGTATATCCCGCAGAATCTGCTTGCCATAAAGACTGGCAATACGAGATCGCGTGGGATGAACGGCAGGAGAACCGCCGCGATCGCAGTATCGAGATTCATGGGGAGGGAACGTTTCAGTTCCCGGTCAAGGGCGGCACCAACGGCGTTGGCGGCGTGGATGTAGGTCTGGTCAAGTCCGACCTCGGCAGCCAAGCCGAAGAGCACCGGTACCCGGGGATCGGAGGAGTGAACCCGGTGGCCGAATCCCGGCACCCGGCGTCCCTGGGCCAGATAGAAGCGGACGGATTGCTCCGCGCTGGCCTCGAGCGTTGACTTTTCGCGTGCGGTCTGCACAACCTCCGTCAGGAGATCTGCGCAGTCGGATACGGTCGCGCCATGGTATTTCGACAGTGCTAGCAGGCCGGCCACTGACGCTACCTGGGGCGAGGCGCCGCCAGAGGCCACGGTGCGAGCCGTGAGCGCGGACGGGGAAGTGGCACCGTGATCGATGGAAGCCACCAGCACAGCCTCGACCATCCGGGCCTCGGCAGCCGAGGGAAGCCGTCCCACCAGCAGGAGTGCGAGCACCTCGGCGAAGCTCCGCTCGGAGATCAACCGGTCAATAGGCAGCCCACGAACTAGGACCTGGCCCTCGACGATGTCCGTGATGCCTGTGGCCCACACTCCCGCGCCTCCTTGCCATGTTCCGATTACCGGAATACCATACCGATATGAGGAATGCGGTCATGGTAGCGATCTGGAGGGATACGTGCAAGAGGCTCTTACCAGCGAAGTCTCCGATGAGGGTACCCGGCGTGCCCGGTTCGCCCGGCTAGAAGAGCCCGCGCCTGGCCCACCGGGCTCGGCCCGCCAGTCCTCCGATGGCGGCAAGCTCTCGTTGACGGTCTTGAACGCCATCGATGTGATCGAAGTCCTGGCGTCAGCGGACACGCCCCTTCCGCTGGCTGCCATCGTGGTAAAGGTCGGCCTCAGCACAACCGCGACGCATCGGCTGCTGGCAAGTCTTCGGTCCCGCGGGCTGGTGATCCAGGATCCCGTGAGCAAGCGGTACAGCCTAGGCTGGAAAATGGTTACCTACGGCAATCGTGTTCTGTCATCACTGCCCTTCTCAGGCATTGTCATGCCTTGGCTGGAGCAACTGCGGGACCTCACCGGGGAAACCGCTACGCTGCATGTCCAGGATGGCGATCACAGAGTCTGCGTTCTCGAATGTGAGAGCAAATCCGACATCCGCCGCAGCGTAGGCGTCGGCAGGAGAGTGCCGATCCACAAGGGGGCCAGCGGACGCGCCATCCTCGCCTTCTTGCCAGATCAGGAGCAAGCCAAAATACTCTCCGGCCTGTCGGCACCTGAGAGCCACGCGGTTGAGCCACTGCTCGCGGCAACCCGGGACTCGGGATACGCGATCAGCCATGAGGAGTCAACCCGCAGCGTCGCGGCACTCGCTGTTCCCGTCTTCGATAGCGGCGACCGGGTCGTGGGAGCGCTGTCCGTATCCGGGCCAAGCTTTCGCTGGACGGATAAGGAGATGCTCCCCTTCGTCCGCGACCTCCTGGGAGCGGCTGACCAGATCAGGTACGAGATGTAACCCAGAGCGGGTGGCCGGTCCGCAGATTGATTTGCTGTTCCGTCTGCCGGAATAATCCCCTGGCCTTCCTGCCGACGAGCAGGTCTGAGCCGACGAAACCGGTCCGGCAGACTCATGACCTCTTGCACGACGTCAACGCACCGCCCCTGGCCAGGCATCGCCTGACGCCTGGCGACATTGGCTCCCAGCCTGGCTCCCGGAGCTCTCTGGCATCCCTGTGCGGCACGTCTGCCCGCCGGATACCTGCTTGTGAGTCTCCAAGAGCGGCTCCCGCTCCCGGAGTTCTCGCACGGCTCCCGGTGGCGGTGTCAGAGGACGGTGTCCAGCCAGTCGAACACGAGCTGGTTGCGGGTCTGGGGGGCCATCGGTCCGTCGTGGTACTCCGCTCCGTGCGCCGAGGTGAAGTAGTGGTACGCCTTGCGGCTGCGCAGCAGTGCGTACACCTTTTGGCCCTGGCCGGGGACGAACTGGTCCTGCTCGTACCCGGTGATCAGGGTTGGTGAGCTGACCTGGGACACGGCCTTGCGCACGTTGAGCTGCATCTGGATCATCCCGAGGAGCCACAGGTTGGTGAAGACGCGCCCGGCGCGGGCGGCCAGCAGGAACTGCCGCGCGTACAGTTCGGCCCGCTTCATGAGGGTGAACCGGATCACGGGGTGCAGGTGCGGGATGCTGGCCCGCCATTCCGCGTTCACCTGCTGCTTGGTGGCGCCCGGCTTGAACAGGCCGCGGATCTGCGCTGGCCAGGCCAGCCAGGCGTCGAGGACGCCGGGGTCGGCGGCGACCGCGGCCAGCCGGTGCTCGAACGCGGCTGCCCTGATCACCGATTCGCCGCATAGGCTCCACCCGGTGATCGCGATGCGCCGCGGATCCACATCCGGGCGGCCCTGGAGGTAGTCGACGATGGGTGTGATCACGTGTTCCCAGTCGGCCCGGAACGGGATCTGCCGTTCGAACAGCATCGATCCCTGCCCCGGGCCCTCGAAGATCAGCGCGTTGTACCCGCGTTCGAGTGCCGCCGCCCCGCCGAAGGCGTACAGGTCGATGTTCTGCGCGTCGCTGCCGTTGTTGAGGATGAGGGTCGGCCTGCGGACGGGCCGGGTGTCCGGCCGCAGCAGGTAGCCGGGCATCCAGGTGCGGCCGTACGGGATGCGGACCCGCTCGAAGGGCGGGCCGAACAGCTGTGTGGCCGCGTTCCAGCAGCGCTGCATGGCCGCGTACACGCTGGCTTCCCGCGCGTGGGAGCTGGTGCCGAGCACGAAGAACAGGCACGCGTCGTAATAGGAGGCGGCCCGCAGATAGGCACTCCTGGCGCTGGCCGTGTGCCCGGCAGCCAGCTCCTGGCCAGCCAGCGCATCGACGTCCCGGGCCATGGCCAGGAAATTGTCGTAGTAGGCCTGATAACTGGCTCCCGCGGCGTTGATCCGGTTGACCGTCGTGACGACCTCACCGGCTTCGGAGATCCCGTAGCCGGCCCCTCCGAGGGTGAACAGCGTCTCGAAGTTGAGATCTTCCTGCGTGAACAGGCGGAACGGCGGCTGCGTGGCCGCTCCGGCC
>OFHK01000137.1_pt1 | contig 23167 bp, 19 predicted proteins | sample 1521951 | NCBI WGS metagenome assembly OFHK01 (sample SAMEA2468436, study PRJEB22500) | soil metagenome | biome: Glassland; feature: Farmland; material: Clay | place: Australia | collected 2013-01-31 | depth 0.55 m
GAGGGGGCCGCTGTGGCGGCGGGCCGGGGGTCCCGGCGAGCCCCCGCCGTGCAGGTGCTCGCGGGGGCGGGGGGTGGCGCTGTGCCGGCCGGGCTGGTTGCCGGCTTCGAGGCCCGCTCCCGGGGGGTGGCCCCGCCCCCCCGCACCGCCTATGACGAACCGTCCGGCTGGCTGATGACGACGGTCGGCGCACGCGGCGAGGACTGGGGCCGGGTCATCCTGGTCTGTGACGCCGCACCCGGTCCCGGCGACCTGGTGCTGGTGGAGCGGACAGCGACCACGCTCGCACTCGCCCGGCTGCTCGCCCGCCAGCATCAGAGCCTGGAACGGCAGGCACACGCCACGCTCATCAGCGCCATCCTGGCCCAGGCACACGCCGACCCGGACGAGGCAGCGGCCCGGGCCAGAGCCCTCGGCATCCCGGTCGCCGGGCGGCTGCTGCTCACCGCGGCGCTCAGGTTCCGCGACGGCGGGCCCGGGCTGCCAGCCCAGGCCCGGGTGCTCGAACTGGCCGAAGCGATGGCAGACGCCTGCCGCAGCGAACGTGTCCCCGCGCTGGTCGGCTCACTCGATGACGTCAGGGCCGGGGCGCTGCTGTCGCTGGACCCCCAGGCGGAGCCTGGCCAGGTGCTGACCGCCGTGTGCACCGGGGCCCGGCAGCGGCTCGCCCAGCGCATCCGGGCGCAGGCCGGCACCTCCGGGCACGATCCGGTGATCGGCATCGGGTCACCCGCCCCCTCCATGCGGGACGTGCGGCGGTCGCTGCTGGAAGCACAGCAGGTGGCCGACGCCGCCGCGCAGTCTTCGCCGGGCAGCGGGGGCCAGCCCTGCTACCGGCTGGCCGACCTGCGGCTGCGCGGGCTGCTGCACCTGCTGGGCGGTGACCCGAGGCTGGCCACGTTCGTGGACAGGGAACTCGGGCCGCTGACCGCCTACGACGCGGCACATGGCAGCGACCTGACCGGGGTGCTCGCCGCCTACCTGGCGGCAGGCGGGAACAAGGCCGAGGCGGCGGCGCGCACCAACCTGGCCCGGCCCACCCTGTATGAGCGGCTGCGCCACATCGAGCGGATCCTCGGTGCCAGCCTCGACTCGGCGGAGTCGCGCACCTCCCTGCACGTCGCCCTGCTGGCCGCGCACGCGGCGCGAGCCCGCTAGCGCGGGCAGGCCGGGCAGGAGAGCCGGGCCCGGCGGCTCAGAAGGGCGGTACTCAGCCAGCCGGCCGAAGCGTGGCGGGCAGCAGGCCGGCCGGGAAGTCCTGGTAGGCGACCGGGACAAGCCAGCGCCGGATGGCGGCGGCCCCGACGGAGGTGTAGGCGGGAGCGGTACTGGCCGGCCACGGGCCACCGTGGTGCTGGGCCTGCGTGACGGCGGCCCCGGGGGGCCAGCCGTTGAAGACAACCCGCCCGACGGTGCGGGCGAGCACATCGGCCACCTGCCCGGCCAGCGCCATGTCGGCGGCCGATCCCTCGTCGGCGTGGACCACCCCGGCCAGGTTCCCGCCGAGCCGGGCCAGCACCGGCAGCAGGTCAGTGACCGATGAATAGGTGATGACCAGGCCGGCCGGCCCGAACCGCTCCTGCGCGAGACCGGGCAGCCCGGCAGCGAACCCGGCCAGATCGGCCTGGAACACCCGTGGTGTGGCCGCCCACGGTCCCTCCCCCGGCTGGCCCCGCGCCAGCAGCCCCAGATCCTCGCGGCCTTCCAGGTCAGTGACCGCATCCTGGTAGGAGTCGTGGATCCGGGCCGACAGCATGGGCCCGCCGGCGCTGGCCCGCACCGCCCCGGCGATCGCTGCCAGCAGCTTCTCATCACCGGCCGGGACGAACAGCAGCCCCGGATTGGTGCAGAACTGGCCGACGCCCAGGGTGAGGGATCCCGCATACCCGCTGGCGATGTCACCGGGACGGGCGGCGGCCGCACCAGGCAGGATGACCACCGGGTTGACCGACCCGAGTTCGCCGAAGAAGGGAATCGGCACCGGGCGCTCCGCGCAGATCCTGGCCAAAGCCAGCCCGCCACGCGCGGACCCGGTGAACCCGGCGGCGGCGACCGCCGGGTGCCGCAGCAGCATGACTCCGGCGTCCACGCCGAACACGACCGCGAAGGTGCCCACCGGCGCACCGGCGCCGGCCAGTGCGCTGGCGACGATCCCCGCGGTCAGCACTGATGTCCGCGGGTGTCCCTCGTGCGCCTTGACGACGACGGGGCAGCCAGCCGCCAGAGCCGAGGCGGTGTCGTTGCCCGCCACCGAGAACGCGAACGGGAAGTTCGAGGCGGCGAACACAGCGACCGGGCCGATGGGCCGGTTCACCCGCCGCAGGCCGGGGACCCCCTCCCCGCCCGGGCTGATCACGACATCGGCGTACCCACCGTCGGCCAGGACGGCGGCGAAATGGCGCAGTTGCCCGGTGGCCCTGGCGACTTCACCGGTCAGCCGGGCCGTGCCCAGCGCGGTCTCGGTGTCCGCGGCCGCCACCAGTTCCGGTGTGGCGGCGTCCAGCGCGGAGGCGACCGCCTCCAGCGCCACCGCACGGCCCCGCGGGCCAGCCTGCTCCCACGGCTGGCAGGCCGCTGCCGCCGCCTCAGCGATCGCGCTGACCTCGCTGCTTGAGGTCTCCGCGACCGGGTCCCCCGCCGGTTTCCCGGTACGCGGGTCATATCCCTGGATCATCTGCCCATCCTCGCCGGCCGTTCTCAGGTCAGGTGACCGACATCATAGGCCGGCAGGCAGAACTCGCCACCAAGGTGGGCGAACACCGCGTCAGCGGGGTCGGGCTCACCGAACTGGGCGATCACCTCGGCGCCGTACGCCTCGGCATCGTCGCGCGGCTCGTACCCGAGCGCCCTGGCCTCTGCCAGGCTGACCCATCCCCCCCGGGTGTTGGCGGACACCCCGTAGGCCACCCGGAATCCCGGCTCCGGCACGGTCAGGCAGGCCTCGAACAGCCGCCCGGCATCGTCGGGTGACAGCCAGGTGGACAGTGCCCGCACGCTCCCGGGCCGTTCGATGCAGGACAGGATCCGCAGGCAGATCGTGTCCATGCGGTAGCGGTAGTGGTAGAGCGCGGCCAGCGCCTCGCCGGTCACCTTCGCCACGCCGTAGAAGGTGTCCGGTGCGGGGAAGGCGTAATCGGGCGCCGGGAACTGCGAGCGTGGCGTGAACCCGACCGCGTGGTTGGAGGAGGCGTACACGACCCGGGGCACGCCTGCCTGCCGGGCCGCCTCAAAGGTCACGTAGGTGCCCTGGATGTTGTCGTCGCGGATCCGTTCCCAGCTGGCCTCGGTGGCGATCGCCGCCAGGTGGATCACCACGTCCGCGCCGGTGCAGGCGGCGATCATCGCGTCGGGGTCGGTGATGGAGGCGGTGACCGCCTCCTCGCCCGGGCCAGCGGCCAGCGGGGCGGTGTCGAGCAGGCGCAACGTGCGGCCGGGCCGGGCGAGCCGGGGCCGCAGCATGGTCCCGATCCGGCCGGCCGCGCCAGTGATGAGAATCGTCGGCACGCCTGCCAAGCCTACGCAGGCGGTGCCCACACAGCCGTGGCCGGCCCGGCCGGCCCGGCCGGCCCGGCGCCAGCGCGGCGGTGGCGGTTCCCCGTGCGTGGCAGGCGATTGCGGCGCGGTGGTGACTGCGCCGCGCCCTGATCAGGAGTCGAAGCCGAGGCCGAGCCGGTCGAGCGTGCGCAGCCACAGATCCCGGCGGCCGCCGTTCCGGTCGGCCCGCGCCAGCGACGCCCGGGTGAGCTGGATGACGGCGGAGCGGGCCGGCTCCGGCGGGAACGGGACCGGCTTGCTGCGCATCATCGCCAGCGAGGTCCGTTCGGTCTCCTCCCCGCTCAGCAGGTCGAGCATGGTGTTCGCGCCGAACCTGGTCGCGCCCACCCCGAGCCCGGTATACCCGGCGGCATAGGCGAGCCGGCCACTGTGCGCGGTGCCGGTGAAGACGCTGAACCGGCTGCAGGTGTCGATCACCCCGCCCCAGGCATGGGTGAAGCGGGTCCCGGCCAGTTGCGGGAAGGTGGTGAAGAAGTGCTGTGCCAGCATGGCGAACGTGGCAGGGCGCTGGTCCCGCGCGCCGGTGATCCGGCCGCCGTTGTAGTAGACGGCGTCGTAGCCGCCCCACAGGATCCGGTTGTCAGCGGTGAGCCGGTAGTAATGAAACTGGTTGCCGCTGTCGGCCAGGCCCTGCCGGTTCCGCCAGCCGACGCTGGCCAGCCGGTCGGCCGGGAGCGGCTCGGTCACCAGCACGTAGTCGTACACCGGCACCAGATAGTGGCGCAGCCTGCGCAGCAAGGGCGGGTAGGCGCCGGTCCCCAGGGCCACCCGGTCCGCCAGCACGGAGCCCTGCCTGGTGAGCACCCGCAGCCCCGCCTGGCCCTGCGCGGACACGCCGGTCACCGGGGAGTGCTCGAAGATCCGCACCCCCGCCTCCAGGCACGCCCGGCGCAGGCCCCAGGCCAGGCGGGCGGGGTCGAGCATCAGGCAGGCATCGCGGTACCAGACGCCGCCGAGATACGTCGGTGAATCCACCTCGGCCCTGACCTCGTCCTCCGTCAGCACCCGCACGTCGTGACCGAGGGCACGGGCCGCCCGCGCGTCCTCGTGCAGGCCGGGGAGCTGCCAGGGCGCCACCGCGACAGCCAGTTCCCCGGTCAGCTCGGCGGCACACCCGATCCGGTACCGGGTGATGGTGGCGGCGATCTCGGTCAGGTTCGTCATTCCGAGCCGGTCCAGGTCGGCGATCTCGCCGGGGAACCGGGCCTGCCCATTTGCCAGCCCATGAGTGAGGCTGGCAGCGCAGAAACCGCCGTTGCGGCCGGAGGCGGCCCAGCCAGCCGTCCTGCCTTCCAGCAGCACCACGTCGGCGTCCGGGTCGCGTTCCTTGGCCAGCAGCGCCGTCCACAGGCCGGTGAACCCCCCGCCGACGACCGCCAGGCCGGCCGCGGTCGCGCGGGTCAGCGGTGGCTGCGGGCCGGGCGCGCCGGGCTGGTCCAGCCAGTACGGGACCGGACGGGCCCCGGCGAGGGGACCGGCCAGCATCTGCCCGGTCATGGGTGTGGCCATGTCAGCCCGGCCAGCCGGCGGCGACCGGCGCGAAGACGGACAGGTACTCGCGCCGCCGCTTGCCGCTCAGGTCCGGGTAGTTGTGGAGCCGGGCGTATTCGGCGGCGCTCAGCCAGATCAGCTTGCTGGTGGCGACCTGATCCAGGCGGTGGCGGGCCTTCCCGGTGGCCCTGGCCGCGTCGTAGCTGATGATCGGCTGGACGGCGGGGACGGGTGGGATGTAGGTGATCGACTCGGTCAGCCGGGCCGCGATCTGCGGGTGGTAGTACCAGTCCATCAGCGTCATCGCGTCCACCGGGTTCTGCGCCTGCCGGGGGATCACCATGTTGTCGGTCCAGATGCTGCCGCCCTCGGCCGGGATCACGAACTGCAGCCCGGCCGGCGACGACAGGTTGTGCTGGGCGATGTCCCCTGACCAGGCCATGGAGATCCAGATCTCGCCTTTGACCAGGGCATCGAGGTAGGACTGCTGGTAGTAGCCACGGACCAGGCCGACGTCGCGCTGCGCGGTGAGCACCTTCGCCGCCGCACGCCAGTCGGCCGGGGTCGAGATCTCCGGCTTGACGCCAAGCTTGAGCAGGCCGAAATTCCCGAGGTCCTGCAGGTCGGCGAGCATTCCCACCCTGCCCTTGTAGGCCGGGTTCCACAGCTCGCTGATGCTGGTGACAGGCGTCTTGATGTGGGCCGGGTTCCAGGCGATGCCGGTGGTTCCGGACGCCCACGGCATGCTGTAGGTGTTGCCGGGGTCGAACGGCCGGCGGGTGAACCTGGGTGCGGCGTACGCGTAGAAGTGCGTCATCCGGCTCTGGTCGAGCGGGGTCAGCTCCCCCAGGGTCACCAGGTCGGAGAACTGGAACCCGTCGGTGATGACCATGACGTCGTAGCCGATGGACTCCCCTGACCTCAGGATCGGGCTGATCTTCGTGAACCAGGCGGCATCGTCGGCGATGACCTCCGCATAGGTCACGGTGATCCCGGTCACCGCGGTGAAGTCCCGCAGCGTCTGGTGCCCGGCGTCGATGTAGAACGGCCAGTTGGCGAAGTTCACGTGGCCGTGCCGGCGCTGCCGGGCCCAGTACCTGGCCACCGGGGTCAGCCCCGTGCCCTGCGGAGCGGGCAGACCGCCCCCGGTTCCGCACCCGGCCACCCCCAGCCCGGCAGCCCCCAGCCCGGCGAGGCCCGCCAGCCTGAGCGCGTCACGGCGATGGAAACCGGCAGCACGGCTGCGCACCATGTCGCCACTCACAACGGTCCGCCCTGGGTCAGGTCTGCTTGCGCCAGCCGATCACGACGCTGGCGATCGCACACAGGATTCCGACCGTGAAGATCGCGGTGCCGAAGACGAAGACCTGCGGCGGGATGCCGACCCGCACCGCGCCGTACACCCAGACCGGGAACGGGACCGCGCTCCCGCTCACGAAGTTCGAGGTCACGAAGTCGTCGATGGACAGGGCGAACGCCATCAGCGCACCCGCCAGGATGCCCGGCATGATCAGCGGCAGGGTGATCTTGCGGAAGGTGACCCACGGGCTAGCGCCCAGGTCGGCGGCGGCCTCCTCCAGCGACCGGTCGAAGCCCGCCATCCGCGCCCGGACGGTGACCGCGACATACGCGATGCTGAACGCGACATGTGCCAGCAGCAAGGTCATGAAGCCGCGGGCCAGGCTGACGGTGACGAACAGCCCGAGCAGGGAGGCACCAAGAACGATCTCGGGTGCGGCGATGTTGAGGAACATGACCTGCTCCACCATCGCCTTGCCGCGGAAGCGCGGCGGGCGGTATCGCACCAGCGCGAGAGCCAGCAGGGTGCCAATGGCCGTCGCCAGCAGCATGCTGGCGACGGCCAGCTGGATGGACAGCCAGAACGCGGAGGTGAGTCCCGGGACCCCGCTCCATTGCCGGTACCACTGAAGGGTGAACCCGTTCCAGGCGAAGCTCACCTGCGGGAGGCCGGTGGTGACCTTGTTGAAGCTGTAGAGGATCATCACCGCGATCGGGAACACCAGGTAGGCGATGACCAGCCAGGAGTAGACGGGCAGGACGAACCGGGTCCACCGCCGGTGCGGGCGCCGGGCCGGGCCGGCCTCGCGGGCTTCCCGGGCCCCGGTGGCAGTGACGACCATGCTCACAGGTACTCCTCGATCGTCCGTGAGCCGAGCAGACGCGCATAGGCGAAGATGCCGACAAGGGCGATCGCCAGCAGCACCGCCGACAGCGCGGATCCGCCCGCGTAGTCGAGGTTGACCAGGAACGCGTTCTGGATGACGGTCCCGATCATCGTGTTGCCGGTGCCGCCGAGCACCTGCTGGTTGACGTAGTCGCCGAGGGCTGGGATGAACGTGAGCAGGAACGCCGCGAACAGGCCAGGCACAGTGAGCGGCAGGATCACGCGCAGGAACGCCTCCCGCTTGCTTGCGTACAGGTCGTAGGCGGCATCCAGCACGGACCTGTCGATCCGCTCGATCGCCACATACAGCGGCAGCGCGGTGAACGGCAGATAGTTGTAGGCGAGCCCGGCCACCACCGCGTAGCCGGTGGCGAGCACGTGGAAGTTCTGCGGCAGCAAATGGGCGTTCTTCAGGCTGCCGAGGATGATGCCCTGGTCGGACAGGATGAACTGCCACACCACGGTACGGATCACGAAGGACACGAAGAACGGGACCAGCAGCATGAGCAGGAAGAAGTTCTTCTTGTTCCCCCCGTGGAAGGCGATCCAGTAGGCAATCGGGAACGACACCACCAGGTCGATCAGCGTGGCTGCGGCCGCGAAGTAGAAACTGACGAGGAACTGGGCGTGGTACAGGCTTACCTGCTGCCAGAACTCGCCCCAGTGCCAGGTCATGACGCAGGCCCCGGTGCCGAAGTTGCACGTCTGCAGCGACAGCGAGAGCATCACGATCAGCGGGACCAGGAACAGCGCAAGCAGCCACAGGCCGGCCGGCAGGCTCAGGAGATAGGGCGCGAGCGCCTTCCCGAGCCTGAGCCGGCCGCGGCGGGCGCCTACGCGCCCTGGGTGATGGGCAAGAACAGGTTGTTCCACGCGTTCAGTTCTTCCTGGCTCTTGTACTGGTAGTACGGCCGTGAGTTCTGGATGTACTGCGGCGTCGGGAACACTGTGGGCGCGTTGGCCGTGGTAGATGTCGGCAGGCCGATCGACGGCCCCATCTCCTTCAGCGTTGTCTGTGCCCATCCGGTCGGCTGGAGCAGGACCTGCTTGGCTGCGGGCACCGGGCAGACATAGTCGTTGTAGTACTCCACCACGGCCTGGGACTGCGGGTCGTAGTAGAAGTCCATGAGCTTCATGGCCGCCTTGGGGTTCTGGGCGTACATCGGGATGCACATGTTGTCGGTCCAGAACATGCCGCCCTCGTTGGGGATGAGCAGCTTCAGGTTCTTGTACTTGCTGTTCAGGTCGGCCTGGAAGATGTCGCCGGACCAGGCCTGGGTGACGACGGTGTCGCCGTTCTTCAGGTGGTCGATGTAGCTCTGGTCGTAGTAGGCGCGGACGATGCCGTCGCTCTTCTGCTGCTGGAGTTTCTTGGCCGCCTTCGCCCAGTCGGACTCGGTGGACGTGGCGGGCTCGACCCCGATGGCGAGCAGCCCGAGGCTGCCGAGTTCCTGCGGGTCGTTCATCATGCCGACCTTGCCCGCGTACTTCTTGTCGAACAGGATGTCCACGCTGGTGCCCGGGTTTTTGATCACCGAGGAGTTGTAGCCGATCGCCGTCCACCCCGACTGCCAGGCCATCGTGTATTTGTTGCCCCTGTCCCAGGCTGGGTTCTTGATCAGCGGGCCCGCGTACTTGTAGAAGTTCGTCATCATGGACTGGTCGAGCGGGGTCAGCCAGCCGAAGTCGATCAGGTAGCCGAGCGGCGGGCTGTTGTTGGTCATCACGATGATGTCGAAGCCCGTGTACTGCTTGGCCTGCAGCGACGGCCGGATCTTGGCGTAGAAGGGAAGGTTGTTGTTGATTGGCTCGGTGTAGGTCACCTGGATCCCGGTCGTCTGGGTGAAGTGCTCCAGCGAGGGGTGCTTGCCGTTCAGCACGTCGATGTAGTAGGGCCAGTTAGCGAAGTTGACAGTGTTGGTCAGCTTCTGCTTGGCCCACCACGAAGACGAGCCAACGCCCCCGGCCGGCGTAGATCCGCCAGTGGTCGAGGCTCCCTTCACCCCGCAGGCCGCGAGGAAAGCGCCAAGGCCGAGCGCTCCCACGCCGGTGCCCAGTTGCCGGCGGGAGATCCTCCGCTGTGTCATCCCCCGCCAGATCGAGGGGTCGATTCCGGGTTCATCGCCGACGGGCGGCTGCTGGTGTTCGTTGATCATTTACTGCTCCGCTCCTCCTCCGGCCGATCGGTCAGCCGATCGGATACGAGTGCTGGGGATTCCATGACAGCCAGACACTGTCACCGCGGGCGGCCGCGCTACTTGCGGACGCTGAGTTCTGCTGGAAGATGACCACATCGGCGCCGGCCGTGGTGGTCACTGAGAAGTTTGTGGAGGTGCCGAGGTAGACCACCTCGGTGACAGTGCCGCGCAGCCGGCAGCCGGCGCCGGACGGCGCCGCCGCGCTCAGCTCGATCTTCTCGGGCCGGACCGTGAGCTCCAGTGCCTGGCCCGTGTGCACGCTCACCTCATGAACTGGCACGATGATCCGTTCGTCCTGGTTCAGCTCGATCACGGCCCGGTCCCCGTCCACCCGGGCGACGGTGCCAGTGAGCAGGTTGGAAGTGCCGATGAAGCCGGCCACGAACCTGGTCTTGGGGTGCTCGTAGATCTCGCGTGGGGAGCCGAGGTGCTCGATGATCCCGTCGTTCATGACCGCGATCCGGTCCGACATGGTCAGCGCCTCGTTCTGGTCGTGCGTCACATAGACGAAGGTGATCCCGACCTCACGCTGGATTCGCTTCAGCTCGACCTGCATGGCCTGCCGGAGCTTGAGGTCGAGCGCACCCAGCGGCTCGTCGAGCAGGAGCGCCCGGGGGCTGTTGACCAGTGCCCGGGCCAGCGCGACCCGCTGCTGCTGGCCGCCGGACAGCTCCCGGGGCCGACGCTCCCCCCGGCCGGCCAGGTCGACGATGTCGAGCATCTCGCCGACCCGGCGGGTGATCTCTGGCTTGGCCACATGCTTGCGGCGCAGGCCGAAGGCCACGTTCTCGAACACGCTCATGTGAGGGAACAGCGCGTAGGACTGGAACACCATGTTGACGTCACGCTTGTTCGGCGCGATCCCGGTGACGTCCTGGCCCTGCAGCCGGATTGAGCCGGAGGTGGGTTCCTCGAACCCGGCGATCATCCGCATGGTCGTGGTCTTGCCGCATCCGGACGGCCCTAGCAGGGAGAAGAACTCGCCCTCGCGGATCTGCAGATCGATGCCGCGCACGGCGGCGACCACCTCGCCGCGGGAGTGGAATTCCTTGACCACACCGGAGAGCTCGATGGCTGGCACCTGCACGGCTTGTGGCGCTGGCATGCCAGCGCCTGCCGAATCGGCACCCGCGTCGCCCGGAGCTGTCCCGGCGGCGGGCTCGGTTCCCGCCAGGGCGGGCACTTGCCTCTCGCTCATGTCAGGCAGGTATCCCTCTTCTCGGTCGGGGCTCAGCGGCCTCCCACGTGACCCAACCGGTCCACCGGTCAGCGTAGATGACCCGATCCTCGCAGACACGTGATACAACATCAACTGAATCAGTAGTGAAGACTGTACATTACAACGAATTCAGTTACGTTCTTGTTACTGGACCACTGTGGTCCGGCCACCAGCCGCAGGTCAGGCACCGAGGTAGCTCATGACGTGTTTGATTCGCGTGTAGTCCTCGAATCCGTACATCGACAGGTCTTTGCCGTAGCCGGAGTGCTTGAAGCCGCCGTGCGGCATCTCGGAGACAAACGGGATGTGGGTGTTGATCCACACCGCGCCGAAGTCGAGCTGGCGGGCCACCCGCATGGCCCGGCCGTGGTCCCGCGTCCAGACGCTCGCGGCCAGGCCGTACTTCACGCCGTTGGCCCAGCGCACCGCCTCCTCCTCGGAGCTGAACCGCTGCACGGTGATCACCGGGCCGAAGATCTCCTCCTGGATCATCTCGTCGTCCTGCCGCAGCCCGGCCACGACCGTCGGCGCGAAAAAATAGCCGCGCTCCCCCACCTGATGGCCGCCGGTCAGCACCTGCGCGTAGTCCGGCCGCCGGTCCAGGAACCCCTGCACCCGGGACAGCTGCACCGGGTTGTTGAGCGGGCCGTAGTCGGCGTCCGGCACGTCAGGACCGCCGACCGTGGTGACGCGGGCCTGCTCCGCCAGGGCCGAGGTCAGGTCGTCCGCGACGGCTGGCGCGGCCAGCACCCGGGTGGCGGCGGTGCAGTCCTGGCCGGCGTTGAAGTAGCCGGCGCCGGCGATCCCGGCTGCCGCCTTTTCCACGTTCACGTCGTCGAACACGATGACCGGCGCCTTGCCGCCCAGTTCCAGGTGGACCCGCTTCAGCTTCTCGGCCGCCGCCCGCGCGACCTCGGTGCCCGCCCGCACCGACCCGGTGATCGACACCATCTGCGGGATGTCATGGCTGACCAGCGCCCGCCCGGTGCCGGGGTCACCGCAGATCACGTTGAACACGCCGGGCGGCAGGAACTCGGCGCCGATCTCGGCCAGCAGCAGCGTGGACACCGGCGTGGTGTCCGAGGGCTTGAGCACCACCGTGTTGCCGGCCGCGACCGCCGGGGCGAACTTCCAGACCGCCATCATCATGGGGTAGTTCCAGGGCGTCACCTGGGCGCACACCCCCACCGGCTCACGCCGGATGACCGAGGTGTGGCCGGCCAGGTACTCCCCCGCCGCGGTGCCCTGCAGGATGCGGGCGGCGCCGGCGAAGAACCTGATCTCGTCTACCAGCGGCGGGAGTTCCTCGGCCATGGTGAGGCCAGCCGGCTTGCCGGTGTTGCGGCACTCGGCCGCCACGATCTCCTCCGCCCGGGCCTCGATCGCGTCGGCGAACTTGAGCAGCGCGAGGCTGCGCTGCGCGGGAGTGGTGTCGCGCCACCCCTCGCCAGCGGCGGACGCCGCCCTGAGTGCGCCGTCCACGTCTGCCGCGCCCGACACCGGCGCGCGCGCGTACGCCTCCCCCGTACTGGGGTCCACCACATCGCTCATCTGGCCAGAAGCGGCGGCGGCGTACTCGCCGTTGACAAAATTGCTCAGCTCCTGCATAGGGGCAGGTGGGTGCGTGGTCGCTGGCACCGGCAGCCTCCTGACTTGGGGATTCGCAGAGCCGGTCGGGCAATCTGGTCCGACCCTGGCAGAGAATTGGATCAGCCACAAGTGATTCCGCAGCAGATAGCATCTGTTTCGACGAAATCAGTTGACATGTGGCGGAAGCGTGACACGATTGCCTTGCGAAGGAGGCAACCGCATGGCTCACACGCCAGGGACTGCCATCATCCCGGGCGGAGAGAACGCCGGAGGGAGCCGGCGGAGCGGGACTGACCGGCACGAGCGGCCCAGCCGGGACCGTGGCCGGGGCGCGGCGCGGGTCGTCCTCGACCAGACCTCCAAGCAGATCGTCGAGCAACTCCAGCAGGATGGCCGGCGCTCGTACGCGGCCATCGGCAAAGCGATCGGGCTGTCCGAGGCCGCCGTCCGGCAGCGGGTCCAGCGCCTGATCGACGCTGGAGTCATGCAGATCGTCGCGGTCACCGACCCGATGATGCTCGGCTTCCACCGGCAGACCATGATCGGCATCAAGTGCGAGGGCGACCTGGAACGGGTAGCCGATCACCTGGCGAGGATGGAAGAGATCGACTACGTCGTGATCACCTCGGGGTCGTTCGATCTGCTGGTGGAAGTGGTCTGCGAGGACGATGACCATCTGCTGGAGATCCTCAGCCGGGTGCGCATGGTTCCCACGGTGATCAGCACCGAGACCTTCGTTTACCTGAAACTGCGCAAGCAAACCTACAGCTGGGGGACCAGATGAGCACTCCGCATCCCGCCGGCGGCCTGAGCGGTGAGGCGCTGCAGGCAGCGGCCCACCGCCACCTATGGCTGCACTTCACCCGCATGTCGTCCTACGCCGCAGGCGAGGTCCCCCTCATCGTCCGCGGGTCCGGGCAGTACGTCTTCGACGCCCACGGCAAGCGCTACCTGGACGGCCTGTCCGGCCTGTTCGTCTCCCAGATCGGCCACGGCCGGACCGAGGTGGCCGAGGCGGGTGCCCGCCAGGCCAGCGAACTCGCCTACTTCCCGCTCTGGTCGTATGCGCACCCGCGCGCGGTCGAACTGGCGGAACGGCTGGCCGTGCTGGCACCGGGCGAGCTGAACCGGGTGTTCTTCACGACCAGCGGGTCCGAGGCGGTGGAGTCAGCCTGGAAGCTGGCCAAGCAGTACTTCAAGACGATCGGCCAGCCAGGCCGGTACAAGGTGCTCAGCCGGGACATCGCCTACCACGGCACTTCCATGGGGGCGCTTGCCATCACCGGGCTGCCCGACATCAAGCACCCGTTCGAGCCGATGGCGCCGGGCGGGGTGCGGGTGCCGAACACCAACTTCTACCGGGCACCCGGTTTTGTCGCTGACGACTGGGAGGCGTTCGGCCGGTGGGCGGCCGATGAGATCGAGCGGGCGATCCTGCGGGAGGGCCCGGAGTCGGTGGCCGCCGTGTTCCTGGAGCCGGTGCAGAACTCCGGCGGGTGCTTCCCGCCGCCGCCCGGTTACTTCCCCCGGGTACGCGAGATCTGCGACCGCTACGGGGTGCTGCTGGTCTCCGACGAGGTCATCTGCGCCTTCGGCCGGCTTGGCCACTACTTCGGGGCGCAGCGGTACGGCTACCAGCCGGACATCATCACCTTCGCCAAGGGTGTGACGTCGGGCTACTCCCCGCTGGGCGGCATGCTCGTCAGCGACGCGGTGATGGAGCCGTTCACGACCGGCGCCGCCACGTTCCTGCATGGCGTCACCTTCGCCGGCCACCCGGTGTCGGCCGCGGTCGCGCTGGCCAACCTCGACGTGTTCGAGAAGGAAGACCTGCTCGGCAACGTCCGCGCGAACGAGGGGGCGTTCCGCGCCACCCTGGGGAAGCTCAGTGACCTGCCGATCGTCGGCGAGGTCCGCGGCGACGGATACTTCTACGGGATCGAACTGGTCAAGGACAAGGCCAGCCGGGAGACCTTCGACGACGGCGAGTCCGAGCGGCTGCTGCGCGGCTTCCTGTCCCCGGCGCTGTTCGAGGCTGGCCTGATCTGCCGGGCCGACGACCGCGGCGACCCGGTGATCCAGCTCGCTCCCCCGCTCACCTGCACCCAGGAGCACTTCGACGAGATGGAGCAGATCCTGCGCGAGGTCCTCACCCGCGCCTGGTCCCAGATCTGACCCGCTCCCGCCCGGCTCACCTGTCCCGGGCTCGCTTGGGGGGAGCCGTTTGCCCAGCGCCGCGCAGCCGGAGGGAGCCGCGCATCCTGTCCCGCACAGGCCCGTCCACGGGAACCGGATCTGGCCGGTCACCGCGGTGCTCTCGGCGACGGCGCTGACCGGGCCCGCTGACCGCGCCAGCGCTGGCGTGCGGTGGCCCATCCCCCCGGTCAGGACAGGCTTTTCACGGTCACATCTTTGGCCTGGACGAAGAACCGCCGGTGATTGAACGAGATCTGCTCGTAGGCGGTCTTCCCGATGATGACCGTATGGTCGTCCGTCAGGCTGGAATCGAACGTCATGGCGTAGTAGTAGTCGGTGGGCACCGGGCCGGCCAGCGGGTATTCCTGGCCGGCCGGGATGGTGTAGGCCAGCTTGACCACCTGTTTCACCTTGACCGCTGACGGGTACGCGGACCCCTCCGGGTAGGCGGCGCCATAGACCGGGATGGATTTCAGGCCTGCCTTCGGCGTGATCACCTTCCCGCCGGTGTACAGCGCTTTCTGCCGGGCACCGGGCGGGTTGTAGAACCAGGCTTTCCGGCCCGCGAACCAGATGGCCGTCCACTTGCCGCTCTGCCCGGCGAACACGAATGTCTCCCCGATGGTGGCCTTGTCACCCCAGTCGCTGTCGGCATTCGTGCCGTTGCCTCCCGGGTGCAGGATCGGGTCACCGATCAGCGGGTGGCTGGTGCCCGGCCCGGTGCGCAGGTAGACGAAGTTGGCCGGCCGCTTCAGCGTGACGCAACCGGTGCCCGGGCAGTCAGTCACCGACTGCACGTTGGTGGCGAAGGTGGGGTCGATCGTCACCAGGTGATGGGTGCCCCGGGTAGCCGAACCGCCACGGGACCGCTCAGCGGAATCGCTCGTCCCGTGCACGAGCGCCATGAAGTGATTCCAGTTCCAGAACGGGCCCGGATCCCAGTGCTGTGCGGCGGTATAGGCAGTGGTCGGGCCAGGCACATCCTCGTGGCCGAGAATGTGCTCACGGTCGAGCGGGATGCCGTACTCGGCTGCCAGATACCGGACCAGCGCGGCATCGGAACTGTACATGGCCGGCGTGTACCAGGTATTTCCCTGTGCGGCGAAGCCCTCGTTCTCGATGTTGATGGCGTGCATGTTGACGTACCAGTCGCCGGCGCCCCATGACACGTCGGCCGGGGGGACCATCTCGGTGACCGCGCCGCTGGCGGACTGGGTCACATAGTTGGCGCTGACGTACGACACCGGGTCCTGGAATATGTTGACGGTGGCGGCGTACGAGGCCTCGGTGTCATGAATGATGATGTAGTTGATCTTCATGCCGACCGTCTGCCCTGCCGGGTTGAGCATGCTGGACGGCCGCCCCGCGGTGTCGTAGTTGCCGTAGTTGGCCGGGTCGGCAGGGTTGTCCTGCGCATAGGCGGCGGGCACGAAGGTGCAGCTGAGGGTGGACGGGCAGTCCACGGCCGGTGTCGTCGCCGCCCGGGGGGCTGGCTTGAGGCCCAGCGCGGCGAGCTGCCCCCGGTCCGGGCTCAGGCCCGGCGTGGCCGGCAGATCCATGACCTGCCGGTCCGCGGTGGTCAGCGACGCCCCGGTGCCCAGCGTGCGGAACACACTGTCGGCGAACAACCGCGCCGACTGCGCGTTCGTCGCGCCGCTGTAGGCGGCCACCGCCCCGTACCAGCCACCCAGCGAGGCAGGCAGCGTTCCGCCGGACAGTTTCCGGGCATAACGTGCCAGCAGTGCCGCGGCACCACGCACGTTCTGCCGCTCGCTGGTTTTCAGGGTGGCGGTGGAGACGTGCAGCAGTTGTGCCGCCTCGGCGAGCGTGTCGTGCGTCCGGGGCAGTGTCACGGTGCGCGGGACCGGGTGGGCCGCGAGGCCACGCCAGTCCGCCGGCGCGGGAAACGACTTCGCGGTCAGGTCCATCAGCCCGTAGCCACCGTCAGCGCTCGGTGAAGCACCGGTGCGTTCCCACCGCGTCGCGTTGTAGGAAATCGCAAGCAGCAGGCGCACGGGTACTCCGGACTCCTGCGCCGCCGCGCGTATCAGGGCCATCCGGCTGCCCGGCGCCGCCGGGCTGGCAGCCGGCCGGGCGGGCGCAGCCGCCGCGGGACCGGTGCCGCCAGCCGCAAGACTGACCGCCACCCCGGCCGTCAGTGCTGTTAACAGCGCGGCGATCCCCGCCGGGGATGGAAGCCGACGTCCTGACGTGCTCTTACGATCGCGTGTCATTGTTCCCCGATCACAGCTGAGCCGCTCCGCTCCCTGGGCACAAGCGGATATTCTTCCGCAAAATTGCCCAACGCAGGCTGGGATCCTCTAACTGCATGACAACAATGGGCCCGGCCGCCACGGCCGGTGGATAGTCACCGGAGGATCGCGATGAAGCGGGGAGCCTTCCCGGCCTAACGGCGCAGGGCGAAGCGCTGGTTGCTGATGCCGGCCAGGCAGACCGCCAGGCCGAACACTCCCACGTCGCGCAGGGTGAGGTCGGACAGGCCAGCCGTCACCGTCAGCGAGATGATGATCTCCAGCATCACGACGGCGGCCAGCAGGGCCGCCAGCCGGGTGGCGATGCCCGCCGCGAGGGCGACCGCCAGCATCAGCAGCACCCAGCCGTGCGCGAGCACGGCGGCCGCGGCCAGCGACGACGTCGCGGCCACGACCGGCACGTACCCGGTCCACAGACCGGGCTGGACGAGTTCGTGATAGCCGAACCAGGCGAGCACCAGCGCGAGCAGGATCCGGCCGGCGACCGGCGACCATTCGCTGGCGAACGCGGCCGCCTGCTCGGACAGCGGCGCTCCTGGCCGCGCGACCGCGGCGCCCTTGCCCGGAGCGGTCTTGCCCGGAGCGGCCTTGCCCGGAGCGGTCTTGCCCGGAGCGGCCTGGCTCGTGCGCGCTGGCGGCGCCGGCGGGCGGGCAGGGGTGCGGCTCACTGGATGATCCTTCCCTGGGCGTTGGTGACCACCAGGCCGTCGTCACCCAGGCTGTAGTCCGAGTTCCCGGAGTCGTCGCCCATGGACGCCTCCACCACGTAGACCTTGGCTCCTCCGAGGTACAGGTGCGGGGCGGCCGGCGGCTGGCCGTTCACCCCGGCGACGACCGACAGGGCGGTCCGCTGTTTGTGCACCGAGATGGTCAGCCCGGTGAGGGCCTGCTTGGCGACCGCGCTCATCGGCCCGGGCCAGATCTGGAACGCCGAACTGGCGAACGGCTCCGAATTCAGCGCCGGCCCCACCTGGCTGGAGCCCGCAGCGGTCGCCGACGCTGCCGGGGTCGCCGCCGTCGGGGATGCGGCCGGGCTCGCGCTCGGACCCTGCGAGGCCGGTGACGGACTCGCAGGTGCGGGACTGCTGGCCGCCGGCGCCGGCCGGGCGGATGTGGTTGCCCCGGCCAGGGATGGCGTGACCGCGGCGGCCCGGCCTGTCCACCCGTGCCAGGCGAGCAGCAGCCCGGCCACCCCGGCAACGGCCATCAGCGTGATGCCCCAGCGCCCCACGGGCTCCCCGCCCAGCCGCATCTCAGCTCACCACGTGCGTATCGGGGCAGGGCATGACGGAAATCGTAGCCGAGATCGCCACCAGCCCGGGCCGGTCACCGGACGGCCACCTAGCCCGGACGGGCGAACAGAGCGGTTATCGCGGCAGATTCTTATCGCGGCAGATTCCTAGAAGGGCGGAATCGTGGCGCAGCCCGAGGCGAGCGCAGGGTTGGCCAGCACCGCACTGGTGAGGGTGCCGCCATACCTGGCCACATCCGGGGTACCGTACTGCTTGGCCTTCCCGAAGTCAGACGCCGTCACCTTGGCGATGTCGTTGCCAAAGTTCCAGACGCAGCTTCCGGCGGACGCCAGGCTCCCGACCGCCTGCGACTTGTTCAGCGTCCAGAACGGGTAGAACTTCGCGCCCAGCGGCGGGGCGGTGCACTTCGCGCCGGTGGCGACGTTGCAGAGTGCCTCGGAGCCCGCAGCGTCCGTCTCGAACTGGATGTTCGGGTACGTGCTGCCGTTGGTGAATGGCCCGACATATCTCATGGGCGTCGGGAAGTTCGCGCTGCCGTTCGGCCAGTCAGCCCGGTAGTCGAGGCCGTCGAAGTCGAGATCACCATTCTGGAAAGCGTTCTGGTAGCAGATGGCCACCGGTGCGTTTTCCCTGGCCCTGACCCCATTGATCGTGACAGTGCGGTTGCCCTTGGGGAAGCAGTAAGCGTCGGCGAACTCACACAGCGCGCCACTGGCGAAACTCTTCTGCGGGCAGGCGACCGGCCCCTTCTTCCCCTGCGTGGTGGCGTGCTGGCAGTTGGCGGTCCTGAGGCTGCACGGGCCCTCACCGGTCTTGCTGTCAGTGCCGCCCTTGCAGGTCTGGAAGACGCTCGGGTCGTGGTAGGAGCTGCCATCACCAAAGGTGGCCAAGAAGCCCAGCTTGCTGGCGACCGACTTGCAGGCCTCGCCGTGCCCGATCTCCTGCTGCATCAGCACGCCGCCCTCAAGCGCGGCCCACGGCACCTGGTTCTGCTGCGACGCCGTGTCGTACTCGGCGTGGAAGCTGAACGCGCTGCCGCCGCATGTGCTGGGGTCGGTGTTCTGGAAGCCGTTCGCGGCGCTGGCCACCATCCAGCCATGCGTGTTGCTGGTGAGGTCCCATACGTCCGCTCTCAGCCCGCCCGTGTCCGTGCCTGATGACGGAGAAGACACATCGCTGATGGCGACTTTGAGCACATCCCCGGGGTTCATCTTCAGCGTGTTGCTGTTACCCATGAAGGTGGACAGGGTGGGGTCCTGCGGCGCTGGATTACCAGCTGGCACACCATTGGTCTGCAGGAACGCGAAGTTGACCGGCTCGATACAACCGGTGTTGCAGGTGGCGAACTGGAAGGAGCACTCCAGGCTGTCAATGGTGAGCGCCGCGCACCACTGGGTCGCGCTGCAGCTCGTGGAGTCGACGAACGGGGTGAACCCAGGCGGGTAGAACTGAAGCTCCATGAAGGCGGAACCAGCCGCATTGGGGTTGTCGATTGCCCCGGAGTTGCCGTCGCTGAGCGGCGTGCACCCCTTCTGTGGGTAGGAGTTCGGGTCGCACATGGGCAGGCCGAACCAGGGCGCGACACTCAGCTCGCCGTACTTGGTCACGCTGCCGGTGGCGGTCGGCGCCTTTTTGGGGTCCTTCGACAGCTGCATGCCGTAGGTCATCGTGTTGCCGGAGCCGGTCGCGGTGGAGATGAACTTGACGCTCGGCTCGTCGTGGCCGATGTAGGTGTGGGTCTTGGGGTCTATGAACCTGGACGCCTTCTTGTCATAGAACCCGTGCGGGTCGGTGCACAGCCGCTTGAGCGCGGTCACGTTGCAGTCCAGCAGGTTGTGGACACTCGCCGTCAGGTGTGCCGTGTGGTGCACGGCCGCAACGGTCCGGGTCGCCGATGCGGTGCCTGCCAGGGCAAGCTGGGCGGCCACTGCCAGACCCACTGCTGGGACGGCCAGTTTCCAGGCCCATCCGCGAACCTTTACCAAGCGAGCTTCCACATGCCTCTCCTCTCGGTATGCCGGCCCCTCGCAGCCGCCAGAAAAGCACCCTCGCCCATGACGGGGAAGCATCTCACGATCCGGGATAAGCCCCGGGGGAATCTAGCAATCGGGGTATGCAGGGTCAAGGGTCGGTCAAGCGTGTCCCCCGGCCCTGACAGTGCTGCCTGTATGCAGTTTCTGCAATCGCTGCCGGCGGAGCGTAACCTGGCGCTGGCCGGCCCGCCCGGCCGCCGTCAGACCGGCTGCGGCAGCGATTCCAGGAGCGCCAGGAAAATCCGGACGTTTCTATCTGATGGGGCATGAATCGCTCGCGCGAGCCGGGGCCGGGGAGACGGCCGGCCTCGCGTCGGCTACGCCCGATCGGTATCAGTGGGTAGCCGGGTAACTTTTCGGCAACTGTTCGCCGCTCAGGGAAATCCTGGCGGGACAGGCGGCTGCACCCGCATCGGCTACCGGGGCCGGGCACCGGCCCGGCCCAGGGATCGGCGGGGCACCCCGGGCCTCGTTGCCGCGCAGCGGGCAGTAGCCGACGGCGACGCTCCGCTGGGGCACTTCAGCCGGATAGCACCCGTTTTGTAATGAAATCAGCCGCCGTTCTTTTCTGCTTTTAGCCGGCTTAGAGCACTATTCATCACCGAACATCAGAAAGTGGGCAAGGGTTTTGACGCGGCTGCGAAGCGGGAAAGACGCGCTTATGCAGACGGACAGGTCGCACCGGTTCGCCGCATTGGCATTGGGAACCACGGCCATCTTCGACGTCACCGGAGCCGTCATCTACCGGGTACTGCGGTCGGGCCTGCCCCCACCACCGCCCCCGGATGCGGCCGGCGGCCCCTTCCAGCAAGCCACCAGGGAACTGCAGGATGCTCATCACGAGGCGATCACCCGCGCCAGGGCCAAGGACGGTGTGACCCTCCCCGCGTGAACGACCACGACCGGACCCTCGATCCCGGCTACCAGCCCGACCCGGACCTGGCGCCGGAACCCAGTGCCGGCCTCGTCGACGGGCTCCGCTCCCCGGGCCCGGCTCACCCCTCCCCCGGCTGGCTGGACATCGATCACCTGGCCAGCCTGGTCCGCGACCGGCTGGGCGAGCGGGTCAGCCAGCCTGCCGGGGCGCGCGGGGAGATGCCGTCGGTGGACGAGGCGGTGGCACTGAGGGAGAAAGCGCCCGAACTCTACGATCTGTGGCTGCGGATCGCCCAGGACCGGGCGGCCACCGGCAACTACGTCCAGCGTGCACCGTATGAGGTGCCGGAACGGCTGGCCCAGAGCGGCCGCCCGCGCGCGCTGTCGGCACTGGTGGTCGTGCTCGCGTTCTGTGGGTATCTGGCCTGGCTGGGCGGACCTGGGCCCTATATCGCTGGCCTGATCGCGGCCTTCGACCTTATCGCCATGCTCGGCCTGTTCTTCGGCCTGCGGCCCGACCACCTGTCCGATTCCCGGCATCCCACCCGCAAGCGCTTAAGCGCGGCGGACGACGGGTCCTGGGGATCACTACCTTCTCCCCGGCTCCGCCTGGCATGCGGCGTCAGCACCATGAAGATCAGGATGCTGATTCTCCGGGTCAGACCCTCACCCTGAGAGCCCACCGCACACAGGCCGCGGGCTCCGGTTCAGCACATCAGGCGCATTGCCGCCCGGGTGGCCAGTGGCCATCCGGGAGCGGCGATGCGTCTCGTGTCAGCAGATGCTGACGGTTTGGCTGTCAGGCCACGCGCCGTAGACCCTCGGACTTCTCGAGCTTCTCCGCCTCGTCGACGGCCTTACGTGCAAACCCGCCGAAGAAGTCGAGGATGACACCCCAGAAGTAGGCAGTACCCGCGATGATCACACCGGTCAGCGTGGTGCCAACCCAGGCCCACCGAACGGGAACGCCCCAGGCGAGGAACAGGCTGAGGTTGATCAGCCAGGCCCCGCCGATGCCGAGCAGCACAAGCGCCAGCGCCTGCAGTTCGGTCGCGAGCGAGACGTAGCGGTTGAAGATCCTCATCACCGCTAGCGCGCCGAGGCCGAGCAGACTCATGATGGCGAATGCGTACATGGCCCCTCCCTTCAATTTCTCTCCACTTCCAACCTCTGCCGGCCAGGCAGGGGCCGGCAGAGGCGAAGGCCGGCAAAAGTCCAGGGCCTAAGGCCCTAAGTGACCGAACGTGACAAGGTGTGGCCGCCCGCCAGCCCCGCGCGGGCCGGCGGTGGCGTCACAACTTGTAGCCCAGATCCCGCAGTAGGCCCCGTCGATCGGTTACATCGGCATCGGTCTCGATGCCGACCGGGGGGACGCCGTCGATCACCCCGATGATCCCCCGGCCACGCTCGGTGACCGCGACCAGAACCTCCACCAGGTTGGCTGTCGCACAGAAGATGGTGCAGACCTCGGGGACCATTTTGACCGGATTGAGAACATTGACCGGGAATCCGTCGCGCAGCAGGATCACGAACGAGTGCCCGGCGCCGATCGCGGCGGCGTTGGCGGCGGCGGCCGCGACCAGCCCGGCGTCGTTCCCGGACCGGCGGACCAGGCGGGCGGCGGACGCCTCGCAGAACGCCAGCCCGAACTTCAGGTGGGGGCTGACCCCGATCAGCGCCTCGTGCAGGTCCTCCACCGTCTTGATGAAATGCGCCTGCCCGATGACGACGTTGGCGTCCGGCGGCATGTCAACCGGGACGACCTCGAATCTCAGGCCCCGCGCTTCCTGCCCGGTCGTCATGCTCCCCATCATCGTCCTGCCGCCCGGCTGGCCCCCAACGCGGGTGCCGGCCTGGGCCGGGGTCCGTGATGGTGGACGATTTTCCGCTATATGCGCGGAAAATCGTCCACCATCATGCCATCCGCGGCGGTCCCGGCCCGGGGTGCTGGCTATCGTGGTGTTCCATGATCGATCGCACCCGGCTCGCCGAGCTGACCCAGCGGGAGATTGAGCGGTTCACAGCGGCCCACCCGCTCTCCCGCGAGCTCTCGCAGCGGGCCCAGCGCTCGCTGGTCGGCGGCGTGCCGATGCCGTGGATGATGCTCTGGGCGGGGGGGTTCCCGCCGTTCGCGGCGCGGGCGCAGGGCGCCAGGATCACCGACGTGGACGGCTGCGACTACGTCGATCTGTGCCTGGGCGCCACCGGCGCGATGACCGGGCACAGCCCGCCGGCGGTGATGGCGGCCGAGCGCGAGCAGCGCTGCCCGGGGCCCAGCGTGATGGTGCCGCACTACGA
>OFHK01000139.1_pt1 | contig 22990 bp, 19 predicted proteins | sample 1521951 | NCBI WGS metagenome assembly OFHK01 (sample SAMEA2468436, study PRJEB22500) | soil metagenome | biome: Glassland; feature: Farmland; material: Clay | place: Australia | collected 2013-01-31 | depth 0.55 m
CGGGGTACCCGGCCCCCCCGGGGGCGCGGGGTCCGACACGCATACCCCCGTTGTCGCCGCTGCGCCACCCGTGCTCGAACCACCGGTAGAGCCCCTCGTCCGAGGCAGGCGGGTAGTAGGGGTTGATCCCCCCCCCGAAGCCCGCGCCCGCCTGCTCCGCGTGCCGGGTCAGTTCGATGGTCTCGGCCGCGGAGTGATGGCCGGTGTGGGCGAGCACCGGGCATCTCCCCCGGCAGCTGTCCACCACAACCTCCACCAGCCGGCGTCGTTCCGGGCCGGACAGCGCCCAGAACTCACTCATCACCCCGCCGCAGAAGATCCCGTCGATCTGCAGGTCGCCGGTGAGCCGGTCCAGGTCGCGCCGCAGCGCCGCCTCATCCAGTTCCCCGCCGGGGGTGAACGGGGTGGTGGTCGCGGCCCACAGGCCGGTGAACCGCTCCCTGGCCGCCTGCTTGGCCTCTGCTTTTGAATACCCCCGTGCTTCCGAATGCCCCCGTGCTTCTGAATGCCCCCGTGCTTTCGGGTAATCGGCCATCGCTGTCCCTCCCGGGGCTAGAGCGTGTCGGCGAGCCAGTCGGCGATGAACGGCCGGGCGAGGTTCCAGACATTGTTGAGGATATGCACGCCGTCCGGGTAGATCCTGGTGGTCACCGGGCCGCCGTACTCAGCCGCGATCCGCTCCGCGTGGGAGGGCGGTGAGCCCGGGTCGTCCCCGCCGTAGACCTGCAGCAGCGGGACAGTGGCCCGCTCTGCCATCCCGGCGACCGTCATGGCCGCCATGTTCGCGGCCGGGTCGGCGCCGTGGTGCTGGTACTGCCCTGGCCTGGTCAGGTCGTCCATCGACGCGAACCGGCCGGCCGGGGTGTACCAGGATGACACCGAGAAGACCGCCCGCACCCGCTGGTCCACCGCCGCGGTCCGGATCGCGAACATCCCGCCGTAGGAGATGCCGCCGACCGCGACCCTGCCCGGGTCCACGTCCTGCCGCTCGGTCAGCGCGTCCAGGATGGCCTGCACCGCCACCTCCTGGTCGGGCCGCAGCTTGCTGTCGAAGCTGAGCATGCCCTGGCCCGGGCCGTCGAAGGCGGCCACGGCCATGCCCCGGGCGACGATGTGACCGGCCAGGTTGTACAGCTCCTCCTTGGCCGAGTCAGCCCCAGGAAGCAGCAGAACGATGGGCGGATGGCTGATCCCGGCCGGCCTGCGCAGGTAGCCCGGCAGGGACAGGCCCTCGAAGGGCACCGCCAGCATCTCCATCGGCGGTGCCTGCAGCGGGGCAGCCTTGGCCCAGGTGCCGTTCATCGCCTCCAGCGCCGCCCGGAACTGGGCCTGGTCGTGGGTGAACACGAAACTGGCCCAGTGGTAGGCGAGGCCACCGCGCAGGTAGGCGTCGGCGGCGGTGACGGTGTGCCCGGCCGCGAGCGCCTCGTCACCGCGTGCGACATGGCGCGCCGCGTGGGCGCTCCAGCTGGCGCACCACTGTTCATAGTCGGTGATCTGCGTCCTGAGCTGCTCGAACTCCCAGGGCGTGACGTAGTTCGACAGGATCCGCCAGGTAAAGCGGCGGTACATCGACTCGAGCCGGTCGTCCAAAGGTTGCCTCCACCTGGCCTGCGTGCGTTATGTGATGGGCTGCCTGTCCGCGATGACGTCCTCGACCGTGCGCCCGAGCAGGTCGTGCAGCAGGACGGTGGCGGCATTGCGGCCGGGGCCGCCGGAGACCGAGCCGCCCGGATGGGTGGTGCCGCCCGTCTGGTAGAGCCCGGGGATGGGCAGCCGGTGGCTGGCCCAGCCGGGCACCGGGCGCAGTTCGTCAGCCTGGGCGGGCGCGAGGTCCCCGCCGTGGCAGGAACCGTGCCAGTTGTGCGCGTTGAACCGCTCCAGGTCGAGCGGGCTGCGCACCAGCCGGCCCAGGATGACCTCGTCGGTCAGGTTCGGCGCGTACCTGCGCAGCTGGGCGAGGTGCGCGTCGGCCACCTGTTCTTTGATGTCATCCCAGTGCTCAGGCCCCGCCGGCAGGTCATAGGGGCACATTCCGACGATCTTGAGTGTGTGCTGCCCGGCCGGGGCACGGGAGGGGTCGGCTGTGGTGGCGGCGAGCACCAGCAGGGTGGGATCGCCGGTGTCCACATACCCGGCGCGGAAGTCGGCGGCCAGCCGCAGCTCCCGTTCGGGTGAGGTGGCGGTGCCGCTGGCCAGCGGCCGCAGCAGCCCGTCGTCGGTGGGGTAGGCCGGCGGCTCGGTGACCGCGTAGTAGCTGGCGAACAGTGACACCCCGGCCTGCCAGGTCGCCACCCCGTACCGGAAGTCCTCACCCCACACATCCGGCGTGGCCATCTGCACCAGATGCTTGATGTGGATGCTGGACAGCACCGCCCGGCTCGCCCGGTACCTGCTGCCGTCCTCGGTCTGCACCCCGGTGCACCGGCCGCCCTCGATCACCAGGCCGGTGACCTGGGCGCCGCGCACGATGACCGAGCCCGCGGCTTCGATCATCCGGGCCAGCGCGAACACCAGCTGCCCCGAGCCACCCCTGGGCACGGCCCAGCTGTGCCGCTGCCGGCCGTACACGAGCGAGTAGGCGAGCATGCCGGTGCCGGGCCGGTCGGCCGGCTGCACCGTCTGGGTGGCCATCCAGAGCATGTAGGCCTGGTTGTGCCAGTCCTCGAAGGTGTCGCGGATGATGTCCCAGGAGGTCATCGCCAGCCGCCGCTGCCACTGGCGGCCCTGCGGGTGATCAGCCAGCCGCCCGGCCAGGGTCGGGCCGAAGCCGATCGGGGTGTAGCGATGGGCGGTGAGCAGCGGGGCCACCGACTCGTAGTCGGCTAGCAGCCGCCGGTAGGCCGCGGCGTCACGGGCTGAGAATTTCGCCAGCTCCGCGCAGGTGCGCTCGGTGTCCCGCCATTGGGTGACCCAGGTCCCGTCGGGCAGCGGGACGTGCGCGACCGGGTCGGGATGCAGGTATTCCAGGCCGTGTTCGGACAGGCGCAGTTCGTCATCGCGGTAGATCGGGCTGGCGTGGAACAGGGAGTGGGCGGTGGAGCAGGAGTCGTGCCAGAACCCGGGCAGCGGGGTCTCCTCCACGCTGGTGTCGCCGCCGATCTCCGGGCGGGCTTCCAGGACCAGGCAGCGCAGGCCCGCCTTGGCCAGGTAGGCGGTGGCGATCAGGGCGTTGTGCCCGGCCCCCGCGACGATGACGTCGAACGTCTCGCTCACGGGCCCTCGTTCAGCTGACCGTCGCCCAGGTGCAGCGGTCCCCGCTGACCGTCCAGACCGTGCCGGTGGGCGGTGGCGCCCAGAATTCCACGAACGAGAAGTTCTCACCCTTGTCGTTCTCGAACCAGTGCACCTCGCCGGGGCCGACCAGGGCGCTCATCCCGGCTTCCAGTCGCGACGCCTGCTCGTCGGTGTAGAGCAGGCCGGACCCGGCCAGCACGCAGAACACGTGATGGCAGTCGGCGTGGTAGTGGGCGGCCGCGGTGTCGCCTGGGTGATAGATGATCCGGTCGGCGCGGATCTGTGTCGCGTCCACCGGCACGTCGTCGGTGACCAGGTCCAGCCGGTCCCGGGTGTCCCGGGTGGAGACCAGGTGCGGCAGTTCGGTGGCGGCGAACGCCTTACTGGCGCCGAAGGCGTTGCGCGGCGGCTGCGGCACCGGCTCCGCGGTGGACTCCGCGACCAGCACGTCGAGCCCGTCCGGGCCGGCTTGCAGGGTGAGCGCGTCCCGGCCTGCCAGCCACAGCACGCTCTCGCGGGCAAGCGGGTAGCTCTCCCCGGCGGCGAGCGCCGTCCCAGCGCCGTCGATCACATAAGCGAACGCTTCCTGCCCTCCGAGCGCGATCTGCGCGCTGGTGGCGCCGGCCTGGATGCGGTAGCGGCGGGCTTCCATGGGGACCGGCTCACCGAAGACGGCGGCCCCTGCCCAGTCCAGCCGGGTCCAGCCCGGCCCGTCCTGCTGCGTTAGCTCGTCGGGGTTACGGACGACTGGCATGGCGCCTCCTTAGCGCTGGCCGCTGATGACGTTCCATGATCATGGTGACTTATCCGCGCCAGATGCACAAAAGCCACCACGATGATGGACCGGGGCAGTTACATCGTGATGATCGGGCGGATGGCCTCCCGCCGCGCCAGCGCGTCGAAGGCCGCCGCCACATCGGACAGCGGGTACAGGTGGGTGGTGAGTGGCTCGGTGCGGACCGCGCCCGAGGCGAGCAGGGCGATCATCGCGGGATAGGCGTTCGGGCTCGAACGTACCCCGAGCACGTCCAATTCGTCGAGAGTGACCAGGTCAACCGGAAACTCCGCGGTCACGCCCCCGGCCAGGCCCAGCAGCGCAACCACCCCGCCGCGCCGGGCGGAGCGGAGCAACTGGCCGATGACGGCCGGGTTGCCTGAGCAGTCGAACACACAGTCCGCACCGCGGCCACCGGTGGCTGCCCGCACCCCCGCCACCGGGTCGCCCTGCTCGTAGTCGACGATGTCGGTGCAGCCCAGTTCGCGGGCGGTGGCGAGGCGCTGGCCCCGGCCCACCATCACCACGGTGGTCGCCCCGGCCGCCCGTGCCACCTGGAGCATGAGCAGGCCGAGCAGCCCGGGCCCGAACACCGCCGCGCTCGCACCGGGGCCGAGCCGGGCCCGGCGGGCTGCGTGCACCGTCAGCGCGCCCTGGTTGACCAGCGCGGCGGCCTCATCGCTGACGCTGGCGGGAACCTTGTGCAGCGCCACCGCCGGCCGGACAGCGTACTGGGCGAGTGCGCCGGGGGCGGTGTGCCCGTACAGCTTGAAGCCGGGCTCACGGACCCGCTCGCACAGGTTGTACCGCCCGGCCCGGCACATCGGGCAGGCGCCACAGCCGGTGTGGTTCTCGGCCACCACCCGGTCGCCCACGGCCAGCCCGGCCGTGCCCGGCCCGAGCGCGGCCACCTCACCGGACCATTCATGGCCGATGATGAACGGCAGTTCCGGCGGCCAGGTTCCCCGGTACGCGCCGCCCACGATCTTCAGGTCGGTGCCGCAGATGCCGCAGGCCTTCACCCGGACCAGCACCTCGCCGGGGCCGGGCTCGGGCACCGGAACCTCTTCCACTTCGAGCTTGCCGAACTCACGCAGCAGCGCCGCCTGCATCGTGGTCATACGTCGCTCTCCTCGCTAGCCCGGGGGGACGACCCCCCGGAGCCCCCCGATGCGCCGGGAACAGCACCGGCGCCGTCAGTACTAGCCCGGGGGGACGACCCCCCGGAGCCCCCCGATGCGCCGGGAACAGCACCGGCGCCGTCAGGAAGCGCGTCCCAGATCTCCCTGGCGCGGGCGACGACGTGGTCGGCCACCGCCTCGGCGATCTGTTCCGCGCGTTCCGGGGTGGCCCGCTCCGGTCGGCCGTACCAGCCGGTCGCGGCGATCTGATGGAAGTCCCGCAGCACCGGGTACACGTCGGGGCGGCGGAACAGCCCGTGCGCCGCCTCCCCTGCCTCCCGCTCACTCGGCTCGGTCGCGTTCTCCAGGTGCACCAGCGAAGCGTCATAGGCGAGCACCGCGGCGGTCTCCATCGAGCCCGCGTGGGTGAACTCCATCTCGTCCGGATACAGCGTGTGGGTGATCACGTGCGATTCGGCGATGACCACCTGCACGCCGTGGCGGCGCTGCGCCTCGTCAGCCGCCAGCCGCAGCGTGGGCGAGTTGCCTTCATGCCAGTTCACGACGACGATGCGGCGCGCTCCCGCGCCGGCCAGCCCGCCGCACACGTCCACCAGGACCGCGGCGAGTGTGCTCGGCTGCAGCGAGAGGGTGCCGGGCCAGGACAGATGGTAGTGGGCGACACCGACCGGGCCGAGCGAGGCGACCACGGTGCCGAGCCGGGCGGCGACCCGTTCGGCGACCGACGCGGCAGCGAAGGCGTCGGTGCCCAGCGGCAGGTGACCGCCGTGCTGCTCGACGCTGCCCGTGGCGACGACAGCGACGCCGCTGGCAGCGATCAGCGTGGCGGCGGCCGGCTGGGAGAGCCGCTCGATCAGGCGGTCGGGGTGGCGGGGCATTGGTTCTCAGCCTCCATATCCGGCGGTGGTCCCTTGCGAGCCGTCCTGGACGGCGCGGCGGTGCGCGGTGATCGGGGTCTGCCAGGCTTCGGTCACCACGTCCACCAGGGCCGGGCCAGGTGCGGTCAGCGCGGCCCGCAGCGCGGTGCCGAGCCGGGCGGGGTCGGTGACCCGCTCCGCGGGTACCCCGAACCCGCGGGCGACGTCGGCGAAGGTGACGTCGCCGAAATCCTCCTCTTCCCAGGCCCGGCCGAAGGTGATCCGCCGGTACCAGCGGATCCAGCCCCAGGACCGGTTGTTCAGCACGATCACAGTGACCGGCAGGCCCTGCTCGGTGACCGTGGCCAGTTCACCGGCTGCGTACCCGAGCGCGCCGTCCCCGGTGAGCACCACGGCACGGCGATCCGGCCGGGCGTGGCCGACGCCGATCGCGGCGGGCAGCGCGTACCCCAGGCCCGCCTGCCCGCGCGGGGTCAGCACCCGCCGCCCGGCCTGGCACTGTTCCAGGTAGACCCCGCCCCAGCCACTGGCCAGGCTGGCGTCGCAGATGAGGATGTCGCCCTCGCCGAGCGCGGCCTCGATCTCGGCGAGGACCCGCTGCGGGGTGATGGGAACCGCGTCACTGGCCCGCTCGGCATCCCGGCCGGCCCGCCAGGCGGCGGTGAGTTCGGCCACCCGTGCCCGCCAGGGCGCCCGGGCGCCGGCCGCTGTGCCAGTGCCAGTCAGCGCTGTGCCAGTCAGCGCTGTGAGGAGCGCCCGCAGGCCTTCCCGTGCGTCAGCCAGGACCGGGGTTGCCCAGCCAAACGCCCGGCCGAGTTCGGCCGGGTCCAGGTCCACCTGCACCACCGGCTGGTCGGGACGGGGCAGGGTCCAGCTGAAGGTGGCGCCGCCGCTGGCCTTGGTGCCGGCCAGCAGCACGACATCGGCCTCGGCCAGGGCAGCCGCGGCCGCGGCCGTTCCCATCGTGCCGGTCACGCCCACGCTCAGCGGGTGATCCTCGGCGATGGCCCCCTTCCCCGACAAGGTGGTGCCGACCGCGGCCGAGAGGCGTTCCGCCAGCATGACCAGGTCGCGGCCGGCCCCGGAGTGGAGCACGCCCCCGCCGGCCAGGATGAACGGCCGCCGGGCAGCCGCCAGCACCTCGGCGGCCGCGCTCACGTCTCCGGGCGCGGGCACCGGGCGGAACGCCGGGAAACGGCCGAACCGCTGGCTGCTGAGCTGCCAGGCCGCCACCAGGTCCTCCCCGGCGGGCCCGTCGAGCACGTCCTGCGGCAGGAACAGCGCGACCGGGCCTGGCCGGCCGGTCGTCGCCTCCCGGAATGCCTGCCGCACCAGCGCGGGCAGGGTGGCGGCATCCGGCACGCTGGCCTGCCACTTGGTCACCGGCGCGAGCAGGGCCGCCTGGTCCAGGGCCTGCGAGACAGCACTGCGGTACCGGTGCGGGGCGAACCGCGCAGGCAGCTCGCTGACCAGGGCGACCACCGGCACGGAGGCGCCGAGTGCCTCACCGAGCCCGGACGGCAGCTTCGCCGCTCCCGGGCCTACCGTTGCGTCACAGACCCCGGCCATGCCGGTGACCCGCGCGTAGGCATCGGCCGCGTAGGCGGCCGATCGCTCGTCCCGTACCAGCACGTGACGGATCTGCGGCTGGTGGTCGAGGATGCCGTCGTACAGCGCGAGCGTCTGGCCGCCGGGCACACCGAAGACATGGCGCACACCGTGTTCAGCGAGCAGCCCGGCCAGCAGCCATCCCCCGTGCGGGGCAGGTGGGTTACCCACCGGCCATCCCGAGCAGCCGGGCGGCATTGCCGCTCAGCACGAGTTCGGTGTCCGTCCCCAGCCCGAGCGCCCGTACCTCATCCACTGGGTGGTAGGTGCCCATGTCGAACGGGCGGTCCGAGCCGAGCAGCACCTGGCTCGGGCCCGCATAGGCGACCAGGCTGGCCAGCAGTTCGTGGTCGTGGGTGACGGTGTCGTAGAAGAACCGCCGCAGCGACTCGTCCGGCCCGCCCTGAGCGCGGGCACCCGCCTCCGGACGCATCGCGAACGCCCGCCGCAGCCGCCCGCGGACCACCGGCAGCGCGCCGCCCCCGTGCGCGAGCAGCACCCGCAGCCGCGGGTGGCGTTCGAGCACGCCGGACACCGCGATGTGGGCCGCGCTGATCGCGGTCTCCAGTGGGTTGCCGACCGAGTTCCACAGGTAGTACTCGTCGAGCGCGGGCACGTTGAAACCCTTGGTCGAGGGGTGGATGAACACCAGCGCACCGGTCGCCTCCGCCGCCTCCCAGAACGGCAGGAAGAAATCGTCGCCCAGGTACCGGCCGCCGACGCTGGAGGGGATCTCCACCCCCGCCAGGCCCGGCACCGTCATCAGTTCCGCCAGCTGCCGGGCGGCCAGGCCCGGGTCCTGCAGCGCCACCGCACCGACCGCGGTGATCCTGCCCGGATGAGCGGCCGCGGCCGCGGCCAGCGCCTCGTTCTGCACCTGGCAGACGAGCCGGGCCTCGTCCGGCCCGGCGTCCACCGGCACCAGGTTGATCCACGGCGACAGCAGCAGGTGGTCCACGCCGCACTCGGCGGCCTGCCCGAGCATCACCGCGATGTCGGTGAACTCGGCTACCACCGAGTTGATGGGGCGGCCCCGGAAGCCGAGCCGGTACTGCCCGTTCTCCCGGCCCACCACCGGCCGCCACTGCTCGGGCACCGTGCCCGCGGTCATCTCCCCGACGATGACGTGGCAATGGGTGTCGATGATCAACGAGCGGTTCCAGGCACTGTGCCGTTAGCGGCGGCACCGGCCGCGTTGCCGTTGCCGTTGCCGGCCGTGACCGCCCCGCCGAGGTAGAGCGCACCGATCTCGGGGTGCTCCAGGACCTCGCGGCCGGTCCCGGACAGCCGCACCTTGCCGTTCTCCAGCACCACACCGTGCGTGGACAGGCGCAGCCCGGCCCGGGCGTTCTGCTCCACCAGCAGGATCGACTTGCCCTGGGCGTGCATCATCCGGACAGCGTCGAACACCGACTTGAGTACCCGGGGGTCCAGGCCCATCGACGGCTCGTCCAGGATGACCAGCTTCGGGTCGAGCATCAGGCTGCGGGCGAACTCCACCAGCCGCTGCTGGCCACCGGACAGGCTGCCCGCCTTCTTGTCGAGCCACTGTGCCGCCTGGGGAAACATCTCCAGGACCCCGGCCAGGCGCTTGTCAGCCAGGCCCCGCTCGCGCAGGATGTACCCGCCGAGCGCGATGTTCTCGCGCACCGTCATCTCGCGGAACAGGCTGTGGTTCTGCGGGACCTGGACCACGCCCGACTTGAGAACCTGGCGCGGGCTCATGCCGGTGAGGCGCTCACCGAACAGGGTCACCTGGCCCAGCCGCGGTTTCAGCAGGCCGCTGATGGTGCCCAGCAGGGTCGACTTCCCGGCCCCGTTCGGGCCGACCACGCAGGTGATCCCCCCCTGCATGACCTGGAGAGACACCCCCTGCAGCACATCGCCGCCGCCGTAGCCGGCGACCACGTCCCGTACTTCGAGCGCGCACGTGCCCGGCTCAGGCTGCGTCATCGTCTTCCTCCGCAGTTCCGAGGTAGGCATCGAGCACCCGGTGATCGTTACGGACCACGTCCGGCGGGCCGGTGACCACCGGGGTGCCGAAGTCCAGAACGGTGACCCGGTCACACAGGCCCATCACGAACTCCATGTTGTGCTCCACGATCAGGAACGTGGTTCCCTGCTTGTTCAGCTCGCGGATCCGGTCGGCGATGGTGCCGATCAGGGTGGGATTCACCCCGCCCGCAGGCTCGTCGAGCAGGATGATCTCCGGATCGGCGATCATCACGTACGACAGTTCCAGCAGCTTGCGCTGGCCGTAGGAGAGCGTCTCGGCGCGTGCGTGCGCGAGCTTGGCGATGCCGGTGAACTCCAGCAGTTCCATCGCCCGCCGCCGGGTGACCGGCCCGCCCGCGCGGGCGAACGGGTTGAGGCTGCGCCCGTTCCCGCGCGCGCCCGAACGCTCCTTGTGGTGCGCGGCCACGATCATGTTCTCCATCACCGTCAGCCGGGAGAACACCCGGGTCAGCTGGAAGGTCCGGCCGATACCGAGGGCGAACACCTTGTCCGGTGGCAGGTTGGTGATCTTGGTGTCGTTGAGGTAGACATCACCGCTGTCCACCCGGCCGTAGCCGGTGATCATGTTGAACAGCGTGGTCTTCCCGGACCCGTTCGGCCCGATCAGCCCGGCGATGCTGCCCTGCTCGACCTCGATCGAGCAGTCCCTCAGCGCATGGACGCCGCCGAAGGCCTTGGAGATGCCTTCCGCCCGCAACAACGTCATCGCACGCTCCCAGTGCTCGGCGACCCGGATCCGGCCTGCAGTGCGCCCGCGGGCGAGGCCACGCCGGATGGCGGGCTCGCTCCCTTTGCCGCCGAACGCCGCTGCTGCGCGGCACGCAGTGAGGTGAGCTTCTCGGCCAGCGTCGGCAGGATCCCTCGCGGCAGGAACAGGATCACCACCAGGAACAGCACCCCGAGCACGACCTCCGAGATATAGCTGTTGGAGATCTGCAGCTGGGCGTAGCCCAGGTAGGGCTCCAGCAGCAGGGCGCCGAACACCGGTCCCCACAGCGTGCCGAACCCGCCGACGAACACCATCAGGGCGATGGTCAGGTCAAGGAACGGGTTGAACGCGAACTCCGGCAGGGCCTCCTGCTGGAAGTAGAAGTACAGTCCGCCGAGCAGGCCGGCGATCACCCCCGAGATCGCGAAGGCGGTCAGCTTCACCCGCATCGTCTTCACGCCGAGCCCACGGGCCCGGTCCTCGTCGTCGCGGATGGCCCGCAGTTGCAGGCCGAACCGCGACCCCCAGATCGCCCAGGCGAGCAAGATCGACAGCACCGCGATGACCAGGGCGATGTAATAGAAGGGGTTGTTGAAGGTGTTCGGATCCCAGTTCAGGTACGGCGGGAGAATCCCGGCGGACCCACCGGTGAAACCGAAGTCGTAGGCCATCAGCTGGAAGATGAAGAAGAACGCGATCGTGATGACGACGAAGGTGTGCCGCCGCACCCGCAGCGCGATCAGCCCGACCGGAATCGCGATCAGGCCTGCTACCACCGCGCCGACCGGGAGGAACGCGAACACCACCGAGCCAGCCAGGTTCAGGTGCTTGGTGAATATCGCCACGGTGTACAGGCCGGACCCGAAGAAGATGGCGTAGCCGAGCGAGATGTACCCGGAGAACCCGGAGAAGATATTCCAGGAGACCGCCATGCCCACGTACATCAGCACGAACACGCCGACGTGCACGAGCGTCGCGTTCGATGTCAGCGGGACGGCCGCGGCCAGCGCCAGCAGCGCCGCCGTGACGCCCGCCCGCCAGATGGCTACGGAACTCATTGGGCCCTCGCTTCTTTCCGCCCGAGGATGCCCTGCGGCCGGAAGGTGAGCACGAGCACGAGCACGACGTAGAACACAACCACCGACCAGTTGGGATTCCAGAACACGTCCACCAGGGACTCCAGCGTGATCATGATCACTGCCGCCCCCAGCGCACCGGCGATGCTGCCCATGCCGCCGAGGATGATGATGGCCAGCAGCCGGGAGATCAGGTCGGCTCCGGTGTTGGGATTGAAGGAGTTGATCGAGCCGTAGACCATGCCGCCGGCGGCGGTGACCGCCACCCCGATCCCGAACGTGATCGCCGCCACCCGGTTCACGTCGATGCCGATCAGCCTGGCCGCCGTCTGGTCCTGCATGGTGGCGCGCACGCTGCGGCCGAACTGGGTGCGGTACAGCATGTAGTAGACCGCCACCACGAACAGCACCGCGAGCCCGAACCCGTAGAGGTAGATGTAGGGGATGTAGTACCCGAACACGTTGATGGTGCTGGTGGTGTAGCTGGTCTGGATCGACTGGTAGTTGGACCCGAAGACCTGGTACAGCACGCCCTCGATGATGATCGCCACCGAATAGCTGGCCAGCAGCGACATCGAGGTTCGTTCCCGGCCGCGCAGTGGCCTGATGAAGAACCACTGGACCGTGACCCCGAAGACGAACATCGCCGGGATGGTGAACAGCAGGCCGAGGAACACATCGATGTGCAGGTGGACCCAGAGCACATAGCTGAGGTAGGAGCCGAGCACGACCAGGATGCCCTGCGCGATGTTGATGATGTCGAGCACGCCGAATATCAGCGTCAGCCCGACCGCCATCAGGCCGTAGACGCCGCCACCAAGGACGCCGTCGGCGAGGGCCTGGAAGAGCCGTGATCCCATGTCAGTTCGATACTCCGTTCACCTTGCTGTTATGCCCTTCTCCGCTGTGCAGGTGGTGGCGCCCAGCGGATCGACCAGAAACGACTCGATCAGAATGTCGCCCACATCTTCTTGCTGGTGATCATGTTGGGTGCGGGCTTGGTTCCCAGCTGGCTGGACAGCACCTGCACGAAGTGAGCGCCAGGCAGCCACTGGAAGATGAAGCTGGCGGCCCGGGTGTTCATGCCCACGTTGTTGAACTTGGCCGGGCCCTGAACGGTGTCCAGAACTGTGCTGGGCCGGTGCAGGTAGCCAATGATCCGCTGCTGGTTGAGGCCGGCGTTGACGACCGCGTCCGCCATCACCTGGCCCGCCGAGTAGGCCTCGGCCACGTCGGCGTTGATGTCGGAGGCGGTGCCGCCGTACCTGGCGATGTACTCCTGCACCAGCACGTGGCTGTACGCATCCGGGTACTCGCCGTACCAGCCGTCCGGGACCATGATCCCGTCGGCGTTGGGGGTACCGATCGAGTTCAGGAAGGTCTGGCCCTGGTCGGGACCGGACGAGGCGATGAGCATCTGCGGGCTCCAGTGCTGCCTGCGGAACTCGTTGATGATCGTCGAGACCGTTGGCACGTCCACCGAGCCGATGAGGACGATCTGCGGGTGCAGGGTCACTATCTTGTCCGCCGCGGCCGTGAGCAGGGCCGGGGGCACGATGCCGGTCTTCGGGTCCGGCTCGATGAGCTTGGCGGTCGACCCCGGCAGGCCGGAGTTGTCGTAGACGGTGGCCACCCCGGCCCTCACCAGGATCTGGTGGGCGAAGTTCACCGGGGGGTCAGCGAACGGGTCGTCCACCATCACGTAAGCGGCGTTCTTCGGCCGCTGGCCGGCCGGCAGTGAGGCGACCCAGTTCGCGAACGGCGCCATCTGCTGCTCGACCGGCGCACTCACACCGAACAGGTTGGGCAGCTTGGCAGCGAACACCTTGGGTGCGCCGCCGGAACCTTCCACGAACGCATAGTGGTACCGGTTGGCCATCTGCCCGGCCGGGACCGTGAGCAGCGATGAGAACGGCCCGAGCAGCAGGTCTACGTGGTACTGGGTGATGAGCTTCTGGTAGTCCGCCGAGGCGGTGCCCGGGTCGCTGTTGTCGTTGAGCCAGACCAGCTTGACCGGGCGGCCCAGCAGGCCGCCGTGACTGTTCACATCGTCGCGCCACAGCTGGTAGCCGCGCAGGCACGCGTGACCGTCGGCGGAGAAGGGTCCGGTCAGCGACAGTGACATCCCCACCAGGATCGGGGGGCCGGTGGGACCTGCGATAGCGCCGCCGCTGGTGTTGCCGGTGGCGCCGGTGGCGCTGCAGGCGGCGACGGCCGCCGCGGTCAGGACGGTAACGGCCGCCAGTCGCACGGCCTTGGCGCGGGGGCGCCTCATATTCATTCCTCCTTTCAGACCCAGGTGGTGTGCGGGGCGCGCGATGACGCGCGCCCCGCACACCGGGAGATCAGCCCTGGCCCCAGGCGGGCTTCGGGTTGACGACTGCTACCGAGCCAGCCGCGGTGGGCGGCAGCACCTGCACGAAGTTCGCGCCCTTCTGCCACTGGAAGATGAAGATCGAGGCAGCGGTGTTCTGGCCAATGGCGTTGAACTTGGCCGGGCCCTGCACGGTCTGGACGGTGACGCCGCTGTGCAGGTAGCTGATGATCTTCGCGTTGTCGAGGCTCTTGGTCGCGTTGACCGCGGCCGCGAGCGTCTGGCCGACGGAGTAAGCCTCGGCGGCATCGGAGTTGATTTCCGAGGCCGTACCGCCGTACTTGGCGATGTAGGAACTCACGAACGCCTTGCTCATCGGGTTGTTGAAACCGGGGTACCAGCCGTTCGGCACGAAGGTGCCGGTGGCGTTCTTGGACCCGCCGACCGCGGACAGGAACGCAGCGCCCTGGTCAGGCCCTGCCGAGGCGCCGAGGATCTTCGGGGCGTAGTGCTGCTGCATGAACGCGTTCATGAAGGACTGCACGGTCGGCACGTCCACCGAGCCGAGCAGGACCAGGTCCGGGTGCAGCGAGGCGATCTGGTCCGCACCGGCCTTGTAGTCCGGGTTCTCCGCCGGGAAGATCTTGGAGTAGACGGTCCTGACACCGGCCTTCTGGATGATGGCCTGCGCGGTCTGCACCATCGGGTCAGCGAACGGGTCGTTCACCATCGGGTAAGCGGCGGTCTTCGGCCGCTGGCTGGCTGGCAGCGAGGCGATCCACTGCGCGAACGGCACCAGCTGGTTGGCGACCGGTGGGCTGACCGCGAACAGGTTGGGCAGCTTGAGCGCGAACACGGACGGCGCACCACCGGCACCCTCGATGAAGGCGTAGTGGTACCGCGCCGCCACCTGCGCAGCCGGGGCGGTGAGCAGCGACGAGAACGGGCCGACCGTGAAGTTCACGTGATCGGTGCCGATCAGCTGCGTGTAGTTGGTGGTGACCGTGCCCGGGTCGCTGTTGTCGTTGACGATCTTCAGCTGAACCGGGTGGCCGAGCAGCCCACCACTCTTGTTAATGTCCTGCAACCACAGCTGGTAGCCACGCTGGAACGCCTGGCCGTCGGCAGAGAAGTCACCAGTGAGGGAAAGCGAGGTGCCTACGACAACAGTCGTCTTGCTGCTGCCGCTGCCGGAGGTGGAACTGCTGCCGCTGCTGCAGGCAGCGATGACCATCGCCGCGATCGCGGAGACGGCTGTCAGAGCCAAGAACCGGGTGCCGTGAGGTCTCATCCGGTTCCTCCTTCCAGTTCATGAATGGCCGGGTGAATAGCCGGTCGCCTGCGGCGCCCGGAGTTGGGGGCCTCGGTGACGAGGTGTCCGGGAGGGCGGATCAGCGGCCGGCCACTGTTGGTGGTGCCGGGGCCTCACCGTACTGCATTTGCGTTGTTCGCGTGGGCTGGGGCTAGACCGTCAGAGATGTCCGCATTCTCACTCTCCAACGTCAGGCCCGATGCCGATGCCTCCAGTTCGATCAGCGCTGCGAAATCGTCATCGCCGCGCCCCATGCCGATCAGGCCCTGGACGATCTGATGGACCAGCGCCGCCACCGGGAGCGCGACCTCCTGCTCCCGTGCCGCGGCCAGCCCAAGGTCGAAATCCTTGCGCAGCAACTTGGTGGTAAATGTGGGGTGGAAGTCAAGGTTGACGAATGCGGGCGACTTGTACCGCGTGAAGGTGGAGCCCATCACGCTGTTGTTGAGGCAGGCCAGGAAAGCCTCCCTGCTGATGCCGCTCTTCTGGGCCAGGATCGTCACTTCTGCCAGCGACTGCGTCACCACGCCGAGGAAGAGGTTGTGGCAGATCTTCACCATCCGGGCCAGTTCGCCCTCACCGACGTAGGTCGCACCCGAGCCGAGCATGTCCAGGTAGGGCTGCGCGGTTTCGAACGCGGGACGGGATCCGGAGACCGCCAGCGTCAGCCGGCCCACGCTCGCCACCTTCGGGTTACCCATCACCGGTGCGGCCAGCAGCTCGGTGCCGTGGGCCGCCAGCCGCCCGCGCACCTGCTGTGACGCCTCCACCGAGATGGTCGAGGCGTCTACCACGATCTTCGGGGCGCCGCCGGCCGAGATCAGCCCGGCCGGGCCGAGCACCGCGTCCAGCAGATCCTGCGGGGTGCCGACGGTGGCGAACACGATGTCCCTGTCGGCCAGCTCAGCGGCGGAGTTGACGACCGTCGCCCCGTGCTCCGCCAGCGGCTCCGCCTTGGACCTGGTCCGGTTGTAGACGGCGACATCACAGCCGCCGGCCAGCAGACGGCGGACCAGGGCGGAACCCATCCGCCCAGTGCCCAGCCAGCCCAGCCGGTGCTTGGTGTCATCCCGGGCCATTCCCTCACCCCTAACAATCGTTTGCAGGCAGCAGCCTGACCCACCCTCATCGCTGTGTCAATGCAATGTTCCCAAGCTGTTACCTTCCGCCCCGGGACATAGCACACCGATCAGGGCAGTGCATGCCGGGCGGCGCCAGCGGGACGGGGCCACCCTAACGCAATCGTGTGCAGCCGCTCAGCCAGTCCGGCGAAGCCGGCCAGCAGGCGGTCGGTGAAGCCGGTCAGGCAAGCCCGGGCTCCCCGGGACGGCATGGCGCGGTTGACCCGCGGACGACCAGTTCCGGGGCGAGATAGAGCACCTTGACCGGGCCATCCTGGCCAGCGATCCGCTCCAGCAGCAGTTGCGCCGCCTCGGTGCCCACCTGATAGTGCGGGAAGCGGATGGTGGTGAGCGGCGGCCGCAGCCGGTCGATGAACGGCATGTCGTTGAACCCCACCACGGACAGGTCAGCCGGGCAGTCCAGCCCGGCTTCGTCCAGCGCGGCGAAGCAGCCAACCGCGAGCATGTCGTTGCCGGCCGCAACCGCCGTGCACCCGCTGCGGCGTTCCAGCAGCGCGCGGGTGCACCGCAGTCCCTCCTCGATCGAGAAGGCCTTGGCGGCGATGATCAGGTCCGGGTCAGCCACCAGCCCATGCGCTTCGATCGCCGCCATGAAGCCGCGGTAGCGGTTCAGGCCGGTGGACAGTTCCTGTGGTCCGGCGATGTGGGCGATCCGCTGGTGCCCCTCGGCGACCAGGTGCGTTACCGCCATCCGCATCCCGCGCTCGTTGTCCACCGAGACGGAGGGCAGGCTGTGATCTTGCGCCATGCGGTTCATCAGTACCACCGGCAGACCCGCGCGGGCCGCTTCCGCCAGCAGTGGGTCGCTCAGGTGAGCGGTGGCGAGCACCATCCCGTCCACGTGGCGGGCCCGCATCTGCTCGAACAGCAGCCGCTCGCGTTCGCCATCGCCGTCGGTGTTGCCGATCAGCGCGACATACCCGGCTGCCGCGAGCCGGTCTTCCAGTCCCCGCACGATCGGCGGGAACAGGGGGTTGGTGAGATCGGGGATCAGCACGCCGACGGTGTGGGAGCGCCTGGTGCGCAAGCTGCGTGCGACCGGGTTCGGGTGGTAGCCGAGGTGTTCCGCCGCTTCGAGTACCCGCAGTGCGGTGTCCTCGCGGACAAGCAGCCGGGTTTCCGGGTTCAGCGCCCGGGAGGCGGTAGCGGGGTGGACCCCGGCGCGCGCCGCAACATCCCGCAGGGTCACCGGGGGGTCGGTCATTGGTACCTCGCTCCGCTCTGCGCGCGGGGCACCTTCCCGCCGACAGATGTAACTTCCGATGTTACCTATCGGCGCACACGATTGCCCGGCGGCTCGGCCGGCTGGCCCACCAGGTATACCGCAGAGACCGCGATGACCGCCGCCATCGCGGCCAGCAGCACCCGGCAGTCCACGACTGCGATCAGGGCCTGCCCGCCGAGGTAGAGCCGCGCGTCCCGGTGGGCCAGCAGCCTGCGCACGTCAGTCCGCCTGCGCTGGCCCGGGCAGGCCACGAGCGGCCTCCGCCTGGTCCGGGACCTGCCGGCCCAGCACGACCACCTCGAACAGCACCGCGTCCACCGGGCACCGCATGGGCTCCTCCACCCGGTCAGCGAACCTGTCCAGCGAGTCCGGCCACTCCCGGGCGAGCTGGCGCGCTTCGGCAGCAGTCAGGTAGGTGCGGAAGCCGAACGCATCCGGCCCTTCCGGGAAGACGCCGGGCTTGGCTTCCGGGGATGGCCGCTGGACCCAGCGCCACCGGGCAGGCCACCATCCCCGCCGGGTGGACGGCGAGCGGTATGCCGGCCGGGCCTGATGGGCTAGCCTGCGCTGGCGGCCCAGTTCTGCCCGGCGCTGCAGTTCCGCCTGCCGCTGGGCCACTAGGTCTCGGGCAATCTCCGGATGCATGGGCTTCTCCTCGGGCAGAAGGCGTACGGGTTTAGCCGGGTGCGGCCTCGTCGGCCGCTGGGGGCTGCCATCCGGACAGGTGCAGCAACGGGTAGGAGAGCAGCAGGACCTCGACCGGTATCGCGCCGGCCGGCCGGCGCCCGGGGTGATCGGCCCGCTCGTCGTAGCGCCGGATGAGGCGCTGCACCTGTTCCCCTAGCTGGCGGGCCTCTTCCTGCGTCACGTAGACGATGTGCTCGGTCTGGCCCAGCAGGTCGTTGTGATGCCAGTCGGCAGGCCAGGAACCCCGCATCGACAGTGCCCTGCGCGCCCTGTCCAGCACCATGTCCAGCCAGAACTGGCCGACCTCCTCGGCAGCCACCGCGACGGCGGGGTCGTCCTGGCCGGAGGAGATCTGCAGCGCCGTATGTGCCCGCCGCCACGGGCGCTCCCGGCCCCTGCCGCCGCCGGCCTCCACGACGTAGCCGTACTTGGCCAGCGTCCGGAGATGGAAAGCGCAGTTCGCCGGGCTTTCCCCCAGCAGCTCACTGGCCTGGGTGGCGGTAAGCGTCCCGGCATGGGCAAGCGCCTCCAGCAGCGCGAGCCGCAGCGGATGAGCCAGCGCGCGCATCGCCCGGGCATCAGTGATCTTGCGGACACCCATGCCGCCCACGTCAGCAGGCTCAGCGGGCGGATGTGCCACCACGTTCCCGTCCGCGTGCGCACCCACGGCCACTTTATCGGAAGACATGTTTCGAAAGATTACTCTCGAAAGGTTTGTTTTGACAAGACCTGGGCGGCCCCGGCGCGAGCTCCGCACGTGTGTGCCCCGCAGTCATGCGACGATGGCGCCATGCGCATTACCAGCGCCGAATCGACCCTGCTGTTCGCGGGCACCCCCGGGAAGCCGCTCCAGATCATGCGGGTCACGCTGGCCGCCGGCGAGGCTCCGGCCGTCGCCCCGATCCTCGTCCGCGTGGAGGGGCCGGGAATCAGCACGCCGCGGGCGTTCCGCCGGGAGGGTCTGGAGGCCGGCGCGACCGCCGTGGCCGAGGTGGCGGTCGAGGTCGCCGCCCCGCACGCGCCCGGCAGCGTGCTGCCGGTCATGGTTATCGCCGAAAGCGCTGGCACCACCGGAGCCACCCGCACCGAGCTCACTGCCATGCTCACCGTCGCCGAGCCGGGCTGGACCATCTGGATGGTCAGCCACTTCCACTACGACCCGGTGTGGTGGAACACCCAGGGCCAGTTCACCCAGTCGCGGCTGCTGCTACCCGGCGAGGACGGCCAGCTACCCGAGGTGCGCACCGCCTTCGAGCTGGTGAAGCTGCACCTGGACGCGGCACGGTCCGACCCCGACTACAAGTTCGTGCTGGCTGAGATTGACTACCTCAAGCCGTACTTCGATACCCACCCGCAGGACCGGGCGGATCTGCGCGCCCTCATGGCCGAGGGCCGGATCGAGCTCGTGGGCGGCAACTACAACGAGCCGAACACCAACCTGACCTGCGCCGAATCCACTATCCGCAACGCCGTCTACGGCATCGGCCACCAGCGCGACGTGCTCGGCGGCGACCCGCACAGCGCCTGGATGCTGGACGCCTTCGGCTTCGATCCCGGCTACCCCGGGCTGATGGCGGCGGCCGGGCTGACCTCCTCAGCCTGGGCGCGCGGCCCCTACCACCAGTGGGGGCCCTGGCGCACGGTCGGCGACAACACCCGGATGCAGTTCCCCAGCGAGTTCGAGTGGCTCTCCCCCGACGGCCACGGGCTGCTCACCAGCTACATGCCCAACCACTACGGGGCCGGCTGGGGCATCCACCAGGCCGCCGACCTGGCCGGGGCGCAGGCGGAGGTGCTCATCCAGCTGACCACGCTGGCACCGGTGGCCGCCACCCGTAACGTGCTGCTCCCGGTCGGCGCCGACCACGTCATCCCGGCCCGCTGGGCGACAGCGGTCCACCGGGACTTCGCCGCCCGCTACGTCTGGCCGCGGTGCGTGACCGCGCTGCCGCGCGAGTTCTTCGCCGCCGTCCGCGAGGAGGCGGCGCAGCGCGGGATCTGGCTGACCCCGCAGACCCGGGACATGAACCCGGTCTATACCGGCAAGGACGTCTCCTACGTCGACACCAAGCAGGCCCAGCGGGCAGCCGAGGTCGCGACGCTGGACGGCGAGCGGCTCGCCACCGTGGCCTGGCTTGCCGGGGCGGACTACCCGGCGGCCTCGCTGGACAAGGCCTGGCGGCAGCTGGTGTTCGGGGCACACCACGACGCCATCACCGGCACCGAGTCCGACCAGGTCTATCTCGACCTGCTCGGCGGCTGGCGGGAAGCCTTCGAACGCGGCGACGGGGCCCGCCGCGACGCCATCGCCTACCTGGCCGGCCTCGCCGACACCGTTCCCCCGGCCGGCAACCCGTCACGTCCGGTCGTCGTGTTCAGCACCGTCTCATGGCCGAGGGCTGGCCTGGCCACGATCACGCTCAGCTATGCCGAGCCCGGCACGCCGTGGCTGGCGCTGTCCGGCGAGACCGGCGCCGACGTGCCGTTCCTCGCCGAGGGGGTGCGGCGTCATCCCGACGGGTCACTCGCCGAGGCGACGATCACTTTCCGCGCGGACCACGTGCCCGCTGCCGGCTACCGGACCTACTGGGCCACCCCGGCACCGGGACCAGGCGAGGAAGGCTGGGTCACCGGGCCGGCCAACCCGGTCATCGAGAACGAGACCTTCCGGGTGGAGGCGGATCCCGCGCGCGGTGGCGCGCTCACCCGGATCCTGGACCGGCGGGCCGGCACCGAACTGCTGCGCGGGCCCGGGAACGAACTGGTGCTCCAGGAGGAGTACGACTACCACCCGCGCTGGGGGGAGGGGCAGTGGCTGCTCTCCCCGAAAGGGCCGGGCACCGGCTCGGCCGGCTCCCCCGCTACGGTACGGGCCGAGCGGTGCGCCATCGGCTCGCGGCTGGTCGCCTCCTTCAGCCTGGGCGGGCTGCGGGTCAGCCAGGAGACCATCCTGTGGGGTGGCGCGGACCGGGTCGAGTTCCGCACCCACGTGGACGGGTCGATCGGCCAGGACCGGCTGCTGCGAGTGCGCTTTCCCGCCGATGTGCCGGGCGGGCTGCCGGTCTACCAGTGCGCGACCGCCGTGGTGGGCCGCCCGTTCGGCACCGCCGACGCCGATGTCGCGCAGCACGCGTTCACCCTCGACAACCCCGCGCACGAGTGGTTCGGCCTCGGCTCGACCGCGCGGGTGATCGCGGGCGGCCACGCCTGGCCGGTCGGCGTCGCCGAGGTGATCCTGCCTGCCGGGCCGGTCCCAGCCGGCCTGCGGACGGCGATCCGTGCTCTCGTCAGCGCACTGGCGGCGCAGGGGGTCACCGCGACCTGCAGCCAGCCGGACGGTCCCCGCTATGGCGCGGTCGACGTCGACTCGAACCTGCCCGACTGCCGGATCGCGCTCGGCGGGCCGGAGGCCAACCCGTGGACCAGCGCGCTGCTTGCCAGCCTCGGCCCGCAGGCAGCGGCGCAGTTCACCGGGACGCGGGCGTGGATACCGGCCGACCGCACGCGGGCGGAGGTGTTCGGGCCGGACGCCGATGTGCGGGGCGAACGGGACCTGCCCGTGCTCATCGTGGCCGGCGCCGACCTGGCGGCGGCGATCACCGCCCTGACCGGCGAGCTCACCGGCCCGGCGATCCAGGCCGCCCCGATGCTCGCAGCTGGGACGACGGCTGACGCCGGTGCTCTGGACCCGCCGTGGGCCGGCTACAGCGTGGCCCTGCTCAACCGGGGCACACCCAGCAGCCTGGTCACGCCCGACGGGACGCTGCACATCGCGCTGATGCGGGCGAGCAGCGCCTGGCCGGCCGGGGTCTGGATCGACGGGGAGAAGCGCGCCACCCCGGACGGCAGCAGTTTCGCCTGGCAGCACTGGAGCCACACGTTCGAATACGCCCTGGTGGCCGGGGCCGGTGACTGGCGGGACGCCGGCTTCACCGTGGCCGGCCAGGAGTACAACCACGACCTGCTCAGCTGCGAAACGGGCGTGCATCCCGGCCCGCTGCCGCCGCGGGCGAGTCTGTGTGAGGTCACCAGCCCGGCCCCGGCGGGCCCGGGTGCCGTGCTCGCAGCACTCAAGCCACGGGGGAACCCGCTCGCCTCCGGCCGGCCAGGACAGCCACACCGGGCAGATGGGGTGACCGTCCGGCTGCGGGACGCCGGGGGCGGCCTGGCGGCGCTCCCAAGCGGCGGCCTGGCGGCGCCCCCAAGCGGCGGCCTGGCGGCCGCGGGCGCTGCCCGGGTGCGCCTGTTCACCGGGGTGGCCGGCGCGCGCCTGACCGACCTGCTGGAAGGCGCGGACGGGCCGCCACTGCCGGTGACTGACGGCGCGGCGGTGGGCGCGGTGCCCGCCGCCGGCACCGTGACCATGCCGCCGGCGCTGCCGGACGGGGCGGCCCCCGCCCCCGCCGCCCACCCGGCGCGCCCGGCCCGCCCCGCACCGGGCAGCGCGTGGTCGCCGTGCCGGCCGCACAGCCTGGACGGCGGCAGGGGCCGGCCTGCTCGCAGCGGCTGCGGCCGCGGCGAGCGTCGTGGGCCTGACCGGCCAGCCAGCGGCTACCGGCGGGCATATCACCGCAGTGCGGCTGCTGAGCAAGATCGCCGACGTCGCCGCCCGGGCACCCGTGCGGGAAGTCACCGATGGCCAGTTCATGTACATCAAGACTGAGGTCTCCGTCGGCGTCCCGCTCGGTGCGCCCGCCCCACAGAAGCCACACCTGCGGCAAGACTGGATTCCGGTGGCTGACCTGTGCGGGCCCGGCCTGGCGATCGAGAATGGCAAGAGGTTCAGCATCTCGGACCAGCCCACGCCGGACGGGGCGGCCAACGGCGTGCAGCTCAATGGCCCTTACCGGGGCACGCGGAAACACCCAT
>OFHK01000140.1_pt1 | contig 22659 bp, 16 predicted proteins | sample 1521951 | NCBI WGS metagenome assembly OFHK01 (sample SAMEA2468436, study PRJEB22500) | soil metagenome | biome: Glassland; feature: Farmland; material: Clay | place: Australia | collected 2013-01-31 | depth 0.55 m
GGCTGCGGCGGGGGTGCGCGAGCTGGGGGACGGCGAGCGCTGTGCCCTCCGCGTGGGGACGGGTGGCCCCGCGGTGGTTTCGCCAATCCCTCCGCCCGCCGAGTGCGCGCAGGGCCCGGCGCTGGAACACGGTGCCGATCCGGGCGGCCCGCGAGCCCTGAAGGGCAGCGCGCATCTGCTCGGTGGCGAACCCCGCGGCACCCTCGATCGCCTTCAGGGCGACGTTGCCCGTGAAGCCGTCGGTCACCACCACATCCCCCTTCCCTGTCAGCAGGTCACATCCCTCGACATGGCCGGCGAACCGGATCGGCAGGCCTGCGTGCGCGGGCGCCGCCGTGAGGAGTTCATGGGCGCGCCGGGCTAGCTTGTTCCCTTTGCCTGGCTCGGCGCCGATGGTGAGCAGGCCCACCCGCGGCTCCTCGATGCCGTAGGCAACCTGCGCGTATGCGACTCCGAGCTGAGCGAACTGGACCAGCATCTCCGGCTTGGGGTCAGCGATGGCGCCCGCGTCCACCAGCAGTGTCGGCTTGGGTCCCGTTGGCAGCATCACCGCCAGACCCGGCCGCATCAGCCCAGGCAGCGACCTGAGCCGCAGCCGGGCAGTGGCCACGATGCCGCCGGTGGAACCCGCTGAGACCACGGCAGCGGCCTGGCCGCGCCTGACCAGCTGGCATGCGACGGCCACGCTCGACCGGGGGCGGCGCCCGCTGCCGAGAGCTCCCTCATCCATGGCCAGGGAGTCGTCGGCGGCGACGATCCTGAGCAGCCGGCCCGCCGCTGGCTGGGCGGCCAGCAGCGGGCGCAACTGGCCCGCGCGGCCACTGAGAACCACGGAGATGCCGTAGCCGGTCGCCGCGGCGACCGCACCCGCCACGATCTGGCCCGGGGCATGGTCGCCACCCATCGCGTCCACGACGATGGTGGGCGGTCCAGGGTGGCTGCGCGGGGGGTCATCTGGCACTGTGCGGCGCCCGATCAGGGTCCCGTCGGCTTGGCCAGGTAATCCCGCATGATCTCAAGCTACTCACTCCGGTGACCCTTCGGTGGCGGCGGCCGGGTTGGTTCGCGGGCCGCCCGGCAACAGCGTCTCACGCACCAGCGATCACGTAGAGTCATGAAGTTGGCCATAACGATTCATTACCTTAACTGTGGGTATTCATACGGGGCGCGGGGATCGCAACCAGGCCGGCCACGCAAAAGCGTGAGCCGGGGTCGGGTGGTGCCGGCATCAGGCCGGCCCGGCTTCAGGAGGCTGTGTGACACGCGGTAGAGGGGGAAGAGTCCATCTCACCGGGGCCGCTACTCCGTTCTTACCCGTAGTCACGGCGCCGTAGTTGTTGCGCCACAGCTTCTGCCGGCTGGACTGCGTCTCATCACTGAAAGCACGGCGCAGGCCAGTCCGCCTGTCGGCTGACGGACAAGCGACGTACCTGGGCTCCAGGGTCGCAACCGACCGGAGGGAGAGTGCGTGACTGGGCTTCACCACGGGCCCGCCGTCCCCGCGGCGGACCGCCGGTACCGCGCCTACGGCGCAAAACATCTCGATACGTTTGCCGCTCGCGCCGGCCTCAGTGCCGGTGAGCGGCTCGCCATCCGTGCGGTGGGAGCAGTGCTCCCCTTCCGCACCAATGAATATGTGGTCGAGAACCTGATCGACTGGGACGCCGCGCCCCATGACCCGATCTTCCGGCTGGTCTTCCCGCAGGCGGACATGCTGCCGGAGACAGACGTCCGGCGGATCGCTGACCTGCTGGCCAGGTCCGCGCCGGACGCGGAGGTGCGGGCGGCCGTGCACGAGATCCGGATGCGGCTCAATCCGCATCCTGCCGGCCAGCTCGCACTCAACGTGCCCGCGCTCGGCGACGAGCCGCTCCCCGGCATCCAGCACAAGTACCCCGAAACCGTGCTGGTCTTCCCCAAGCAGGGCCAGACCTGCCACGCGTACTGCACCTACTGCTTCCGCTGGGCGCAGTTCATCGACGAGCCCGACCTGAAGATGGCCACGGCCGACATCGGCAGGGTGACCCAGTACCTCGCCGCGCACCGTGAGGTGACCGGGGTCCTGGTCACGGGCGGGGATCCCATGATCATGAGGGCGGATGTGCTCCAGCGCTACCTCGACCCCCTGCTCGCCCCGGGACTGGAACATATTGAATCCATCCGGATCGGAAGCAAGTCGCTGGCCTACTGGCCGCAGCGGTTCGTGACCGACCCCGACGCCGACGACACGTTGCGTCTGTTCGAGACCGTGGTCGCGGCTGGGCGCAGCCTGGCCTTCATGGCTCATTTCTCCCATCCGCGCGAACTCGAGCCACCGGTGGTGGCCGAGGCGGTCCGGAGAATCAGGGCGACCGGCGCGGTGATCCGCACCCAGGCGCCACTGATCCACTCGGTCAACGATGCTTCCCCCATCTGGGCACGTATGTGGCGGGAGCAGGCACGGATGGGGATGATTCCCTACTACATGTTCGTTGAGCGCGACACGGGACCACAGGACTACTTCGCGGTCCCGCTGGCCCGTGGCTACCAGATCTTTCGCGACGCCTATCGCAGCGTTTCCGGCCTGTGCCGGACGGTGCGCGGGCCGTCCATGTCGGCGACGCCGGGAAAGGTGTGTGTCGACGGCATCGTGGAGGTGGCCGGCGAGCAGGTGTTCGTCCTGCGCATGATCCAGGCACGTGACCCGGCCCTGGTCGGCAAGCCGTTCTTCGCCCGCTTCGACCCGGACGCGAGCTGGCTGACCGATCTGGTGCCCGCCTTCGCCGACAGGTTCCCGTTCGATCCTGATCCCGGCGAGATCCCGGGCCTGTGGGTGCCTGAGGTGTTCGAGCCCGCGACCTGACCCGCCCCCGAAGTTCAGGAAAAAGGGCAAGGACCGGGTCCGCTGCAGTGGGAAACCCTCGCCAGCTTCCCCGCCAGCGCACACCAGCGAACCGGCGGCCCAGCCACCCTCACCGGATAACCCGCCGCCGCGTCAGTTCCGGATCACCACCGTGCGCCGCTCGCGCAGAGTGCTGTCGCTTCGCGGTCCCGTGCTCGGCTTGGCCGCCTGCGGGGCGGGTGCCATCGGCTCTTGCCCGAGTAAGGTGGCCATCGCTTTGGCCAGCTCCCCGCGCGTGAAGGTGGCGGTTTGCTCCCCGCGGCGGATCTCGACGTGCCGCAGCGACCAGGTTCCCTTGCGGCAGCCGAAGATCGCGGCGAATGTCTTGTTGCCAAAGCGCAGCCGCAATTCCGCCCGGTTTCCATTCACGCTGATTTCCGGCGTGACATGGAGCCAGGCGCGAAGGTACGACGCATAGTGGCAGACCATCGCCGGTACGGGGGCTGAATCAGGCACCAGGGCTCCTTACGGCTCATGCCCATGGGGCTGTCCGCTGACCAGCCCGGCAAGGATCAGGCACAGTCCGATCTCACCGATCCGCCGTGGTCCAAGGCCCCGGATCTCGGACAGCCTTCCCTGCTGGTGGAGTCGCGCCACCTCACCTACCGTGCGCGGTGGCTCATAGGAGGCCGTGGCTGCCCTGCTCAGCGGGATGAACGCTTTGGCGACAAGACGCCCCGGAGGCACTCCACCGGGCAGCCTGCCTTTACTGGGCCGCGGCGGACTTCGGCGCTGCGCAGGATCCATTCCTTGTTGCCCCGGCACCGGAGGAACGGGCGGCGAGTCGCCGGCTGCGGTCGGCTGAGTCACGGTTGCGTGGTTCCGCTTCGGTTCATGGGGGCCTTGGCGGGTCTCCACATGGGGTACATCAACGGCCCGTCAGGCAGGCGGATCGGCGGGCCGTGGTCGGCGTACCCATGCTGGAGGTAGATGTCGCGTTTGCCGAGGTCGGAGGCTTCGAGATAGGCAGGTATGCCGTCGCGGTCGAGAATGGCATGGCGGGCATCCAGCAGGGCGGTCCCGATGCCGAGGCGCTGCCGGTCCGGGCGGACGGCGATGATCGCCAGATGCTGGTGCGGGACGCCGGCCGGGTGGTGGGTGCCGAACCCCTCGTCCAGTGCCTGGAACCGGCCCAGGTGCACTCCGGTGACAGCGGCCAGCCGTTCGGCGTACCCCTCTGGCGGGTCACCGGGTCCGTCCGGCCCGACAGGCAGCCACAGCGCGGCAGCGTCCCGGGTAGGAGTGGTGAGCACTAGGCCGTCCGCGAAGGCGTGCTCCACGTAGATCCGGAAGTAGCCGGGGAAGATCTCGCGGCGGGACTCCGGGTCTGGTACGAGCCACTGTGACACCGCGAGATCGAAGAACGCGTCCGCGATGACCTGGCTGAGCACGCCGGTGTGGCTCTGGTCCGCGGGGACGGCGACGTGGCCGGTGCTGGCCGGGTGGCCGGGCGGCTGGGTCATGACAGCGCCTCCTGGGATGTGGTCTGGGTGGCGGCGTGATGGCCGAGCCCGATCGTGGCGTACACGTGGGGGCGGCGGGTGCGCAGGAACACTCCCCAGCACAGCCCGGCAACGGCGGCGGCGCCGAAGGCGGACGGCAGCAGCCAGGCGGCGGGGTTGCCGGGGGCGGTGCCGAGCAGGGTGCCGTAATGCATGATCGCGAGCACAGCCGCGCCAGCCAGCAGGATGAAGGACAGGGCGGGGGCGGTCATCCGCGCCCACAGGCTCTCTCCGCCGGGGTTGCGGTCGAAGTAGCTGACGATCGCGGCGGAGGTGATGGCGAGCAGGATCATCACCCCCAGGCCGCCGGTAGCACCGCCGCCGAAGAACAGGCCGCTCATGGCCGGCCAACCGGTCACCGCGAAGAGGACGATGACTGCCAGGCCGCTGGCGCTCTGGGTGACCGAGGCGGCGCGGGGGGATGCTGTTGCGGCCGGTCCGGGACAAGATGGCGGGCAGGACGCCCTCCCGGGACAGCGCGAACATGTACCGCCAGGTCACGTTGTGATACGACAAGGCGGCGGCGAACAAGCTGGTGATGAACAGAAGCTGGGCGGACTGAGCCAGCGCGCTGTTGCCGGCCAGGTCGAACAGCAGCCCCGGCCCCTGGCTCGCGGCTGCGGCCGCCACATGGGAGCGGCCGGCGTGCGCGGCCATCGCCCACGCCGCGCTGGCATACAGCACCCCGATCGCCGCCAGGGCGGTGTAGGTGGCGGCCGGGATGGTCCGCCCCGGGTTCTTCGCCTCCTCGCTCAAGACTGGGGACTGCTCAAAGCCGACGAAGCTCAGCCCAGCGATCACGGCGAGCACGCCAAGGGTCCCGGCCCCGCCCGTGGTGACGGTGGCCGGGGACAGCGCCCCCAGATCCAGGTGCCCGCCCGCGGGCCGGGCCAGCCCACCGATGGTCTCGGCCACGACGATGAGGATCTCGATGGCGGTCAGCACGCCCAGCACGCGGCCAGTGATCTCCACCCGGGCCAGGCCCAGGCCAGTGACCAGCGCCCACGCGATCAGCGCCCACGCCCACCACGGCCAGTCCAGGTGCAGGTGGGCGGCGGCTTCGGCCTGCACCGACGGCCCGATCGCCCCGTAGGCGGCCACCTGGAAGCTCTCGTAGGCCACCAGGGCCATCAGCGCCGAGGCGACCCCGGCAGTCTTGCCCAGGCCAGCGCTCACGAAGGCATCTGGGGGTGGCACATGTTCGGGCCGGCGTTGCGGATCCTCCGGGCCATCGCCACATATCCCGCGGTGAACAAGACCAAGACGGCAGCGACCGCGATGACCGCGAACGGGATGCCGGTCAGCCCGGTGACCGCATACGCGGTCGGGATCACCCCGGCGCACACGGTCATCGGGGCAATGGACGCCAAAATGAAGGCAAGCACGGAGGGGATACCGACCCGGTCGCGGGCCAGTGCCCGCGACATGGCGCTGGGCTTGCTGCCGACGGCATGCGTTCTGGACATCAGATCACTCCTTGCTGATGACTGGCTGTTCCGGACGAGCGGACGGGGTTCATACACGGTGGGCGAGCAGGGCGGCGTCGACGGCCGCCTGGATTTGGGCAATTAGCTCTCGCAGCACAGGGTCGAGTTGGGCCACCGCCTGACCGGTGCTGCGCCCGGCCCGGGCCGGGGTGTATTGCGCGAGCCGGAAGCCCAGCCCACACGCGCTGACCAGCCCGGCCAGCACCGCGTTGTGGGCGGTCAGAGGCTGCGAGCAATCCAGGGCGGCCCGGACCCGTAGCAGGGGTGAGAACGCGCTGTCGCCATCTACCGGTACCCACCGCCTGCCGCGCCACCGGCCGCCGGCCCGGGTCAGGTATCCAGCACCTTCCAGACGGCGTGCGACGTCTTCGGCAGCGGTGCGTCCCAGGAACAACAGCCAGTCCCGGACCGGATGGTGCTCGTGTTCGCTGGCCAGCAGGCCGAGAAGACGACCCGTTAACCCTTCCCCGGGCACGGTGTGGCCGGCCAGGACGACCTCTTCGTGCCACAGGCTGATGTGCCCGGCGAGCATCAGCTCGGACAGGAGCCCACCGGCCAGGCCCAGGCCGAGGGCGCGGGGCTGAACATACGGCTTGCCGGTGATCTCGTGGTGGGCCACCAGGTAGAGGTCGTCAGCAACACGGCCCGTGCCACTCAGCCCGGCCATGGGTCCTCCCCGGCCACCCGGCCGCTGCCCTGCGTGGTGCCGCTCATGCTGGCGCCACCGTCACGAAGCTCGGCCCAGACGGCTTTCGTGGTGCCGCGCTGGTGGATCGCATGCCAGCCCCACCGGCTGCTGAGCGCTTCGACAAGCAGCAGGCCCCGGCCGCCCTCGGTATCCCCGGCCGGGCCGAGCCGTCGCGGCGGATCGGGGCTTGAGTCACCCACCGTGATCAGGGTTCGCGAGTAGTCCGACTGGACCCACAGCCGCACCGGGTAAACGGAGCCGATGGATCGTGTGGCGGTTATAGCGTTGGTCGTCAATTCGGAGGCGATCAGCTCGGCCGTCTCGCTGAGAGCGTCAAGGTCCCACTCGGCAACCACCAGCCGGGCATGGAGACGGGCACAGGGCACAGCGCTTGGCAGTGCTGCGAGTTCCAGGTACGACTGGAGCGGCCAGCCCTGCCTGGATGGGGAGACGGCGTGCTCCCGGCTATCGGGCCTGGAAGCCTCTCGCGCTGCCGCCAGATGACATGGCGGCCTCATGACTGCCCCTCCACCGACCGCAGCACTGCGGCGATCTTGTCGGCAACCGTCCCTAGATCACCAACCGGGCCGATCGGTTGCTGCCACGGCCAGCGGTAGCACCAAGCGTTGTCGCCGCCCCGGTCGCATAGCACCCGCTCGGTTAACTGCGGGGTGTCCGGGTTAGCAGCCTTCACGTGCGGTCGTCTGCCGCTGGTGACTACCTGGGCGGTCAACCCGCGCTGGGCAAGCTCCGCTGCCAGGCGCTCAAGATGGGTGACTTCCTCGCTCTGCTGCACGAGGCCAGGAGGCTACGCTGCGGGTACTCCACGAATTGCACCGCTGTGAAACCGTTTCAGGACGAAGCGTGACCGTCAGGCGGCTCAGTGCGGTACGCCCATGCGGGCGGCCATGCCACGCAACTCCCGGCCACCTGCGGTGGCGGTCGCCCTTCCGAGCAGGTAGGCCACGGTTTCCCGGACGCTCGCATGGTTGCGGATGAACTGGGGTGCGGCTTCCTCGGCTTGGCGCAGCCAGCGCACCGCCTCGGCTCTGGTCTTGGTTTCTCTGGCCAGCCCCCGGCCTACATCGGCCAGGTAGGCGGCCTCACGGGTTCGCAACCTGAGCTTCGTGCGGTCGATGGTGCGGGCCATATTCAGGACGGCGCCGCCGCTTTCGCCGCGTTCCACGTCGATGGCGATGCGCCAGAGGCTGACGTTGGTCCGGCAGAACGACCGCCAGTTGCCTTCGAGGTCGTCGGGTACCCGGGTGGCGAGCTGGTCCGCCTCATCCAGCCAGTGTGTGATCACGTGCGGTCGCTGCACCACGGCGGCTCCTAGCGCGGCATGCAGGCTGAGGATGCCCAGCACGTGCAGGGCCACCGGGGTACGGGCGTGCGGTTCGAGGGCATCGGCGGCGCGTTCGGCCGTTGCGAGGCGCCGGTCCCAGGAGCGCTCGCGTGGGAATGTCCAGATACGCAAGCAATCGGCCTTGCCCTGTTGTACCGGGTCGTCCAGCAGGGTGGCGGCCTCCTCTGCACGCAGGGCGGCTACGTGCGCCAGATCGACGTAACCCAGATCCTTGGCGGTCAGGCCAGCGGCGATACACGCCTCTATCAGGGTCTCCAGTGCCAGCCGCCGGGCGGCTTCGTCCCCGGTCTGGGCGGTGTGCCAGTGCAGCTCGTCCAGCACGTCTGGCAGCAGAGCGCCAGTGCTGGCGTAGTCGGCGTCCTTGTGCAGTGGGTTGATCTGCCCCACGACCACACGGGCAAGTTCAGGCAGTGGCCGGGCGTGGTCAACGGCCGGTGCGGTGAGCCGGTTGGTCTGGAAGGCTTCGCGGAGCGCTGGTACTGCCATGTGCGGGTCGGCTTGCTGCCGGTCGGCTGACAGGTGGGGGCCACCGACCAGGTCGGTCTCTGAGACCTTGAGGGCGGCTGCTACCGCACTGATGTAGGAGCGCCGGTCCAGCATGCGCTGGCCGCGTTCCACCATGGACAGGTACGACAGCGACACGCCAGCCAGGCCCGACAGTTCGGCCAGGGTCATGCCGCGCCAGCGGCGCAGGATACGCAGCCGGGCGCCGACAGTAGTCTCGTCCATGGATTTGCCCGCCTCCTGGGGTGGTGCGGCCAGCATCAGGCTACGGCATGTGAGCGAACGATCCCGGGGCTTGCAGCCGCGCAGTAGTGGGGTACGCCCATGCGGGCGGCGCGGTGATTGCTGGCAGGTATGTTCGTTCAGCGCAGCAGGCTGAGATTCTTTACGAGTTTGGAGTTCGTGTTGCGGGGGCCGATGATGCTGGTGGCGCTCACCGCGAGGTCTTCGGGTTTGGTCTGGGCGAGTTCTGCGAGGTAGTCGTCGTAGGCCCGGTTGGTGTGCGCGCTGCGCGGCATGTCGACCACGAGGACGCCGTCGCTGGCCGCCGCTTTGGCGCGGATCTCTGCTAGGGCAGCGGGTGCGGCAGCCAGCACGCTGCAGCCGGCCCACGGCAGACCGGGGACTGTGTGGCCGGAGGCGTCGCGGCCGGGTGGGCCGATCAGGCCGGTGACGGCGGCGCCGGTGCTGGCGGCGATGCACGCGACCGCGTTGACCATCAGGTCGGCCTGGGCGGGCTCGTCGACCAGGATCACCCACTTCAGCCGTGCCGCACGGGCCGGCTCGCCGGTGATGATCTCCTCAGGAGGGAAGCCGGCCGCATTATTGACGTCTGCTGGCACAGGTATCCTCTCAGAAGTATGGGATCTGCCTTGAACGCTAGCCATGCAGTCGCTAACAAGGGAACAAGATCGAACATAATCCGGACGGGAGGGTGCTGTGGCGGGCCTGGACGAACTTGATAGGGCAAGCCTGCGGGAGTTGCAGGCAGACGCGCGGCGCACCAACAGGGACGTCGCCGCCGCCGTCGGGGTTTCCCCCTCGACCGCGCTGGAACGCACCCGCGGCCTGCGCGAGCGAGGCGTCATCCGCGGCGCGGTTCTGGATCTTGACCTGGCGGCGATCGGCCGCGGTGTCCAGGCGCTCATCGCCATCCGGATCCGCCCGCCATCGCGGCGCAACATCGAAGGGTTCCGCGGCTGGGTCAGCAAGCTGCCCGAGACGATCGGCGTGTTCGTGGTGTCGGGCAGCGAAGACTTCCTCATCCACGTCGCGGTCAGGGACAACCAGGACCTGTACGCGTTCGTCATCGACCGGCTTACCGAACGGCCCGAGATCGCCGACGTCCGCACCAGCGTGGTCTACGAGCACCTGCAAAAAACCCAGATCACACCCTGCGTCTGAAACAGCCCGCCCAGGTATGCCGGTGCCACCCGCGTTTCCTTGCCTACGTGCTGGGCCAGCCCAACGGGATCGCGCCGTACGCGGAGGCGATAGCTGCTGCGCTGAACCAGAACTGCAACTTCTGGCGGTACAGGTTACCGGCACCCACAGCGTTCAGGCATCGTGTGGTGCAAGGACGGGTATCCCCGCGTCCGCGGCGGCTTTGGCGAGCCGGTCGTCATAGGTGAGCAGGGCGGTGAGCTCCGGGCCGAGCAGCCGTGCTGTTGCTAGGTGGATCGCGTCCAGGGAGCGCAGCAGGCGGTCGGGCTCGACGATGGCGGAACGGACGACGTCCTCGTCGATCTGGACGTACTCGAAAGCATCGAGCAGCCGCTGGGCGTCGGGGATCAGCGCGGGCCAGTTTCGTGCCACGACACGGCTGACCTCGATCCGCAGCAGGTCCGAGCTGATCCAGTTGTCGCCGCGGTGCTCGCGGTAGAAGGCGAGAAACGCGTCAGCGTGCTCCTCGGCGGCCAGGAGCTTGAACACGGCGCTGGTGTCCAGGTAGTAGAGAGCCATGGGTCGTCAGCGCTCGCTCTCGCGCTCCTCCAGCAGCGCCCGCGTGAGCGGGTTCGGGTCGGCACCGGTAACTGGGTGCAGCCGCTGGGGCATGTAGCCAGGGTTCTTGGCGGGACGCAGGCGCCCTTCAGCCTCCAGCCGGGCAAGGATCGCGGGACGTTCGGGCCGCTCGAACGGGACCAGCCGGGCGACAGGCGTTCCGTGCTCGGTGACTTCGATCGTCTCACCCCGGCGCACGCGAGCGATCACCTCACTGGTGTGGTGGCGCAGCTCCCGCAGCCCCACTGATGGCTCTCCCAGGGTCGTCATACCATGAATGTATCACAGAAATGTATAACAGTCGGCCGTCACCCGCGACGCCGCATCTCCTGCCAGGGGACGGGATCGGCAACGGCGCCTGGGTTCCGTTCGCCTGCCACTGCCCAGCAGGCCCGGTACGGCGGAGGCGTTAGCAGGCAACATCGATCACGGGCGCTGCCAGCAGGGATCACGAATCGTGCCGGTCGCTTCCGCCGGGCGCCGGTTGCACCTGGCATTTCTGCATCGCGCAAGACATCTACGCTCCGTCCGCGCTCAAGATGGGTGACTTCCTCGCTCTGCTGCACGAGGCCAGGAGGCTACGCTGCGGGTACTCCACGAATTGCACCGCTGTGAAACTTTTTCAGGACGAAGCGTGACCGTCAGGCGGCTCAGTGCGGTACGCCCATGCGGGCGGCCATGCCACGCAACTCCCGGCCACCTGCGGCAGCCGTCGCCCTGCCAAGCAGATAAGCCACGGTCTCCCGGACTGCCGGGCTGTTCCTGATCCACTGCGGGGCGGTGTCCTCTGCCCGGCGCAGCCAACGTGTAGCCTCCGGGCGGGTCCTTGGCTCACGGGCCAGGCCCCGTCCGACATCGGCCAGGAAGGCCGCATGGCGGCCGTGTTTGCCCGACAGCTTGTCTTCCTGGACCTGTCTGGCGAACTGCAAGACTGCACTGCCACCGTAACCGCGCTCTACCTCCACAGCGACGCGCCAGACCCGGACGTTGGTGTCAGAGAACGCCATCCAGTTCTTGTCGGGGTCGTCAGGCACCCGGTGCGCCAGTTCAGCGGCCTCATGAAGCCAACGCTCAGCCTGTCCACTGTTCTGCACGGCTGCCGCCGACAACGACGCCGACAGGGTAAGCATGCCAAGCACTTCGGTACCGCGCGGCGTAGTGGCGTGCGCTTCCAGGACGTCGGCCGCTTTCTCGGCGCTGGCCAGGACCCGGTCCCACGAACCGGCTCGGGGCAGCGTATGCACGTGCAGAAACGCAGCCTTGCCGAGCTGTACCGGGTCGTCCAGGATGCGGGCCGCTTCATCGGCCCGTCTGGCAGCCGCATATGCCAGATCCTGGTAGCCAAGATCTTTGGTCGTGAAGGTCGCGCATACGCAAGCGTCGACCAGCGTTTCCAGGGCCAGCCGGTAGGCGGCTTCATCCTCAGGTAGGGCCACGTGGTAATGCAGTTCATCAAGCACCGAGGGCAGCGCCGTTCCGACCGCGAGGTAGTTGCAAGCCTGGTGCAGCGGTTCGATGCGGGTCATCTCGCTGACCAGCTCAGGCAAGGGCCGGGCCTGCTCTAAGGCAGGCTCGGTGAGGCTGTTGGTCATGAGTGCGACCCGCAAGGCCGGGATGATGGTGTGTGGATCGGCTTGCTGACGGTCGGCCGACAAGTGCGGGCCGCCGACCAGATCAGTCTCCGAGACCTTGAGCGCCGCAGCTACCGCGCTGATGTACGAGCGCCGGTCCAGCATCCGCTGGCCGCGCTCGACCATGGACAGGTAGGACAGCGATACCCCAGCCAGCCCCGACAGCTCGGCCAGGGTCATGCCGCGCCACCGGCGCAGGATACGGAGCCGGGCACCGATGGTGATCTCATCCACGGCCGCTGGCCTCCTCGCGTGTCGCTGATGCCATGTAGTTATAGGTTGCACGACGGGTCAAGCGGGCGTGGCGGTCTCGGTCTTGGCGGCCTCGGCTTCGGCAGGCTCGGGCGCACGCTTTCTCTGCTTGATCATCAGACAGCTCAGCGCGCCGACACCGAGGAGGATGATCGGCAGCAACATCGTCTGCCGCATGGCGGTCACGTAGCCGAAGGTAAACACGTCGTGGCCGATACGGGTGATCTCCGCGGCGACCTGGGCAGGCAGGCCGGGGCCCAGGTGGGTGCTGCCGCCGGACTGGCCGGCCCCGACCTGGATGCCGCTCTTCGCTGAGTTGCTGATCCCAGCTGTGAACCGGCTGCGCACCTGCGGCGGCAGCGCGGCCGAGCGGGCGCTGGCTTGGTCCGCCATCGCCGAGACCAGCCTGTTCTGCAGCAGGGCGCCAACGGCAGCGGTTCCGATCACCATGCTCACCTGCCGGACGGTGTTCAGCACCCCGGATGCCGCGCCCGCCAAGCGCGGCTGGACGTTGCGCATGGCGGTCGTGACCATCGGCGCGAAGATGCAGCCCATGCCGAGCCCGGCCACGATCAAGGGTGCCATGAAAACGGGCCACGAAGAGCCCGGGTGAGCGATAAGCGCTATCCAGCCCATCCCGGCGCCGAACAGGATCAGCCCGGACATGAGGATGAACTTGCCGCCGATCTTGTCGGTCATCCGGCCCGTTACGGGGGCGACGAACATCGAGACCACTGAGGCTGGCGCCATCGTCAGCCCGGCCTTCAGTGCCGAGAACCCCAAGACGGACTGCAGGTAGATGGTCAGCGGGAGGAAGATCCCCATCATCCCGATGGCAAGCACGCCGGACACCCAGTTCACCACCGAGTAGTTCCGGTCCCGGAACAGCGCGAACGGCACCAGCGGCTCCTTGTCCTGGGTGAGCCTCTGGACCAGCAAGAAGGCGAGCAGCAGCACCACTCCCAGGCCGAGAACCAGTGGGATGCTGACGAATCCGGTGATTGTCCCCCAGTCGTACTTCTGCCCCTCGACCAGGCCGTAGCAGATCGCCAGCAGCGCCGCGCTGGCCAGCAGCACGCCGGGGATGTCGATCCGGTGCCGTCGGCCAGGCCGCACATCGGGGATGATCAACGGTGTGATCAGTAGCGCGCACAGGCCGATGGGCAGGTTCACGAAGAAGATCCACCGCCAGTCGAAGGCAGTGACCAGCAGCCCGCCCAGGGTCGGTCCGAGAATCGTGGCCACCCCGGCGACCGCCCCCCACACCCCGAACGCCGCCCCGCGCCGCTCGGGCGGGAACACCATGGTGATGATCGTCAGCGTCTGCGGCATGAGCATCGCCGCGCCCAGCCCCTGCACCGCGCGAAAGCCGATCAGCCAGCCCGGACTTGGCGCCAGCCCGCACGCGGCCGAGGCCGCCGTGAACACCGCGACACCGCCCATGAACATGGTCCGCGGTCCGATCAGGTCACCCAGCCTGCCCGCCGTGATGACCAACACGGCCAGGACCAGGGCATAGGCGTTGATTACCCACAGCACGTCATCGAGCGAGGCGTGCAACTTGGTGATCAGGTTCGGAATCGCGACGTTGACAATCGTCAGATCCAGCAGGGTCATAAGGAACCCGAGCGACACGACCAGCAACACGGCCCACGGATTCCCGCGGAACTTCTTCACGGTTTCTCCTCGCTGTCCCGGCATGCGCACGCACCTGCTTACAGGATTACCAGACGCCAAGGGGAGCATTCAAGATATATCGCGATTTCCGCTGACGCCGGGGATGGATCGCGACGTTGATCCTGCGTTTGATGCCAGACGGGGTACCGACGCCGGAACTGCCCGCGTGTTAGCTGGGAGCCCGGCCCTGTACCCGGGCGGGCAGGCAAGTATGCTCCCGGCCATGGAACTGAGCGGAACCACAGCGATCATCTCAGGTGGCGCGAGCGGCCTCGGTGAGGCCACCGCACGCATGCTTGCCGCGGCTGGGAGCACCGTCGTCATCGCCGACCTCAACGAGGAGCGGGGTAAGGCTGTCGCCGCCGAGACCGGCGGGGAGTTCGTCAAGACGGACGTGTCCGACGAGGCGTCGGTAACCGCTGCTGTTGAGGCCGCCGTGTCCAAGGGAGCCCCGCTGCGCACGGTGGTGAACTGCGCCGGCATCGGCTGGGCGGAGCGCACGGTGAACCGGGAGGGCGCGCCGCACGCGCTGGCGACCTACCGCAAGGTGATCGACATCAACCTGATCGGTACCTTCAACCTGATGCGGATCGGGGCCGCGGCGATCGCCAGGACCGAGCCTGCCGACGCGGATGGCCAGCGCGGCGTGGTCATCAACACCGCGTCCGTGGCCGGCATCGAGGGCCAGACCGGCCAGCTCGCCTACTCGGCGTCCAAGGGCGGGATCATCGGCATGACGGTGCCCGCCGCCCGCGACCTGTCCGCCATCGGGGTCCGGGTGAACACCATCTGCCCGGGCATCATCGACACCCCCATCTATGGGACGTTGCCGGGCAGCGAGGAATTCAAGGCCAGGCTCATCGCCCCGATCGTGTTTCCCAAGCGGATGGGGACGGCGGCCGAGTTCGCCCACCTGGTGCGCTCGCTGATCGAGAACGACTACATGAACGCCGAGGTCATCCGCTTCGACGCCGGCATCAGGTTCCAGCCGAAGTAACCCGCCCGCGACCCAGCTGAGCAGGAAGGCGAGCAAGCATGGCGGACGAAGTACTCGACGGGGTAGACGGCCCCATCGCGGTCATCACGATCAACCGCCCCAAGGCGCGTAACGCGGTCAACGAGGCGGTCGCCGTCCAGGTCGCGGCGGCGATCGACCGGCTGGAGGACCGCCACGATGTCAGGGTCATGATCCTGACCGGTGCCGGGGGCACCTTCTGCGCGGGCATGGACCTGAAGGGCTTCCGGGTCGGGGAGAACTCCATGGCCGGTGGCCGCGGCTTCGGTGGTATCACCGAGCGGCCGCCGGCCAAGCCCATCATCGCCGCGGTGGAAGGGTACGCCCTGGCCGGCGGCTTCGAGCTTGCGCTCGCCTGCGATCTGATCGTCGCCAGCGAGGAGGCCACGTTCGGCCTGCCGGAGGTGACCCGCGGGCTGGTCGCCGGTGCGGGCGGCCTGCTCCGGCTGCCCGCGCGCGTCCCCTACCACCTGGCGATGGAGGTCGCGCTGACGGGCGGGCACTTCCCGGCCGCCCGGCTGCACCAGGCCGGCCTGATCAACCGGCTGGTGCCCGCTGGCGAGGCCCTGGCCGAGGCCCGCGGGCTCGCTGCCGAACTGGCGCACAACGCACCGCTCGCCCTGGCCGCGACAAAACGGATCGTCGTGGAGTCGGCTGACTGGCCGAGCAGCGAGGCGTTTGCCCGCCAGAACGCCATCGTCGGGCCCATCTTCACGTCGGCTGACGCCATGGAAGGTGCGGCGGCTTTCGCGGAGAAGCGCCCGCCGGTGTGGCGCGGCGAGTGAGGGTGGCCTTGCGCGCGGCTGGGACACCGCTCTGGCTGGCTTGGCCACGCCACTGGCGGCCCCACCGTAGGATCAGTGCCCAGAAACTCGCGGACACCGTTGGGGACGTGCATGTGCGGAATCGCTGGCAGCCTGGCACTGGCCCTTGAGGCAGATCCGGACCAGGCCTGGGTTGCGACGGCGACCCAGCGGATCAGCCACCGCGGACCCGATGACGAGGGCTTCTACACCGACCACGATGTGGCACTCGGCTACAAGCGCCTGGCGATCATCGACTTGTCGCAGGCCGGCCATCAGCCGATGCGCTCCGCTGACGGGCGCTACTGGATGGTCTACAACGGCGAGATCTACAACTATGTCGAGCTCGGGCAGGAGCTGCGGGAACAGGGCGTGGTCCTGCGCTCGAGCTGCGACTCCGAGGTCCTCCTGGAGACCTACGCCCTGGTCGGCAAGGACGTCGTGCACCGGCTGCGCGGCATGTATGCCTTCGCCATCTGGGACACCTGGACCCGCGAGCTCTTCTGCGCCCGGGACCCGTTCGGCATCAAGCCGTTCTACTACCGCCTCGACACCGGGGCCGTCCACGCCTGGAGCCGCCCGGCCGGCGGCGGGCGGCACGCGGCCCGGTCAGCCGCGCCCGATGCCTGGGCCAGCCAGCCCCCGATGGCTGACGGCAGCTGGGCCGGCGCTGGCGGGCAGGCAGGCGCCGGCGAGCCCGGCAGCCTGTTCACGCCCCGGCCGAAGGTAACAGGCCGGCACGCGGCTGGCCCGGCCGACCCCGGCGGCCTGGCCGGCCCCGGCGGCACGGCCGCCATGGACCACCCCGGCCCGGGCAGGCAGGGCGGCAGCGGGCTGGGCGGGGCGGCGGGCCCTGCCGCGGCCGGTATGGCGCGCGGCGGCCAGGAGATGGCGGACCGGCTGCTGCGGTTCGCCTCCGAGCGCAAGTCCCTCGCCGATCCCGGTGAGCTGCGCATGCTCGACGGCGACGAGCTGCGTAGGTACCTGTCCTTCCAGTACGTGCCACCGCCCGGCACCCTGACCCCGCCGATCCAGGTGCTGCCGCCCGGCCACGCCATGATCGCCCGCCCCGGCGGCGGGGTGGACGTGTACCGGTACTGGCGGCCCGACCTGCGGCCAGCCCGCGCGCCCAGCGACGGCACCCCGAGCGCCATCCTGGACGTGATGCGGGACTCGATCGCCGTGCACCTGCGCAGTGACGCCCCGCTCGGTGCCTTCCTGTCCGGCGGCATCGACTCGGCGGCGATCTGCGCCCTTGCCGCCGAGCACCGGCCCGACCTGCTCACCTTCACTGTCGGGTTCGAGCGTGAGGGGTACAGCGAGATCGACCGGGCGCAGGAGACCGCGGCGGCGATCGGCGTGAAGTCGATCCCCTACCTGATCAGCCAGGAGGAGTTCTTCCGGCACCTGCCGCAGATCATCTGGCACCTCGACGACCCGATGGCCGATGCCGCGGCGGTGCCGCTGTGGTTCGTGGCACGCGAGGCGAGTAAGCAGGTCAAGGTGGTGCTCTCGGGCGAGGGCTCGGACGAGCTGTTCGGCGGCTACGCGATCTACCACCAGCCTGGCGTGGTGCGGGCAGGCGAGCGGCTGCCGGAGTGGGGCCGGGTCCCGCTGAAGCGGGCGGCATCCCTCATCCCGGCCGGGGTCAAGGGCAGGGGGCTGCTGGAGCGCACCTCCACCCCGCTGCGGCGGCGCTACATCGGTAACGCACACGTCTTCGTGGACGAGCAGATCGACCTGATCACCCAGCCGGGCACAGCCGGCCCCTACGACGTGACCGACCCCATCTACGACCAGGCCGAGGAGACCGGGCTGGACGACGTTTCCACCATGCAGCTGGTGGACATCAACACCTGGCTGGTCGGTGACATCCTGGTCAAGGCCGACCGGATGACCATGGCCCACAGCCTTGAGCTGCGGGTTCCCTTCCTGGACCGGGAGGTCATGGCGGTCGCGGCCCGGCTGGCCCGGGAAGAGAAGATCGGCGCGGGCACCACCAAGGCCGCGCTGCGCCAGGCCATGCGCGATGTGCTGCCGAAGGCGGCGGCCGAGCGCGCGAAGCTCGGTTTCCCCGTCCCGATCGGGCACTGGCTCAAGGGCGACGCCTACGGGTTCGCGGACCGGGTGCTGCGCGAGGCGCAGACGCAGGAGTGGATCGACCGGGAGGCGGCGCTCAAACTGCTGGAACAGTTCCGGGCTGGTGAGCCCGGCGTGAGCTGGCGCCACCTGTGGGTGCTGATCGTCTTCTCCCTCTGGCACCAGATCTACGTCGAGCGCGGCTATGACCCGGTCGCGCTGGGCTGGGAGCGGGCGCAGGGAGCTGCCAGGTGAGCGCACCGCGCATCAGCGTCGTGGTGCCGTTCTACAACAACGGCGAGGACCTCGACGACTGCCTGCAGTCCATCGCCGCGCAGACGTTCACCGATCTCGAAGTGATCATGGTGGACGACGGGTCCACCGACTCCGGTCCCGAGGTCGCCAGGAAGTGGGCCGCCGCCGACCCCAGGTTCACGCTGATCCGCAGCCGGGGCGGGGGGCCGGGCGGCGCCAGGAACCGGGGCGTCGAGCAGGCGCGCGGCGAGTACCTCGCCTTCGTGGACGCCGATGACATGCTGCCCGCCCACGCCTACGAGGTGCTGCTGCACACGCTGGAAAGCTCGGGCTCGGACTTCGTGTCCGGCGCCGTGAACCGGATCGGCACCGAAGGCGTGAACCCCTCCGCCCTGCACGCCCGGGCGATCAAGGGCAGGCGGATCCGCACGCACGTGACCAAGGCACCGGAACTGCTCTATGACATCTCGGTCTGGAACAAGCTGTTCCGCCGGTCGTTCTGGGACGCCAACGGGCTGTATTACCCGGAAAAGATGGTCTGGGAAGACCTGCAGCTCATGACCAGGGCGCACGTCCTGGCCAAGGCCGTGGACGTGATCCCTGACTACATCTACTACTGGCGGGAACGCCAGGCCGGCGAGCTGTCCATCACCCAGAACCGGACCGACATCCAGAACCTGCGCGACCGGATCACCGCGCTGCTGGCCATCGACGACTTCCTGCGCGCCCACGCGCCGGCCGGCACACTGCGCCAGCACCAGCGCAAGGCCCTGGTCAACGACCTCTGGCTGTATGTGCGCGACCTGTACCGGGTCACCGGCGCCTACCTGGCCGAGTACTTCGACCTGGTCAACTCCTACCTCGACCAGGTCCACCCGCGGGTGCTGCGCACCTTGCCGGCCACCCACAAGCTGGCCTACTACCTGACCCGCAACCGGATGCGGGCACAGTTGCTCGGCTACCTCACCTGGCAGCTCGATCAGAAGGTGACCACCATCCCGGTGGTCCGGCGGTGGGGCAGGCTGGCCGCCGATCTTCCGTTCCGCAATGATCGTGACCTGAAGATCCCGGCCCGCGTCTACCGGCCCTACTGGCGGGACCTGGACCCCCATGTGCAGGTGGAGCACGTGGGGTGGCAGCGCGGCAACCTGGTCATCTCCGGGCTTGCGTATGTGCCGTCCATCGACATCAGCAGGCGGCGGTACACCAACAAGATCGTGATCTTGCGGCCCCGGGCCCGGTTCCGGCCGCCGATCGTGGCGCTCGCCACCTCCTCACGCCACCCCCGGGCCACCGCGCTGTCCCTGCAGGACCGCTACGACTACGCCTGGGCCGGATTCCGCTGCGAGATCTCGTCCCGCTGGTTCCGGGTCGCCGGGCGCTGGCTCACCGGCAGCTGGGACTGTTTCATCCTCGTCCGCGGGCACGGAGTGTGGCGGCCCGCCCGGCTGCACAGCCCCGCGCTGGGTGGTGACGCGGAGCGGCCGGGCTTCCTGGAGCCCGCACCGGGCCTGCAGGTCCGTCCCACCTGGGTGGGCCGGCATCTGCATGTGGGCGTGGTGCGCACCCCGGCCCGGCTGGCCGCCTTCACCCAGTCCGGGCCCGCCGTCGCGCTGGAAGCCAGCCTGGACGTGGAGCAGGGCACGCCGGTCCCGCCGTCAGCCGAATTCGTGCTGGTCCGCCAGGGCGGCCGGGCCATCCAGACGTTCCCGGCCACAGTGGGGGGCGACCGCCCGCAGGTCCGGGTGCGGGGTGAGATCCCGCTGACGGCGCTGCCCGCCACGGCCGACAGCACCGGGCACAAGCTGGTGGCCACCAGCCTCGGCGATGCCGCCTACTGGGACCTCTACGTCAAGCCGGCCGGCCGGGGCCGGATCCCGGTGACGTTCCCGGACGGGGTGAGCGAGGCCCGGTACGCCCACGGCGAGCGTGAGGTGGCGGTCGAGCGGACCCGGCATGGGAACGTCATGCTCGCCGAGCGCCTGCCGCAGCCGGTGATCGACGAGCACTCCTGGACCGAGGACGGCAGCCTGCTCCTGCGGGGCAGTTACCTGGGAGCGGCCACCGGCAGCCTGGAACTTGTGCTGCGCCGCCGCGACAGCGGCGAGGAGTTCGGTGTCACGTGCGGACGGGACGCCCAGCGCTTCTCGGCGCGGATCGACGTGGGCGCGATGCCCACGTTCGGGGTGGCTCTGCCCCTGCATGACGGTCACTGGGACTTCCTGGCCCGGGCCGGCTCGGGCGGGCAGATCACCCCGGTCGCGCACGACCACGCGCGGCTGGCGGAGATCTCGCACAAGAAGGTGACGGCAGGGCCGAAGCTGTACGCGTTCACCACGGCTGGGTACGACTCGCCGCTGCTGACCGCCGAGCCCCGGCTGCGCCTGTCCGAGCAGGGCAACTTCAACCGCCGGGTGCTGCGCCGGGCGGTCTACCCGATCCAGTCCCGGCGGCCGCTGCGGGACGCGGTGCTGATGGTGTCCTGGAAAGGCAAGGCGTGCACGGACAACCCGCTCGGCATTGCCGGGGCGCTGCGCCGGCGGGGTGACGACCGGGAGCACATCTGGGTGGTCAACGACTACGCCACCATGGTCCCCGCGGGCGGCCGGGCGGTCCTGTCCGGCACCGAGGAGTATTTCGAGGCGCTTGCCCGCTGCCGGTATGTGATCTCCAACGACGATATGCCGCCGTACTTCCGCAAGCGTGAGGGCCAGGTCTATCTGCAGACCTGGCACGGTACCCCGCTGAAGCGGATCGGGTTCGACGTCGAGCGCCCGCAGTTCGTCAGCGGCACCGCCTATTTCGACCACCTGGCCAACGACGTCGCCCGCTGGGACATGCTGCTGTCGCAGAATGCGTTCAGCACGCCGATCCTGCGGCGCGCGTTCCGGTACGAGGGTGAGATCTGCGAGTACGGGTACCCGCGCAACGACGTCCTGCACACCAGCGAGGCACCTGCCGCGCAGGTCCGGGAACAGCTAGGCATTCCCGCTGGTAAGCGGGTGGTGCTGTACGCGCCGACCTGGCGTGACAATCAGTTCTACGCCAACGGGCGCTACCGTTTCGACCTGCGGCTCGACCTGGAGCGGGCCTGGCAGGTACTCGGGCCCGATCACGTGGTCCTCATCCGCGGCCACCATCACCTGGCGAACGACGTGCAGCAGGCGGCGCGGCGCGACTTCGCGATCAACGTGACGGGCTATCCGGATATCACCGAACTGTTCCTGATCACCGACGTTCTGGTGACGGACTACTCCTCGGTGATGTTCGATTTCGCCACGACCGGCCGGCCGATGGTGTTCTTCACCTACGACCTGTCGCATTACCGCGACCAGTTGCGCGGATTCTCTTTCGATTTCGAGGCGGAGGCGCCCGGCCCACTGCTGGCCACATCGGAGGAAGTGCTCGCGGCGGTGAAGGATCCCGATGCGGTGACTGGCGGATACCGCGCAGCGTACGAGGCGTTCGCCGCGAAATACTGCCCACTCGACGACGGAAAGGCCGGCGAGCGGGTCTGTGACCGGCTGTTCTCGCCCTAGTCCGGCACTGCCCGGCTATGGGTCACATAGGTAATATTCTGGCCATGACTTCCCTATGTCTAGCCAGGCACTGGGGTATTCGCGCAGCGTGCGGCTAGCCTCAGTGCCGAGTCCGTGGTGCCGCGGCGGCGTGCCAGGAGTCACCGGAAGTGAGCCAAGGCCGGCACGCCGGGCGTGATGGCCGGACCGGGGAAGGCATGCCTGGCGACGTACGTGAGGTGCCCGGCGCAGACGCTGGGTATGACAGCGGCATGGTCAGGCCGGGGCTGGCCCGTCGGGGGAGCACACAGCAGCAATCACACCGTCACCAGCGTCAGGGCAGGTTCGCCACCTGGGCCGCCCTGCTGCTGCCGGGGATCGTCCTGCTGCTGGTGGACGGGTATGACCTGGGACGCGTGTCGCTGTGGCGTGATGAGGCATACACGCTGGACGCGGCGCACCGTTCGCTGCCGAAGGTCCTCGCGATGCTTCCCACCACCGATGCCGTCAACAACCTGTACTACGTGTTCATGCACGTCGTTATCATGCTGCTGGGCACCTCCGCGGTAGCACTGAGGCTCCCTTCCCTGCTGGCCATGGCGGTGGCGGCGGGGGGCACCGCGGGCACCCGCCGCGGGCTGGCTCTCCGTTTGCGGCGCCCCGCTCCCCCCCCCGCCCGGCGGCCGGCACGGGGCGTGTCCGCTGCGGGCGCCCCGGGCGCCACCCGACGACGTCTCGCCGGCGAGCCGGTTGGGCATCGGCCGCTGGTACTCGGGATCGGGTTGGGGATCAGTCGCGGCAACGGGCAGCCGTCGATCATCGGAATGACGTCGCGTCGCTGGAGGTCCTGTCGTGGGTCAGCGTAGTCTGCGATCCGTGATCGAGCGGTCCGTCGACGGCTTCCGCCCGAGCCGTCACGGCTTCCATTTCGCGAACCGCTGGCCGCCGACGCCGGCCATGTGGCTTGGTGCCGGCTATCTCCACCTGGGGATCGGGAATG
>OFHK01000141.1_pt1 | contig 22461 bp, 19 predicted proteins | sample 1521951 | NCBI WGS metagenome assembly OFHK01 (sample SAMEA2468436, study PRJEB22500) | soil metagenome | biome: Glassland; feature: Farmland; material: Clay | place: Australia | collected 2013-01-31 | depth 0.55 m
ATCTGGTACCTGGCTTGAAGGAGAAGGACCTGCTCGGCGGCTCGCTCTTTACCGACGCGCTGACCGACGACCAGAAAGCCAAGATCAACGCCACCATTCCGGCGGGCGCGATGGGCAAATCCGAGGACATCGCCGCGGCCTGCGTCTATCTCGCGTCGAACGAAGCGCAATATATGACGGGGCAGACGCTGCACGTGAACGGCGGGATGGCAATGCCATGACGGTTCAGGGCATCGGCCGTGTTGGCGGCCGCAACGAAACCGTGCTAAGCGCCCCGCTTGCGCGGTCCGCAGCGGGGTCGTGGCGCCGATTGGGGCTGTCCCGTCGGGCAGGGACTACGGCCCTGATCCGGTCGGCAGTCACGTCGACAAACAGATCGACGACCTTCTCCCGGTCTACCTCGGACTGGCTGAACTTGACCCGCTCGTCTTCGTCCCACTGAGCAGATGCGACCTTCCGGACCAGGTCACGCAGGCCCTTGTCCTTGGCGGCACCACCATGTTCGGCGGGAATCCGCCGGCCGCCCCGCGGGTCACCGGCAAGACCCTCAGCGGTGCGGCACTTAGCCTGTCGCAGTTCCGCGGTCACGTCCTGGTCATGAACTTCTGGGGATCGTGGTGTACGTCGTGCCGTGCGGAAGCACCGGCGCTCGCCGCCCTCTCCCACCGCTTCAGCCCCGCTGGCGTCCGGTTCCTGGGCGTGGACATCCTGGACAACCCCGCCAGCGCAGAAGCGTACGACCGCAGTTTCAACATCAGCTACCCGAGCCTGAACGACCCGGGCGATCTGATCGCGCTCGCCTTCCGCAACACGGTTCCCCCGTCGGGAGTCCCCACCACCCTGGTCATCTCCCGCTCCGGCCGGATCTCCGCCAGGGTCATCGGCCCGATCTCGTACGCGGGCCTGCACGGGCTCATCTCGAAGGCGATGGCCGAGCCGGTATGAGCTGGCAACCAGAGGCAGTGACCCGATGACCGGTGTGCACCTCCCGCCAGGGACGCGGCGCCGCGATGACGCGCCGGGTCCGGCCGGGCAGGATCAGGCCGGGCACGCTCCGGCCGGGCACGCTCCGGCCGGGCAGGATCAGCCCGGGCACGCTCCGGCCGGGCAGGATCAGGCCATACAGTCCCCGGCCGGGCAGGAGGGCCCGGCCGGGGATCAGGGCTCTTCGCCCCCGCAAGCCGTCACGGTGCGGGCGGGGGACAGTGCGGCGCCTGCGTTCGGCCTCTGGGGCTGGATGCGGTGGGCGTGGCGTCAGCTGACCTCTATGCGGACCGCGCTGGTCCTGCTGTTCCTGCTCGCGGTGGCGAGCGTGCCGGGGTCGATGCTGCCGCAGCAGGGAATCGACCCGCAGGCGGTGCAGCAGTACTACGCGGCGCATCCCGCGCTGGCCCCCTGGCTGGACCGGCTGTCGCTGTTCAATGTCTTTGCCGCGCCCTGGTTCGCCGCTGTTTACCTGCTGCTCTTCCTTTCCCTCGCCGGATGCGTGATCCCACGCACGTTCCGGCTGGCTGGCGCGGCGCGGCAGCAGCCGCCGCGGGCGCCGCGCAACCTGGCCCGGCTGCCGTTCGCGGCCCGGCACGAGACCGCGCTCGCACCGGACGAGGCGCTCACCGCGGCGGCGGCCGTGCTGTCAGGCAAGCGGTTCCGGCTGCGCACCGGAGACGGCTGGGTCGCCGCCGAGAAGGGGTATCTGCGGGAAGCGGGGAACTTGCTGTTCCACCTGGCGCTGCTGGGACTGCTCGCCGCGATCTGCCTGGGCGGCATGTTCGGTTACAAGGCGGACAGGCTGCTTGTCGAAGGTGACTCCTTCGCGAACACGGCCACGGCCCTGGACGTCTTCCACCCTGGCCGGGCCGTCTCCGCCGCTGATCTTCAGCCGTTCTCGATCACGCTCAACAAGTTCGAGGCGTCCTATGTCCCCTCGGGTGCCCTGCGCGGGCAGCCGTCTGACTTCGACGCCTTCATTCACTACTCGCCGCAGCCGGGGTCGCCGATGCGCGCTTACGACCTGCGGGTGAACCATCCGCTGATCGTGGACGGTGTGCGGGTGTTCCTGATCGGCCACGGGTACGCGCCGGTGTTCCGGGTCACCGACGGGACCGGCCGGGTTGTCTTCAACGGACCGGTGCCGTTCATCGCTGTCGAGCAGTCGGGCCTGACCTCCGAAGGCGTGATCAAGGTGCCCGACGCCCACCCGCAGCAGCTTGGCTTCGAGGGGGTGTTCCTGCCGACCGCCGTCGATGTCCATGGGCGGCTCGGATCCGCCTTCCCCGCCCCGCTCAACCCCGCGGTGAGCCTGGTCTCCTACGCCGGCGATCTGGGCATGGACAGCGGCCCGGCCCAGTCGGTGTACCAGCTGGACACTGCTGGCCTGCGCCGGCTGGCGCTCGCGCCGAGGCCGCTTACCCCCGGCCAGTCGATGAAGCTGCCGGACGGCAACGGGACCTTGACGTTCACCGGCTACCGGCAGTGGATCAGCCTGGCTATCACCTACGACCCGGGCACCCTCCCAGCACTGATCGCCGGGATAACGGCCCTGGCCGGCCTGCTGCTGTCCTTCTTCGTCCGGCGGCGCCGGCTGTTCGTGCGGGCCGTGGCGGGGCCGGACGGCGGCGCCGTGGTCGATGTGGGCGGCCTGGCACGCTCCGACACCTCGGGCGGCTTCGAGGCCGAGTTCGCCGCCCTGGCCGGCGACCTCGCGTCCGGCTACCAGGGCACGGGATCGGCCGTGCCGTTCCAGGGCTCTCCACCAGAGCCGGACTCCGCCGCCGGGGACGGCCTGGCGGCCCCAGATGAACTGACCGAGGGGGAGTGAGAGCCGTGCCCATCAACTACGGGATGGCCAACCTCAGCCATTACGCATACGTGGCCACAGTGGTGGCGTACGCCCTGGCGGTGCTGGCTTTCGCGGGTGATTTCGCCTTCGGGCGGCAGGCACTCGGCCAGCTGAGGCCGGCCCGCGAGCCTGCTCCGGAACTGGTCGCGGTGGGCGCGGCAGCGGCATCCAGTGACGCGGCTGCCGCGGGTCCTGGACCAACGCCAGCGATTCCGGGTGAGGGCCACGGTACACGGACGGTTGCCGGGGGCGTGACGCCCGGTACCCGCGCCCCGTCGCCGGATAGCCGGGCGATGGGGCGCTGGGTGCAGGTAGCCCTTGTGCTGACCGCGCTCGGGCTGGCCGCACACATCCTCGGCGTGGTCGCCCGCGGGCTGGCTGTGCACCGGGTGCCGTGGGGCGACATGTATGAGTTCGTCACCACGGTCACCTGTGTGGCGGTCGCATTCTTCTTCTTCCTCATGCTCCGGTACCGGGCCTACCGGCTGGGCCTGTTCGTGCTCGGCCCGGTGGTGATCCTGCTCGGGATCGCGGAAACAGTCATCTACACCCCGGCCGGGCAGTTGCCCCCGGCGCTTCAGTCGTACTGGCTCGCCATCCACGTGACCTCGATCACCCTGGCGACAGGGGCGTTCGTGGTAGCAGCCCTGTTCGGGGTCGTCTACCTGCTCGCTGACCGGCATGCCAAGCGGGCTGCCGCCGGGCTGCCCACCCGCGCCGACGCGATCTTCCGCGTCCTCCCGGTCCCCAAGGTGATCGACCAGCTCGCCTACCGAACGGTGATCTTCGGCTTCCCGTTGTGGACCTTCGGCATCATCGCTGGTGCGATCTGGGCGGACGAGGCCTGGGGCCGGTACTGGGGATGGGATCCGACCGAGACCTGGGCCTTCATCACCTGGGTGGTGTACGCCGGCTATCTGCACGCCCGCGCCACCGCGGGCTGGCGGGGCCGCAGGTCCGCCTACATCCAGCTGATCGGGTTCGGGTGCCTGCTCTTCAATACCGTTGTGATCAGCCTGCTCATCAAGGGGCTGCACTCCTACGCCGGGCTCAGCTGACGCGGCACGGCAAGCTCTTTGACCCTGCCTGGGGCGCGACTGCCGGCTCCGGACTGGCCCGGCGGTGGCTCAGCGGAAACCCCCGCCGGTAACCATGCCAGGGCTCGTGTGACCGCGTCAGGGCTCGTCGCCGTGCTCGCGGCCACGGATCAGCCGCTCGAGCTCGCTGATGAATTCTGGATCGTCTTCCGGCCCGGTCAGCCGCCGCGAAGGCCCGTCTGCCTGGCTCTGCGCGGGCAGCCCGTCGGGTTCCGGCCACCGGTCACGGCCTGCCGGATGACGCCACAGCGCAGCCTGCGCGTCCAGCCCGTAGCGGGACAGATGCCGTGGCCGCGGCAGTGTGCGGCCAGCCAGCCACCAGGCCAGCGTGCCGCCGACCAGCAGACCCGCGATAAGAAGCGCTGATAGCACTCCCAGCAGCATCATGGCGGCAGCCTAACCTCTGACGTATCGGCGTGCGGGTAAATCGGCTGACTGATGTTGGCTTACCCGGCGGTCCGTAACACATGACAGTCAGTTACGACAGATGACGTTGGAGATAAATCGTCATAGTCTGGTGGCCTGGCAGGCGATCGCGGGGAGTGCGATATGGGGCTGCGGTTTCTCGACAGTCTCCGCAGGTCCTTCCGGCCACCACCGGCCCGCGGTGCCGGAGCGGCGGTCTGGGCTGACCTGAGGGGCGATGCGTCGATCGCGGCGACACCTCCCGTCGGGCGCCATCGCAAGGACAGCGAACCGGCCGGGACGGCGGGCACGCGGCCGACCGGGCCCGGCCGGCTCCCGGCCGAGGCAGACCCGCTGGGCTCCCCGGTCGGCGCGACCCGCCCGCGGGCGGGACGGCTGTGGCGGGCCGAGCCGGCCAGCCGGGGAAGTGGACGCCGTTCCGGGGCAGCCAGGGCTGCCATCCGGTTCACGCCGAGGACCCTCCCCGAGGCGCGTCCCGGCTCCACGCCCCGTCCCGGCTCCACGCCCCGTCCCGGCTCCACGCCCCGTCCCGGACCCACGCCCCGTCCCGGACCCACGGTGCGCCCGGGCCCGGCGGTCTCCCCCGGCCCTGTGGGGCGGCCATCCCCGGCGGCGCGCCCAGGTGGCAAGGCACGTCCAGCCACGGAGGCGCGTTCAGTATCCGATGTGCGTTCTGGCGCCGCGCCGCGCTCGGTGCGGGGCCTGGGGCAGGAACGGCGTGCCGCGGTGCCCGAGGCCGCTGGGCTGCCCTGGTACGAGGTCGCGCACGCGCGCCAGGTGGCAGCAGGTCATCGGGACTGCGGTCAGCTGGAGCTGGTGCTCCGCCGGGAGTGGGCTGAGGACACGGCGCCGCCACCGGATGCGGTCCGCGCCATCAACCGCCTGGCAGAACTGCCCCCACGGGTGAAGGAGAGCCTGGCCGGCGGGCTTGACGCGATCTTCGTGGGGCCGGGGGGCGTGCCTGACCTGGACGACATGGGACGGCTGCACGGGGTCCCGCTACCGTCAGGGCGCGCCACCTGGGATGCCTGCGCTGGGGCCTATGGCGATCGCAAGATCATCGTGGGATCCAGGCCCTCGGCCGCCCCGGACGTGATGTGCCACGAGGTCGGTCATGCGCTCGACGACATCGACGGATCGGGCGGGCTCTGGCAGTCCGATTCGGAGGATTTCCGCACCCTGTACGCCCGCTGCCTGCCACGTCTGACGAGCGACTTCCACCGGCAGGAGGGCGCCCTGGGTCGGCGTGAGTTCTTCGCGGACGCGTTCTCGGCGATCGCGTCCCGGCAGCGGCCCGCACTCGTTGACATGCTGGGCGGTGATACCAGGATCGCGCTGGACGTGATGGTCTACTTCAACGTGCGCTACGGCATCTAAAGTGGTGCGTGATGTTCGTGATTAGGCTCCCCAACGGGAATCTCATGATTCCTGAGTCGGCGGTGGACCGTCCTGGCCGTGTGCTGGGCGACGCCTACGTGGAGATCGGGCCCACCGACCCGGAGTACGCGCGCCTCGCCCAGCAAGCGGTGTCCGAGCAGGAGATCGAGGATCGGCGGCGCCGGTGGCGGGACGGGGACGAGGCACTGCGGCGCCAGTTCGAGCTCTTCCTGGCTGAACGGGACCACCCAGGGCAGGACCGGGCTGACAGCGACTGACCGGGTCTGGCAGGCACCCGGCGGAGCCGGGGCTGGCAGAGGACCGATCCGGTCAGGGGATGTGTCCGCCTGCGGTGGGTGACCCCACCGGGAAGTGGTGAGGCCACCCACCGGTATGCCACCGTGGCAGCATGTTATGACGTGCCGGGGAGGTCTCCTGAGGCCTGCGGTTCCCCATGGAGCAAAGCCCGGACCTCGGACTCGCGAAATCGCCGGTGCCCACCAGGAGTCCTGATGCTGCTGATGCGGCCCGATGCGGCCCACCGGGTAACTGTCTTCGGATCAACTCTGAAAAGGGCTGCGACCTCCCCGGGAGTGAGAAGTCGCTCACTGTTCCCGTCCACGCTCCAACCCCTCCTGATCTCCGTTAGCGGAGCCTGTTCTCAGTCTTGCGGAACCAGACCCGTTTTCTGTCGCATTTTCCGGAAAATCAGGTACCGGCATTCATGTGCCACCACGCCCGACCCGGGACGCCGCGCAGTCATAGGGTGGGCGGGTGCCGTCGCTGGTATCGGTCGAAGAAATCCGGGCTGCGGCCGGCCGCCTGTCGGGGGTCGCCGTCCGGACTCCGCTGCTGCCGTTCCCCGGCGCCCGGCCCCGCCTGCTGATCAAGGCCGAATCGCTGCAACTGACCGGTTCCTTCAAGCTGCGCGGCGCCTATGCCGCCATCAGCGCACTTCCTCGCCCGGCGCGCGAACGGGGGGTGGTAGCCCATTCCAGCGGCAATCACGCTCAGGCAGTTGCCTACGCAGCAGCCCTTCTCGGCGTGCCGGCCACGGTCGTTGTTCCGCACAACGCGCCGGCCATCAAGGTGGCTCCTGCCCGCCGGCTCGGCGCGCGGATCGTAACCACTGAGCCCACGCTGGCCGCGCGCGTGGCGGCCACCCAGGAACTGATCAGTCAGCACGGATACACGCTCATCCCGCCCTTTGACGACCGGGCGGTTATCGCCGGGCAGGGCACTATCGGCCTGGAGATCGCGGCTGATTGTCCCGGGGCCGATCTGATCGTGGTTCCGGTCAGCGGTGGTGGCCTGATCTCCGGTGTTGCTGCCGCCATCACCGCCTTGTGCCCCGGGGCGAAGGTGATCGGGGTGGAGCCGGAACTGGCAGCCGACGCACGCGACTCGCTGCGGCAGGGCCGCCAGGTCGCCTGGCCGGCCGGGAACACGCAGCGGACCATCGCTGACGCGCTGCGGGTAGAACAGGTCGGCGCGGTGCCGCTGCAGCACATCCTCAGGCACGTGGATGACGTCGTGACCGTCACCGAGGACGAGATACGCGAGACGGTGCGGCGGCTGGCGGTGGAGGCGCATCTGGTAGCCGAGCCCGGTGGAGCGGTGGCGGTGGCCGCGTGCCTGCTGCGCGAACGTGACCTGCCGCCCGCCGAGGCCCGGGTCGCCATCCTGTCTGGCGGAAACATCGACCCGCGTCTGCTGGCAGAGATCCTCGTAGAACGGCCCGCCCTGGATCCGCATAAGCTGGGTGAGTTATGCGCGCCACATTCGCCTACACCACGGCCAGAATTCTGCTGTTCGTCGCCGCCACCGGCCTCTTCTACCTCGCTGGTGCCCGCGGCCTGCTGCTGCTCGTGCTCGCCGTAGGGGTCAGCGGGATAGTCAGCTACATCGTGCTTTCGCGCCAGCGTGACGCCATGTCCGGGGCATTGGTGAACCGGTTCCGTTCGATACGCACGCGGATCGACGAGGGCGCGAGAGCAGAGGACGAGGACTAGCTCCGGGTTTCCGAGCCCGCGGTGCGATGACGTCGCCGCGTGCTGTCATTCCATTTCTGCCGCCGGCCGGTGCTCCGGTGCCGGGCGGTGCCCTGCCGCCGGCCTGTGCTCCGGGCGGTGGTCTTCCGCTGGCTGGCGCTGTGCCACCGGCCGGCGCTGAGCAGCTGCCATCTGCTCTGTGCTGGCCGGCTGGGACGCCCGCCGGCTGCGCGCCGTGATCACAAAGCCCGCCCCACCGGCTGCCACGCAGACCAGGACCACCGCCAGTGTGGCTGGGCTGAGACCGAGCAGGCTGAGCCCCGAGCCCAGGATGACCACGCCGAGGACTGGCCGGAGCGCGGTCCCGGGAGCCCGCGAGGCAAGCAGCGAGCCGATGATGACGCCGGGAATCCCGCCGATGAGCAGCGGCGCGGTGACGTTCATCTGGACGTCACCGGCGATCAGGTGGGCGAGGGCGGCGGCCAGGACCATCGGCACCGCCTGCGCGAGGTCGGTCCCGACCAGACGGTTCGGGGGAAGCGCCGGGTACAGCGCGGCCAGCCCCGCGATGACCAGCGTGCCTGATCCGGTGGAGGTCACCCCCACCGCCAGTCCAACTACTATACCGATCAGTAGAGTAGGAAGTTTGCGCATGACAAAAGGCGGCGCTGCGCTTGCCTGCTCCGTGGCCAGGGCCGGGCCGCTGGCCTGCTCCCGGGGAGAACGCTGACCTGTCCCGCCCCGGGCTAGCAGGGCCTGGAAGGCCCGGAACCCGATGCCGACCGCGGCTATCAGGAGCACGATCCCGGTCGCCCGCGCGGTGACCGTCTGCACCCGGCCGCCTGGCCCGAGCCACCATCCGAGCAGGCCCCCGAGAAAGGCACTGGGCACCGAGCCGATGCTGAGCCACCCGGCCAGGCTGAGGTTGACCGTGCCACGCCGCAGGTGCACGAGAGCGCCGACCGGCTTGGTGATGGCCGACACGACGAGGTCGCTGGAGACGGCGGCGAGGGGCGGGACGCCGAAGACGAGCATCAGCATGGGTGTGAGCAGTGCTCCACCACCCATCCCGGTCAAGCCAACCATGATCGCGACCAGGAACGATCCCAGGGTCAGTGCCGGATTGACCGACATGCGGCCTCCCTACTGGCTGCTTGCGTGGTCGCGTGCCCCTTGGCCGCGAGACGACGGCAGCCGCGGACAGCGGGCACATTCTCCACCATTTGAGTAGGATAACGGCTGCCCGGTCCGCCCGGCGACCCCACCCCGGGTTCAGCCCCACCCGCGTCAGGCTGATCCGCCGGTGCCATGGTCGATCTAGGTGTGATTGTCATCCGCCAGTGGCATGGGACCAGGTTGAGGGGTTTTCCGCCATGAGCATGGGACCACCCGGTCGCCAGTAGTGGGACCAGCGGCGTTTCGCGTCGTTGGTCCTGCGTCATCCCGGTTTGATCTTCCCAGTCGAGCGGCTGGGAGGTCGCCGGGATGGTGTTCCGGGAGGTGTCAGTGATTGAGATTGGTGAGGCGCTGCGGGCCTGGCTCGCGGGTAAGAGCGAGCGGGCGGTGGCCGGGCAGGCGGGTGTTGACCGCAAGACGGGCAAGCGGTATGTGACGGCCGCGGTGGCGGCCGGCCTGTCGCGGGAGGGGGGTGAGGAGCAGCTCACCGATGAGCTGGTCGGGCAGGTCGTGCCGGTGGTCCGGCCGGCGCGGCCGGACGGGCACGGGCAGGGGTGGGCGGAGCTGGAGGCCCGCCGCGAGCAGATCACCGGGTGGGTCAAGGCCGGGGTTCCGGTGGTGAAGATCGGGATCTTGCTGGGTCGGCAGGGCGTGGTGGTGGTGGCGGAGCGGACGCTGCACCGGTTCGCTGCCGAGCGGTGCGCGCCACGCTCCCCGCGAGCAGGGAACGTGGTCGGTTCGGGCCGTGATAGCAGGTCTTACTTGCCATGTTCCACGGTGCTGGGGGGAATAGACCTGCCAGGACGTGGTCATTTGGGGCTGGAAGCCGCCCCAAATGACCACGTAGCGAGCCTGGATCGGCTGGCTGTGGTGATTTGGGGTTGTGATAGCAGCCCTTCCTGACCACTGCTCGTCTCGTGGCGAGCCGCTCCCCGCAGGCGTGGTCAGTTCTGGTCGCGGGAGCAGCCCGAATCGACCACGGCCCCGCCCGCACCCGGCCGGTTGCCCACGACGTGGCCGGGATCACGACCCGAAACGACCATGTTATGGCCGGCTCCCGGCCGGCACAGCGGGACGTGGTCGATAGGGGCTGCTATCACGGGCCTGGCCGGCCAGGGATTACGCCGGCCCGCCGGGTTCGCCCCCTGCCAGCCACCCACCCATGGAGAGCAGCCGCAGCACAGCATCGATTGACTGCTGACGGCTCATGACCGAGGTGTCGATCGTGAGTTCGGCGTCCTGAGGTTCCTCGTAGGGATCGGAGACGCCGGTGAAGTTGTCGATCAGGCCTGCCCGGGCCTTGGCGTACAGGCCCTTGCGATCACGCGCCTCGCACACCTGGGCGGGTGTGGCCACGTGGACGAGCAGGAAGTCTCCTACCTCACGCGCCATGTTGCGCACCTGGGCACGCGCCGCCGCGTAGGGCGCGATCGGGGCGCAGATTGCGATACCGCCGTGGCGTGCCACTTCCGTGGCCACGAACCCGATCCGGGCGATGTTCAGATCGCGGTCATCCCGCGAGAAGGTCAGGCCCGCTGAGAGCAGCTCCCGCACGAGATCCCCGTCGAGCAGGGAGACCGTGCGGTCACCTCGTTCACTGAGCGCATCCCGCAGGCCCCTGGCAATGGTGGACTTGCCAGAACCCGACAGGCCGGTCAGGAAGATGACCAGGCCACGTTCGCTGCGGGGTGGCCGGGCACGGCGGAGTTCGGCCGCCACGGCGGGCGGGGTGAACCAGGCAGGTACCTCCTCGCCGCGGTCCAGCAGGTCTTCCAGTTCACCCAGTGCCAGGTCGGCTCGCTCGGTGCCGGGCTCGATGAGGGAAAGCGGGCGCCACACCTCGGCGGCCCGGTCGTATGCCCAGTCACCAGCGGACATCACGGGAATCGCCGTGACCCTGCCCGCGGGCGCCGACAGTTCGTCGTTGAACAGGTGGCTAGCACCGTAGGAGGCCGCCACCAGTGCCCGGAGGGCGACTTCCTGCTCCTGAGCGACGTCGCGTGGGGCCAGCGGCACCGGTACGACGAGTGTGCCGGGGGGCAGGTGCCGTGTGGCCGCGCGCACGGACCGCACCAGTGCATCAGGCCGGACCACCACCTCGGCCGGTCCCGCGATCAGTGGTAGCAGCAGCAGCCGTGCCCGTAGTTGCCCAGCCAGATGACGCAGTTGGCCGATGTGCCGCGCGTTCAGCGGCCGCCGGGTGACGAACGCGAGGACAGGCCCCTCGCCCAGTTCCGCCCGCACCGTGGCCGGCGGCTTGCGCAGCTGCCGGAACGGGCCGTGCTCGGGTTCACGGCAGGGGACGACCTGGCCACTCAGCCGGATCAGGGCATCGGCTGGGTAGCCGGCGGTGCGCGCGTGCCGGCCTCCCGTGCCAGCCTGCGCGGGCGGCGGCACCAGGGCAGCAGACCGCTCGGCGATGTCCAGCACGGCGAGAGGCGTACCTTCTGGGTCATTGAGCACCAGCCGTCGCTGAGCCGAGGGTGCGGCGTTTCCCGGAACATCGAGCGTGACCGGGACCGGCCACGGGGTTCCGTCGGGCAGCGTGCCCTGCTCGCACACTGCCGCAACCTCGGCAGACATCATGAACCCGGTCAATGGTGCGAACGCACCCGACAGCAGCATCTCCAGGTCAGCCAGCTGGCTTTCGTCCAGCGTCCAGGAAGGAAGACTCGCCAAGTCAGCGACCACCCCGGACGCAGCCTCAGCGGTCACGTCCACCTCCGTCCGGCGGTTGCCCGTCACGTGGGCACAACTCCCCGTGCCCCCCTTTTCCGCCGGGCATGCCTGAGGGTACTCCGGCCGCAACAGGCAGGCCAGGCAGACGGCCCGGTACGCCACGGCCCGCCAGGAGCTGGAAGGTAGCCGGCGCCAGCGCCGGCCCGTAGCCCGGTCAGATCACCCGGGCGAACCGGTTCTCCGGCTTGCGCAGGACGTAAAGGAGTTCCTCGTGTGCGACTGTCAGCCGGCCACCTGACAGGCGGGCGATGACCTTCTGCACGGCCAGGAAGCCAGCCGGCCCGCTCAGCTGGCCGGCCAGTCCGCCCAGCGCCGTGCGTTCCGATATCACCAGGCCGCGCTTCAGCGCATACGCCTGAACGCCTCGCGCTGACGTCAGCCGCTCGTACACAGCCGGGTGCGGGCCGGGTTCCCCAGGTCGCCGGTTACGCCAGATCAGGCCCCGGATGACACGGGGCAGCCTGCGGTCGAGGAAACCCGCCGCGCTGTCGCGGTCACAGAAGCGCAGCAGCAGCAACCCCCCTGGCTTGATCGCTGCGACCAGCCGGTCGAGCACGAGTTCGGCATGCCTGACCCGGTGCAGGAGCAGGGAACACAGCACGATGTCCTGGGAGCGCGGCGGCAGCGGCACGGTCCTCAGGTCGCCCTGGACGCAGGCTTTGAGTGACTCGTGGACGCCGATCGCCGCGCTGGTGACCGGCTGGTCGTCATCGATGAGGCCGACGCTGATGTCGGCGGTGCCCTCCGCCCGTAGCGCGTCAACGCCCAGGTCGGTTCCGGCAGTGGTGCAGCCTGCGAGCAGGATCATGATCTGCTGGCCGAACCGCCCCGTGACGTAATCACGGGTGTAGCGCGCGAACAGGTCGTCGCCGGGCCGGTCAGGGGCCGCGCCGCCGTGCACTGGTTTGACGGGCGCTGGTCTGACGGGCGCTGAACGGACAGACACTGCCCGGACCGGTCCTGACCTGATGGGCGCTCCCCGGACCGGTGCTGACCTGATGGGCGCTCCCCGGACGGACGCCAGGCCGCCGAGCACTGGGATGTCGTGCACTCGCAAGTCGCGCGCCGGGCTGTCGTGGGCTGGGCTGGCTGGCGCCGTGCCGGCCGTCACGGAACTGTCGGTGACCGGGCTGTCGGTGACCGGGCTGTCGGCGGCCGGGCTGTCGGCCGCCGCGCTGGTTGCTACAGGGCTGTCGGCGGCCGGGCTGTCGGCGGCCGGGCTGTCGGCCGCCGCGCTGACTGTTACGGAGCTGTCGGCGGCCGTGCCGTCGGCCGCTGCGCTGTCGGTAACCGTGCTGACGGTTATGGAGCTGTCGGCGGCCGGGCTGTCGGTGACGGAGCTGTCGGCGGCCGGGCTGACTGTTACGGAGCTGGCTGCCGCCGCGCTGTCGGCTGCCGCCGCACTGGCTGCCGCCGCACTGGCTGCCGCCGCACTGGCTGGTGCCGCACTGGCTGGTGCCGCGCTGTCGGGCGTGGGGACGGCTTTTGCGGCCGATGCCGCCCGCTGCCGCGATCGTGCCGCGGCCGGCTCCGCCTGTTTACTGACAGTAGTTGTCATGTCCGGGTCCTTACCCACGAGGACCACTACTTCCGACCCTGGATCGGCGGTCACTTCCCGGACCTGGCCGCCCAAAGCGGGGGCATCCGGTCGAGCAACGGGGGCCGCCCCGGCCATCGGCTTCGCTCCCAGCCCCCCAGCAGGTCCCGTGCGGTCTCCGGTGGTCCCGCTCCCGGCAGGCCCGCTCACCGATGCCACGGCTTCATAGCCTTACCTTCGCCAGCGATATCCGAGGGGGAAACCCCCCGTTCGCCCGGCATCCTGCCGTAGCCCACCTGTGCTAGGCCATAAGCTGGAACTGCCCCGCATTCTGGCCAGGACCCTCCCTGGCACAAGTGCGGGTGTTTGTGCTGCCTAGCGAAGGACACTATGAGCCTCGCCGGACTACTCAGCGTCATCGCGGACGATCCCGCACTGCAAGAGGCACTTGGCCCGCCGGGCCCGGAGCATGACAGCGGGGCCGGGGCCGGTGCCCCGCCCGGTGCCGATTTCACCGCGCCGCCAGCGCTCCGGCCATTCCTGGCCGCCGCCCTCACCGGGCTGCCCGGGGAACGCGGCCAGCCAGACCGGCGGTTCCTGCTCGCGGTAACCGCGACCGCCAGGGAAGCGGAGGAGTTCAGCGATGCCCTCACGTCACTGATGCCGGGCGGCAGCGTGGCCTACTTCCCTGCCTGGGAAACACTCCCGCATGAGCGGATCTCGCCACGCTCGGACACCTCCGGCCGCAGGCTGGCGGTGCTGCGCCGGCTCGCGCATCCTGACCCGGCCGACCCCCGGACCGGCCCGCTCAGCGTGGTGGTCACCCCGGTGCGGGGCTTGCTGCAGCCAATGGTCTCCGGGCTGGGCGACATCGCGCCGGTCTCGCTGCGGGCAGGGCAGGCGGCCGATCTCGATGAGGTGCTGACCAGCCTGGTCGAGATCGGTTACGCGCGCACCGATCTGGTGGAGCGGCGCGGTGAGGTGGCCGTGCGCGGCGGCATCGTCGACGCGTTCCCGCCTACCGAGGAGCATCCGCTGCGGGTGGAGTTCTGGGGCGACACCGTCGAAGAGGTCCGCTACTTCCGGGTGGCCGATCAGCGGAGCCTGGGCGAGGCACCCGACGGGCTGTGGGCACCGCCTTGCCGGGAACTGCTGCTGACCCCGGCCGTGCGGGACCGGGCCAAGCAACTGGCCGACGATCACCCTGGACTGGCAGAGATACTCGGCAAGCTCGCCGACGGCATCTGCGTGGAAGGCATGGAGGCGTTCGCGCCGGCGCTCGCGCCCCGGATGGAACTGCTGCTGGACCACGTGCCGGCCGGGGGGCGTGTGCTCGCCTGCGATCCCGAACGGATCCGCGCCCGCGCCGCCGACCTTGTCCGGACCAGCCAGGAGTTCCTGGAAGCGTCCTGGGTGAACGCCGCCGCAGGCGGCCGGGCGCCCATCGATCTCGGGGCGGCGGCGTTCCGGTCGATCACGGAGGTCCGGGCGGCGGCAGACAGACTCGGCCTGCCCTGGTGGACGGTCACCCCATTCGGGAGCCCGGACTCGCTCACCAGCGACGGCGCCAGCGGCCAGGCAGGTGAAGGAGCGAGCCGCGGCGCCAGCGGCCAGGCAGGTGAAGGAGCGGGCCGCAGCTTCGGCGGCCAGGCAGGGGAAGGGGCGGCCCGCGGCCCGCTCACCGGGGACGGCGCCGGGGGTGAGGAGGAGCGCTGGGCGGGCCGGCGGGCGTTGCGCATCGAGGCGGCGCCGGCGGAGAGTTACCGCGGTGACACCACCCGGGCGCTCGCCGACGTGCGGCGCTGGCTGGCCGGCAACTGGCGGGTCGTGCTGGTCACCGAGGGCCACGGGCCGGCGCAACGGCTCGCGGAGATGCTGCGCGGCGAAGGGCTCGGAGCCCGGCTCGGTGATCTCGGCGAGCCGCCGGAGCCTGGCGTGCCCTACGTGACGACCGGGCTGATCGGGCAGGGATTCACCTGGGAGCCGGTACGGCTCGCGGTGATCTGCGAGGCGGACCTGGCCGGCCGGCGCACCGGCACCAGGGACACCCGGCGGATGCCCAGCAGGCGCCGGGGCGGCATCGACCCGCTGCAGCTCAGCGTGGGCGACTACGTTGTCCACGAACAGCACGGGGTCGGCCGCTACCTGGAGATGACCAGCCGCAGCGTGCAGGGCTCGATCCGCGAGTACCTGGTCATCGAGTACGCGCCGGGCAAGCGGGGCCACCCGCCGGACCGGCTGTACGTGCCCACCGACCAGCTCGACCAGGTCACCAGGTACGTCGGCGGGGAAGCACCGGCCCTGCACCGGCTCGGTGGTGCCGACTGGGCCAAGACGAAGGGCCGCGCCCGCAAGGCGATCAGGCAGATCGCCTCGGAACTGATCCGGCTGTACTCGGCCAGGATGGCCAGCCCCGGGCACGCGTTCGGCCAGGACACGCCCTGGCAGCGGGAGCTGGAGGACGCTTTCCCGTACATCGAGACCGCCGATCAGCTCGGCGCCATCGACGAAGTGAAGCGGGACATGGAGCGCCCGGTCCCGATGGACCGGCTGATCTGCGGCGACGTCGGCTACGGCAAGACCGAGATCGCGGTCCGCGCGGCGTTCAAGGCGGTGCAGGACGGCAGGCAGGTGGCGGTCCTGGTTCCCACAACGCTGCTGGCGGCGCAGCACTACACCACGTTCAGCGAGCGTTATGCGCCATTCCCGGTGGTGGTGAGGCCGCTGTCGCGGTTCCAGAGCGACGCGGAGGTGGCGGCCACCCTCGCGGGTCTCGCCGACGGCACGGTGGATGTGGTGATCGGCACCCACCGGCTGCTGTCGCCGGAGACCCGGTTCGCGCGGCTGGGCCTGGTCATCCTCGACGAGGAGCAGCGGTTCGGGGTGGAGCACAAGGAATACCTCAAGCGGCTGCGCACCGAGGTGGACGTGCTCGCCATGTCCGCCACGCCGATCCCGCGGACGCTGGAAATGGGGGTGGCGGGGATCAGGGAGATGTCCACCATCCTCACCCCGCCCGAGGAGCGCCACCCGGTGCTCACCCTGGTGGGCCCCTATGACGAGAAGCAGATCGCCGCGGCCATCCGCCGGGAACTGCTGCGTGACGGCCAGACCTTCTTCGTGCACAACCGGGTCGCCACCATCGGCAAGGCCGCCGCCCGGGTCGCCGAACTGGTCCCCGAGGCCAGGGTGGTGGTGGCGCACGGGCAGATGAACGAGCACAAGCTTGAGCTGATCATGGGCCAGTTCCTGGACCGCGAGCACGACGTTCTGGTGGCGACCACGATCGTCGAGTCCGGGCTGGACATCCCCAACGCCAACACGCTGATCGTGGACCGGGCCGACACCTACGGGCTGGCCCAGCTCCATCAGCTGCGCGGCCGGGTCGGGCGGGCCAGTGAGCGCGCCTACGCCTATTTCCTGTTCCCGCCGGAGCGGGAGCTGACCGAGACCGCGCACGAGCGGCTGGCCACCATCGCCCAGCACACCGAAATGGGCGCGGGCATGTACGTGGCACTGAAGGACCTGGAGATCCGTGGCGCCGGCAACCTGCTCGGCGGGGAGCAGTCCGGGCACATCGCCGGGGTCGGGTTCGACCTGTACGTGCGGATGATCGGCGAGGCGGTCAGCGAACTGCGCGACGCGGGCCCGGCCGAGCGGCCCGAGGTCAGGGTGGAGCTACCGGTCAACGCGCACATCCCGCACGAGTACGTGCCCGGCGAAAGGCTGCGGCTGGAGGCCTACACGAAGATCGCCGCCATCGATTCGGATGAGGACATCGCCGCGGTCAATTCCGAGCTCACCGACCGGTACGGGCCGCCACCCGAGCCGGTGCTCGGGCTGCTGGCGGTGGCCCGGCTGCGGTGGCAGGCGCGGCGGGCAGGGCTGACCGATATCACCCAGCAGGGCAGCCACATCCGGTTCGCGCCGGTGGAGCTACCCGATTCGCGGCAGGTACGGGTGCAGCGGCTGTACCCGAAGACCGTACTGAAACCCACGGTGCGTACCATGCTCGTACCGGTGCCCAGATCCGCCCCGGGCGCCCGCCCGGGAACCCCCGCGCCGCCCGGCGCCCCGCTGCTGCGCGATCAGGAACTGCTCGCCTGGTGTGCCCAGCTTGTGGCGGCGGTGCTGGACGGGGGCACCCCGGCCGGGCCCGGCACACCGGCCTCCCCGGCCTCCCCGGCCGGGCCGGACGCATGAGAAGGGACGTCGTCGTGCTCCGCACTTCGATCACAGTGACCGCTGCCGTCCTGGCCGCCGTGGCCACCCTGGCCGCCTGCGGGCCCGTGCAGATGGGGTCGGCGGCGATCGTGGGCAGCCAGGGGATATCCGCCGCCACCTTGACCAGGGAGGTCGCCAATCTGCAGACCGCCTATAAGGCCAGCAAGGGGGCGATCCAGCTGCAGTTCCCGGCGTCGCAGACGCCGCAGCAGGTGCTGGGCTGGCTGGTGCGGTTCCGCATCCGCCGGCAGATGGCCGCCCGCAACGACATCACCGTGACCCGGGCGGACAGCCAGCGGGCGCTCGCCGCCATCGCAGCGCAGGCCCGGCAGAACCGGGTGACGCTGGCTGAGCTCGCGGTGGCCAACGGCCTGCCGCCGGATCTGCTGCCGGCCCTGGGCGAGTATCAGGCGATCGAGGTCGCCCTCGTCCGCAAGCTCGACGGCGGAACGCTGCCGACCACGCAGAGCGGGCTGCACGACCTTGGTGTGAAGTTCGACCGTGAGCAGTGCCTGGCAGCCAAGAGCCTGGCCATCCGGGTGAACCCCCAGTTCGGCAGGGTGGACTACGGCCAGCTGTCCATCATCCCCGCCGCCCTGACGCTGTCAGCGCCGGAAGGTGGCGTGCCCACCCCGTCGCCCTCCCCGCAGCTGACCCCTGCGTGCTAGTGGTCCCCGGGAGGCACCCCGCGTGGGCGAGGCGCAGCCGGTGACGACGCCGGCTGGGGGTGATGCCGTGGTGGGCGATGACCGGCCCGGGCTGGCGCTGCTGCGGCTGGTTGCGGTGATGGACACCCTGCGGGCTTCATGCCCGTGGGACGCCCGGCAGACACACGAGTCGCTCGCGCCGCACCTGCTCGAGGAGAGCTACGAAGCGCTGGACGCGCTGGAGAGCGGGGATCTGGCGGCACTCCAGGACGAACTCGGCGACGTCCTGCTCCAGGTCGTCTTCCACGCCCGGATAGCGGCCGAGCGCACCGACGCCACCCGCTTCACGATCGACGACGTGGCCGAGGGGATCGTGGCGAAACTGATCCGCCGGCACCCCCACGTGTTCGGCGATGTCACCGTGTCCGGGCCGGATGAGGTCAAGGCGAACTGGGACGCCATCAAGGCGGCCGAGCGGGCGGAGGCAGGTGAGGCGGAAGCCTCGATGCTCGACTCGGTCCCGTTCACCCAGCCAGCGCTCGCCCTCGCCGCGCAGCTCCAGCGCCGTGCCGAACGGGCGGGGGCACCGGCGGAACTGGTCGGCCTACCTGATGAGGGGGCCGGTGAGGGTGGTGAGGCGGCAGGCGCCGGGGTCAGCGATATCGGGGCGGAGCTGTTCGCGCTCGTGGCAAGGGCACGTGAAGCGGGGCTCGACCCCGAGCTTGAGCTGCGGGCGGCGGCCCGGCGATACCGGGACCTGGTCCGCGCCTGGGAGCAGTCAGAGCACCGGCAGAGCCGCTGAGGCCGCTGCCGGGGCCGGCCAGCGCGGGCGCACCCGTGGTGAAACCGGCAGCACCATCTTCGGCCCGGTGGCGGCGTGGCCGGTGCACTGGGCCCGGGTGGCTCTACTAGGCTCCATAACCGACACCTCCGTGCAACCCATTCAGGAGTCACCCGTGGCTTCCATCGAAGCGGTCCATGCCAGGCAGATCCTGGACTCCCGGGGTAACCCGACCATCGAGGTCGAGGTGGTGCTTGACGACGGCACGCTGGGCAGGGCCGCTGCCCCCAGTGGCGCCTCGACCGGCGCATTCGAGGCGGTCGAGCTCAGGGACGGCGGCGACGAGTACGGCGGCAAGGCGGTTACCAAGGCGGTCACGGCGGTGATCGACGAGATCCAGCCGGAACTGATCGGCTACGACGCCGACGACCAGCGTCTCATCGACCAGGTCATGATCGACCTGGACCGGACGCCGGACAAATCGCGGCTGGGGGCCAACGCGATCGTCGCGGTCAGCATGGCCGTGGCCAAGGCCGCGGCCGACTCGGCCAACCTGCCGCTCTTCCGCTACCTGGGTGGCCCCAACGCGCACCTGCTCCCGGTCCCGATGATGAACATCCTCAACGGCGGCGCGCACGCCGACAACAGCGTCGACATCCAGGAGTTCATGATCGCGCCAGTGGGGGCGGCCACCTTCGAGGAGGCGGTCCGCTGGGGCGCGGAGACCTACCACGCGCTGAAGTCGGTGGTCAAGCAGCACGGCCTGGCAACCGGGGTCGGCGATGAGGGCGGGTTCGCGCCCGATCTCGCCCACAACCGGGCGGCACTCGACCTCATCGTGGAGGCGATCGGCAAGGCCGGGTTCACGCCGGGGCTCGACATCGCCCTGGCCGTTGATGCGGCCGCTACCGAGTTCTACAGTGACGGGGCTTACACCTTCGAGGGCTCGGGGCGCACCGCCGCGGAAATGACCGGCATCTACGCGGATTGGCTGGATGCCTATCCGATTGTCTCCCTGGAGGACCCGCTCGCGGAGGAGGACTGGGAGGGCTGGCAGGCACTGACCGCGGCGCTCGGCGACCGTGTCCAGATTGTCGGGGACGATCTTTTCGTCACCAATCCGGAGCGGCTGAGCCGTGGTATTGCCGAAGGCGCTGCCAATGCCCTGCTGGTCAAGCTGAATCAGATCGGCACGATTACAGAGACACTGGAAGCGGTCTCGCTCGCCCACCGCAGCCGTTATGCGTGCATGATCAGTCACCGGTCCGGCGAAACGGAGGACACGACGATCGCCGACCTCGCCGTGGCGACAAATTGCGGGCAACTCAAAACCGGCGCCCCGGCCCGGTCGGAACGGGTCGCCAAGTACAACCAGTTGCTGCGGATCGAGGAACTCCTGGACGACGCGGCAGAGTACGCCGGCTCGGCCGCCTTCCCCCGGACGCCTTCGGCTGACTGATGCCTGAGCCCAGGCGCCCACTGCCGGCGGACCGGGCCCGGTTCACCGGCCGGGCCGCCGTCCTGGCAGTGGTGATCTGCGCGATCGCGCTGAGTCTGGCCTACCCGGTCCGCGAGTACATCGCCCAGCGCCGCCAGATCGACCAGTTGCAGGCCCAGCGTTTGCAGATGGTGGCGCAGTTGCGGACGCTGGAGCGCCAGCAGCAGCGCCTCAACGATCCGGCCTACATCGAGCAGCTTGCCAGGGACAAGCTGCATTTCTGCATGCCAGGCGAGACCTGCTATGTGATCATCGGCGGGTCCGGGCATGGCGCCGCCCAGGCCGCGCCGGGCTCGGCCACTCCCTGGTACGAGCGGCTGTGGCACTCGGTGCAGCAGGCGGACCGGGGCGGGCCGGGTGCCCCGGGCGGGTCAGGCAGGCCGGGCGGGCCGGGTGCCCCGGGCGGGTCAGGCAGGCCGGGCGGGCCGGGCAGGTCACGATGATCACCGACGAAGCAGTGGTGCGCAGGCAACTGGGCAGGCCGCCGCGCGGGGTCCGCCGGGTGGCTCACCGTTGCCCGTGCGGGCTGCCGGATGTGGTGGAGACGGCGCCGAGGCTGCCCGACGGCACGCCGTTCCCGACTCTTTACTACCTGACCTGCCCCCGTGCCACCGCGGCGGTCAGCCGGCTGGAGGCGGCGGGGCTGATGAGGCAGATGCAGGCACGGCTGGCGGAGGACCCCGGTCTGCGGCAGGCGTACCTCAATGCCCATCGCGACTACCTGGCCAGGCGTGATGAGGCCGCGCGGACGGCTGGGCTGGAGCCGCTTCCGCCTGGCGCGCAAAGCGCGGGCGGGATGCCGGACCGGGTCAAGTGCCTGCACGCGCTGGTGGCTCACGAGCTGGCCGTACCCGGGGTCAACCCGCTGGGCAGGCAGGCGGCACAGGCAGCGGGCGCCTGGTGGGAGTCCGGCCCCTGCGTGGAACCGGGGGCACCGTGAGTACCGCTGCCGGCCGCACCGTCCGCGTGGCGGCGATCGACTGCGGCACGAATTCGCTGCGGCTGCTGGTGGCCGACGTCGACCCGGCCGCCCGCTCCCTGGTGGATGTGGACCGGCGGATGGAGATCGTCCGGCTCGGGCAGGGCGTGGACGCCACGGGGCGGCTCGCCCCGGGTGCGCTGGACCGGACGCTGGTGGTGTTGCGCTCATACGCGCAGACCATCGAGACGGCGGCGGCGTCGGCGGTGCGGATGGTGGCGACCAGCGCGACCCGGGACGCGGCCAACGCGGCGGACTTCGTGACCGGCGTGCGGGACGTCCTCGGGATCGAGCCGGAGGTTCTCAGCGGCGACGAGGAGGCGGTCCTGTCGTTCACCGGGGCGACCGCCGAACTGGCAGCCGGCCAGGTGGGCCGTGCGGGCCAGGCACCCCCGCCGTACCTGGTGGCCGACATCGGCGGGGGGTCGACCGAGTTCGTGCTCGGTGAGCCGTCCGTGGTGAGCGCGGCCGTATCGGTCGATATTGGCTGCGTCCGGATGACCGAGCGTCATCTGCACGACGACCCGCCTTCCGCGGCGCAGATCGCGGCCGCGCGGGCCGACATCGATGCCGCACTCGACGTCGTTGCCGCGAAGATCCCGGCCGGGGACGCGCGCACGCTGGTGGGCCTGGCCGGGTCGGTGACGACGGTGGCGGCGCTCGTGATGCGGCTTGACAGCTACGATGCGGCCCGGATCCATCACGCCCGCATCGGCCTGGATCAGGTGCGCGAGCAGACCGCCATGCTGCTGGCGCAGTCGCACGCTCAGCGGGCCAGGCTGAGCGTGATGCACCCCGGCCGGGTCGACGTGATCGGCGGCGGGGCGATGGTGCTCGAGGCGATCATGACCCGGTTCGGTTTCGGCGAGGTGCTGGTCAGCGAGCACGACATCCTGGACGGCATCGCCTGGTCGCTGGTCCCGGGTGTGCCGGGCGACTGGGCTTGACCGGTGGGCGGACCTGGCCCGGTGGGCGGACCAGACCCGGGGAGCCGGCCCGGCCCGGTGAGCGGGCCGCCCGCCGCCGGCCCCGTGCCGGGCCCCGTGCCGGGCCCTGGGCCGGGCCCCGTGCCGGCCCCCCGGCCCGGCCCCCGTCCGCCGGCAACCGGGGGGCAGCGCCGCCCCGCTCCCCCCGCCGCAGCCGCGGCCCC